>Ga0265336_10000006_pt1 | contig 348453 bp, 312 predicted proteins | sample 42119metaG_FD_193583 | JGI IMG/M metagenome (GOLD analysis project Ga0265336, IMG submission 193583) | Rhizosphere microbial communities from Carex aquatilis grown in University of Washington, Seatle, WA, United States - 4-21-19 metaG | ecosystem: Host-associated > Plants > Roots >... | reverse complement strand
GCGGCGTCGGCCCCGGTGCTCGACGCGGCCTCGGCGGTGGCCGCGGCGCCGGTGGCCGTGGCGAGCGACGCCGCGGCCAGCCCCGTGCCGGCGCCGGTCGCCGACGCCGCGTCCGCCGCCGCAGCACCCGTCGCCGCAACACCCGTCGCCGTGGCCGCGGCCGAGGCGCCGCCATCGCATCCGGCACGCGCGAAGCCGTCCGCGGCGGCGCGCAACAAGGCGCTGGAGGCGCGCATCGCGGCGCTCACGCTGCCGCCACCGGTGCTGCCGCCTGCCAACGAATCGCATGTGGTCGCGCCGGCGCATTCCGTGGGCGGGGCGCCCGCCGAAGCGGCGGAGCCGACGGCCGCGTCGGCCGCGCCGCGCGAGCTCGGACCGCGCGAGGCCTGCGCCGACCAGGGCCCCACGAAGATCGCCGCCTGCATCAAGCGGCTGTGCGAGACCTATCCGCGCTTCCAGCGCTTCCCGGTGTGCCAGCGGGTGCATCGGCAGGAAGAGCAGCAGACGCAGGGCGCGGCGCAGTAAGCGGACGTCCGCGCGTTGCGGCCGGCACGCGTCGGCGCCGGGGGCCGGGCGGGCAGATCTTTCACGGCAACGCAGGGCAGACCGTTCCATGGATCTGGACATCACGCATCTCGTCGCGCTCGCCGCGGCGCTGGGCTGGGCCAGCGGCCTGCGCTTGTACGCGGTCGTCTTCCTGACGGGCATGGCGGGCCATCTCGGCCTGGTGAGCCTGCCGCCCGGCTTGCAGGTGCTCGAGCGGCCGATGGTGCTGTGGGCCAGCGGCGCGATGGTGGCCATCGAGTTCGTCGTCGACAAGGTGCCCTGGCTCGATTCGCTCTGGGACGCGCTGCACACGCTGATCCGCATTCCCGCGGGGGCGATGCTCGCCGCGAGCGTGTTCGGCGGCGACCACGAGTCGTGGCGCGTCGTCGCCGGATTGCTGGGCGGGACGCTCGCCGCGACGTCCCACGTCGCCAAGGCCAGCACGCGCGCGGCCGTCAACACGTCCCCGGAGCCGTTCTCCAACATCGCCCTGTCGCTCTCCGGCGATGCCACGGTGCCGTCGATGCTCTGGCTCGCGTGGGTCCACCCGGGGGTATTTCTCGTCGTGCTGGTCGTCGCCACCGTCGCGATGGTGGTGATGACGGTGCGGCTGTTCCGGTTCGTGAACCTGACGGCCAGCCGGATTCGACGACGCCTTGCGGGGGCGCCGTCTTCCGCAAGTTCCCGCGGTCGGTGATCGCCGCGGGCGCGCAGCCGGGTCAGGCTCCGGCGTGCTCCTTCCGGTACCTGGCAGGGATGGCCGGCCTGGTGCGCGGAGCGATCGCCCGTCACCGGGGTCGCGTCGATCGCCTCATACACACCCCCCGTATCGAGGGCGGTATCCCGCGCCGCCGTCCTGGCCGCGCTCGGCCGGCGCCGGCCTCCCCGTGATCTCCTGACCGGCGCGTTGAGCAGACTCAACTCGCGGCACGGCCAGCGGCAGAGGATCTGGGCGGTTCCGGGTGCAACGCGAGGGACACCGCCCGCAGTGGCGGTTCCGTCCGCACCCGGCGGTTCTAGGCCAAGCGGTCCGATTGGCGGGCTGCACCGTGCAATGGAGATGACATGTCCGACGACCCCACTGGCGACAAGCTCTATCAAATGATCATCGACAAGGTACTCGCGATCGTCACGGCGGTGCCGCGCGCTGGCGCCGACCTGCCGGCCGACGCGCAGGGCAGCAATCCACTGCAGCCCGACAACACCGTCGTGCAGCTGGCGATCCCCGGCATCCCGCTCTACAGCGAGGATTTCAAGAACATGTTCCATCCAGCCAACACCGCGGGCGACTCGGCCAAGACGGCCCTGTTCTCCTGGCTGGTCGATGCCATTCCGGCCGCGGGCACGCTCGACTACAAGCAGACGCCGCGACGCGTCTCGCTGGCCTACCAGGCCATCGTCAACGCTGCCAACGCGCATGGCCCCGACATCAGCCCCGCGGTGAAGGCGGAGCTGGACCGGCACAACGCGGTACTCTACGCGGCCGACGGCAGGCAGACGGACGACTTCAAGGAGTACCAGAAGCGCGAGGACGCCCTGGACGATGCCCAGGCCGCCCTGCGTCATGTCTCCAAGAAGGCCGAGGACCTGGCTCTCCAGTACGAAGAGGACTACGCGCCGGACTTCGGGAAGAAGCCGGAGGACGAGCAGAAGCGCATCGTCGCGCTCTACAAGCGCAAGGCACAGGACTACTTCAGCGACGCCTATCCGGCGGCGAAGCGCTCCGTGTTGCGTGCGCTCGACGGCCTCGACGACGTCCGCATGAACCGGGTCGAGGAGGCGCTGACCTTCATCCGCACCCATGGCAAGGAACTCTCGGCCCACGTGCTGGACAACATGAAGCGCCAGTTGCAGCTCATCGAACCCTACACCGACCAGACGTTGAAGGTGCCGGTGATGCTGTCCTTCCCGAGCTCGACCGCGTTCGCCCGTCCCGACAGCGATTCGGGCTGGATGCCGATCACGATCAACACCGCCGCCTACGACGAGAAAGGTTCCGAGACGGCCAAGCGCACGGGTGGCGGCGGCGGCGGATCATGGGTGCTGTTCTTCATCCGGGCCGGTGCGAGCCAGAGCGAGATGACCGCGCACCAAGAGGTCAGCGCCAGGGATTTCCAGATCAGCTTCGACCTGGCGGTCATCAACATCCTGCGCCCGTGGATGGACGCCACGCTGTTCGGCGAGAACCTGCTCTGGGATGCCGGTCGCGACCAGAAGGAGGCCACGGTGTCCACGGGCAAGTACGCCACGCAGAACGATAGCCTGCTGCTGCCGTTCGTGCCGACGCAGATGCTGGTGGCGCGCAACGTCCGCATCACGGCGACATGGAACGCCAAGGAGCAGGACTTCTTCAAGCAGCACATGGAGGCGGGCGGGCGCATCGGCTGGGGGCCGTTCTCCGTCGGGGCCGACCACTCTCAGGACACCGCGACATTCAAGAAGCGTGGCGGAAGCGGCGCGGTCGCGCTGGAGCTCCAGGGCATCCAGTGCATCGGCTTCGTCTCATGGGTTCCGCCACGGTGCGCGCCATGCGCCGGCGATACCGATGCCCGTTCCGATCGCCATGCGCTGGTCCTGCCGGACGCGAAGGAACTGCAACGGCGCAAGGCTGCAGCCGAACAGGTGGTCGCGCAACTCGCAACGCCGCCGAAGCAACGCGCCGCCAAGGCCTGAGCCGTGGCCCGGCGACTCGCGGGACCGGGCACCGCGCTCGGCCTGTGGGCTTGCGCCCTGGCCTGCCTGGCCGGCTGCGCAGCCGGCCCCGGCACGGCAGGCCGCCGGTCCGAACCGCCGGCCCGGCTGGAGGCGGCCGACCTGGCGGGGCTGGACCAGCGCCTGGGCGCAGCCCTCTCCGCGATCGCCGGGTTGGCCGGGCCCGACTACCTCGCCGTGGTGACGCTGCCCCTGGCCAGCGAGCCGGCGCTGGCGGACGACGGCGCCGGCCCGGCCGACACGCTTGCCAGGCACGACCTGTTCCTGCTGTCGGACGGGGTGGAGGCCTTCAGCCCCGCGCGCAGCGTGCTGGGCAACTACCGGGCGGTGCTGGCGTCCGCCCGCTGCCTCCCATGGGCCGTGCAGGCTCCGGCCGGGTGCAGGCTGCTGGAGACGGCGAAGCGGCAGTTCGAGGGCGCCCTCGACCAGGTGCCGCCCTACACCCGGCCGGACTTTCCCGCTTGGAAGATGGTCAGCGCGGAACCGCCGGACTGGGCGCGGGCCGGCCCGTCCTGGTCCGCGGCGCGCGTGAGCGTCGACCGGTACGTGCTGCAGATGGACAGCCTGTTTGTCCGCTTGCAGCGCCCGTGGCTGTCCGACGGCTTTCTCGTGGCCGACGGCTGGTACCTGGCCGGCGCCTGCAAGGGCGCGGTCTCCGCGGGCGACACGGGCGTGGTCGCCGGCCGCCCGGGCCGCGAACTCCTGCCGCAGTACCCGGCGGGCCTGCTGCTGGCGCGCAACCTGACGCTGAGCGCCGCGGGCGATCCGGCGGAGCGATCCCTGGTGTCGTGGGAGGCGCCGCGCGTGATCGCCTGGGTCTACCGACGCCTGCCGCCGAGCCCGCTGAATTCCGACCCCTGCCGCGCCGACTGCGCCGACGCCGCTCCGCGGGGCTGTTCCGCCCGCCCCTGAACGCGAGGACGCGGTCGGCGGCGGCAGGGCGGCGCGGCGAACCGTGCGAGTCGACGGGTCGAACCCACAGGCATGCTGCAGGAACAGGAAGGGCCGCGAGATGCGGCCCTTCGAGGCACATGAACGAAGGACTTACAAGGCGTCGGACGCGAAGTCGGCCAGGCGCGACCGCTCGCCGCGCGCCAGCGTGATGTGCCCCCCGTGCGGCCAGCCCTTGAACCGGTCGACCGCGTAGGTGAGGCCCGAGCTGCCCTCGGTCAGGTAGGGCGTGTCGATCTGCGCCAGGTTGCCCAGGCAGATGATCTTCGTGCCCGGGCCGGCCCGCGTGATGAGCGTCTTCATCTGCTTGGGCGTCAGGTTCTGCGCCTCGTCGATGATGACGAACTTGTTGAGGAAGGTGCGGCCGCGCATGAAGTTCAGGCTCTTGACCTTGATCTTCGAGCGCACCAGGTCCTGGGTGGCCGCGCGGCCCCATTCACCGGCGCCGCCGTCGCCCTTGGACAGCACCTCGAGGTTGTCGTCGAGCGCGCCCATCCACGGGCCCATCTTCTCTTCCTCGGTGCCCGGCAGGAAGCCGATGTCCTCGCCCACCGGCACGGTGACGCGGGTGACGATGATCTCGCTGTAGCGACGCTCGTCCATCACCTGGGCCAGGCCGCAGGCCAGCGTGGCCAGGGTCTTGCCGGTGCCGGCGGTGCCGGTCAGCGTGAGGAAGTCGACCTCGGGGTCCATCAGCAGGTTCAGCGCGAAGTTCTGCTCGCGGTTGCGCGCGGTGATGCCCCAGACGGCGTTCTTGGCGTGCGTGAAGTCGCGCAACGTCTTGAGCACGGCCGACTTGCCGGTGATCTCGGTCACGCGCGCGTACAGCGGCGCTGCGCCCGGGGTCTCGAGGTAGACGAACTGGTTGATCAGCAGCGAGGGCACCAGCGGGCCGACGATGCGATAGAACGTGTGGCCGCCCTGGTTCCAGCTCTCCATCGTCTTGCCGTGCTTGTCCCAGAAGTCGGGCGGCAGGGCCAGGACGCCGGTGTAGAGCAGGTCGCCGTCGTCCAGCGTCTTGTCGTTGAAGTAGTCTTCCGCGGGCAGGCCCAGCGCACGCGCCTTGACGCGCATGTTGATGTCCTTGGACACCAGCACCACCTCGCGCGGCGCGTGCTGCTCGCGCAGCGCCTGCACCACGGCCAGGATCTGGTTGTCGGCCTTGCCCTGGGGCAGGCCGGACGGCGCCTTGGCGTCGAGGAACTGGGTCTGGAAGAACAGCTTGCCGCTGGCCTCGCGGTGGCCTGTCTTGGCCAGCGGGATGCCGGCGGCCGGGTCGAGCGAGCCGTCGGTGGCCAGGCCGTCGAGGTCGCGCGAGACCTGGCGCGCGTTGCGCGCCACCTCGGTCATGCCCTTCTTGTGGTTGTCGAGCTCCTCCAGCGTGATCATCGGCAGGTAGACGTCGTGTTCCTCGAAGCGGAACATGGACATCGGGTCGTGCAGCAGCACGTTGGTGTCGAGCACGAACAGCCGCGACGGGCCGCCGGCGCGCGCACGCCGGCGGGCGCCGCCGACGTTGGCCTTGGCCTTGGTGGCGGGCGGCGGGGCGATCGGATAGGCCGCCGGCGCCTTCACCGGCAGGCCGGGGGAGGCGGGCGCGCGTGCCGCTGGCGCGGGACGGGGCGCCGCCTTGGCGACGGCCGTCTCCGCCCGGTCGTCGTGAAGGTCCAGCAGCTTCGACTTCGGTTCCGCGGCCCTCTGGCTGCGGCGGCTCGGCTTCGGAGCCGATTGCGATTCGTAGTCAGCAGCCGACAGAAGAGCTGCGCGAGTGGCGGGAGGCTTCGGAAGTGGCATGTGGGGGCGTACGAGTCGCGGTGGTTGGGAAATGGGAAACAAAAAAGCCGCGCAGGAACCTGGGCGGCTTTTTGGCTGGAATTGCGCGGTCGCGGTACACGGGCATGAAACCCATTATGCACATTCCGGATGTCCGGTTCCCGCACCGCTTCCGTGGACAAGTCCGGCTGGCTCCGGAAGGGGCGCGCCGGTGTCCGCTTCAATTTGAAGTTAGTCCTCAGGCCGCGCAGGCCGCGCAGGCCGCCTCGACGTCGGCGCGGCTGCGCGCGATGTGCGGCCCGAGCTCGCGGCGGCCTTCGGCGGTCACCAGGATGTCGTCCTCGATGCGGATGCCGCCGAACGCGGCGTGCCGGTCGAACATCGCGTAGTCGATGAACCCCGCGTGGCGGCCCTCGGCCTTCCAGCGCTCGGTGAGCCAGCGGTTGATGTAGACCCCCGGCTCGATGGTGACGACGAAGCCCGGCCGCAGCGCACGCGCCAGGCGCAGCGACTTGTGCCCGAACAGCGCGCTGCGCTCGAAGCCTTCGCCGTAGCCGACGTCGTCCTCGCCCAGGCCTTCCATGTCGTGCACGTCCAGGCCCATCATGTGGCCGGTGCCGCACTGGAAGAAGATCGCGTGCGCGCCGGCCTGCACCGCCTCGGCGGCGTCGCCGCGCATGAAGCCGAGCGCGATCATGCCCTCGACCATCGTGCGGCAGGCGAGTTCGTGGATGTCGCGGTAGGGCACGCCGGGCGCCACCGCGGCGATCGCCCGGGTCTGCGCGTCCAGCACGAGGTCGTACAGGTCAGCCTGCAGGCCCCGGAAGCGGCCGCCCACGGGAATCGTGCGCGTGATGTCGGAGGCGTAGCCGACCGGCGAATTGGCGCCGGTGTCGTTGACGATCAGCTCGCCGCCCTGCAGCGTGACCGAGTGGTCGTGGTTGTGCAGGATCTCGCCGCGGCTGGTGAAGATGGACGGGTAGGCCAGCCGGCGGCCGTGCTGCAGCGCCAGGCCCTCCATCGCGCCGACCACAGCCTGCTCGACGACGCCGGGGCGGCTCAGGCGCATCGCCAGGTGATGCAGGTCGCGCGTGACGTGCAGCGCGTTCTCGATCTCCGCCACCTCGGCCGTGCTCTTGACCGCGCGCAGCGCGATCGTGGCCAGCGTCAGCGCACGGCTGGCCGCGGCGTCGAGCTGCGCGTCGGCCAGGCCCAGCCAGGCGCCGAGCGCCAGGCGCGTCTCGCCTCGGAAGGGCTTGAGGAAATGCACCGGGCGGCCCGCGGCGCGCGCCTGGGCGAGCGTGCCGAGCAGCTGCGCGTTGCTGGCCGTGGCCTCGATGCCCGACTGCGCGGCGCGCTCTGCCACGCTGGGCAGCGGCCCCGTCCACACGAGGTGGTCGATGCCGATGTCGTCGCCATGCAGCGTCGCGGCGCCGGCGTCGATGTCGATCACCAGCGCGAGTTCGGGCTGCTGCAGGCCGCAGAAGTACAGGAAGCTCGAGTCCTGGCGGAAGTCGTAGGCGTTGTCGCGGTAGTTCATCGGGCTGTCGACATGGCCCGGCAGCAGCACGAGGCCGCGCGCGCCGGCGTCGTGCAGTCGCTGGAGCAGGGCGTCGCGGCGCGATCGATAGGTGGCGGCGGGGAACATGGCCATGCGGCGTCTCCTGGAATCTCGGCTCGGAAGGCGTGAATTATCACGACCTGGCGCCGCAGGAAGTTCGGTTGCGCGGTGCTTCTACGCGTTATCTCGGGCGCGCCGGGCGGCCGCTGCTGCGAGAATCCGCCCCGCGAACGGCGCGCGGCCACGAACCGCACGCCCCCGAACATCGACCACGACTCGACTCCCATGGCCCTGCTGCAACTCGACGACCATCAGATCAAGACCTGGACCCGCACCCAGAAGGACGAATGGTGGCTGGCCAACGTCTACCGCGGCGACATGCCCCAGCTCACGCTGCGCTCGGCCATCACCGGCTTCCTGCTCGGCGGCATCCTCGCCGCGACGGCGCTGTACATCCTGCCCAAGACGGGCATCGGCATCGGCGTCGGCCTCACCTCGGTGCTGCTGTCGTTCGCGATGTTCCGCAGCCTGTCCGGCGCCGGCATCGCCCGCGACTTCACGGTGCTGGAGAACAACGCCACCCAGTCGATCGCCACCTCGGCCGGCTACGTGATCGCGCCGCTGGGCGCCGGCCTGACGGCCTACATGGTGATGACGGGGCGCGTGCTGTCGTGGTGGCAGATGGTGATCTGGCTGATCGTCGTGTCGATCACCGGCGTGCTGATGGCGTTCCCGATGAAGCGCCGCTTCATCAACGAGGACCAGCTGCCGTTCCCCGAAGGCCGCGCCTGCGGCGTGGTGCTGGATTCGCTCTACACCGGCGGTGCCGACGTCGGCCTGTTCAAGGCGAAGCTGCTGTACGTGTCGGCCGCCATCACGGCCGCGTGGGAACTGCTGGTGCTCGACGGCTGGCAGCGCCTGATCCAGTTCAAGATCCTGCGCATGGATGCCTGGGCCGGCCTGAAGGAGCCCTGGTTCCTGCACGAGCACCTGGACGACTACTACTACATGTGGCTCGCGCGGCTGCACATGGCCGCGCCCAAGATCCTGGGCACTGACATCCGCCAGCTGGGCCTGCGCTTCTCGCTCGACTTCTCGATGCTGGGCGTGGGCGGCCTGATGGGCGTCGCGGTGGCCAGCAGCGTGCTGCTGGGCGGCATCATCAACCTGGCGATCCTGGCGCCGGTGATGATCCAGCACGGCGACATCGTGGCGCGCACGCTCGCCAACGGCCACGTGGTGCCCATCTCGCGGGCCGAGATCGTCAACCAGTGGTCGATCTGGTGGGGCGTGTCGATGATGGTGGTCGGCGCGATGGTGGGCCTGTTCGCCAGGCCCGACCTGTTCACCAAGGCGTTCAAGTCGATGTCGCGCATCGCCGGCGCGCCGGCCGCGGGCACCGACGTGCTCGCGCACATCGAGGTGCCGCTGTGGGTGTCGTGGATCGGCGTGCCGGTGTTCGGCCTGGCCGGCGCCTGGGTGACGCACGCGTTCTTCGACGTGCCGTGGCTGCTGTCGCTGGTCTCGCTGCCGCTGATCTTCCTGCTGACGGTCATCTGCGCCAACTCGATGGCGCTGACGTCCTGGATGCCGATCGGCCCGCTGGCCAAGATCACGCAGTTCAGCGTCGGCGTGGTCGACCGCGCCAACCCGGCCAGCAACCTGCTGCCGGCGTCGATGACCTCGCAGATTTCGATGAACGCGGCCAGCCTGCTGTCCGACATCAAGCCGGGCTACATGCTGGGCGGCAAGCCGCGCCACCAGGTCTGGGGCCATGTCATCGGCATCGTCTCGGGCGCGATCTTCTCCGTGCCGCTGTTCTTCCTGCTGTTCCTGCGCCCCGACGCCTCGGGCGCGGTCGATGCCACGCGCATCGTCTCCGACGCCTTCCCGATGCCGGCGGCCGTGCAGTGGCGCGGCGTCGCCGAGATCATCGCCAAGGGCTTCCACGGCGCACCGACGACGGCGGTGTGGGCCGCCGGCCTGGCGGCGGTCGCGGCGATCCTGATGGAGGTGGCGCGCCTGGTCACCAAGGGCCGGTTCCCGCTGTCGGCGGTGTCGGTGGGCCTGGGCGTGGTGCTGCCGTTCGATTCCTGCGTCTCGATGTGGATCGGTGCGATGGGCTTCTGGATCATGGGGCGCCTGTACCGGACACCCGGCACCAAGGCCCACCAGATCTGGGTCGAGGGCGCCGAGCCGCTGTGCGCGGGCCTGATCTCGGCCGCCGCGCTGATGGGCATCTGCGACGCGTTGATCAACGTGTTCGTCGACTGAGCGCTGCCGGCGCTCCGGGATGCGGCGGCCGCGGCCGCCTCCCTCACGCGGGCTGCAGGGCGCGGTAGTCGCGCGGGCTCAGGCCGGTGCTGCGCCTGAACTGCCGCGTGAACGCGCTGTGGTCGGCGTAGCCGCAGGCGTGCGCGACGGCCGCGATCGAGGTGTCGCCGGCCAGCAGCGCCAGGGCCGCATCCAGCCGCGTGCGGGCGAGCAGCTGGCGCGGCGTGACGCGGTACAGCTGCGCCACGTGGCGTTCCAGTTGCGCGACGGACAGGCCGGCCTCGCGCGCCAGGGTGCCGATCTGCAGCGGCTCGGCGTAGTCGCGCTGCAGGCGCTCGACCACGCGTGCGACCCGCGCGTAGGTGGCCGGCGGCGTGGCATGGCTCAGGCCCGGCGTGGCCAGGTCGCGCGACAGGCCCACCAGGCCGACGATGGCGCCGCGGCGCCGGCTGCCGGCGGGCGCCGGCTCGCGCCACGCCAGCTTGTGGGTCAGGCACCAGCCGGGCGCGCGGTTCGGGTACAGGTGCAGCTCCAGCTGGCCGACGATCTCGGTGCCGTCGCGCAGCACGCGCTCGTCCTGCGCGCGGTAGCGCTCGCCGAGCCCGCCGTGAAACAGCTCGTCGGTCCGGCGTCCCACCAGCTGTGCCCGGTTCGTCAGTCGCAGCCGGTCCAGCAGCGTCTGGTTGGCATGCGTGTAGCGGCCCCCCGCGTCCTTGGCGAAGAACACGACGTCGGGCAAGGCGTCGAACAGGCGCTCCAGCAGCGGCAGCGGAAGCCGGTCGGCACCGGCCAGGGCGGCGAGGGCAAGGTCGTCGGTCATGCCACCATTGTGCTGAAATCGTCATTCCGATGCGAGCATTCGATCAAGCCCGGCGGGCGTCGCGGTTCCAGAATCGGGCCATGCACAAGATCGTCGTCGTCGATTCCCATACCGCCGGAGAGCCCACGCGCGTCGTGCTCGACGGCGCGCCGGCGCTGCGCGGCGCCACGCTGGCCGAGCAGCGCGCCGACTTCGCGCGCCACCACGACGCCTTCCGCAGCGCCGTGGCCTGCGAGCCGCGCGGCAGCGACACCATGGTGGGCGCGCTGCTGGTCGAGCCGCGCGCGCCCGGCTGCGTGGCGGGCATGATCTTCTTCAACAACGTGGGGCTGCTGGGCATGTGCGGCCACGGCACCATCGGCGTCGTCGCGACGCTGGCGCACCTGGGCCGGATCGGGCCCGGCCGGCATCGGCTCGACACGCCCGTGGGCCCGGTCGAGACCGAGCTCCACGCCGACGGCCACGTCACCGTGTTCAACGTGCCCGCGTACCGTCACGCCGCCGCGGTGACGCTGGACGTGCCCGGCGTCGGGCCGGTGACCGGCGACGTCGCCTGGGGCGGCAACTGGTTCTTCCTGGTCGACGCGGCGCAGTTCGATCCGGTGCCGGTGCTCGCGCTGGCCCACGTCGAGGCGCTCACCGACCTGGCCTGGCGCATCCGCGGCACCCTCGAGGCCCGGGGCGTGACCGGTGCGGACGGCGCCGAGATCGACCACATCGAGCTGTTCGCGCCGTCGCCCACGGCCGACGCGCGCAACTTCGTGCTGTGCCCGGGCAAGGCCTACGACCGCTCGCCGTGCGGCACCGGCACCAGCGCCAAGCTGGCCTGCCTGGCGGCCGACGGCCACCTGGCGGCCGGCGCCCCCTGGGTGCAGGAGAGCGTGATCGGCAGCCGCTTCGAGGGGCGCTGGACGGCGCTGGAAGGCCAGCCCGGCCGCGTCCTGCCGGCAATCAGCGGGCGCGCCTGGGTCACGGCGGAGGCCACGCTGCTGCGGGCGGCCGACGATCCGTTCCGGGACGGCATCCGCGGATGATGCCCGCGGCCGCCCTGGACGTCGCCATCGTCGGCGGCGGCATCGTCGGCTGTGCCTGCGCCCGCGCCGCGGTGCGGGCCGGCCTGCGCGTGGCCGTGTTCGAGGCCGGACGCGTCGGCGCCGGCGCCACCGCGGCAGCCATGGGCCACCTGGTGACCATCGACGACGACCCCGCCGAGTTCGCGCTGGCCATGCTGTCGATGCGGCTGTGGCGCGAGTGGAGCGGCTGGCAGGCGATCGAACGGCGGCCGACGGGCACGCTGTGGCTGGCCGAGACGCCCGCGCAGCGCGACGCCGCGCACGCCAAGCTGGCGCGTCTGTGCGCCGCGGGCCTGCAGGCGAAGTGGCTGGAGCCCGACGCGCTGCGCGCCGCCGAGCCGCGGCTGGCGCGCGACCTGGCCGGCGCGCTGTGCGTGGCGGGCGACGAGGTGGCCTACGGCCCGGAGATGGCGGCCCGGCTGGCGGCCGAGGTGCGCGCCGCCGGCGGCCGCATCGAGGAAATGTGCCCCGTGGCCGCGCTGCGCGACGACGGCCTGGCGCTGGCCGACGGTCGCCGCGTCGCCGCGGGCCACGTGCTGCTGGCCGCCGGCTGCGACAGCGTGCGCCTGTGGCCTGGTCCCGCGCCGCTGGCGCTGCGCCCGCGCAAGGGCCAGCTCGCGATCACCGACCGCCACCCGGGCTACATCGGCCACGCCCTGGTGGAACTGGGCTACATCGATGCCGCGCACGGCGACGCCGACGAGTCGGTGGCCTTCAACGCGCAACCGCGCGCCTCGGGCCAGGTCCTGCTGGGCTCGTCGCGCAGCTACCGCGACACGACGTCCGCCGTCGACGCTGCCGTGATGGCGCGCCTGGTGCGCCGCGCGCAGCGCTTCCTGCCCGACATCGGCGCGCTGCAGATGCTGCGCTGCTGGGCCGGCTTCCGACCGGCCACGCCCGACGGACGGCCGGTCATCGGGCGCGTGCCGGGGGCGGTGCGCGCCAACCAGTGGGTGGCCACAGGCCACGAGGGCCTGGGCCTGACCACCGCCACCGGCACCGCCAGCGTGTGGCTGGACCTGCTGCTCGGGCGCACGCCGGCCATCGACGCCACCCCCTACGCGCCGGAACGCTTCGTGCAGGCGTTCGCATGACGGCCACCGTCACGGTGTCGATCGACGGCCGCCTGCTGGCCGTGGTCGCGGGCACGCTCGTGGCGGCGGCCGTCGAGATCGCCCGGCCCGGCCACGGCGCGCGGGTCGCCCCCGGCGGTGCGCGGCGCCAGCCGCTGTGCGGCATGGGCGTGTGCGGCGAGTGCCGCGTGACGATCGCCGGCCGCCCGCAGCGCCTGGGCTGCCAGGTCGTCTGCATGCCCGGCATGGAGATCCTGACCGATGCCTGAGCAGGACACCGTCGCCGTGCGGCAGGCCGGCCTGGTCGTGGTCGGCGCCGGGCCGGCCGGCCTCGCCGCCGCCGAAGCGGCGGCACGGGCGGGGGTCGACGTGCTGCTGCTCGACGCCGCGCCCGCGCCCGGCGGCCAGGTCTGGCGCGCGCGCCAGGGCGTGCCCGAGCCCGCGGTCGCGCGCACGCTGGCACGCCTGGGCGACACGGGCGTGCGCGTGCTGGCCGGCACGCGCGTGGTGATGCCGCTGCCCGGACGAACGCTGCTGATCGACGGCCCGGACGGGGCGGGGCGGCTGAACTGGCAGCGCCTGGTACTGGCCACCGGCGCGCGCGAGCGGCTGCTGGCGTTTCCCGGCTGGACGCTGCCCGGCGTGTTCGGCGCGGGCGGCCTGCAGGCGCTGGCCAAGGGCGGCTGGCCGATCGCCGGGCGCCGTGTGCTGGTGGCCGGCAGCGGGCCCTTGCTGCTCGCGGCCGCCGCGACCCTGCGCCGCGACGGCGCGCGGCTGGCCGGTCTCGCGCAGGAGCCGGGGCCGCTCGCGCTGGCAGGTTTCGCCGCCGCGCTGGCCGCGCGGCCGCGCCAGGGCGCCCAGGCGCTGCGGCTCGGCGCCACGCTGGCGGGCGTGCCGTGGCTTGCGGGCTGGCGCATCGTCGCGGCCGAAGGCGCCGGGCGGCTCGAGCGCGTCGTCCTGGCGCGCGGCGGGCGAACCCGCACGATCGCCTGCGACGCGCTGGCCGCCAGCTGGGGGCTGGTGCCGCAGGCCGAGCTCGGCGAGGCGCTCGGCTGCGCCCTCGCGCCGCGTTTCGGCGCCCCGGCGATCGTCGTCGACGCCGCCCAGCGCAGCAGCGTGCCGGGCGTGTTCGCGGCCGGCGAATGCGCCGGCGTGGCGGGCGCCCGGGCCGCGCGGCTGCAGGGCGAGATCGCCGGCCGCATCGTCGCCGCCGAGCTCGCCGGTGCCGGGCCGGTGCCCGCGCGCCTGGCCCGGGCCCTGGCCCGTGAACAGGCATTCGCCGCCGCGGTCGCGCGCGCGTTCGCGCCGCCGGCCGACTGGCGCGCGCGCCTGCGCGACGACACGCTGGTGTGCCGCTGCGAGGACGTGCCCTGGTCGGCGCTGCGCGACCAGGCCGACCTGCGCGCCGCCAAGCTCGCCACCCGCTGCGGCATGGGGCATTGCCAGGGGCGGCTGTGCCATGACACGCTCGCCACCGTGATGCACTGGCCGCGCCTGCCCCTTCGCCCGCCGCTGGCGCCGACCCCGCTCGGCAGCCTGCTGGCGGCGCTCGACGACCCGCCACCCCCTGTTTCCACCGAGGAGCCTGCCCCATGACCATGACCTGGACCGGCGTGATGCCCGCCATCACCACCCCCTTCACCGCCGACGGCGACGTCGACCACGAGTTCCTGGCGCGCCATGCGCTGTGGATGGTCGAGGCCGGCTGCACCGGCATCGTCGCGCTCGGCTCGCTCGGCGAGGCGGCCACGCTGTCGGCCACCGAGAAGCTGGACGTCCTGCGCACGCTGGCCAAGGCGCTGCGCGGCCGCGTGCCGCTGGTGGCCGGCATCGCGGCGCTGTCCACCGACGAGGCCTGCGGCCTGGCGCGTGCGGCCGCCGACGTCGGCTGCGCCGGCCTGATGGTGCTGCCGCCCTACGTGTACTCCACCGACTGGCGCGAGATGCGCGCCCACGTGGCGGCGGTGATCGAGGCCACCGCCTTGCCCTGCATGCTCTACAACAATCCGATCGCCTATCGCACCGATTTCAGGCCCGCGCAGGTCGCCGAGCTGGCGCGCGCGCACGGCAACCTGGTGGCCATCAAGGAGTCGAGCGCCGACATCCGCCGCATCGCCGCGATCCGCCACCTGCTGCCAGGTCGCCTGGACATCCTGGTGGGCGTGGACGACCTGATCGTCGAGGGCATCGCCGCCGGCGCCACCGGCTGGGTGGCGGGCCTGGTCAATGCGATGCCGGTCGAATCGGTGCGGCTGTTCGAGCTGGCCACGCGCGCCAATGCGCCCGACGCGGAGCCGGCGGCGCAGGCCCGCGCGCGCGCCGCGACCGACGAGCTCTATCGCTGGTTCCTGCCCTTGCTCACGCTCGACACGGTGCCCAGGTTCGTGCAGCTGATCAAGCTCGTGCAGCAGCGCGTGGGCCACGGCACGGAGCGGGTGCGCGCGCCGCGCCTGGTGCTGGAGGGCGAGGAGCGCGAGGCCGCGCTGGCCTTGATCGCCGAGGCGCTCGCCACGCGGCCGGGCAACGACGCCTGATGGGCGCCGATCGCGGCAACGCCGCCGACGCGCGCTTCGCGCAGCTGGCCGCCGACGAATGGGCCTGGCGCCTGGGTCAGTTCCCGCAGCTGGCCACCAGCGTGGGCGACGCCTCGCACGACGACCGCCTCGAGCGCGTGGACGCCGCCAGCCGCGCCGCGCGCCTGGCCTACTGGCGCGAGGTGCGCGCGGCACTGGCGGTGATTCCGGTCGACCAGATGTCGGCTGCGGCGCGCATCGACCGCGCGGTGTTCGACAACCAGCTCGACGGCTTCATCGGGGCGATCGAATCGCACGCGGACCGCATGCCGCTCAACGGCGATTCCAGCTTCTACGGACCGCTGGCGGACCTGTGCGACGCGCAACCGCTGCGCGACGTCGCCGACCATCGCCGCTACCTTGCGCGCCTGGCCGACATCCCGCGCTTCCTGCGCGAGCACATCGAGCTGATGCGCGAGGGCCTGGCCACCGGCTACACGGTGCCCCGGGTGGTGCTCGCCGGCCGCGACCAGCCGCTGGCCGCCATCGCCGGCGCGGCCGATCCCGTGGCCACGCCGTTCTGGCGTCCGTTCGCGGCCTTGCCCGCCGGCGTGCCCGCCGCCGAGCAGGGCCCGCTGCGGGACGCGGCGCGCCGGGTCATCGGCGAGCAGGTGCTGCCCGCCTACCGCGAGCTGCTGGCCTTCCTGCGCGAGGTCTACGTGCCCGGGGCGCGCACGACGACGGCCGCCTGCGACCTGCCCGACGGCGACGCGTTCTATGCCACGCAGATCCGCCACTACACGACGCTGGCGCTGACGGCCGACGAGATCCACGAACGCGGCCGGGAGGAGGTCGCGCGCATCCTCGCCGAGATGCACGACGTCAAGCGCCAGGCCGGCTTCGACGGCGACCTGCCGGCCTTCCTGCACTTCCTGCGCACCGACCCGCAGTTCCATGCCCGCACGCCGCACGAGCTGCTCGCGCAGGCGGCCTGGATCGCCAAGCGCGTCGACGGCCTGCTGCCGAAGTTCTTCGGCCGGCTGCCGCGCCAGCCCTACGGCGTGGCCCCGGTGCCCGAGGACATCGCGCCGTTCTACACCGCGGGCCGCTACGTGCCCGCGCCGCAGCCCACCGGCTTTGCCGGCACCTACTGGGTCAACACGCACGCGCTGGATTCGCGCGCCCTGTACGCGCTGCCCGCGCTGACGCTGCACGAGGCCGTGCCGGGCCACCACCTGCAGATCGCGCTCGCCGGCGAGCTGGACGGCCAGCCGCCATTCCGGCGCCACGGCTTCGTCGACGCCTACGGCGAGGGCTGGGCGCTGTACGCCGAGCACCTGGGCGACGAGATGGGCCTGTACGCGACCCCGTACGAGCAGTTCGGTCGCCTCGCCTACGAGATGTGGCGGGCGGCGCGGCTGGTCGTCGACACCGGCCTGCACGCCAGGCGCTGGAGCCGCGAGGCGGCGCAGGCCTACCTGCTCGAGCACACGGCCCTCAGCGCGCACGAGGTCGTCACCGAGGTCGACCGCTACATCGGCTGGCCCGGCCAGGCGCTGTCGTACAAGATCGGCGAGCTCCGCATCCGCGCGTTGCGCGCGCGGGCCGAGCAGCGCCTGGGCGCCGGCTTCGACCTGCGTGCATTCCATGACGCCGTGCTGGAGCTGGGTTCGGTACCCTTGGGCATCCTCGAGCAGCAGGTGGACGCGTGGATCGCGCACCGCCTCGCCGCCTGACCCCGACCGCCAAGGAACCCCGTGCCCCCTCGCTCCCATCCCGTTCACCGCTCCGCCTGCGCCGTCCTCGCCTGCGTGGTCATGACCGGCGCCCTGGCGCAGGCGTCCGCGCCCGCGCCCGCCGCCTCCGTGCCCCGGGTGCGCACCACCGCCGACATCGTCCGCGAGGCGCCGGCCAGCGCCTGGCGCCGGCCCGACCCGGACAACGTGCTGGCGATGACGCTGCCGTCGGGCATCGTCTGGATCGAGCTGGCGCCGCGCTTCGCGCCGCACCACGCGGCCAACATCCGCACGCTGGTCGCGCAGCACTACTTCGACGGGCTGGCGGTGATCCGGGTGCAGGACAACTTCGTGGCGCAGTGGGGCGATCCGGCGGCCGCTGGCGACGACGAATCGAAGCTGCGTCCGCTCGGCGCGGCAGCCGCGAAGCTGCAGCCCGAATTCTCGATCGCGGACCGCGGCCTGAAGATCACCCGCCTGAAGGATCGCGACGTCTGGGCGCCCGTGACCGGCTTCGTCGACGGCTTTCCCGTGGCCGCCGACCCGAAGACCCATCGCGCCTGGATCGCGCACTGCTACGGCACGATCGGCGCGGGCCGCGGCGACACGGTCGACAGCGCCAACGGCGCCGAGCTGTACGCGGTGATCGGCCAGTCGCCGCGCGGGCTGGACCTCAACATCACGCCGGTGGCGCGCGTGCTGCAGGGCATGGAGCTGCTGTCGTCGCTGCCGCGCGGCGGCCAGAACATGGGCTTCTACGACAAGCCCGAGCAGAACGTGCGCATCACGAAGGTCGAGCGCCTGGCCGACATGCCCGAGGGCACGCGGCCCGATGTCCGGGTGTTCCGCACCGACACGCCGCAGTGGAACGAGATGATCGAGTCGCGCCGCAACCGCCGCGACAGCTGGTACGTCCACAAGGCCGGGGCGATCGACCTGTGCAACATCACGGTGCCGGTGAAGATCGCACCGCGCGCCGCGGCGAACTGAGCGGGGCGGCCGCCCAGTGGAAAGGCCGCCCGGAGGCGGCCTTGTCGGGGGCGGGGGCGCAGGGCGCTCAGGCCTTCTTCAGGTCCTTGACGGCCTTGAGGACTTCCTCGACATGGCCGGCCACCTTGATGCCGCGCCATTCGGCCACCAGCACGCCGCTCGCGTCGATCAGGAAGGTGGAGCGCTCGATGCCCTTGACCTTCTTGCCGTACATGATCTTGTTCTTGACCACGCCGAACATGTGGCAGAGCTTCTCTTCGGTGTCGGCGATCAGTTCGTAGGGCAGCTCGAGGCTTTGCTTGAACTTGTCGTGCGACGCCATGTTGTCGCGCGAAACGCCGAATACGACCGCTCCGGCCTTGACGAATTCGGCGTGGTGGTCGCGAAACTGCATCGCCTCGGTGGTACAACCGGGCGTGTGGTCCTTGGGGTAGAAATACAGCACCACGGCGCGGCCCTGGAAGGCATGCGGCGTGAACTTGACACCGTGGGTGGCGAGTGCTTCAAATTCAGGGAGCGCTTTGTTCAGTGCAGGCGTCATGTAAGGTCTCGGTCGAGCCGTCGGTCGATCTGGGTGCGTGACGTGGTGGGGGCCTTCGCGATCCGGGCCGAGATGACATCGGTTCCGGATCAGGCACAACCATCGATTATAGAGTGAACTGCCCATGTGCCCCGGCCGGGCCGCCATGGGCGTGCGCGACGGGCGGTGCCCGACAGGCGAAACGGCGCGCGAGGCGCGTGTTTCCGCCGCGTGAAGGCGCTCAGGCCGCAGGGGCCAGCAGGATCGCCGCGACCACCCGCCGGCCTTCATTGGCCAGCACGGTGTAGGTGCGGCAGGCGGCGCCGCTGTCCATCGTCTCGATGCCGATGCGCCGCGCGATCAGGCTGCGGTAGAGCGCCGGCGACACGAACTTCAGCTTCGCGCCGCTGCCGAAGATCACCACCTCGGGGTCGAACTCGAGCAGGGCATCGAAGTGGGCCTGGGTCAGCCCGGCCACGTCCACCACGTCCCACGCCCGGGCCTGGCCCACCCACGGCACCAGCACGCTGGTGGTGTGCAGGTCGGCGTTGACGCGCAGGTTGTCGCCGTCGTAGCGGGTGATGCTGTTCACGCCGGCGAGCGTGTCGGGCTGGAATTTCAAGGGGTCGTCCTGGACGGCGGAAGGCGGGACACGACCTTGGCGGATTCCCCGGCCATGCCGCCCGATTATAGGAAAGCGGCTTATCCCGAACGCCGAAAGGCTCATGCGCCCGGTGTATCGGCGTGTCACACCGCGTGGCTCAAATGCGTCTCGCGGTGCCGGGGTCTGCCGGGCACCAGATCACGCCACACCCAATCCAAGCTGGAGCTTCCATGGTTCAAATCCGCAATCGGCTCGGCGCACTCGCCTGTGCCGCCGCGCTGTCTCTCGTTGGCACGGCGCACGCCGCGACTTTCGACCTGACCTACACGTTCACCTCGGGCGACGTGATCACCGGAACCCTCGAAGGGACCCTGAACGGCTCGTTCGTGGAAGACCTGCAGGCCGTCACGCTGAGCTTCGACGGCGCCGCCTTCACCGGCACGACGGTCGCGCAGACCTGGGATCCGGCCAGCAGCGCCTTCAGCGCCGACGCGCCGCGGCTGTCCACCGATGCGGCGAGCAACGAGATCGTCTTCACGACGACCGACGGCGCGTTCAGCTTTGGCATGGTCAACGACGCCGCGAACTTCGGCGGCCAGCTCGCCTTCGCGACCAACCAGAACTCGCTGGACCACAGCGCCGCCTCCGACATCGCAGGCGCCGGCACCTGGTCACTGGTGCCCGCGGCCGTGCCGGACGCCCCCGCCTTCCCGATGGTGCTCGCGGGCCTCGGCCTGCTCGGCATCGTCGCCCGCCGCCGCGCCCAGTGAACCCGGAGAACCCCATGAACAAGCACAGCCGTTTCCAGATCTCCACCGTCAGCGCCGCCATCGGCCTGGCCTTCGTCGCCGGCGTGGCCCACGCGCAGACCGCCTCCACCGTGCGCGGCACCGTCGCCGGCACCTTCTTCACGCCGCCGGCCGGCAGCACCGCCAGCACCACGGTGGCGTCCACGTACCAGGGCGCCACCGTCTGCTTCGACACCAACAACAACGGCGCCTGCGATGCCGGCGAGCCGTTCACCACCACCGCCGCCGACGGCACGTTCACGCTGGCCACGCGCGCGCTGGCGCCGCTGGTCGCGCAGATCTCCACCGCGGCCACCAACGGCGGCCACGCCGTCGCGCAGCGCAACGTGCTGCGCGTGGCAGCCGAGCAGATCGCGGCCGCGACGATCAATCAGGCGCTGCCGGCGGTCGTCGCCGTCACGCCGCTGAGCACCGAGATCGCCCGCTCGATGGACGCCGACGGCCTGGGCTTCGTCGCCGCGCGCCAGAAGCTCGCGTCGCGCCTGGGCGTGACCACCGCGCAGGTCACCAGCGACCCGAACAAGGTGGCGGCCGGCGCCGCGCGCACCGCGGTGCTCGCCGAGTCGGTCATCCTGACCAACCGCTTCGGCTTCGCCGCCAGGATGGTCGACCGCGGCGACGTGGCGTCGATCAAGGACGCGCAGACGGCTGCGATGAACGTCGAAGGCATCCCGCGCTACGACCACGTCTTCATCGTGATGCTGGAGAACAAGGCCACGTCGTCGATCCGCGGCTCCGCCTACGCGCCCAAGATCAACGCCTACCTGAACGCCAACAACCAGTTCACCAGCTACTTCGCCACCGGCAACCCGAGCGAGCCGAACTACACCGCGCTGGGCGGCGCCGACGATTTCGGCATCACCGACGACTCGCAGTGGAACTGCGACGCCACCGGTGCTGCCGCGGTGCAGGACCTGCCGGTACCCGACAAGACCCAGCCGGGCCTGGCGAGCTCGCCGTTCGCCGCCACCTGCACGCAGGCCGCGGCCGTGGCCCACAACATCGTCGGCCGCCCGAACCTGTTCAACGCGCTGACCGCCAACGGCATGAGCTGGCGCACCTACAGCGAGTCGATGAACCCCGGCCAGGATGTGCGCACCGACAGCGTGGCCGACGCCGCCGTGCAGGCGCGCGACGACATCTACCCGCCGGGCACTCTGGCCGGCAACACGACGACGATCGGCAACGCGGCGCTGATCCTGCCGCTGCCGGCCGGCACGTACAAGACCAAGCACCATCCGGGCATGGCCTACCAGAACGTGCGCAGCGCGCCCGAGTTCAAGACCAGCAACCGCACGCTGGGCGGCGGGCAGTGGGACGCCGCGCTACTGAACAGCAGCGCCTACGCCGTTCCCGCGGGCTACGACGTCGACCAGTTCGGCACCGACCTGCAGTCCGGCGACATCGGCACCGTCAACTTCGTCGTGCCCGACCAGTGCGACGACATGCACGGCATCTCGGTCACCGGCAAGGTCAACGGCGTCACGACCACGGCCAGCGACTGCAGCAGCGTCGCCAACAACGTGCCCGTGGCCACCGGCGGCAACATCATCACGCGCGGCGACAACTACGTCGACTACCTGGTCAGGAAGATCGAGGCCTCGCCGATCTGGAAGAACGACAGCAAGCGCGTGGCCATCGTCCTGATGTTCGACGAGGGCAACGCGACCAGCGGCTTCAACTCCTGCTGCGGCTGGAACCCGGGCAACAGCACGGTGGCCAGGCCCCTCGTGCAGAACCCGGACGGCACGTTCTCGGTGGACACCTCGGTCAACAACTACACCAAGGGCAACCGCGGCCACGGCCAGAGCGTGTTCGGCGTGATCACCAACCAGGCGAACGCGCCCAAGCAGGTGCAGGACTCGGACGTCTACAGCCACTTCTCGTTCGTGCGCACGCTGCAGGACATGTTCCAGCTGGCCGATCCGGCGCTGCCGGGCTCGTACATGAACCGCTCGAAGTACACCGAGTCGTTCATCGCCGCCAACATCCTGAACCTGCCGGAGTACGCCTCCAGCGCCGACACCCACTTCGACGCGGTGCGCCCGATGAACCACGGCTACGTAATCCCGGCGGCGTACACGCAGCGGCAGTCGGCCGACCGCACGACCCCGCCGCAGGTGGGTCCCGACGCGACCCAGGCCAACGTCTGGGCGCTGAAGTAAGGCCGCGGGCGCGCCCGCTCCGGCCGGGGCGGGCGCCCCGCACGAGGTTGCCCCGGGGCCGGCTCGTTCGCGGCCGGCCCCTCGTGCGTGGACCCTGCCACGCGACCCCGCCGTGTTCCCGAGATCGATTCCCATGACCTTGCGTGAAGTTCCGATCCGCGTCGCCCTCGGGTTGCTGCTCGCCCTCGTGGCCGCGCTTGCCCGGGCCGATGGTCCGAGCCCGCTGGCCGCGCTGGGCCGCCAGATGTTCTTCGACAGGACGCTGTCGGCATCGGGGCGGCTCGCCTGCGCGAGCTGCCACGACCCGGCCTACGCCTACGCCGCGCCCAACGGCCTGGCCGTGCAGGCGGGCGGCGCGCGCATGACGCGCGCGGGCGTGCGCGCCGTGCCCTCGCTGCGCTACAAGGAGGCGACGCCGCCGTACGCCGACCTGCTGGACAACCCCGACGGCATCAGCACCCCCGGCCCGGGCGGCGGCCTGACGCAGGACGGCCGCGCCGCCACGCTGGCCGAGCAGGCGCGCATCCCGCTGCTCAACCCGCTCGAGATGGCCAACCGCGGCCCCGCCGAGGTCGCCGCGCGGATCCGCAGGTCGAGCTATGCCGACGCGTTCCGCGCGCTGTTCGGCGCGCGCGTGTTCGACGACAGCGCGATCGCGTTCGACGACGCCACCCGGGCACTGCAGGCATTCCAGCTGGAAGACCCGAGCTTCCACCCCTACAGCAGTCGCTACGACCTGTACGCGGCCAACAAGGTCGGCGGCACGATGTCGCCCGCCGAGGCGCGCGGCTTCGCGGTCTACAACGACCCGGACCGCGGCAATTGCTTCGCCTGCCACTACAACGGTGCCGGCCTGGGCGGCAGCGTCGCGCTGTTCACCGATTTCACCTACGCGGCGATCGGCGTGCCACGCAACGACGCCATCCCGGCCAACCGCGACCCGCGCCACGTCGACCTGGGCCTGTGCGCCCGTCCCGACCACGCGGGCAAGGCCAACGAGCGCTACTGCGGCGAGTTCAAGACGCCCACGCTGCGCAACGTGGCGACGCGGCGCGTGTTCTTCCACAACGGACGCATGAAGTCGCTGGCCGAGGTGGTCCGCTTCTACAACACGCGCGATACCGAGCCGCAGCGCTGGTATCCGGTCGTCGGCGGCCGGGTGCGCAAGTACGACGACCTGCCGGTGCGCTACCGCGCCAACATCGACACCCAGAAGCCGCTGGACGGCCGCCCGGCCGGCAGCAAGCCGCCGATGACCGACCAGGAGATGCGCGACCTCGAGGCCTTTCTCGAGATGCTGACCGACCGCGACGTGCTGGCCCTGCTGCCCGGTTCCGCGGCCGCCGGCGGCCGAGTCGCCGCGACGGCCCGATGACGAGACCCCTGCCCATGAGAACGACCTTCCTGAGCCTGGCGCTGGCCCTGGCCGGCGCGCCCGCCGGCGCCGCCGGGCCGCCCGCGTTGCCCGACACCGCCGCGGCCGCCGCCGCACTGGTGCGCTACCTGGCCGATCACGGCGACTTCTGCCTCGGCAAGATGGACTGGCCGGTGGAGCTCAGCGCGCTGGACGAGCGCGCGCGCGGCCGCGACGTGTTGCAGATGCCGGTGCTCGAGGCGCTGGGCCTGGTGCGCTCGGCCGCGGCAACGGCGATGCGCGTGGAGGGGCCGGACGCGGAGGAGGGCGCGCCGCCGCGGCCGGTGGCGGTGCGGCGCTACGAGCTCACCTCGCTGGGCGAGCGCTTCATGCACGAGCGCGACGTCGTCGTGCCCGGGCCGCAGGGCGACCGCCACGTGCGCCGGCGCGACCTCTGCGCCGCCCACCTGGCGCTGGCGCAGGTGGTGGCCGTCGCCCCCGGCGACGCGCCGGGCAGCTTCGTGGCCACCTACACCTACGACGCGCGGCCGGCCGACTGGGCCGCGGCGGCCGATTTCCAGCAGGTGTTTCCGATGGCCGCGCGCGTGCTCGCCGGCTCCCGCGCGTTGCAGCTCAAGCAGGCCTTCGCCTGGGTGGATGGCGCCTGGGTGCCCGCGGGACTGGCGAACTGAGGCGGGGTCGGCAGCTCAGGCCGACACGAAGGGCCGCTCGCGCATCCACTTCGTCAGCACCCATTTCTCGCCGGCCTCGACCGCGGCGGCGGCGTGCACCGACTGCAGGTCGAGGTCGCCGCGGCCGTCGACGTACTCGAAGTGCACGGCGTGGCCCTGGCGCGGCGTCACGGCCAGGCCGATCTCGGGGAATACCGTCTCGCCGCCACGCTCGACGTCGTTCAGGTACATCACCAGCGTCGACACGCGCTGGCCGCTGCGCGCCAGCGAGTCGTCGTTGGCCGGCGTGCCCGGACTCAGGAAGTCGAAGTGCGGGGCGCTGGCGCCCCCGGGGTGGTAATGCAGCAACTGCAAGCCTTCGCCATTGTGCAAGGGACAGTTCATCAGCTCGGCCACGCGGCGCTCGATCGCGGCGATGAACGGTGTTTCCTGCGGCCGGAAGAACATGCCCTCGCTGCTGCGATGTGGCGCCACGGTGTCGCGGCCGGTGCCGGGGTCCATCACGGTGGATGGGCGCAGGCGCGGGCGGCCCAGCGCGACGATCTCCCGGCACTCCGCGGGCGACAGCACGTTGGCCAGCAGGGCCAGCGCGGGACGCTCGACGCGCAGCGCGACGACGATGTCGCGGTCGAAGGTGCGGATCACCGGGCCGGGCGCCAGGCGGGGCGGCTCGTCGATGCGCAGCGCGATCTCGCCTGCGGGCGGCGGCAGGCCATCGCGCCGCGCGTGGACGACGGCCTCGACCAGCGCCGCCGCCAGCGCGGGGTCGAAGTCCTGCGCCAGCATGGCCTGCACGACGTCGGGCGCGGCGCAGCCGCGGTCGAGGTTGTGGGCGATCCAGGCGCCCAGTTCGGGCGCCAGCCTGACGTGCATGTCCATGGGGTGGGGAGCCTAGCCCCGCACCGTGACAGGGCGATGGCGGGCGGCGCGCCCCCCGTCGCCGCGCCGGAATGGGGCGCGCCCTATGAGAAACTTGGGGGCTACGACGAACAGTCGGCGTCCTCCTGCCCGGAAGACGCCCCGATTTCTTTTTTGCACAGGGATACCGGCCGTGAAGCCGATCGCCAAGTCCAGCAAGCTCGCCAACATCGGCTACGACATCCGCGGCCCGGTCCTCGACAAGGCCCGCCAGATGGAGGACGAGGGCCAGAAGATCATCAAGCTCAACATCGGCAACGTGGCCGCGTTCGGGCTCGAGCCGCCCGACGAGATCGTGCAGGACATGATCCGCAACCTGCCGCACGCCGCCGCGTACACCGATTCGAAGGGGCTGTTCGCGCCGCGCAAGTCGGTGGTCCACTACACGCAGGAAAAGAAGATCGCCGGCGTCACCGTCGACGACGTCTACCTGGGCAACGGCGCCTCCGAGCTGATCGCCTTCAGCATGAACGCGCTGCTCGACTCGGGCGACGAGGTGCTGATCCCCTCGCCGGACTACCCGCTGTACACGGCCGTCGTCGGCCTGTCGGGCGGCACGCCGGTGCACTACGTGTGCGACGAGCAGTCCGGCTGGCTGCCCGACATCGCCGACATCCGCCGCAAGGTCACGCCGCGCACCAAGGCGATCGTGATCATCAACCCGAACAACCCCACCGGCGCGCTGTACCCGGTGGAGGTGCTGCAGGAGATCGTCGAGATCGCGCGCCAGAATGAACTGGTGGTCTTCGCCGACGAGATCTACGACAAGACGCTGTACGACGGCGAGACCCACACCAGCATCGCGTCGCTGGCCGACGACGTGCTGTTCGTGACCTTCAACGGGCTGTCGAAGAACTACCGTTCGTGCGGCTACCGCGCCGGCTGGATGGTGGTCTCGGGCCCGAAGAAGCACGCCAAGGACTATATCGAGGGCCTGAACATGCTGGCCTCGATGCGCCTGTGCGCCAACACGCCGGGCCAGCTCGCGATCCAGACCGCGCTGGGCGGCTACCAGAGCATCAAGGACCTCGTCGCCCCGGGCGGTCGCCTCGCGCGCCAGCGCGACCTCGCCTACGACCTGCTGACGCAGATTCCCGGCGTGAGCGTCGTCAAGCCCAAGGCCGCGCTCTACATGTTCCCGCGCCTGGACCCGAAGATGTACCCGATCGCCGACGACCAGCAGTTCGCCTACGAGCTCCTGGCCGAGGAGAAGGTGCTGATCGTGCAGGGCACCGGCTTCAACTGGGCCCAGCCGGACCACTTCCGGGTGGTGTTCCTGCCCAACGCGGACGACCTCACCGAGGCGGTGACGCGCATCGCGCGCTTCCTCGACGGCTACCGCAAGCGCCACTCGGCCTGACCATGCGCCGGGTCGTCCTGTTCCTGCTCGCCGCGCTGGCGTGGCCGCTGGCCGCGGGCGCGCAGTCCTTCGAGAGCCAGGACTGGCAGCTGGCGTGCGACAACACGCGCACCTGCCGGGCCGCCGGCTACCAGCGCGAGCACGACGTGCCCGCGGTGTCCGTGCTGTTCACCCGCCTGGCGGGACCGCGCGCGCCGCTGTACGCCGAGCTGCGGCTGGCCACGCCGGAGGGCAGCCCGCATCCGGGCAGCGTGCGCATGCTGGTCGCCGGCAAGCCCGGTGCCACCATCGCGCTCGACCGCGACAACCACGCGCTGCTGGGCGGCGCGGCGGTGGACGCGCTGCTCAAGGCGCTGGCGGCCAACGCCAGCGTCGCGTTCACCGCCGGCAAGGCCACCTGGCGGCTGTCGGCCGACGGCGCGGGCGCGGTGCTGCAGAAGATGGACGACCTGCAGGGCCGCACCGGCACCGCCACGGCGCTGCTGCGGCGCGGCACGCTGGGCGACGACAACGTGGTGTTGCCGCTGGCGCTGCCGACGGTGCAGGCCGTGCGCATCGCCGCGGCGCGCCCCGGCGACGACGAGCTGGCCGGGCGCATCGTCGCCATGATCCCGCACAACGACGACTGTCCCCTGCTCGACGACGGCCAGGCACGCCAGGATCCGCACAACGCGCCCCGGCTGTGGCACCTGGACGCCAACCGCGTGCTCGTGACCGTGGCCTGCTGGCGCCGCGGCGACGCGAGCGGCGCCGGCTACTGGATCGCCAACCTGCGCCCGCCGTTCGCGCCGCGCGTGCTCACGCTGTCGGGCAGCGGCTTCGACGAGGCGAGCCGCCTGTGGGCCACGCAGAAGGCGGGCGGCGGCGACTGCGGGAGCGCCGACGTCTGGACCTGGAACGGTTTCGAGTTCGAGCTGACGCGCTCGTCCACGCACGGCCTGTGCCGCGGCGTCGCCGACGGCGGCGCATGGGAACTGCCCACGGTGGTCGCCGAGGTGATCCCCGTCAAATGAGAATGCAACACGAGGTGAAATGAAGATGAAAGCGATCCAGGTCGGCCTGCTGGGCATCGGAACCGTCGGTTCCGGCACGTACAACGTCCTCACGCGCAACCAGGAGGAAATCCGCCGCCGCGCCGGCCGCGCCATCGAGATCACCATGGTGGCCGACCTCGACGTCGCGCGCGCCAAGACGATCGTCGGGGACCATGTGAAGGTGGTGGCCGACGCCCGCGAGATCATCGCCAACCCGGACATCGACATCGTCGTCGAGCTGATCGGCGGCTACGGCGTGGCCAAGGCGCTGGTGCTGGAGGCCATCGCTGCCGGCAAGCACGTGGTCACGGCCAACAAGGCGCTGCTGGCGGTGCACGGCAACGAGATCTTCGCCGCCGCGCGCGACAAGGGCGTGATGGTGGCGTTCGAGGCCGCGGTGGCCGGCGGCATCCCCATCATCAAGGCGCTGCGCGAAGGCCTGACCGCCAACCGCATCGAATGGATCGCCGGCATCATCAACGGCACGACCAACTTCATCCTGTCCGAGATGCGCGACAAGGGGCTGGACTTCGACGTCGTGCTCAAGGAGGCGCAGCGCCTGGGCTACGCCGAGGCCGATCCCACGTTCGACATCCAGGGCATCGACGCGGCCCACAAGGCGACGATCATGAGCGCGATCGCGTTCGGCATCCCGATGCAGTTCGACCGCGCCCACGTCGAGGGCATCGTCGGCCTGCAGGCCGCCGACATCAAGCACGCCGAGGCGCTGGGCTACCGCATCAAGCTGCTGGGCATCACGCGCCGGCGCACCGACGTCGGCGGCATCGAGCTGCGCGTGCACCCGACGCTGGTGCCGGCCAAGCGCCTGATCGCCAACGTCGAGGGCGCGATGAACGCCGTCGTGGTGCAGGCCGACGCGGTCGGCACCACGCTGTACTACGGCAAGGGCGCGGGCGCCGAGCCCACCGCCTCGGCCGTGGTGGCCGACCTGGTCGACATCACGCGCCTGCACACCGCCGACCCCGACCACCGGGTGCCGCACCTGGCGTTCCGCGCCGATTCGCTGGCCGACACGCCCATCCTGGACATCGCCGACGTCATCACCTCGTTCTACCTGCGCCTGTGCGTGGCCGACGAGGCCGGCGTGCTGTCGAAGATCACCACCACGCTGGCCGAGCACGGCATCTCCATCGACGCCGTGCTGCAGCGCCCCAGCCCCGACCGCAAGGACGGCCAGCAGGACCTGATCATCCTCACGCACAACACGGTGGAAGGCAGGATGCGCCAGGCGATCGCGCAGATGCAGGCCCTGCCCACCGTGCTGGCGCCCATCGTCAGCCTGCGCAAGGAAGACCTGGCCTGACCGACATGACAACCCCCACGCTCCTGCCGTCGCTGCCCCCCAAGGGGGAGTTCATCAGTTCTCGGGAGACCCTCGCCCGATGAAATACATCAGCACCCGCGGCGACCTGACCCCGCGCAGCTTCAGCGAGATCCTGCTCGAGGGCCTCGCGCCGGACGGCGGCCTCTACCTGCCCGCGCACTATCCGCGTGTCGACGTCGCCACGCTGGCGCGCTGGCGCGGCCTGTCGTACGCCGAGCTGGCGTTCGAGATCCTGTCGCTCTACATCGACGACATCCCGGCCGCCGACCTGAAGGCGCTGGCCGCGAAGACGTACACGGCCGAGGTGTTCGGCAGCGCGGCCATCGTGCCGCTGAAGCCGCTGGAGCCGGGCCTGCAGCTCGAGGCCCTGTCCAACGGCCCGACGCTGGCGTTCAAGGACATGGCCATGCAGCTGCTGGGCAACCTGTTCGAGTACGAACTGGCCCGCCGCGGCGAGACGCTCAACATCCTGGGCGCCACCTCGGGCGACACCGGCAGCGCGGCCGAGCATGCGATGCGCGGCAAGCACGGCGTGAGCGTGTTCATGCTGAGTCCGTACGGCCGCATGAGCCCGTTCCAGCAGGCGCAGATGTTCAGCCTGCAGGACGCCAACATCCACAACCTGAGCGTGGAGGGCGTGTTCGACGACTGCCAGGACATCGTCAAGTCCGTCTCCAACGACCTCGCGTTCAAGCGCAAGTGGCGCATCGGCACGGTCAACTCGATCAACTGGGCGCGCCTGCTGGCCCAGGTGGTCTACTACTTCGCCGGCTATTTCCAGGCCACGAAGACCAATGCCGAGCAGGTCAGCTTCGCGGTGCCGTCGGGCAATTTCGGCAACGTTTGCGCCGGCCACGTGGCGCGCATGATGGGCCTGCCGATCGCGCAACTGGTGGTGGCCACCAACGAGAACGACGTGCTCGACGAGTTCTTCCGCACCGGCACCTACCGCGTGCGGGCCTCGGCCGAGACCTTCGAGACCTCGAGCCCGTCGATGGACATCTCCAAGGCGTCCAACTTCGAACGCTTCGTGTTCGACCTGCTGGGCCGCGACGGCGAGCGCACCCGCGCGCTGTTCGGCGCCGGGCTGCAGCGCGACGGCGCGTTCACGCTGTCGGCCGACGAGAAGGCGCGCATCGCCGCCTTCGGCTTCGTGTCGGGCCGCAGCACGCACGCCGACCGCCTGGCCACGATCCGCGACACCGATGCCCGCTTCGGCGTCGTCATCGATACCCACACCGCCGACGGCCTGAAGGTGGCGCGCGAGCACGTGCGCGCCGGCGAGACGATGCTGGTGCTGGAGACGGCGCTGCCGGTGAAGTTCGCCGAGACCATCCAGGAGGCACTCGGCCGCAGGCCCGCGCTGCCCGCCGCGCTGGCCGACCTGGAGTCGCGGCCCAAGCGGTTCACGGTGCTGCCGGCCGACGTGGCCGTCGTCAAGGCCTTCATCGAGGCGCACGCCCCGGCGCATTGAGCGCGACCCGTCCCGCCGCGCCCGTCACGCGGGCGGACGGCGCGCCGGCATCCCTGCCAGGGCCAGGCCCCGGCGACCTGTTGCATCATCGCGAAGTCATGAGCACATCTCCCGTTCCCGCCGCGCCCGCCCGCGGCGCCTCGATCAGCGCCGAAGACGCGCTCGCGCGCCTGCTGGCGGCCGTCGCGCCGCTGGGCCGCAGCGACGATGTCTCCACCCCCGACGCCTGGGGCCGCGTGCTGGCGCGCGACGTCGTCTCCGGCGTCGACGTGCCGCCGGCCGACAACAGCGCGATGGATGGCTACGCCGTCCGCCTGGCCGACCTGGGCGGCGTCGCCGGCACGCTGCTGCCCGTCAGCCAGCGCATCGCGGCCGGGCAGGTCGGCGTGCCGCTGGCTGCGGGCAGCGCGGCGCGCATCTTCACCGGCGCACCGGTGCCCGCCGGAGCGGACGCGGTGGTGATGCAGGAGCATTGCGAGGCCGTCGCGGCACACGGCGCCGACGATCCATTCGGCGGGGTGCGCGTCAACGAGCTGCCGCGGCCGGGCATGGCCATCCGCCGCCAGGGCGAGGACGTGGCGCGCGGCCATGTCGTGCTGCAGGCGGGCCAGCGGCTCGACGCCGCCGCCATCGGCCTGGCCGCCACGGTGGGCATGGCGCGGCTGGAGGTCGCCGCGCGGCCGCGCGTGGCCCTGTTCTCCACCGGCGACGAACTGGTGATGCCGGGCGAGCCGCTGCCGCCCGGGGCGATCTACAACTCCAACCGCTTCATGCTGGGCGCGCTGCTGCGCGGCCAGGGCTGCCTGGTCACCGACCTGGGCAACGTGCCCGACCGGCTGGACGCCACGCGCGCGATGCTGCGCGCGGCCGCCGCCGACCACGACCTGATCCTGAGCTCGGGCGGCGTGTCGGTCGGCGAGGAAGACCACCTGAAACCGGCGCTGGCCGCCGAAGGCCGGCTCGACCTGTGGTCCATCGCCATCAAGCCGGGCAAGCCGCTGGCGTTCGGCGCGGTGCGGCGCGCGGGCGGGGAAACCTGGTTCATCGGCCTGCCGGGCAACCCGGTGTCCAGCCACGTCACCTTCACGTTGTTCGTGCGGCCGGTGCTGGCGCGGCTGCAGGGCGCGCTGGTGCTCGCGCCGGCCGGCATCCCGATGCGCGCCGACTTCACCTGGCCCAGGCCCGACCGGCGGCGTGAGTTCCTGCGCGTGCGGCGCAACGCCACGGGCGGCCTGGACCTGCACCGCAACCAGGGCTCCGGCGCACTGACCTCGCTGGCCTGGGGCGACGGTCTGGCCGACATCGCACCGGGCCACGCGGTGCAGCCGGGTGACCTGGTGAACTACCTGTCGTTGGCGGAGCTGGCGCCATGAGGCTCGAACTGAAGTACTTCGCGTCGCTGCGCGACGCCCTCGGAGCGGGTGGGCCGCTCGACTGGACGCCCGCCGGGGCGCCGACAGCGGCGGCGCTGCGCGCCTGGCTCGTCACGCAGTCGGACGCGCACGCGCGGGTGCTGGCCCCGGGGCGCGCGGTGCGCGTGGCCGTCGACCAGGCGCTGGCCGACGAGGCCACGCCGCTGCACGACGGCGCCGAGGTGGCGTTCTTCCCGCCGGTCACCGGCGGCTGACGACGATGGTGCGCGTCCGTATCCAGGAGGCCGACTTCGACGTCGGTGCCGAGCTGGCGGCGCTGCAGGGCGCGCGCACCGACGTCGGTGCCGTGGCCAGCTTCGTCGGCTGCGTGCGCGGCCACACCCGCGACGACGACGTCAGCGCGCTGACGCTGGAACACTATCCCGGCATGACCGAGCGCTCGATCGAGCAGATGATCGCCGCCGCGCAGGCCCGCTTCGGCGTGCTGGACGCGCGCGTCGTCCATCGGGTGGGGCGGCTGCTGCCGGGCGAGCGCATCGTGCTGGTGGCGGTCCTGGCCGGGCACCGCCACGACGCCTTCCAGGCCTGCGAATTCCTGATGGACTACCTGAAGGCGCACGCGCCGTTCTGGAAGAAGGAAACCACGCCCGAGGGCGAGCGCTGGGTCGACGCGCGGGTGGCCGACGACACCGCGCTGGCCCGCTGGGGCGTCGCCTCGGACAACGCGGGCGGAGCGCCGGGCCGCCCGGCCTGAAACGGATCCGCCGCGGCGCGTTCGCCCGGTTCGGCAGCGCCGGCGCGCCCCGCGGCCGGCGCTGCCTGCGACAATGGGCCGACCCCCCCGCGCGCCGCGCCGCCCGCCGAACCTCCTGCCAGCCCCTCCATGAGCGCCCCGCCCCTCGTTCCCACGCCCGCGATCCTCTCGTCCCTGTCGCCCTTCGCCCAGGCCGTCGCCGTGGCCGCCGGTGGCGCGCTCGGCTCCGTGCTGCGCTGGCGGCTGGTCGTCTGGCTGGGCGGGCTGCAATGGCCGATCGCCCCGGGCATCCTGGTGGCCAACCTGGTGGGCGGCCTGTGCATCGGCTTTTCCATCGTCGCGTTCGAGCGCCTGCCCAGCGAGGGCCTGCGCCTGCTGCTGGTCACCGGCGTGCTGGGCGGGCTGACCACGTTCTCGTCGTTCTCGGGCGAGTCGCTGAGCCTGATGATCAAGGGCCAGTGGGGCGTGGCGGTGATGCACACGCTGGTGCACGTGTGCGGCGCGCTGCTGGCCGCCGTCCTCGGCTGGCAGATCGGCCGCTGGGTGCTCCATTGAGCGGCGCGGACATGGCCGACGACCGCGGCGCACCGGTGCCGGTGCCCGAACTGGCCGCGGCCGAGCTGGGCCCGGACGAACTGCGCCAGGCCCTTGGCCGCTTCGTCACCGGCGTGACCATCGTCACCTGCCGCGACGAGCACGGCGCCCCGGTGGGCCTGACCGCCAACTCGTTCAACGCGCTGTCGCTGGATCCGCCGCTGGTGCTGTGGTCGCTGCGCCAGGCCAGTTCCACCATCGGCGCCTTCAGCGCCGCGAGCCACTTCGCGGTCAACGTGCTGGCGGCCGACCAGGTGGACCTGTCGCGCCGCTTCGCCCGGCCGTCGAGCGCCAAGTTCGACGCCGGCGAGTGGTCGGACGGGCAGGGCGGCGCGCCGCTGCTTGCCGGCTGCGTGGCCGTGTTCGAGTGCCGCCGCCGCAGCCATCACGCCGCCGGCGACCATGTGCTGTTCATCGGCGAGGTCGAGCGCATCGGCGGCTCGTCCGCCACGCCGCTGGTCTACCACGCCGGGCACTACCGCACGCTGACGGACGCCGAATAGGCGGCCGCGCGCTGCGGTCGACGCCGTCTCCGGCGTTGACATATCGCATTGAACGGATCGCCCCCAAGGCCCAGACTTTGCCGGTACGCCCGCGTTCGCGGGTGCCGAACGGCAGGCGCGGGGCGGGCGCTTGAAAACTCGACCGCCGGGCCCATGTGCCTGTCAGTTTGAAAGGAATTTCAAGATGCGACTCGAAAAGCTGACCACCGCGTTCCAACAGGCCCTGGCCGACGGCCAGAGCGCCGCCGTGGCGCGCGAGAACCCCTACGTCGAACCGGCCCACGTGCTGGCCGCGATGCTGGTGCAGGCCGACGGCCCGAAATCCCTGCTGGAGCGCGCCGGGGCGAACGTCGCCGGCCTGAAGACCGCGATGGACAACCTCGTGGCCGGGCTGCCGCAGGTGCAGGGCGGCGGCCAGGTGTCGGCCAGCCGCGACCTGGTGCACCTGCTGCAGCAGGCCGAGAAGGAAGCCGGCAAGCGCGGCGACGAATTCGTCGCCAGCGAGATGTTCCTGGTGGCGCTCGCCGACGCCAAGACCGACATCGGCGGCATCGTCCGCGGCCACGGCCTGGTGCGCAAGGCGCTCGAGTCGGCCATCGACGCGGTGCGCGGCGGTGCGACGGTGGACTCCGCCGAGGCCGAGGGCCAGCGCGAGGCGCTGAAGAAATACACGTTGGACCTGACCGAGCGCGCGCGCAAGGGCAAGCTCGACCCGGTGATCGGCCGCGACGACGAGATCCGCCGCACGATCCAGGTGCTGCAGCGGCGCAGCAAGAACAACCCCGTGCTCATCGGCGAGCCGGGCGTCGGCAAGACCGCCATCGTCGAGGGCCTGGCGCAGCGCATCGTCGCCGGCGAGGTGCCCGAGACGCTGAAGAACAAGCGCGTGCTGGTGCTCGACATGGCCGGCCTGCTGGCCGGCGCCAAGTTCCGCGGCGAGTTCGAGGAGCGGCTCAAGGCCGTGCTCAAGGAAGTGGCCATGGACGAGGGCCGCATCATCCTGTTCATCGACGAACTGCACACGATGGTGGGCGCCGGCAAGGCCGAGGGATCGATCGACGCCGGCAACATGCTCAAGCCCGCCCTGGCGCGCGGCGAACTGCACTGCATCGGCGCGACCACGCTCGACGAGTACCGCAAGTACGTCGAGAAGGACGCCGCGCTGGAGCGCCGCTTCCAGAAGGTGCTGGTGGCCGAGCCCACCGTCGAGGCGACCATCGCCATCCTGCGCGGGCTGCAGGAGAAGTACGAGGTCCACCATGGCGTGGAGATCACCGACCCGGCCATCGTGGCCGCGGCCGAGCTGAGCCATCGCTACATCACCGACCGCTTCCTGCCCGACAAGGCGATCGACCTGATCGACGAGGCGGCCGCCAAGGTCAAGATCGAGATCGACTCCAAGCCCGAGGTGATGGACCGGCTCGACCGCCGCATCATCCAGCTGAAGATCGAGCGCGAGGCCGTGCGCCGCGAGACCGACGAGGCCTCGCAGCGCCGCATGGCCCTGATCGAGGAGGAGATCGCGCGCCTGGGCCGCGAATACGCCGACCTAGAGGAGATCTGGAAGTCCGAGAAGGCCGCCGCGCAGGGCTCGGCGCACCTCAAGGAAGACATCGACAAGATCCGCTTCCGCATCGAGGAGCTCAAGCGCAAGGGCGACTTCAACGCGGTTGCCGAACTGCAGTACGGCAAGCTGCCGGAGCTGGAGAAGCGCCTGGCCGAGGCGCAGGCCACCGAGGCCGGCAAGACCAAGGCCGGCAACGTGCCGCAGCTGCTGCGCACGATGGTCGGCGCCGAGGAGATCGCCGAGGTGGTCTCGCGCGCCACCGGCATCCCGGTGTCCAAGCTGATGCAGGGCGAGCGCGACAAGCTGCTGAAGATGGAAGACAAGCTGCATGAACGCGTGGTGGGCCAGGACGAGGCGATCAAGGTCGTCGCGGACGCCATCCGCCGCTCGCGCGCCGGCCTGTCCGACCCGAACCGGCCGCTGGGCTCGTTCCTGTTCCTCGGCCCCACCGGCGTCGGCAAGACCGAGCTGTGCAAGGCCCTGGCCGGCTTCCTGTTCGACAGCGAGGACCACCTGATCCGCGTCGACATGAGCGAGTTCATGGAAAAGCACTCGGTCAGCCGCCTGATCGGCGCGCCCCCGGGCTACGTCGGCTACGACGAGGGCGGCACGCTCACCGAGGCGGTGCGGCGCAAGCCCTACAGCGTGGTGCTGCTCGACGAGGTGGAGAAGGCCCACCCGGACGTCTTCAACGTGCTGCTGCAGGTGCTCGACGACGGCCGCCTGACCGACGGCCAGGGCCGCACCGTGGACTTCAAGAACACGGTCATCGTGATGACCAGCAACCTCGGCTCGCAGATGATCATGCAGATGGCCGGCCAGAGCACCGAGGCGATCCGCGCCGCGGTGTGGGAAGAGGTCAAGGCGCATTTCCGCCCCGAGTTCCTCAACCGCATCGACGAGACGGTGGTGTTCCACGCGCTGGACCGGGCCAACATCGAGTCCATCGCCAAGATCCAGCTCGCCACGCTGGAACAGCGCGTGCGCAAGATGGACATGACGCTGGAAGTGTCGCCCGCGGCCCTGCGCGAACTCGCCAAGGTCGGCTTCGACCCGGTGTTCGGTGCACGTCCGTTGAAGCGCGCGATCCAGCAACGCGTCGAGAACCCGGTCGCGCGGCTGATCCTGGAAGGCCGGTTCGGCCCGAAGGACATCATCCCGGTCGACCTGGTGGACGGCGAGTTCAGCTTCGGGCGCGTGGTGCACTGAACGCCGGCGCGCGGGGCGCCCGCCCCGGACGAACCCGCCACGACGGCCTCGGACCTTGCGGTCCGGGGCCGTCGCACATGGGCGCGGACGTCGGCGACGGCTCCGCGCCAGCTTTGCCCTGTCGGGTCGGGCTACATTAGCCTATGTTGAACGGCGTGGCCAAGACCACCGCCGGGCCGGCCTCGAGCACGGCCGAACAAGAATATCGGTGCGTCCGCAGGGAGGAACAATGATTCGATTCAGGAGCTGGGCCGCGGCCCTGGCGGTCGCCGTGGTGGCGGCTGGTTGCGGCGGGGGCGGCTCGTCCGCCTCGTCAAGCCCGCCCATCGTCGTCACCGTCTCGCCGAAGACGGTCGCGCTGGCCGGCACCACCACCGGGCCGGCGCCGAGCGCCAGCGTGTCGCTGTCGGCCACCAACATGCCCGACGCCGGCCTGTACGTCCGCGTGCGCGGCACCAAGGGCTACGTCACGGCCACCTTCGACGGACAGGGCGTGACGGTCAACGGCGTCGCGCCAGGCTCGCTGGCCGTCGGCACCTACCGGGATTCGGTGGCCATCGACGTCTGCTACGACGCCCAGTGCGCGCGCCCGATCAGCGGCAGCCCCCTGGCCCTGCCGGTCACGTACACGGTGACGCTGGGCGATCCGGCCACCTCCGTGCCCATGATCACCCAGTTGTCGCCGGCCTCGGTCGTCGTCGGCAGTCAGGGCTTCGTGCTGGTCCTGTCGGGCAACAACTTCGCCCCGACGTCCTCGGTGGCGTGGAACGGCCAGGTGCGGGCGACGACCTACGTGTCGGCGAACACGCTCAACGCGCAGATCAACGCGTCCGACGTGGCCAGCATCGGGACGGCCAGCGTGACCGTGTCCAACGCGTCGACGGGCGGCGGGGTCTCGCTCGGGCAGTCCCTGGCCGTCACCGCGGTGGTGCCGGTGGTCACGACGGTGAGTCCGGCGTCGGCGGCCACGGGCGGGTCGGCCTACACACTGACCGTCAACGGCACCGGCTTCGACAGCCTGGCGCAGGTGACGTGGAATGGCAGTCCTCGCACGACGAGCTACGTCTCGCCCACCCAGGTCACGGCGCAGATCACGGCGGCCGACATCGCCTCCGCGGGCAACTTCCCCGTGGGCGTCTACAACGCGGACAACGGCGCGATGGCCTCGAACACCGTGCTGGTGAGCGTGGCCGACGCGCCGCTGGCGCTCGTCACGCTGTCGCCGCCGTTCGTGGTCGCGGGCGGCCCGGCGTACATGCAGACGGTGATCGGCACCGGCTTCAACGCGACGTCCACCCTGCGGTGGAACGGCAGCCCGCGCGTGACGACCCTGGTCTCGACGACGCAGCTGCGGGCGCAGGTCAGCGCGGCCGACATCGCCAGCGTCGGCACGGCCACGCTCACCGTGGTCAATGGCGGCAGCACGCCGGGCACCAGCGCCGGGCAGGCCCTGACGATCGGCTTGCCGTCCACCGAGGCGGTCGCCTTCCAGGTCAACCCCCAGCACAATGGCGCGATCCGTTTCGCGACCGTCGTCGCGCCGTCGGCGTTGCCGACGTCGCCGACCTGGACGGCCGCGCTGGACGGCACGGCGTCGTACCCGCTGATCGCCGGCGGACGGGTGTTCGTGACGGTGGCGCGCAGCGGCGGCGGCTCGGAGATCGTGGCCCTGAGCGCCGCCTCCGGCGAGCTGGTGTGGGGGCCGGTCGCGCTGGCCGGCACCGCGAACGCGACCTATGACAACGGCCGCGTGATCGTGCTGTCCGGCGGCTTCGGCCCTGGCATCCTGACGGCCTTCGACGCCGCCACCGGGTCCCAGTTGTGGAGCACCGCGCTGACCTCGCAATACTCGTTCTCGGCCCCCCCGACGGCCGCCAACGGCATGGTCTACACGGGCGGCGCCGGCTCGGGCGGCACCCTGTACGCGGTCAATGACGCCACCGGCGCGCTGGTGTGGAGCGCCACCGTCTGGAACGGCGACGCGAGCTCGCCGACGATCACCGCCGATGGGGTCTACGTGACCTATCCGTGCCAGACCTACGACTTCGGCCCGCTCACCGGCGCGCTGCTGTGGCACAACGACTCCGGCTGCGAAGGCGGCGGCGGTGCGACGGGCACGTTCGGCGGCGGCGTCTACTACTCGCCCAACCAGCCCGCGGGCTACAGCGGCATGTCCTTCGACGCCGAGACCGGTGCGTTCCTCTCGGCGTACACGGCCAGCCAGCCACCGGCCCTTGGCGCGGCCATCGGCTACTTCCTGCAGGCCGGCACGCTCAGCGCGATCGGCCTGTCGGACAACGTCATCCGCTGGACGTTCGCGGGCGACGGCACGCTCGCCACCGCTCCCATCCTCGTCAACGGCTATGTGTTCGTCGGCGGGAGTTCCGGCCGGCTCTACGCGCTCGACGCCACCACGGGCGCCACGCTGTGGCAGACCTCCCTGGCGGGCGCCACGAACGCGAGCCCGTGGATGCAGCTGGGTCAGTCGGGCATGGCCGCGGGCAACGGCATGCTGGTGGTGCCGGTGGGCAGCACGCTGGCGGCGTTCACGCTGTCGAACAACCCCTGAGGCGGCATCGCCCGCAGGTCGCGGATTACCAGTTGGCCGACATGAGCTGCAACGCCCAGCTCGACTGCACCGACCGGTAAACCGCGATGTTCGGGTAGATCTGCTCGCCCGACGGCGCGAACCGCATCTGCTGGTTGACCCGGGTCACCGGCTCGATGCGCTTCAAGGTCTGCACCAGCGTGGCGGGCTCCAGGCTGCGGCCCTGGCGCGCGGCGTCCGCCAGCGCGTAGACCGCGTCGTAGGCGTACTGCGCCCCCCAGACCGGATCGCTGCCGAAGCGCTTCTGGAAGCTGGCCAGGAAGGTCTTGCCCTCGGGGAACTCCTTGGCGTCGATGGCCGTGGCGGTGGCGTACAGGCCCTTGATGGCGACGGGGCGCTGGGCGAGGCTCTTGTTGCGGATCACGTTGGTGCCGACTATCGTCACGTCGAGCCAGCCGGTCTTTTCCAGCTGGTCGAGCAGGCCGACGAGCTGCGGCTCGCGGTCCAGGAACAGGATCGTGTCGACCTTGGCGGCCCGGAAGCTCGTGATCGTCTCCTGCGTCACCGGGCTCTTCTCGGCGACCTCGGCGGAGATGACCGGCGCGAGATGCAACTTGTCCAGGCCGGCCAGGACGGCGGTATCCAGTCCATGGCCGTAGTCGCTTTTCTCGATGATGATCCCGATGCGCGTGGCCTTCAGGGTCTCGGCGGCGAACGAGGCCACGGCCCGGCCCTGCTGGTCGTCGTTGGCGAGCAGGCGCAGCACGTTGCCCTTGCCGAGCGTGGTCAACGAGGCGCTGGTGGCCGTCAGCAGCTCGGGCAGGCCCTTGGTCGCGACGATCGGGATGGCCGCGGCGGCCTGGTTGCTGTTGACGGGGCCGATGACCGCATTGACGCCGGCGTCGACAAAGGCCTGCGCCTCGGCTTTCGCGCCGTCGACGTCGCCGTGGTCGTCGGCCGCCTTGATCTGGATCGTCAGTGGCTTGCCGTCGACCTTGAAGTCGGCATGGTTGATCTCCTCCGCGGCCAGTGTGGCGCCATTGAGCAGGTCCTTGCCGCGGGCACCGGAGGGGCCGGACTGCGCGACGAGCACCCCCACCGTGAGGACCGGCGGCTTGCTGTCGCAACCCGCCAGCAGCAGGACGGTGGAGGCCAGAAGCCAGTTGCGCGAGACGGGCATGATCGTTCCTGTTGTTGGCTATGACGAGGGCGAACTGTGCCCTTGCTGGCCGGAAATGCAATGCGCCGTCGCAAGCCGTCCGCGCGAAAAGCGGCGGGCAGCGGTACTTTTCAACGGGTTGCGCGACGCCCGTCAGGGGCCGACCGCTGGGGCAATCGCCCGGCATTGCCGTGCGGCGGAACCGGTACGGCCGATCGGCGAAGCGCCCGACCTGGCCGGCCTCGCGGCACGCGCGGTCGCAAGGGAATCGCCGGGTTCGTAGAATCCCCATTCCGGGTGCGCCGCCGCGCGCCATGCACCCGGCGTCGCCCGCAACGGCTCCCGCCGTTGCCGCCCGCTTCGCGCTGCTGCCCCGAGACCCGATTCCATGCCCTCATCGTCCGCCTCCGCTTCCGCCGCCACCGGCCCCGTGGTCATCGTCGGCGCCGGCCTGGCCGGCCTCACCGTGGCGCTGCACCTGGCGCGCCATGGCCGGCGCGTGGTCGTGCTGGCCAAGCGCGGCCTGAGCGAGGGCGCGACCGCGTGGGCGCAGGGCGGCATCGTCGGCGTGCTGGGATCGGACGACTCCATCGAGTCGCATGTGCGCGACACGCAGGACGCGGGCGCGGGCATCGTCGACGAGCACACGGCGCGCTTCATCGCCGAGAACAGCGCCAAGGCGGTCGAATGGCTGGTCGACAACGGCGTGCCGTTCACGGCCGACGCCGACGGCCCGCTGGGACTGCACCTCACCCGCGAGGGCGGGCACGCGGTGCGCCGCATCGCCCACGCCGCCGACGCCACCGGCCGCGCGATCCACGAGTCGCTGCTGGCGCAGGCGCAGGCCCACGAACTCATCACGCTGCGCGAGCGCTGGATCGCGGTGGACCTGGTCACCTCGCGCCACCTCAAGCGCGACGAGCTGCCGCGCGTGTACGGCGTCTATGCGCTCGACATCGATTCGCGCAGGGTCGAGACGATCGCCGCTTCGGCGGTCGTGCTGGCCACCGGCGGCGTCGGCAAGGTCTACCGCTACACCAGCAACCCCGACACCTCCACCGGGGACGGCATCGCGATGGCCTGGCGCGCGGGCTGCCGCGCCGCCAACATGGAGTTCATCCAGTTCCATCCGACCTGCCTGTACCACCCGCAGGAGCGCAGCTTCCTGATCACCGAGGCGCTGCGCGGCGAAGGCGGCCTGCTCAAGCTGCCGGACGGCACGCGCTTCATGCCCGCGCACGACGAGCGCGCCGAATTGGCGCCGCGCGACATCGTCGCCCGTGCGATCGACTTCGAGATGAAGAAGCACGGCATCGACCATGTCTGGCTGGACGCCACGCACCTGGGCGAGGCGTTCCTGAAGGAGCACTTCCCGACCATCCACGCGCGCTGCCTGTCGCTGGGCATCGACATCGCCCGCCAGCCGATCCCCGTGGTGCCGGCCGCGCACTACACCTGCGGCGGCATGGTGACCGACCTCAGCGGCCGCTCCGACCTGCCGGGCCTGTTCGGCGTCGGCGAGACCACCTACACCGGCCTGCACGGCGCCAACCGGCTGGCCAGCAACTCGCTGCTGGAGTGCGTCGTCATCGGCCACACCTGCGCCGACGCGATCCTGGCCGACGGCCCGCAACCGGCGCAGGTGCTGCCCGAGTGGGACGAGAGCCAGGTCGACGATGCCGACGAGCAGGTGGTGATCGCGCACAACTGGGACGAGCTGCGCATGCTGATGTGGAACTACGTTGGCATCGTGCGCACCACCAAGCGCCTGGAGCGCGCGCTGCACCGCATCGAACTGCTCAAGGCGGAGATCGACGAGTACTACGCGCACTTCCGCGTCACGCGAGACCTGCTGGAGCTGCGCAACCTGGTCGTCTGCGCCGAGCTCATCGTGCGCTCCGCGCTGAACCGCCACGAGAGCCGCGGCCTGCACTTCAGCCGGGACTTCCCGCGCACGCTGCCGGTCAGCTTCCCGACCGTGCTGACGCGGCCGGCGACGAGCCGGGCGCCGGGCTGAGCACGCGGCGCCGCGCGCTCAGGCGCGTGCGCGCATCGCGTTGCGCGCCTGCACGAAGCCGAAGGCGAACTCCACCGCCTCGGCGATCGAGCGCTCGGTCTCGGTGCGCTCGCGGTCGGTCTGGAAGAACGCGAAGTCGACATCGTGGCGGATGTAGCGCGGGGGCAGGCGGTTGAGCGCGACGCAGGCGATGTCGGCCAGCATGTCCTGGTTTTCCTTGATGTGCGGAAAGTGCTCCGCCATCTCGTGCACGCACGCGAAGACGGCCTTCTCGTGGTTGTTGTGGATCGATGCGATGTCCATGGTCTTCGGGTCCGGGTAGGCGAGGGCGCCGGCGCGCGGCCCGCCGGCGTGTTCATCCCTCCGAGTTTGCCCCGCCTCGTGCCCACCGTGGGCCGCAAGAATGCGACAAATTCGGCTAGTCGAGCACGCGCATCGAGAAGTCGGTGGCGGCCACGTCCTTCGTGAGCTTGCCGATGGACACCCGGTCGACGCCGGTGGCCGCGATGTCGCGCAGCGCGGCCAGCGTGACCCCGCCCGAGACCTCCAGCACCGCGGCGCCGGCGGCGACCTTCACCGCCTGGCGCATGTCGGCCAGCGTGAAGTTGTCCAGCAGCACGCTGGTGGCGCCGGCGGCCAGCGCCTCGCGCAACTGGGCGATCGATTCGACCTCGATCTGGATGTCGACGCCCGAGTGCAGCGCGAAGGCCTGCGCCATCGCCTGCGCGATGCCGCCGGCCGCGGCGATGTGGTTCTCCTTGATCAGGATGCCGTGCCACAGCGCCAGGCGCTGGTTGCGGCCGCCGCCCACGCGCACCGCGTACTTCTGGGCCTGGCGCAGGCCGGGCAGCGTCTTGCGGGTGTCGAGCACGGCGCAGCCGCGTGGGCTGGTGGCGGCGCCTTCGATCGCCTCGACGTGGCGGCGCGTCACGGTGGCGGTGCCCGACAGCAGCTGCAGGAAGTTCAGCGCCGGCCGTTCCGCCGACAGCAGCGCGCGCGCGTTGGCCTCGATGATGCAGACCTCGGAGTCGGCGGACATCGTCGCGCCTTCGCCGTACTTCCAGTCGATCCGGCTGGTCGGGTCGAGCGTGTTCAGGCACGAGCAGAACCAGTCGCGACCGCACAGGATTGCGCTCTCGCGCACCCGCACCACCGCGCGCACGCGCTTGTCCGCGGGAATGAGCAGGCCGGTCCAGTCCTGGCGGCCGATGTCCTCGTAGAGGGCGTCGCGCACGTTGCGCGCCCGCGCCTCGGCCAGGGTTTCGTCGTGGTCGAACATCATGTGTCTCCGGTGCCGGTGCGCGGGCCTGGCGGTCCGCTCCGGCTTGTTGTGGTCATGCGGTCATGCCGCCCCGATGCCGGGCACCAGGCCCGGGAGGTCGTTGCTTTGCTTGGCGGGCCGCGCGATGGCGGCCGGGTTGGCGGCGACGAAGTCGAGCATGCGCTGGATGCAGCCCAGCGCCGCGCCGCGCACGGGTTCGTCCACCTCGATGGCGCCGCTGCCGGTCTCCAGGCAGTCGACCAGGCCCTGCAGGCTGTTCATCGCCATCCACGGGCAATGCGCGCAGCTCTTGCAGGTGGCCGAGTTGCCGGCCGTGGGCGCCTCGATCAGCGTCTTGCCCGGCGCCAGCTGGCGCATGCGGTGCAGGATGCCGTTGTCGGTGGCGACGATGTACTCGCTGGCCTTGCCCTCGATCACCGCGTTGAGCATCTGCGAGGTGGAGCCCACGACGTCGGCCATCTGCACGACGCTCTTCGGCGACTCCGGGTGCACCAGGACCATCGCCCCCGGATGCTGCTGCTTCAGCAGCTCGAGCTCGAGGCCCTTGAACTCGTCGTGCACGATGCAGGCGCCGTTCCACAGCAGCATGTCGGCGCCGGTCTCGTCCTGGATGTAGCGGCCCAGGTGGCGGTCGGGCGCCCACAGGATCTTCTGGCCCTGCGCCTTCAAGTGCTCGACCACGGCCAGCGCGCACGAGCTGGTCACCATCCAGTCGGCGCGCGCCTTCACGGCGGCGCTGGTGTTGGCGTACACGACGACGGTGCGGTCGGGGTGGGCGTCGCAGAAGGCGGCGAAATCGGCGGCCGGGCAGCCGAGGTCCAGCGAGCAGGTGGCGTCGAGGTCGGGCATCAGCACGCGCTTGTGCGGCGACAGGATCTTCGAGGTCTCGCCCATGAAGCGCACGCCGGCGACGACCAGCGTCGTCTGTGGCGCCGCGCGGCCGAAGCGGGCCATCTCCAGCGAATCGGCGACACAGCCGCCGGTCTCCAGCGCCAGGTCCTGCAGGTCGCCGTCGACGTAGTAGTGGGCCACCAGCGTCGCGTCGTGCTGCCGGAGCAGTTCCTTGGCGCGCGCGCGGAGCCGCTGGCGTTCTTCGGGGCCCGGGGTGGGCATCACCTTGGCCCAGGCGTTGGCGGTGCAGGTGGCGCCGGTGGCGTCCTGGAGGGAGTATTCGTACGTGGCTTGTGTCATGGCTGCGACCGCCGTCGAGGCGGTTCGCCATCGTAGCCCATGGGCGGAAGGACGCCGGCGCGCAGGGACACCGGCGCGCTCAAGCGCCGATCCACGCCTCGTACAGCTGGTTCCAGACGTTGGTCACCGAGCGGGTGAGCGGGCGGGCGTGCAGCAGCGTCGGCCGGTTCGGCCAGTCGCGCGCCTCGATCAGGTCTTCCAGGCCGCGGTGCTCGGCGGCGAGGTAGAACAGCCAGCGCGTGGCGCTGGCGAAGGGCATCTGCGCCAGGCGATGCATCTCCTCGATCAGCGTCACCGCCTCGTGGCTGGGCATCGGGCCCACCAGGACGGAGCAGATCTGGGAGTGCGACAGCAGGGCGCCGAAGATGGCGCGGCGGTCGACCGGCTTGGCGTCGCCATGCAGGCACCGCACCAGCCGGTGCGGCCCGTTGCCGGCAGGCAACAGCGTTTCGTCGACGACCGCGCGGATCTGCAGGCCGCCGCGCGAATGCACGCGCAGGCGGTCGATCGGCGAGCCGGTGGCGTCGGACAGCGTCTGCATCATGCCGTGGGCCCACATGCCGGCCGGGTCGATGATCAGCATCGAGCTGACTTCCGGCGAGGAGGCCAGGTGCGCGTGCAGGGCCAGCGCGCCTTGCTCGCTCTCCGGCACTTCCACGGTGACGCCCAGTGCGCCGGCGGAATCGAACATCGACGCCGGGCCCGATCGCTCCTTGCTCGGCACCACCAGCGGCGCGAACTGCGCACGAAGCTTGCGCAGCGGAGCCGGGAAGGGAATGACGGAGGGGCGGGACATGGGAGATGAGCTTACTCGGAGAGTCATCGGCGGCCGGGACCAAGTTGTTTACGGATGTGACTTCCTTGTCGCGAACACCAAAATCCTCTATTGCGACGCATTTTCGATTGGCAAGCGCCGTTCCCACGCGGGCACGCCGCAGCCGATACCATCGCGGTTCCGCCACGACCCACCGGTGCCTGCCATGTCCCCAACTGCGCCCGCGGCCAGCCCCCGGCTGGCCGGCCACGCCCTCGTCGAGGCCCTGGTCGCCCAGGGCGTCGACACGGTCTTCGGCGTGCCGGGCGAGAGCTTCCTGGCGGCGCTGGACGGCTTCCACGAGCACCGCGACCGCATCCGCTTCGTCGCCTGCCGCCACGAGGGCGGCGCCGCCTTCATGGCCGAGGCCCACGGCAAGCTGACTGGCCGGCCGGGCGTGTGCTTCGTCACCCGCGGGCCGGGCGCCACCAACGCCAGCATCGGCGTCCATGTCGCCTTCCAGGACTCGACGCCGCTCGTCCTGCTGGTGGGCCAGGTGGCCGCCGACCAGCGCGATCGCGAGGCGTTCCAGGAGATCGACTATCGCCAGATGTTCGGCCCCGGCACCCTCGGCCTGGCCAAGTGGGTGGGCGAGGTGCAGGCGCCCGACCGGCTGCCCGAATACGTGGCGCGCGCCTTCCGCACCGCGGTGCAGGGCCGGCCCGGGCCGGTGGTGCTCGCGCTGCCGGAGGACATGCTGTCGGCGCTGACCGCGGCCCCGGTGCTGGCGCGGGTTGAGCCGGTGCGTGCCCATCCCGACCCGGCCGCGCTCGCACGCCTTCGCGAGCTGCTGGTCGCGGCGCAGCGCCCGTTCGCGATCGTCGGCGGCAGCGGCTGGACGGCGGAGTCGGCGGCGGCCTTCGAGCGTTTCGCCGAGGCCTGGGAACTGCCGGTGGGCTGCGCCTTCCGCTTCCAGGACGTGTTCGACAACCACCACCGGCTGTACGCCGGCGACGTGGGCATCGGCATCAATCCGGCGCTGGCGCAGCGCATCCGCGAGTCGGACCTGGTGCTCGCCGTCGGCGCGCGGCTGGGCGAGATGACCACCGGTGGTTACACATTGGTGGACGCCCCGGCGCCGCGCCAGCCCCTGGTGCACATCCACGCCGGTGCCGAGGAGCTGGGGCGGGTCTACCAGCCCGCGCTGGCACTCCAGTGCGCGATGGCCGCCGCCGGCGGCGTGCTGGCGGGGGTGCTGCCGCCGGCGCCGCGCGCCCCGGCCGCGGGCGTGCAGGCGCATGCCGACTACCTTGCCAACCTGCAGGCGACGCCCGTGGCGCCGATGGACCTGGCCGCGGTGGTCAAGACCCTCGAGGCTCTGGCCCCGGCCGACGCGGTCTGGACCAACGGGGCGGGCAACTACGCCGGCTGGCTGCACCGCTTCCACCGCTACGCCGGTCTGCGCCACGCGGGCCGCACCCAACTGGCGCCCACCGCGGGCGCGATGGGCTACGGGGTGCCGGCCGCCATCGCCGCCAGCCTGCTGTTTCCGCAGAGGACGGCCATCGCGATCGCCGGCGACGGCGATTTCCTGATGACCGGCCAGGAACTGGCCACCGCGAGCGCCCACGGGGCCGGGCGGGGCGCCGGCAAGCTGGTGGTGGTGGTGGTCGACAACGGCAGCTACGGGACGATCCGCATGCACCAGGAGCGGGACTACCCGGCGCGCGTCAGCGGCACCGCGCTGACCAACCCCGATTTCGTCCGCCTGGCGCAGGCTTACGGCTGGCAGGCCGAGCGCGTCGAGGCGACGGCGCAGTTCGAGCCGGCCTTCGCGCGCGCCCTGATCGCCGCCGCGCCGACGCTGATTCACGTGCTGCTGCCCGAGGACGTCAGCACCTCGCGCACGACGCTGGGCGCGCTGCGCGCCGCCGCGCTCCAGCGGCGCCAGGGCTAGCTCGGCCAGGGGCAACAGATGTATCCGGGCACGCGGGCGCGCCCTTGTCCTACACCGACGGCCCGCCGCTGCGCACACACTGCAGTTCTCCGGCGGCGCACCTCCTCCCTCCCTCCTCTTTGGTCGCCGGTCTCAGCCCGGCCTCGTGCCGGGCTTTTTTCTGGGCGCGACGCGAAAGCGGGTTAGGCTGGCATCCCTTTCCACCCGCCTGCCGAGATCCCTCCATGGAACCCATTGCCTTCGACCTGCGCGGCGACCACATCGCGCTCGACGCGCTACTCAAGGCCAGCGGCCTGGCCAGCAGCGGCGGCGAGGCCAAGACGCTGATCCAGCAGGGCGGCGTGCGCGTCAATGGCGAGGTCGACGTGCGGCGCGGCCGCAAGCTGCGTTCCGGCGACGAGGTGGCAGTGGGCGAGCGCCGCATCGCGCTGCGCGCGGCGGCCTGACGCGCCGGCACGCGGCTTGCGAGTCCGCGCCCGGGCGTCCGTCGACGCCGAGGAGCCCCGCATGTCCGCCGATGCCCGCAACGAGTCCGCCCCCACGCTGCTGATCCGCAACGCCGCCTGCATCGCCACCTTCGACGACGCGCGCCGCGAGCTGCGCGATGCCTCCGTCCTGGTGCGCGGCCACCGCATCGAGGCCATCGGGGCCGCGGCCGACCTGCCGCAGCAGGCCGACGCGGTGATCGATGCGCGCGGCCACCTCGTCCTGCCGGGCCTGGTCAACACGCACCACCACATGTACCAGAGCCTGACGCGGGCCATTCCCGCGGTGCAGGACGCCGAGCTGTTCTCATGGCTGCGGGGCCTCTACCCGATCTGGGCCGGCCTGACGCCCGACATGGTGCACGCTTCCACGCAGCTGGCGATGGCGGAGCTGCTGCTGGCCGGCTGCACGACCAGCAGCGACCACCTCTACATCTATCCGAACGGCGTGCGGCTGGACGACTGCATCGATGCGGCACGCGAGATCGGCATGCGCTTCGTGGCCACGCGCGGCAGCATGAGCGTGGGCGCCTCGCAGGGCGGCCTGCCGCCCGACGCCGTGGCCGAACGCGAGGACGCGATCCTGGCCGACACGCGCCGTGTGATCGAGCGCCACCACGACCACGGCCACGGCGCGATGGTCAACGTGGCGGTGGCGCCATGCTCGCCGTTCAGCGTCAGCCGCGACCTGATGCGCGAGTCGGCCCTGATCGCGCGCGCCTACGGCGTGCGCCTGCACACCCACCTGGCCGAGAACGACCACGATATCGCCTACAGCCGCGCGAAGTTCGGCTGCACGCCCGCCGAATACGCGCAGGAGCTCGGCTGGGTGGGGCCCGACGTCTGGCACGCGCACTGCGTCAAGCTGGACCCAGCGGGCATCGCGCTGTTCGCACGCACGCGCACCGGCGTTGCCCACTGCCCGTGCAGCAACATGCGGCTGGCCTCGGGCATCGCGCCGATCCGCCGCATGCTCGACGCCGGCGTTCCGGTGGGCCTCGGCGTGGACGGCAGCGCCAGCAACGACGGCGCGCAGATGGTGGGCGAGGCGCGCCAGGCCCTGCTGCTGGCCCGCGTGGGCCGCGCGCTGGAGCCGTTCGGCTGCGACCACGGCCCGGCCGAGATGACCGCGCGCGATGCGCTCGCGCTGGCCACGCGCGGCGGCGCGCAGGTGCTGGGCCGCACCGACATCGGCCACCTCGCGCCAGGCATGTGCGCCGACCTGGCGCTGTTCGACCTTCGCACCCTGGCGATGGCCGGCGGCGCGGTGCACGATCCGGTGGCCAGCGTGCTGCTGTGCGCGAGCCCGGCGGCCGCGTACACGGTCGTCAACGGTCGGGTGGTGGTGCGGGAGGGGAGTCTGGCGACCGTCGAGCTGGGGCCGCTGGTGGAGCGGCACAACGGATTCGCGAGGGCGCTCGCGGCGGGTGCCTGAGCGGCGCGCCGGCGGCGCGGGTTGAATGGTCGGGGCGACACGATTCGAACGTGCGACCCTCTGGTCCCAAACCAGATGCGCTACCAAGCTGCGCTACGCCCCGAAGCTGGCCATTCTACCTGCTCGGGGCCAGCAGGCGTTCGAGCAGCGTGCCGTCCAGGTGCTCATCGACGAGATCGGCCAGCAACTCGAAGCTGTCCTCCAGCGCCGGTGCGCCGGCGCCCCACAGCGCGCGCAGCAGCGCCGGCGACTCGAACAGGCCGTGCGCGTAGACGCCCAGCACGTTCCCGTGCTGCCAGCCGATCGCCTCGCCCTGGTCGTCGCGCAGGGCCACGACCGGGGCGGGCAGGTCGGGGTGGGGCGTCGTGACGCCGCAGTGGATCTCGTAGCCCGCGGCGGCGACGCCGGCCCAGGGCGCCCACGCGCCGGCGGTGGCGCCGAAGCGCAGGGTCGTTCGCCGCACCCGCTTGTCGCGCTCGTACCGGGTGACCAGTGGCAGCAGGCCCAGGCCGGGGCCGTTGAAGCCCGCTTCGCCATCGTGGCCCTTGGGGTCGACCAGCGCCTCGCCGAGGATCTGCAGGCCGCCGCAGATGCCCAGCACCGGCCGGCCGGCGGCGGCGTGGCGCGCGATCGCGGCGTCCAGCCCCTGGCGACGCAGCCACGCCAGGTCGCCGCTGGCCTGCTTGGAGCCGGGCAGCACGATCCAGTCGGCGTCGTGCAGTTCGGTCGCCGAGCGCGCCCACGCGAGCTGCACGCCGGGCATTCGGCGCAGCGGCTCGAACTCGTCGAGGTTGCTGATGTGCGGCGGGCACAGGACGGCGATGCGCAGGCGGCCGGCCTTGGCCGCAGCCGGGTTGCCGGCGTCGAACAGGCCGTCCTCGTCGGGCAGGCCGTGGCTGCGCACCATCGGGATCACGCCGGCCAGGGGCACTCCGGTCATGCGCTGCAGGTCGGCGGGGCCGGGCGCCAGCAGCGCGGCATCGCCGCGGAAGCGGTTCAGCACGAAGCCGGCGAGCGAGCCGCGCAGGTCGTCGGGCAGCAGGGCCCAGGTGCCGAACAGGTGGGCGAATGCGCCGCCGCGGTCGATGTCGGTCACCAGCAGGCTGTCCAGCGTGCCGATCTCGCGGGCCTGGCGCGCGGTGCCCAGGTTGACGAAGTCCTGCGGCGCGAGGTTGATCTCGGCCGGCGAGCCGGCACCCTCGATGACCACCAGCTCGCACGTGGCGGCCAGGCGCTGCAGGCTCTGGCGTGCGGCGGCCGCCAGCGTGGCGCTGCGCTCGCGCCAGCCCATTCGACTCAGGACGGCATCGACGTGCCCGTGCACCACGACCTGGCTGGCGGTGTCGCGCTCGGGCTTGAGCAGCACCGGGTTCATGTCGACGCCGGGCTCCACGCCGGCCGCCAGCGCCTGGAAATACTGCGCGGAGCCGATCTCCGCGCCCCCGCCGTCGAGGCCGGCGACGACGCGCGCGTTGTTGCTCATGTTCTGCGCCTTGAACGGTCGCACCACGGTGCCGCGGCGCGCCGCCGAGCGGCACAGCGCCGTTGCCAGCCAGCTCTTGCCGGCGCCGCTGGAGGTGCCCCACACCATCACGAAGCGAGTCATGGTGGCGTCCACGGGTCGAAAGGAGGGGTCGGGGCGGCGCTTGGAATTTGCAGGACAGAGGCCATGGGCGAGGCCCGAAAATAGCACATGCGCCGGCGTGGCCGCGGCCGCAAGCGAGCGGCAGGACCGGCGCGTGCACGCTGCCTCGTCGACACCCCGTGTCGGGAGGTCTCGACTCTCTTGCGCCGTTCGGTTCGCGATGGCCAGCCAGGATAGACTCGGACCCTGATTGGCGCAGATCCCTCGCCGACGGCAACGCCGCACGATCAATGATGCGGAGCGCCGTCGAAGATGGATACCCTGGTGTCGTTCCTGGGCTGGAATGCAATTCCGCCGCAGGAACACTTTCGCGTCCTGCTCGTCGCGGCGCTGCCGACCTTGTGCATGGCCATCGCGCTCTGGCTGTCGATGCGGCGCACCGCGAAGCGGCCCACCCTGCAGCAGTTGCGCAGCGCGACCGGCACGCTGGAGACCGAGAGCCGCGCGCGCCGGGCGGCCGAGGAACAGCTGGCCGCGCTGAGGCAGAGCCTGGCCGTGACGCTGGCCAGCGTCGACGCCGGGTTCATGACCACCGGGAGCGACGGCCGGATCACCTTCATGAATGCGCGGGCCGAGGCCGTCACCGGGTGGTCGCTGGGCATCGCGGCAGGTGTCGCCGTCCAGCAGGTCTTCGACCTCTGGCGGTTCGACGAGGACCCGGATCGCGTCACGCCGCTGGTACCGGCGAACCTGCTGGCCGCGGCGCTCGAGGACGCGGGCCCGGTGGACGCCTGCGAGCGCGTCGTGTGCATCGCGCGCAACGGCAAGCACACGTCGCTCGAGGTCACGGTCGCCCTGGTGCGCGGCAGCGACGGCCAGCGGGCCGGGCTGGACGTGGTGCTTCGCAGCATGTCGCGCATCGACGAGGCCGAGGCCGAATCGCGACGCCTGGCCGCCATCGTCGAATCCTCCAGCGACGCGATCATCGGCAAGACGCTCGACGGGCGGATCACCAGCTGGAATGCCGGGGCCCGGGCGATCTTCGGCTACACCGCGGCGCAAGCCCTCGGACAGCCCGTCCAGATGCTGATTCCGCCCCGGCTGCAGGACGAGGAAATGCGCATCCTGGCGGAGCTGGCGCATGGCAAGTCCGTGCCGGCCTTCGACACCGTGCGCCTGCGGCGCGGCGGCGAACCCCTGGACGTGTCGATCACGATCTCGCCGATCCGCGATGGCGAAGGCCGCGTCGTCGGGGCCTCCAAGATCGCGCGCGACATCTCCGAGCAGCGGCGCGCCGAACGCGCGCTGCGCGACAGCGAGGAGCGCCTGCGCTTCACGCTGGAGGCTGCGCACATCGGCGACTGGAACCTCGACCTGTCCACCGGCGTCATGCAGCACTCCGCGCGGCACGACCAATGCTTCGGCTACTCCGGGCAGCAGTCCGACTGGAACTTCGACAAGTTCATCGAGCACGTGCTGCCGGAAGATCGCGCCGAGGTCGAGCAGACCCTGCACGTGGCGATCACCGAACTGCGCGACTGGCGAATCCAGTGCCGCGTCGTCTGGCCCGACGGTTCCGTGCACTGGATCAGCAAGCACGGCAGCGTGCAGCGCAAGGGCGACAAGGCCACGCGCATGCTGGGCATCGTCAGCGAGATCACCGAGCAGCGCCAGGCCGAGAATGCGCGCCTCACCGCCCAGCGGCTGGAGGCGGAGAACCGGCAGATCCAGGAGGCCAACCGGCTCAAGAGCCAGTTCCTGGCCAACATGTCCCACGAGCTGCGCACGCCGCTCAACGCGGTGATCGGGTTCGCCGACCTCCTTCACTCCGGTTTCGTCAAGCCGGAGTCGCCCAAGCACCACGAATACCTGGGCCACATCGGCACCAGCGGGCGGCACCTGCTGCAGCTGATCAACGACGTGCTCGACCTGTCCAAGGTCGAGTCCGGCAAGTTCGACTTCTTCGCCGAGCGCGTCGACCTGTCGGTGCTGTTGAAGGAGGTCATGGACGTGCTGCACACGGCCGTCACCCGCAAGGACATCCGCATCTCGACGGACATCGATGCCGGGCTGGGCGACCTGACCCTGGACCCGGCGCGGCTGAAGCAGGTCCTCTACAACTACCTGTCGAACGCGATCAAGTTCACGCCGGCCGGCGGCCGCGTCATCGTCCGGGCGGTGAGCGCGGGGCCCGAGCATTTCCGCATCGAAGTGGAGGACAGCGGCATCGGGATCTCCGCCGCCGACCTGCCGCGCCTGTTCACCGAGTTCCAGCAACTCGACGCGGGCTACAGCAAGCAGCACCAGGGCACCGGCCTCGGCCTGGCCTTGACGCGCCGGCTGGTGCAGGCCCAGGGCGGCCAGGTGGGCGTGCGCAGCACGGTCGGGCTCGGCAGCGTGTTCTGCATCGTGCTCAACCGCACCCATGGCCTGGACATCCAGCGGGCCGAGGCGGAAGCGGCGGGGCTGCTCGAACGCGAGGCGGACCGCGTGCTGGTGATCGAGGACGACCAGCGCGACCAGGCGCTGCTCGTCGAGGCGCTCTCGCAGGCGGGCTTCGCGGTCGACGCCGCCGCCGACGGTCCCTACGCGCTGCGGCGCGCACGCGAGATCGCCTATGCGGCGCTGACGCTGGACCTGAGCCTGCCGGACAAGCGCGGCCTGGAACTTCTGGACGACATCCGCAGCGGCGGCGCCAGCCACGCGGCGCCCGTGCTCGGCGTGACGATGCCCGCCGACGTGAACAACAGCGCCGCGTTCGCCATCGCCAACGTGTTGTGCAAGCCCCTGCGAAGCGACGAGATCTCCTCCGCGATGGGCCGCTTCCGGCTGCACGGCGAAGCGCGCGCCAACGTGATGGTCATCGACGACGAGCCGCTGTCGCTCGACCTGATGCGCGCCATGCTCAAGAGCCTCGGCATCGACGCGGTCTGCTTCCAGGACGGCCGCATCGCGATCCAGGAGATCGACCACCATCGTCCCGACGCGATCGTCCTCGACCTGATGATGCCGGCCTTCGACGGCTTCCAGGTGCTCGATGCCCTGCAGCGCCTGCCGGCGTGGCGCGAAGTGCCGGTCTTCATCTGGACCAGCATGCTGCTGACCGACGAGGAATACGCGATCCTGGCGCGCTCGGCGCGTGCGATCCTGATCAAGGGCGGCGGCACGATGGAAGCCGTGCTCGAGAGCGTGCGGCGCTGGCGCCAGCCGTTCCCGGCACGCTCGGAGGCGAAGTCATGAGCGCAGGTCCGGCCGCTCCGAAGTGCGCTCGCACCGCAGGCCGCAGGACGGAGGTTGCTCCATGAGCGCGCTGCGGGTGCTGATCGTCGACGACAACACGATGAACATCCTGATCGCCCAGGACGTGCTGCTGGCCGAGTCGTTCGAGGTGGAGACCGCCTCCGACGGCTTCGAAGCGATGCGCAAGGTGGCCTCGTTCCGCCCGGACCTGATCCTGATGGACATCCAGATGCCCGGCAAGGACGGTCTCGAGGTGACGCGCGAGCTGAAGGCCGACGCCGCGACACGGCACATCCGCATCGTCGCCTTCACCGCCTTCGCGATGCGCGGCGACGAGGCCAGGATACTTGCCGCCGGATGCGACGGCTACCTGTCCAAGCCCATCGACGTGAAGAAGTTCGGCGCGCAGGTGCGCGCCTGCCTGCACGACACGGCCGGCTGCTCAGGAGACCTGGACTCCCGGAGCGACTGCCGGAGTCTGCGAACGACGCGAGATGCTCCATAGCGCCGACGCTGTCAGAGCCACCATGAGTGCCGACAACACCTGCGGCGCCAGTGAAAAATGGACGACGCTGACCCCCGCGTTCGCCAACTGGAGCGCGAGCAGGTAGATGGTCAGCGAACGGACAAGCCGCGGGCTCTCCTCCACGAAACCCGCGATCCGCCAGGCGAGCAGCGCGGTGAAGACCAGATAGGCGCTGACATCGAGGCCAAAGCCGCGGTAGAAGCCACCGTAGCTGTAGACTCGCCGCCGACGCTGTAGGCCGAGCCGCCGGCCGCCTTGCCATCCGCGCGCCAGGAGCCGCCCACGCGAACATCGGCGGACCAGGCGGTGGTGTGGTACATGCTGGAATCGCCCCACCACTGGACGATTTCGTCGCTGGACAAGGCTTTGAAGACGCGTTCGGGCGCGGCGCCGATGTCCACGGTGGCCAGGATCAAGCCGCCGGACAGGTCAGCGATGGAACGAGGAACCGATCGATGGGTCATTGCGTATCCTCCAGGTGACGCTTCAGGTTGGCGAGACTGACGAACCAGAAGGATCGATAACCTTCGATCCAACCGGAGACTTTCTGCAGCGGCAACGGTTGCAGCTCGTAGATGCGCTCGCGTCCGGCGCGCTGCTCCCGCACCAGTCCCGCCTCACGAAGAACCCGCAGGTGCTTGGATATCGCGGGGCGCGTCTGTTCGAAATCGGCCGCCAGCGCGTTGACCGCGGCAGGGCCGGCGCGAAGGCGATCCAGGATGGCGCGTCGCGTCGGAGAACGCGATTGCAGAAGAAGCGGCAGTCCACCCATGGTGACTGGACGATCGGATTTCTCGGGCCCGGAGGGACTCGAACTAGTCGACGAGTACCGCGCCGATGCTCAGAAATCGCCGTGTGGTTTCTGATTGTTCCCCGGTCTGTTCCCCTGGATCTGAAAGCTCAACAGGGGGTCGCGGGTTCGAGGTTGGAATTTGCTCGGCGAACGGACTTCTACAGACAGAAAATTAGCACGTTCTGAGGTAGCGGCCAGCAGAACCGATTCGCACGCGATGACCAGTGATCGACCACAGAGCGGGCGAAATGTCGGCTTTGAGAGGACACCGGCCCTGCGGTGCTGCGCGCGCTTGGCGTGTGCGGATTTTCATGCGGCGATACACGACGTCGAGGTCGTGTCAGCTTCCATCGCGTTGCGGTCATCGCGGCATTCCCATGGCGATTTTCGTGCTCTCACCGGCGACGTTTGGTACGTTTCGGCGCCAGTGGCATCTGAATCTGGATGAGTCGGTCATCGAGGTAGGGTTGCAGGCGGCTCCATGAGACATGTTGCACCCAGCCGTACATTACCCGATTCCGGACAGTCCCGACCGACCGCACCTGGCCGACCGCGGGCCTCCCCGTATGCGTCGGCCCGCGGCCTGTTGACGGGAGCTGTCAGACTTCGACCAAGTGTCGTAGCAAAGGAAAGTCGACGCGCCAGGACTTTCCGCTGTCGGCCGCGACCGACGCTGTACGCCGGTTGATCTTCGCCACGATGCCGATGATCGTATTCCCTTTGCCGTCGTCGAAGCTGACCCGATCGCCGAGCGCGAAGCCCGTGGGACCCTTCGGCTTGGCCGGCTCTGGCGGGGGATCGTAGGGCTTGGCGGTATCTCCCGGCGTGATCTCGGCAGGCGCGATCGACACGTAAGGGATCTTCCAACTGCGGCGTACAGCCTCCTCGAACACAGTCGCCTGCGTTGGGTGCTTCGCGATCACCTTGCCCTGGCGCAACTGGCCACTGCGGAAATCGACGAAGCGAACTGCCTGTCCTAGGTGCAGGCTCGCACAGGCTTCCATCGTTCGCTTGGGGTCGGCCAGCATGCCTTCGATGAGCGTCTTGAGCTGGTAGAGCTGCAGGTTCGACGCGCCATCGAGCGCGTCGATCATTCGGGCGGCGATATCGTCTTGTGCCACGGCGGGTTCCATGCGCTGAGCTATTGGGGAGGTGCGCTATACGCGGTGGGGCGGGAAGCTGAATCCTTCAATTCAGCCCAGCTGCGGTTCCCACAAGCGGGTCAGGTCGTCACAATTTCGAATCCATCTGCATCTGTCAGGGCGCGCGGCGCAGCACAACCGGCTTGATCTTCAGGCGAAGTGCATTGCGGCTCAGGACGTCGTCCAGGGTCGCCATCTGCTTCGCCCCCGCAGCCTCCGCACACGCCAGATGCAGGGCGTCGCCGGCGCGCAACGCGCTCGACGCGTCGAGCACCAGCTCAGCCGCGCGATGGAAGTTCGTGGGTTCGACCGGAAGGAGCTTCAGGTCGGCGGCGACCATGCGTTCGAAGCGCGCCCAAGCTCCCTGGGCCTGCTGCGCGTCGATGGCGCCGGTGCGCTGCTTGATGCCGAGGGCACTGGCGAACTCCGGAATGCACCAGGCCGCGGCGACCAGTTCTCCCTTCTCGCTCGCATACCAGTCGGTCGCCGCTACGCTGTGCGGCTCGTTCAGGAACAGCGGTACGAGCACGCTGGTGTCGACATAGACCATGTCAGTACCGCGCACCGCTGCGCAGTTCCTCCATCACCGGCTCGCTCATGGGCATGGAAATGCGGGCGTCACTCAATTCGAGGGCGAAGGCCTTGCGATTCCACTGGGCAGGCCGAATGGACAGGCTGCCGTCGACGGTGAGCTGGGCCTCAACAGTTGCGCCTTCGCGCAGGCCGAGCTGGCGCACGATTTCCGAGGGAATCCGCAGGGCAAGACTGTTACCCCATTTCGCGACTTGTAGATCCACGATGTATATCCTGTAATGTGTATACATCGTACCCGCTGAGCGTCAGATGTCAAGTAGCTGCGTCGGAGAGCTCACCAGCCAATGACCGGAGGCGGGTCGACTCCCAAAGCCCAGGCGGCGCCGGTCACCGCAGCGCGCTGCAACTGCCTCGTTGGACTTCCCCATAGCCGACGTCTGTAACAGGCTGGTATTGGCGACAAGCGTCCTTCGGACACTGGCAGCCAAATTCGACGAGGGATCGCACGCGATCATCGCAGGTCGGCTGACCGGTGCCATAACGCCCCCGCCGCTCGCTGAAGCTCGGCGGAGCAGGTGACCTGCAGGGCCACGCGTTGGGCGCCATCGAGCGGGCCCTCTGGGGCAACGATGGCGGAGCCGCTGCACAAGAAAAGGTACAGCGCTGCCAGCTCCTCAAGGCGAGATGACGCCGAATCAACCCGAAAAAGACGAGCATCGTGTTCGCTTGCCTCGATCGTCACCGGGGGCTCGCTGCGCGTTCGATCTGCGATGTACAGCGAAGTCCAGGTACGACTGTTGGCCGGATGAGAATTCCCCTCCGTATCGACGTTCCATCCGCGGCCGAACAGCAAGTCGATGAAGACTCTGAAGTCAGGCCGTTCTCTGTCGACCTTTACCAGGTGCATTCGCTGACAGTTCCAAAGGTAAGCTCGAGAAGCAATACGATCCGCTCGCCGAGGTGACTTGGTGGAAGATCGAGCAGGGCCAGGTGATCCCCTCGGGGTTGCAACTGGTGTTCGATGGTGAACCTCCCGGCCATTGCACGCTCACCGTCGAACGCCCGATGACGCTGTCGGCCTTCCTCGAGCTGGTCGCTCTCGTGCACTTCCAAAATGCGGGCACTGAGTTCTACGGCACCGCGAAGCAGTGAAATCAATCATGCTCAACCCCCAAACCATTCAACTGACACCGCTTCAGGCTTCTCACGCGGTCATCGCTGTCCAGGCCTACATGCAGGCTCTGCTCAAGAAGAATCGCGAGGAACCGGACGGTGACGAGATGAACGACTATTTCGTCGCCCAAAGTATCTTGAACATCCTCATGAAGGCTGTAGATTCGAAAGATTCCGGCGGCGCCCAAGGGTGAACGCACAGCGTAGCCGATCACGAAGGCCTCGTCCTGCACGAAGAGCCCGCGGCCAATCAGGACATGGATCAGGTCGTGGCGCAGCAGCGTGCAGCGTCCCTTGAGCGCCACCGGGCTCTTCGGGCTTTCCAGCAGCAGCACAATCCACGGATAGGAGTCGAACTCGTAGGTTGGCAAGCTGGCGTACACCTCACCCAGGGTCATTTGGCCGTTTTCCAGGCCGGGGTTCCAATCGGCCCAGGCGGTCGGCGAGGGTTTAGAAGTCTTGTCTCTACTCATGTTTTCTCCCTTGTGGCCGCGATGCGTCTCGAGTTCGAAAGCGTTGCGGCGCAGCGCGATTCTGGACAAGTGACCGCGCGCCTGCCATCGCCTGGCGAGATATCTGGAGGCTGCTCCAAAAGCGAATTCGATGGATACCACGCCCTGTAGTACGCGTGTATAAACTTCACAGGCTGCGCAGGACATCAAGGAACTCGAATGACACGGGACCGGATCGGATTCACCACAGGCATCGTCCATGCGGACAGGCTCGCTGGCGTCGAGCACGGGGGCGTTCACCAGGCGATCCACACGTCCGCACAATTCGGGTTCGAGCGCGTGGAAGACCTGATCGGCGTGTTCCAGGGAACGGTCAAGGGCTCGTTCAACTACGCACGCCAGGGCACCCCCACGACGGCCGCGCTCGAGGCGAAAATAACTCAGCTGGAGCAGGGCTGCGATACGGTCTGCTTCGCGACTGGCATGGGCGCGCTGGCCGCCGTATTCCTCACCTTGTTGAAGGCCGGGGACCACCTGGTTTCGAGCCGCTTCGTCTTCGGCAACACCACCAGCCTCTTCGGCACATTGCGCGATCTCGGCATCGAGATCACGCTCGTCGATCCGAGCTCAGTTGGCGCGGTGGCGGCGGTGGTGCGCCCCAACACGCGCATGGTGTTCGTCGAGACCATCGCCAACCCTGGCACGCAGATTCCGGACTTGCCCGGCATCGGCGCACTGTGCCGGCAGGCCGGGCTGCTCTACGTGGTGGACAACACCGTCACGTCGCCTGCATTGTTCGTCCCTCGCCGCGTCGGTGCGAGCCTTGTGGTGAACTCTCTGAGCAAGACCTTGGGTGGTCACGGCGCCGCGCTGGGCGGTGCCGTGACGGACACCGGGGAATTCGACTGGCAGGACTATCCGAACATCTTCAGGAACTACCGGCGCGGCGATCCCGCGTACTGGGGGCTGCAGCAGATCCGCAAGAAGGCGTTGCGCGACATGGGCGCCTCGTTGTCATCGGAGCAGGCGCACCAGATCTCGCTCGGCACCGAGACCTTGGCGCTGCGGGTGAACCGGAGCAGCGCGACCGCCCTCGAACTCGCACGCTTCCTGCGCTCGCACCCGGCAACGAGCGCCGTCCATTACCCCGGACTCGAGGAACATCCGCAGTTCGACCTCGCGCGCGAATGGTTCGGTGCCGGATCGTGGCTGCTCTCGTTCGACCTGCGCGATGTCCATGCTCTGACAGGCGTGATCGATGCCCTGCGCATCCCTATCAAGGCCACCGGATTAGGTGACACGCGGACGTTGATCATTCCCGTGGCGCCGACGATCTTCTGGGAGGCTGGGCCTGAGGTCCGGCGCGACATGGACATCGCGGACGGGATGATCCGAATTTCGGTCGGTCTCGAAGAGTCGTCCGATTTGCTGCAGGATTTCGAACAGGCGCTGAGATTGGCCTGAGGCATGGCCTGCAGCAGCTCGACCAAGGTGCAATTCACCGGCGTGAGAGCCCAGCCACTGGCAAATGCATGCGTCGCCATGCTGTGATCGCCGATGAATTCGGTAGCGCCCCGGGAAGACCAATTAGGACACGAACGGCCCATGGTGAGGCCGCCACGTACCCGACAGAGATCGCCGAAGCAGCCGTTCGCGAGCGGCTGCTTGTGGCCGACATGAGCCGCCCAGGTGGTGCCGACAAACTCACGCAGGACGTGCCCGACGTCAGTGGCGATAGTCTTCTTCGCGCTGATGTCGAACAGCGCCAACGACTACGTCGACGCCGACAATTTCGAACAGGACAACGTAGCCCGCGCCGCCGAACGGCACGATCAACTCGCGCGAGCGGCCGTTGCCCAGTTCCGCCTTGCGGCAAGTGTATGGTGACCAGGACAGTAGACGCATTCCCTCGCTGATCGCGTCGAGCGCGCGCTGGGGCGTCGTCCAATCCGGTACTTCGCTCGCGAGCTCGCGCTCGATGGCGAAGTCCTCCAGGCGCTGAAGGTCCGCAACGGCTTCTTCAAGCAGCTTGACGGTGTAGACGGTCGTCACTTGCCTGCGCGCTGGGCCGCTCGACGCTTCGCGTCGTCGAGCCGGTCCTGCAAGCCGGCGATGACCTCGTCGACAGTTCGCGCACTGCCTTCCCGCTTCCAACGCTCGATCGCGGCTTCGCCACGATTGACGAACTCAGCTTGCACGCGGCGCCAAGCTGCGGCCGCGACGACGGCCTCCTCGATGAACTGGGTCAGCGACTCGCCTTCGCGCAAGACGGCCTCGACTTCGGCCCGGACCTCGGGTTCGACGCGGATGGGAGGAAAGGTCGCGGAGCGCATTCCCGCAATGTATAGCAAACGTGCTACGCCCGCAATCTGGCCGTCTGGGCGTCCTCAGGCAGACAGCCATGAAAGGCAACGCATGCCCGACGAACCCTCAGATCAGCGCGGCCTGTTCGAAAGCTGGCCAGATGCTGCGTGCGTCCCATGCTCGACCGGGCTCTCCGTTCTGGGCGTTGCACGTCGCCACGAACGCTGGCTGAGTTGAACCGCCTGCATGCCACGGATCCGGCGTGCGTGGCATCGCTGATGGACGGTGAGCGTCCCGTCGCGCGCGCAGCCGTCGCGATGCTCCAGGCGCGTGATGAGGCGGGCGCCGATCCCCTCGTCGTTGCGGCGCCAATTGATCGACACGGAAAGGCATCGCACCGATTTGACGAAGGTCGGTCAGCGACACAGGGGAACAAACGCCTGGTCGGGACCCAATTTGCGCTCTGTTCCCCTTCTTGTGCCCCTTGTTCCCCTTCGATCGTATGGAATCGAATGGAACGCCATCGCACAAAAAAGCGGCAGTCTACCTATGGGAAATGGACGATCCGGGATTTCCCGGGACGTCCCGAAACGCCAAGATGGCCTGCCCGGAGGGACTCGAACCCCCGACCCCCAGCTTAGAAGGCTGGTGCTCTATCCAGTTGAGCTACGGGCAGTCTGTGTGGCCCGCGATTCTATCGGGTGGCTTCAGCGGCGCGCGTACTGCGTGCGGCCGAACAGCATCTCGCGCGCCTTCGGGTCGTCGTCCAGGGGCCGGCGCAATCCGGTGAGCACGTCCACGCCGCGGATCACGGCGGGGCGGGCGGCGACCTCGTCGAACCAGCCCTTGAGGTGCGGGAAGTCGGCCCAGGAGATGCCCTGGTTCTTCCATGAACGCAGCCAGGGGAAGACGGCCATGTCGGCGATGCCGTAGTCCTTGCCGCCGATGTAGCGCGACTTCGCGAGCCGCTTGTCCATCACGCCGTACAGGCGGCGCGCCTCGTTGGTGTAGCGGTCGATCGCATAGGCGATCTTCTCGGGCGCGTAGACGCGGAAGTGGTGCGCCTGGCCCAGCATCGGGCCGACGCTGCCCATCTGGAACATGAGCCACTGCAGCATCTCGTAGCGCTCGGACACGGTGGCCGGCAGGAAGCGGCCCGTCTTGCCGGCCAGGTACAGCAGGATCGCGCCCGACTCGAACAGGCTGATCGGCTTGCCGTCGGGTCCGTCGGGGTCGACGATGGCCGGGATCTTGTTGTTCGGGCTGATCCGGAGGAAGTCCGGCTTGAACTGGTCGCCCGCCCCTATGTCCACCGGAACCACGCGGTAGGGCAGGCCGCATTCTTCGAGCATGATGTGGACCTTGTGGCCGTTCGGCGTGGCCCACGAATACACTTCGATCATGGCAGGATGCCTCCTCGAGGGGCTGGTGACGAACAATACAACATCATGCTGGACGCGGTGCGACGATGGTTGACATGGGGAAGAACCCTCCCTGCCTGGGCCGAGTTCGCCGCCTGGGCACCAGCGCATCATTGGACGCTCAAGCGCACCATCGCGCACGACGGCTGGGCGATGGACCACAACCCGCGCCACGCAGGCTGGCGCATCGAGTGGGGCCCGTCGCAACGCAGCTTCATGAGCAGCCACGAGTTCCGCATCCGCTTCGAGGTGGCGCTGAACTCCGACGTGCAGGCGCTGGTGCTCGATCGTCCGCTGCTCGCCCGCCTGGACCACGAGGTCTACGCGCAGTTCACCGACAGCGTCAAGACGCGGCTGGACGAGGAGACGCCCGAGGAGATGCGCTGGCTCGCGATGCACGCCAAGCTCAGTCCCAACCAGATGGGCGTGCCGCTGCGCGACCGCTATGGCGCGATCAGCAACGACACGCTGTGGGTCTCGCGCTGGCTGGCCGGCCCGATCGCGGCGGCGCTCAAGCAGCGCGCCGACGTGATGCCCATCGAGGCGGTGGCGGCCGAGCCGTTCCTGCTGCGCCTGTCGCGCGGCCAGGTTGTGATCCGCCAGTCGGCCAGCGTGCCGCGCGTCCAGGTGCTGGAGAGCTGCATCGCGGTCGCGCAGGCGGTGGACGAGGCGCTGCGCAGGAGCGCCTGAGCGCGCCCCGGGGTCAGCGCGCGGCCAGCTTGCGCAGCTCGATCTTGGCGATCGAGTTGCGGTGCACCTCGTCGGGGCCGTCGGCGAAGCGCAGGGTACGTGCCACCGTATAGAAATAGGCCAGCGGCGCGTCGTCGGACATGCCCATGGCGCCGAACAGCTGCATCGCCCAGTCGATCACGCGGCACGCCATGTTGGGCGCCACCACCTTGATCATCGCGATCTCCGACTTGGCCGACTTGTTGCCCGCCACGTCCATCATCCAGGCCGCCTTCAGCGTGAGCAGGCGCGCCATGTCGATCTGGCAGCGCGCCTCGGCGATGCGCTCCTGGGTGACCGACTGGTGCGCCAGCGGCTTGCCGAACGCCACGCGCGTGGCGGCGCGCTCGCACATCAGCTCCAGCGCGCGTTCGGCCAGGCCGATCAGGCGCATGCAATGGTGGATGCGGCCCGGGCCCAGCCGGCCCTGGGCGATCTCGAAGCCGCGGCCTTCGCCGAGCAGGATGTTGGACACCGGCACGCGCACGTCGTCGAACGCCACCTCCATGTGGCCGTGCGGCGCGTCGTCGTAGCCGAACACCGGCAGCGGGCGCAGAACCTGCACGCCCGGGGCGTCGGCGGGCACCAGGATCATCGACTGCTGCGAGTGCGTCGGCGCCGTCGGATCCGTCTTGCCCATGAAGATGTAGACGGCGCAGCGCGGATCGCCCGCGCCCGAGGTCCACCACTTGCGGCCGTTGAGCACGTAGTCGTCGCCGTCGCGCACGATGCTGGCCTGGATGTTGGTGGCGTCGGACGAGGCCACCGCGGGCTCGGTCATCGCGAAGGCGCTGCGGATGCGGCCCTCGAGCAGGGGCTCCAGCCAGCGCTCCTGCTGGGCCGGCGTGCCGTAGCGCACCAGCACCTCCATGTTTCCGGTGTCCGGCGCCGAGCAGTTGAACACCTCGCTGGCCCACGGCGTGCGGCCCATGAGTTCGGCCAGCGGCGCGTAGTCCTGGTTGGACAGGCCGGCGCCGCGTTCGCTGTCGGGCAGGAACAGGTTCCACAGGCCCGCCGCGCGGGCCTTGACCTTGAGTTCCTCGATCAGCTGCAGCGGCGTCCAGCGCCGGCCGGCTGCGGTGTTGGCGTCGATTTCCGCGAAGTAGCGCGGTTCGGCGGGCAGGACGTGTTCGGCGATGAAGGCCTGCAGGCGGGCCTGGAGGTCGAGCGTGCGCGCGGAGTAGGCGAAGTCCATGTCAGGCTTTCTGTGCGAATTGCCAGGCGAGTTCGGCGAGCGGGCGGGCGCCCGCGCCGGTGGCGCGCGCCTGCGCGCTGGAGGCGGTGCCGTCGACGACCCGGCGCGCGATGCCCTGCAGGATCGCGGCGAGGCGGAACAGGTTGTAGGCGAGGTAGAAGTTCCAGTCGGCCAGCAGGGCGTCGGGATCGGCGCGGCCGGTGCGCTCGCAGTAGCGGCGCACGTAGTCGCGCTCGGACGGGATGCCGAGCGCGGCGTGGTCCAGCCCGGCGATGCCGCGGAACGTGCCCGGCGGGATGTGCCAGGCCATGCAGTGGTAGCTGAAGTCGCCCAGCGGATGACCCAGCGTGGACAGCTCCCAGTCGAGCACCGCCAGCACGCGCGGCTCGCTCGGGTGGAAGATCAGGTTGTCCATGCGGTAGTCGCCGTGCACGACGGACACCTGCGACTCGTCCATCGCGCTGGCGGGCATGTGTGCGGGCAGCCACTCGATCAGGCGATCCATCGCCTCGATCGGCTCGGTGACCGAGGCCAGGTACTGCTTGGTCCAGCGGCCGATCTGGCGCGCGAAGAAGTTGCCGGGCTTGCCGTAGTCGGCCAGGCCGACCGCGTTCACGTCGACCTTGTGCATGGCGGCGATCACGCGGTTCATCTCGTCGTAGATCGCACCGCGCTCGGCCGGCGTGGCGCCTTGCAGCCCCTGGTCCCAGAACACGCGGCCGTCGACGAACGCCATCACGTAGAACGCGCGGCCGATCACCGACTCGTCCTCGCACAGCAGGAGCATCTTCGCCACGGGCACGTCGGTGCCCGCCAGCGCGTCCATCACGCGGTACTCGCGCTCGACCGCGTGGGCCGAGGGCAGCAGCTTCGCCACCGGCCCCGGCTTGGAGCGCATCACGTACGAACGCCCGGGCGTGACCAGCTTGTAGGTGGGGTTGGACTGGCCGCCCTTGAACTGCTCGACGGCCAACGGGCCGGCGAAGCCGGGCAGCCGCGCCGCCAGGAAGGCCTCCAGCGCGGGGATGTCGAAGCGGTGGCTGTCGGCGACCGGGCGGGTGCCGGTGTTCTGTTCGGTCTGGTTCATCGGACTTGTCCCGGTGCGTTGTTGTAGTGGGCACCGAGACGTTGTCCGATGCACGTCATCGTTCTGCGGCGTGGACCAGCTTCTCGCGCGACAGCACCACGATGCGCGTCGGCTCGATGCGCAGCGCGCCTTCGCGCTCGAGCTCCTTGAGCTCCTGGTTGACGCGCTGGCGCGACGCGCCGACCAGCTGCGCGAGATCTTCCTGCGCCAGCTGCAGGCCGATGCGCACCTCGTCGCCCTGCGTGATGCCGTAGCTCTTGGCCAGCATCAGGATGTTCTTGGCAAGCCGCGCGGACAGCGGCCGCGTGTTCAGGTCCTCGACGAGGTTGAACATGATGCGCAGCCGGCGGCAGTTCAGGCGCAGCAGCGCGTCGTAGAGCTCCACGTGCTGCGCCAGCAGGTCCTTGAAGTCGGCCTTGCGCACCGACAGCAGGGTGGTGGCGCCGTGCGCGTCGGCGTCGTGCGTGCGCGGCAGCCCGTCGAACAGCGCGATGTCGCCGAACCAGGTGCCCGGCTCGACGTAGGTGAGCGAGACCTGCTTGCCCGACATCGACACCGAACTGATGCGCACCGCGCCCTTGGCCACGCCGCACCAGTCTTCCGCCGGCGAGCCGCGCGACGCGAGCGGCGTGCCGTCCGCCAGCCGACGCACCACCGCACGCGACAGGATCGCGGCGCGCAGCGCTTCGGAAAGAGTGGAGAACCATGGGCCCGCGTCGATGTTGTTCTGTTCGTCGATTGTAAGAATCGGGTTGTTCATTCCTTGTCCCTGAAGCGACAGCAGCACACCCGCCAGGCGCGGGTCTTCGATTGTCGTCTCAAACCGGGACGTCCCCCGCGCGCAGGTACTGCGCGAGCAGCTTCTCCATGGTCGTGTAGCGCTCTCGCTCCTGCAGCCATTGCGTGGGCGCGAGATTGGTGGCGCGCACGACGATGTCGGTCGCGCCGATGTCGAGAACGTTGATGCAGGCCGGGGCCTGTTCCAGGCGGCCGAGGAAGGTGCGCCCGCCGGTCAGGGCGCGGCCCAGCAGCGCGCGGTTGATGCCGCCGTGCAGCACCAGCAGCGCGCAGTTCCACGACGCGTCGGCCAGCAGCTCGTCGAACGCGGGCAGGCAGCGATCCATCATGGCGCCCACCGTCTCGCCGCCGAGGAACTGCAGCGATTCGACGTCGGCCGCGGCGCTGAAGACGCCGGTGAACGCGGCGCGCAGCTGGTCGGGGGCGATGGCGTCGAGACGGCCGGAGCGGATCTCCTCGAGGCGCGCGTCGTGGCTGATCGCCACGTCCTGGCCGGCGGCCGCCAGCACCCGGCGCGCGGTCTCGACGGTGCGCGCCAGCCCGCTCACCAGCGTGCGGTCGAAGCGCACGCCCGCGGCGCCGAACAGCGCGCCGGCCGCGTCGGCCTGGGCCCGTCCGGCCTCGTTGAGCGGCACGCCGAGGGGCGGCACCGGGGTGCCGTCGGGCTTGAAGTAGTCGACCGACCCATGGCGCATCAGGTAGAGGCGGCGGCGGGCGGGCGGGCGGATGGGCGCGTTCGGAATCGGGGCAGGGCGGTCGGCGGACAAGGAGGTTCCGTTGTATTTCTGTTGAAGGCGCCGCCCCGTGCAGGTCAGCGAAAACTCGGCGGCCGCTTCTCGAAGAACGCCTTCAAACCCTCGTCGCCGTTGTCGTGGAACAGGTTGACGATGAATTGCCGGCGCTCCGCCTCCAGGTGTTCGGCCAGGGGCGACAGCGCGGCGCGGGCGACCAGTTCCTTGGCCCCGGCCACGGCGTTGGGAGCCATCGCGGCGAGCCGGTCGGCCAGGGCCAGAGCTTCGTGCAGCGCCTGGCCCTTGTCTGTCACGCGGTTGACAAGCCCGAGCGTCAGCAGCCGCTCCGGCTTGACCGGGCCGGCCAGCCACAGCAGCTCCAGCGCCAGCGGCCGCGGCAGCAGTCGGGCGAGGTGCCACGAGCCGCCCCCGTCGGGCGTCAGGCCCACCTTGCCGTAGGACATCCCGAACCTGGCGTCCGCCGCCGCGACGACCAGGTCGCAGGCCAGCGCCAGCGACATGCCGCCGCCAGCCGCGAAACCCTCCACGGCGGCGATCACGGGTTTCGGGAATGCGCGCAGCGATTCGATCAGCTGGTGGAACAGCGCAATCGATTCGGACTGCGCCTGCGGGCCCGTCTTGCGCAATCCGATGATTCGATTCAGGTCGCCGCCGGCACAGAAATGCTCGCCGTCGCCGCGCAGGATCACGGCGCGGATGGAATCGTCGGCTTCGGCCACGTTCAGCGCCTCGACGCCTGCAGAGTAGACCTGGGGTGACAATGTGTTGCGGGTGGCGGGATCGCTGAGGGTCAGAATCAGCGTCGAACCCTCGCGGGAGGTCAGGAGTTCACTGGGCATCGCATCGGCCTTGAAGTGGAATACGCGAACTGGCCAAACCGGAGATATTCACGGTTTGAGTGTTGAACCATATGTCGGGTCTGCGCATCATTCTCCCTGGATGCCGCCACGGCAGTTTCTGTAAGCAATCGTGTTAGAGTCGATCGGGTAATCTGTGGCGTCCACAGGAATGAAAAAACACTTTACCGCGCACATCATTTTCGCCACGACCGCATTGGCCTCACAGCAAGTCTGGGCGCTGGGTTTCGGGCGGACGGTTTCCGATGCGGTATTGGGTCAGGCGTTCACATTCACGGTACCCGTCAATGTCGATGCCGGCGAGCGATTCGGCCTCGATTGCATGGCCGCGCAGGTTTATTACGGCGAGAACGAACTGCTGCCCAACGTCATTCGCACGGATCTGCAGCGGGGCCCTGTCGATAACACCTGGATCTTGAGAATCACGGCGGCCGCGCCGGTGGACGAACCGATCATCGAAGTGTCGATCAGCGCTGGTTGCGAGCGACGTTTCACGCGACGCTTCTCGATATTCGCCGATCCGCCCACCCTGGGTAACACGGCAGCGCAGTTGCCGCAGGTTGCCGCGCCGGCGGCGCCGGTCCCGGCGACGGCCGGTGCCGCCGTGACGGACGCGTCGGCCAGCGCCCCCGTGGCACGCGGCGACGGCGCGCGCCGTGGCGCCGCCGCTGCGGGCAGCGGCCGTCCGCGGGTCGTGCGCAAGGGTCCGACGATGGCGCTGGCCAACGAACTCAACACCCCGCCACCGCCCGCCCCGCACCGGGTCGACGCCGGCAGCGCCCGCAAGCCCGGGCCGCGCGCGCCGGTGCCGGCCCCCGACGCCGCGGCCCGGTTGGTGCTCGAGCCCGGTGCCCCGCACCTGCGGCTCGACATGGAGGAGCCGGTCATTCCGGCGCCCGCCGCCGCCTCCGGCGCCACGATCGGCCTGTCGGAGCTCGACGACCCCGACACCCGCCAGCTCAAGGCGCTCGAACAGAGCATCCAGGCCATCCGCCACGACAGCCAGGTGCAGCACGACCAGGCCGCGAAGCTGCAGTCCGAGCTCGCCGAGGCGCAGTCGCGCAGCGGCTGGCTGCCCTGGCTGCTGGGACTGCTGGCCATCGCGGTGGCGGCCATCGGCGCGCTGGCGTGGAAGCTGCGCCAGCAGAACCGGGTCGCGCACAGCGACTGGTTCAATCAGTCGCAGTTGAACGGCGTGGCGGCGCCCAGCCCCGCGGCGCACGCCGACGAGCCCGACGAGCCGGCCGAGCCGGTCCCGGCCGCCGACCTGCGCGACCGCGCGCCGGCGCCCGCTCTCCTGACCGACGCGCTGGACGCGGCACCGGCCGACGACGCCGACGCGACCTACGTCGACCAGACGGCGACCCGGCCGTTCGATCGTCCGCAGGTCGCCGCGCCCCCGAACCGCGAGGCCGCGCCGCGCGAGGTCTCGGTGGAGGAACTGCTCGATCTCGAGCAGCAGGCCGACTTCTTCATCGCGCTGGGCCAGGAAGACGCCGCGGTCGACCTGCTGATGTCGCACCTGCGCAGCGCCGGCGGCCAGAGCCCGCTGCCCTACACCAAGCTGCTGGAGATCTACCGCCGCCAGGGCGACCGCAGTGCCTACGAGCGCACGCGGGCGCGCTTCAACCGGCGCTTCAACGCCTACGCGCCCGACTGGGATACCGGCCCGTCGTCCGGCCGGTCGCTGGAAGACTACCCCGACACCGTGGCGCTGCTCGAGAAGGCCTGGCCGTCGCCCATCGACGCGATGGCCATCCTCGAGGCGCTGCTGTTCAAGCGCGACGACACCAGCGAGCTGTTCGACCTGCCGGCCTACCGCGACGTGCTGGTGCTGTACTCGCTCGCCCGCGACCTCTGGCAGCACGGCGGCGGCCACGGCAGCACCCAGATCGACGTGCTGCTGCCGCTGGACGACGCCGGTCCGATGGCGCCGGCGCCGAGCTACCCGAGCGCGCGCGAGGTCAACGAGCGCGGCCTGCCCGAGCACGATGCCGGCCTCGACCTGGAGTCGGTCGACGTCGAGGGCGATACCCGGGCGGGCATGCTGACCAGCTTCGAGATGACCGGCTTCGACCCCGGCCACGGCGGCGGTCGCGTCGACTTCGAGCTGCCGGGCGGCGACGACGTGCACGCCGTGCTCGACGAGGCGCAACTGGCATCCCCGAAGAAATCGCCGCTCGACTGGCACGACGGCGACACACCGGACTCCGAACTGCCCACGAAGCGCTGACGGCTCAGGCCTGCAGCGCCTGCAGCCGCCGCAGCGCCTCGTCCAGCGTCGATTCCTTCTTGGCGAAGCAGAACCGGATCACGCGCATCTCCGGCGGCTGTTCATGGAACGCCGACATCGGGATCGCGGCGACGCCGACGTCCGTGGCCAGCCATTCGCAGAACGCCAGGTCGGACTGGTCCGACAGCGCCGAATAGTCGACGCACTGGAAATAGGTGCCCTCGCAGGGCAGCAGCTTCAACGCCGTCGACGCGAGCCCGGCGCGGAAGCGGTCGCGCCTGGCCTCGTAGAACGGCGCCAGCGACTGCCACCGCGACGCGTCGGCCAGGAAGGCGGCGATGCCGTGCTGCATCGGCGCGTTGACCGTGAACACGTTGAACTGGTGCACCTTGCGGAACTCGCGCATCAGCGGCGCCGGCGCGGCGACGTAGCCCACCTTCCAGCCGGTCACGTGGAAGGTCTTGCCGAAGCTCGACACCACCACGCTGCGCGCAGCCAGCTCGGGCAGGCCCGACACGCTGGCGTGGGCGACGCCGTCGAACACCATGTGCTCATAGACCTCGTCGGACAGCACCAGCGCGCGCGTGGGCGCCAGCAGCGCCGCGAAGCGGGCGAGCTCGGTGGCGGTCCACACGGTGCCGCTCGGGTTGTGCGGCGTGTTGACGATGACCAGCCGCGTGCGCGGCGTCAGCGCCTGCGCCAGCGCGTCGAAGTCGGGGCGCCAGGTGCCCGGCGTCAGGGGCACGCGGATCGTGTTGCCGCCGGCCAGCGTGACGGACGGGCCGTAGCTGTCGTAGCAGGGCTCCAGCACGATCACGTCGTCGCCGGGATGGACGAGCGCCAGCACGGTCGACAGGATGCCCTGCGTGGCGCCGGCGGTGATCGTGATCTCGGTGTCGGGGTCGTAGCGATGGCCGGTGGTCAGCGCCACCTTGTCGGCCACGGCCTGGCGCAGCGCCGGCACGCCGGTCATCGGCGGGTACTGGTTGTGGCCGGCGCGCATCGCGGCGGTGACGGCATCGACCAGGGCCGGGTCGCAATCGAAATCGGGAAAGCCCTGACCCAGGTTGATCGCCCCGGTGCGGGTGGCCAGGGCCGACATCACGGTGAAGATGGTGGTGCCGACCGCGGGCAGGCGGCTGGGGCCGAGCAGTCGTTCGAGGTCAGAGGTCATAGTTCTCTCCGGCGCCGCCGAGCGCGCGCAGCAGCAGCGGCCGCGTCAGGCGGTCCGACAGCAGCTCGGCGAACGTCAGGACATAGCCGCGCAGGTACGCGCCGCGGCGGAAGGCCACGCGGGTGACGTTGCTGCCGAACAGGTGGCCGGCCGGCCGGTGCACCAGCTCGCCGCCGGTCGGGTCGTCGCGCACCGCCATCTCGGCGACGATGCCCACGCCCAGGCCCGATTTGACGTAGGTCTTGATGACGTCGGAATCGATTGCCTCGAGCGCGATGTTGGGCTTGATGCGACGCTGCGCGAACGCGGCGTCGATCCGGCGGCGGCCGGTGAACGCCGGGTGGTACGAGATCAGCGTCTCGCCGGCGAGCTGCTCCAGCGTGATCTTCTCGACCTCGGCCAGCGGATGCTCGGCGCGCATCACGATCACGTGCTCCCATTCGTAGCAGGGCAGCGAGACCAGGTCCTCCGGCTCGGACAGCGATTCGGTGGCCAGGCCGATGTCGGCGGTGCCGTCCAGGAGCATCTGCACCACCTCGGCGGGCGAGCCCTGGTGCAGGCTCACCTGCACCTTGGGGAAGCGCCGGCGCAGCTGGGCCACCGGCTCGGGCAGCACGTAGCGCGCCTGCGTGTGGGTGGCGGCGATCGACAGCGTGCCGGCGTCCTGCTTGGAATACTCCTCGCCGATGCGCTTCATGTTGGCCACCTCGCGCAGGATCACGTCGATGGCCTTGAGCACCTGCTGCCCGGGCTCGGTGACCCGGCGCAGGCGCTTGCCGTGGCGCACGAACAGGTCGATGCCCAGCTCCTCCTCGAGCTCGAGGATGGCCTTGGAGATGCCCGGCTGCGACGTGAACAGCGCCTTCGCGGTCTCGGTCAGGTTCAGGTTGCGGCGCACCGCCTCCTGCACGAAGCGGAACTGGTGCAGGTTCATGGGGCGGTACCGTGCGGGGTAGAGGGGGCCGGCGCGGCGGCCAGTCCGGCGAGTGCGACGGCGGTGTCGGCCAGCGCGGCGATGACCGCCGCCGACTCGCCGAGGGCGGCGTGCAGCGTCCAGGCCACGCCGGGATGGGCCGCTTGCAGGCGGGCCAGCTGATCCGGCACGTCGCGCCGCACGTGGCCGCCCATGCCGAGGAAGACGGGCACCACGTCGACGCGCGCGCAGCCGAGGCCGGCGAGCTCCTGGCCGACGTCGTCCAGGCGCGGCGTCATCAGCTCGAGGAACGCCAGCCGCACCAGCGCCGCGGGCGCCTGGGCGCGCACGCGCGCGACGACGGCCTCGAACGGTGTCGCCCATGCCGGGTCGCGGGCGCCGTGGGCCAGCAGGATCAGTCCGCGTGTGGTCATCTAGCGGTACCGTACCAGCCACGCGAACGCGGACATCGACATCAGCAGGTAGACCACGCTCGGCACCGAGGCGGCGATCCAGGGCGTCCACTCGTGCAGCAGGCCCAGGTGGCCCACGACGTTGTTCAGCAGCACGAAGCTGATGCCCAGCATGATGCCGCCGAACACCTTCACGCTGACCCCGCCGGCGCGCGCATGCAGGTAGGCGAAGGGCAGGGCCAGCGCCACCATCACCAGGCAGGCGAACGGGTAGAGCACCCGCTTCCAGAACTGGATGCGGTAGGTCTGCGCCGACTGTTCCTGCTCGGTCAGGTGGGTGCTGTAGCGCCACAGGTCCAGCGCACCCATGCTCTGCACCGGCAGCACCGCCGCGGCGGCCACCGAGGCGTCCAGCGTCGTCGGCCAGGTCATCTGCTCGACCTTCTTCACGTCGACCCGCGGCTCGGCGGCGCCGGTGCGCGGAACCCAGGTGGTCACGGTCACGTCCTGCAGGGCCCACTCGTGCACGCTGCGCGTGCGCGGGACGACGGCGTGCTCGGCCACCAGGCTGCGCAGCTCGCGGCCGTTGGCGTCCATCTCGTAGATGCGCACGCCGGTGAGCTCGCCGTCGCGGCCGACGCCGCGCACGTTGACGGTGATGCTGCGCTCGCCTTCGGGGTCGGCGCGGTGCTCCTTGAGCCAGGCGCCGGTGCGCCCGATCGCCAGGCCCATGCCGAAGCGCGCCTTCAGGAAGGCCGCCGCCTGCTCGCTGTGCGGGGTCACGTATTCGCCCAGGCTGAACGTGAGCACGCCGAACAGCAGGCCGATCACGCCCAGCAGGCTCAGCGCCCGGCCCGGGCCGAGCCCGGCCGTGCGCAGGATGGTGAACTCGGACGACTGCGCCAGCCGCGCCATCGAGTAGATGGTGCCGATCAGCACGGCGATCGGGAACAGCTCGTAGACGTGGCCGGGTTGCTCGAGCAGGGTGGCCAGCGCGGCGGCCGACAGCGTGTAGCCGTTGCGGCCGACGCGGCTCATCTCGTCGACGAAGTCGATGAAGAAGAACAGCGCGACGAAGAAGATGGTGACGAAGAACACCGACCACAGCACGTCGCGGTAGAGCAGGTTGCGGACGGTCTTCATCGGGCGGACCGGCGCAGCAGCAGCTTCATCGGGTGGATGACCGTGGCGTGCACGCGCCACCAGATCAGCCCGAGCGCCAGCAGGAAGGCCGCGCCGTGCAGGCCGACGAGGGCGACGGCGACGTTCAGCCGCCCGCTGCCGACCCAGGCCTGGGTCAGGTTGAGCAGGTTGTAGTAGATGACGAAGGCCAGGGCTGCGAACAGCAGGCCCCAGTTGCTGGCGCGCCGCGGGTTGGCCGCCGACAGGCTGATGCCCATGAACAGCAGGTTGGTCGCGCCCAGGATCAGGCCCAGGCGCCAGGTGAGCTCGCCCATGTAGGCCGGGCCGCCGCCCAGCACCAGGTCGACGGTGTCGACCGCGCGCGGCGACGGCGTGCCGGCGGGCGGGCCGCTGCTGGTGCCGGCGTGGACGCGGTAGTTCCTGAACTCGACGTGGGTGTGCTCGCCGGAGACCTTGTCGTCCTGTTCCATGTGGCCCGAGTCGAGCACCAGGAAGCGGTCGGTGCCGACGTTCTCGAGCTTGCCCGACTGCGACACCGCCACCGATTCGCGTGTGCCGGCGTCGTTCATGATGAAGACGTTGCGCCCGCCGCCGGCCGCCGCGCTGGCGGCCTTCTCGACGAAGAACACGCGGTGGCCGTCGCCCGAGGCCTGGAACTGGCCGGGCGCGGCGCGCAGCACGTCGGCGCGCTGCTCGAAGCGCTGGCGCAGGTCGTTGTACTGGCTGTAGCTCCACGGCCAGACGAACAGCATCAGGATGGCCACCAGCACGATGACGGGCCAGCTGGTGGACAGCACCGGCCGGATGAAGCGCGCCAGCCCGACCCCGCTCGAGAACCAGATCGCCATCTCGCTCTCGCGGTACATGCGCCCGAGCGTGATGATGACCGCGGCGAACAGCGACAGCGACAGGATGGTGGGCAGCGTCTGCAACGCCAGCAGCGTGAAGATGAACACGACGTCCTGCGCGGCGACCGCGCCATTGGCGGCCAGGCCCAGCGTGCGGATGACGAGGTTGGTCATGAAGATGGTCAGCAGCACCATCAGCGTCGCCGCGAAGCTGCGCGCCAACTCCTTGCGGACGGTCGAATCGAATAACATCGGTCGATTATCTCCAATCGAAACGAATTACCCACCATGGACTTCCAAACCCTGGCTCTTCCCGAAGCGGGCGTCGTCGGCATCGCCGCCGATGCCCTGGTCGTCGTGCTGCCGGCCGCCGGCGACCTGCCCAAGTTCGGCAGCGTCGTCGACGCGGCGCTGGCCGACGCGCTCAAGGGCGGCGACCTGGAACGCAAGGCCGGCAAGTCGGTGTACCTGCCGCGCCTGGCCGGCGTGAAGGCCGGCCGCGTGGTGCTGGTCGTGGCGCGCGACACCTCGCCCAAGGCCTTCAAGGCGGCCGTCGCGTCGGCGCTGGCCGTCCTCAAGTCCGGCCCGGTCAAGCACGTGGCCGTGATCGGCGGCGAATCCACCGCCGCGCACGCCGAGGCGCTGGCCGTCGCCGTGGGCGACGCCACCTACCACTACACGAAGACCAAGCCGAGCGCGGCGCCCGCGCCCGCGCTGGCCAAGGTGTCGTACGTCGTGCCCAAGGCTGCCGTGGCCACCGCCAAGGCGGGCCTGGGCATCGGCGCGGCCATCGTCTCGGGCATGAACCTGGCGCGCGAATGCGCCAACCTGCCGGCCAACTTCGCCACGCCCACCTTCCTGGGCGAGCAGGCGCTGGCCATGGTCAAGACGCACGGCCTGGACGTGCAGGTGCTCGATCGCAAGGCCTGCGAGAAGCTGGGCATGGGCTCGTTCCTGTCGGTGGCTCGCGGCTCCGAGGAGCCGCCGAAGTTCATCGTCATGCAGTGGAAGGGGGGCGCGAAGAAGGATGCCCCGGTGGTGCTGGTGGGCAAGGGCATCACCTTCGACACCGGCGGCATCTCGCTGAAGCCGGGCCCCGAGATGGACGAGATGAAGTTCGACATGTGCGGCGCCGCCAGCGTGCTGGGCACACTGCGCGCCGTCGCCGAGCTCAAGCTCAAGGTCAACCTGGTCGGCCTGATCCCGACCTGCGACAACATGCCGTCGGGCAAGGCCACCAAGCCGGGCGACGTCGTCACCAGCATGTCCGGCCAGACCATCGAGATCCTCAACACCGACGCCGAAGGCCGCCTGATCCTGTGCGACGCGCTGACCTACGCCGAACGCTTCAAGCCCGCCGCCGTCGTCGACATCGCCACGCTCACCGGCGCCATCGTCATCGCGCTGGGCAACCACAACAGCGGCCTGTTCTCGCCCGACGACGCCCTGGCGGCCGACCTGCTGGCCGCCTCGGCCGCCGGGCTGGACCCGGCCTGGCGCATGCCGCTGGACGACGAGTACGACGACCTGCTCAAGAGCAACTTCGCCGACATGGCCAACATCGGCGGTCGCGCCGGCGGCTCGATCACCGCGGCCAAATTCCTGCAGCGCTACGCGTCCAGGTTCCCGTGGGCCCACCTCGACATCGCCGGCACGGCGCACCGTTCGGGTGCGGCCAAGGGCGCCACCGGCCGGCCGGTGCCGTTGCTGACGCACTTCGTCATGTCCCGGGCCAAGTGAGGCCGCGCCTGCCTTGACCGACGTCGCCTTCCACACCGGCATCGCCAATCCGCTGGATTACGCGTGCCGGCTGCTGCGCAAGGCCTGGCGCTCGGGCGCGCGCGTGGCCGTCCATGGCGAGGCGGCGCTGCTCGACCGGCTGGACCAGGCCCTGTGGACCTTCGAGCCGCTCGAGTTCGTCCCCCACGTGCTGCTGCCGCGCGACGCCGCGGACGCCGGTCGGCTGGCGCTGACGCCCATCGTTCTGGTCAAGGACGCGGCCGTCGCCCCGCCGGCCTGCCGCATCGGCGTCAGCCTGGCGGGTCACCCGGTGCCGGACGTCGGCGGCCTCGACCGCCTGATCGCCATCGTCGGCCTCGATCCCGAGGCCCGCGAAGCCGGTCGCCAGCGCTGGCGCGAGTACGAGCGGGCCGGGCACGCGGTCAGCCACGTCGCCAAGCCGGCGGCCGGCGAGGGCTGACGGACGCGGGCGTGCCCCGCGGGCTGCGAAACGGCGGCCCCAATGAAAACGCCCGGCGCGAGGCCGGGCGTTCTCTCATCCCGAACGCGCCGGCGAGCCGGAGCGATTCAGGAGGCTCGAAGATTACTTCGAAGCGGCGGCCGAAGCGGCAGCAGCCTTCTTCTCGGCCTTGTGTTCGGCCTTGGCCTTCTTGGCGGGAGCCGAAGCGGGGGCCGAAGCGGCATCAGCGGCGAAGGCGCCGACAGCGAACACGGAAACGATCAGGGCGGCCAGGAGCTTGGTCATTTTAAGGTACCTTAAAAAATGTTGAAATTGCTTACCCGTCAGGGCGTAGCAGCCCTCCAACGCGGGGCACTGTCGAGCGGTTGACAGTTTTTTGTGAACTAGAATTTATTTTTTTCCTGGGCGCCGCCCGGTGCCCCGGCCAACGAGAACAACACGGAGCAAGCTCAATGAGCCAACATGTCACGGTCCCGGTCGGCGGCCAGAAGATCACGGTCAACCCTGATTTCTCGCTCAACGTGCCCGACCAGCCGATCATCCCGTACATCGAGGGAGACGGCACGGGCGGCGACATCACGCCGGTGATGCTCAAGGTGGTCGACGCCGCGGTCGCCAAGTCCTACGGCGGGCGGCGCCAGATCCACTGGATGGAGATCTACGCCGGGGAGAAGGCCACCCGCGTCTACGGCCCGGACGTCTGGCTGCCGGACGAGACGCTGGAGATCGTCAAGGACTACATCGTGTCGATCAAGGGCCCGCTCACCACCCCGGTGGGCGGCGGCATCCGCTCCCTCAACGTGGCGCTGCGCCAGCAGCTCGACCTGTACGTCTGCCTGCGCCCGGTGCAGTACTTCAAGGGCGTACCGTCGCCGGTGAAGAACCCGGAAAAGGTCGACATGATCATCTTCCGCGAGAACTCGGAAGACATCTACGCCGGCATCGAGTACGAGGCCGAGAGCGACAAGGCGAAGAAGCTGATCAAGTTCCTGCAGGAGGAAATGGGAGTCACCAAGATCCGCTTTCCCGCCACGTCGGGCATCGGCATCAAGCCGGTGTCGCGCGAAGGCACCGAGCGCCTGGTGCGCAAGGCCCTGCAGTACGCGATCGACAACGACAAGCCCTCGGTGACGCTGGTGCACAAGGGCAACATCATGAAATACACCGAGGGCGGCTTCCGCGACTGGGGCTACGGGCTGGCGCTGAAGGAATTCGGCGCGCAGTTGATCGACGGCGGCCCGTGGGTGAAGTTCAAGAACCCGAAGACCGGCCGCGACATCATCGTCAAGGACGTGATCGCCGACGCCTTCCTGCAGCAGATCATCCTGCGGCCCGCCGAATACTCGGTGATCGCCACGCTCAACCTCAACGGCGACTACATCTCCGACGCCCTGGCGGCCCAGGTCGGCGGCATCGGCATCGCCCCCGGTGCCAACCTGTCGGACACGGTGGCCATGTTCGAGGCCACCCATGGCACCGCGCCGAAGTACGCCGGCAAGGATTACGTCAATCCCGGCTCCGAGATCCTGTCGGCCGAGATGATGCTGCGCCACATGGGCTGGACGGAGGCCGCCGACCTGATCATCGCGTCCATGGAACGGTCCATCCTGAGCAAGAAGGTCACGTACGACTTCGCGCGCCTGATGGACGGCGCGACGCAGGTCTCGTGCTCGGGCTTCGGGCAGGTGATGATCGACCACATGTGAACGCGGCGCCGGTTGGCGTCGAATTCACTTGGGATAAAAGCCCCAGATCGTTGATTCGACTGGGGTTTTGCAATTTCAACGTCCGTCGGATTTGTGGCTGCCGAGCATCGACGCCGGCCGATGATTCTATAATTTGCTTTAACAAGTAGCGGTAACTGCATGATTCGTCAGATGGTGGTGCGTTCCCCAACGGAATTCACGATGCACCGACGTCCACGGACGGGGTGAGTCGCCGATTGATCCTAGACTGCGGCGATGCTCGAGCATTGCCCCAAGTGCGGCCACGCGCCGCTGCCCGCCGACCAGGCGTTCCCCGCCGAATGCCCGGGCTGCGGCGTGATCCTGGCCCGCGTCGGCGTGGCGGCGCCGACGCGCCGGTCGCGGCAGCCGGCGCGCGACGCTGCGCTCGGGCCGTCGTTGCTCTGGGCCGTGCCCGAGCGGGTGGATTCGACCGCATGGAGGCTGCGCGTCGCATTGCTGGCCGTGTTCGCCGCCTGGGGCCTGCGCCTGTGCTGGATGGACTATCGAGAGGGCGACATGGCGGCGTCCTTCATCCATGGTCCGCTGCTGGTCTTCCACGAGGCCGGCCACGTGATCTTCCGCGTGTTCGGCGAGTGGGTGGGGGTGCTGGGCGGCACGCTGGGCCAGTTGCTGATGCCGGGCGTCCTGTGCGGGGCGCTCCTGTGGAAGAACCGCGACCCGTTCGGCGCGGCGATCGGGCTGTGGCTGGTGGGGGTGTCGGTGCTGGACGTCTCGCCCTACATGTACGACGCGCCGGAGCCGCGGCTGACGCTGCTGGGCGGCGGCACCGGCAACGACAGCTTCCACGACTGGATCTACCTGTTCGACTCAGTCAACCAGCTCCACCACGCCCACGCGATCGGCGCCTTCACCCACGCCGCAGGCGCCGCGCTGGTGCTGCTGGCGCTGGCCTGGGGCGCCGGGGTGCTGCGGCGGCAGAAGAACAACGTGGGGGACGGCGTGCTGATCGAGCGCTAGCCCATGGCGCCCTAGAATGAGCGACTGCCCCCGACCGACAGGCCCGCCCCGCGCGGGCCTGCGCGTCTCCGTCCCCCGCACCCGTTTCCTTCCCGCACCGTGAACATCGTCGTCCAAGAAGACCTGAAGTCCTACATCGACCCGCTGACGCCCGACGAACACGACGCGCTGGAACGCAGCCTGCTGGCCGAAGGCTGCCGCGACGCGCTGGTGCTGTGGGGCGACATCCTGGTCGACGGCCACAACCGCTACGGTCTCTGCCTGAAGCACGGCATCGAGTTCCGCACCGTGCAGAACACCCGCTTCAAGTCCATCGACGACGTGCACCTGTGGATGATCGACCAGCACCTGGGCCGGCGCAGCGTGTCGGACTTCCAGCGCGGGGTGCTCGCCCTGCGCAAGAAGGAGATCGTCGCCGAGCGCGAGGCAGCCGCCAAGGCGGCGGCCCGGGATGCGCACCTGCGCGCCGAGGTGCTGGGCGAGGCCGAACCGGTGTCGGTCATCGACGGCGCCCCGGCAGTGGCGGCCGAGCCGCCCCTGAAGTCGCGCGAGGCGGTCGCCCGGGCCGCCCGCCTGACTGCCGGCCAGGTGACGATGATCGAGAAGATCCAGAAGCAGGCCGCGCCCGAGCTGGTGGCGGCGGTGCGCGCCGGCACGATCTCGCTGAACGCCGCGGCAGCCGTGGCCGGCCTGCCGGTGGAGGAGCAGGTGGCGGCCGCGAGCGCCGGCAAGGACGAGCTCAGGCAGGCCGCCCGCCGCGCCCGCGACGCCCAGCGCAAGCCGCGCGAAGAGGGCGCCGATGCCGGCGGCGGGCCGGTCGCGCCCGAGGTGCAGGCGCTGCAGGATCGCGTCGCGCAGCTGACGGCCGAGAACGAGTACCTGCGCGGCCAGGTGGCCGAACTGCAGTCCCGGCTGGCCGGCTGACACCCGCCGGCGGCGGGCGCGTGGCGAATTCGACGTCAGGTCATCACAACACTGGCCCATGAGTGGCGCGCGACGTGCTACCTTGAGGCCATGCCGATCGCTCCTTGTGTCCTGCCCGCCCGCCCCGGATGGCCGGAAACGGGACGCCCGCAAGTTATCCAGTACGATCGTCTTGAAATGAACCCGGACGTCCCGAGATGCATCGCCTGAGCAAGGCTTATTCCGCAATGCTCGACACCCTGTCAAGGCGACGATATGGGCCATCGTGCCCAGATGCGCGCGAGTCTATAGAATCAATTCATGCCCGAGGAAAACCCTCCACCGCCGCCGCCCGCATTGCCCAAGCCGAGTCTGCCCGACTCGGGCCAGGGCGCGGTCGTCGCCGAACGCAAGGCGGCCCGAACCCGGCCGCCGCGCATGTACCAGGTGGTGCTGCTCAATGACGACTTCACTCCGATGGAATTCGTCGTCATGGTGCTTCAGGAATATTTCAAGTTGGACCTCGAAACCTCCACGCAGATCATGTTGAAGATCCATCATGAAGGACGTGGCGTGTGCGGACTGTTCACCAAGGACATCGCCGCCACGAAGGTCGAGTTGGTGCTGGCCGCCGCACGTCGCTACGGACACCCGCTTCAATGCATTATGGAGGCCGCATGATTGCGCAAGAACTGGAAGTCAGCCTGCACATGGCGTTTGTCGAGGCGCGACAGCAGCGGCATGAGTTCATCACCGTGGAGCACCTGCTGCTCGCGCTGCTGGACAACCCGTCTGCCGCCGAAGTCCTGCGCGCCTGCGCAGCCAACATCGAGGACCTGAGGAAGAGCCTGTCGACCTTCATCCGCGAGAACACGCCCACCGTGGGCGGCTCCGAAGAGGTCGACACGCAGCCCACGCTGGGATTCCAGCGGGTGATCCAGCGCGCGATCATGCACGTGCAGTCCACCGGCGGCGGCAAGAAGGAAGTGACCGGCGCCAACGTGCTCGTCGCGATCTTCGGCGAGAAGGATTCGCACGCGGTGTACTACCTGCACCAGCAGGGCGTCACGCGCCTGGACGTCGTCAACTACATCGCCCATGGCATCAAGAAGTCCGACCCGCCGGAGCCGCCGAAGGCCAGCGGCGAGACGGGCGGCGAGCAGGCCGAGAAGGACGATGGCGGCGAAGGCAAGGGCTCGCCGCTGGACCAGTTCACTCAGAACCTGAACCAGATGGCCCGCGACGGCAAGATCGATCCGTTGATCGGCCGCGAGCACGAAGTCGAGCGCGTCATCCAGATCCTGTGCCGCCGGCGCAAGAACAACCCGCTGCTGGTCGGCGAGGCCGGCGTGGGCAAGACCGCCATCGCCGAAGGCCTGGCATGGCGCATCACGCAGAACGACGTGCCGGACGTGCTGGCCGACGCGGTCGTCTACTCGCTGGACATGGGCGCGCTGCTGGCCGGCACCAAGTACCGCGGCGACTTCGAGCAGCGCCTGAAGGGCGTGCTCAAGCAGTTGAAGGACCAGCCGCGCTCGGTGCTGTTCATCGACGAGATCCACACGCTGATCGGCGCGGGCGCCGCCTCGGGCGGCACGCTGGACGCCAGCAACCTGCTCAAGCCGGCGCTGTCCAACGGCACGATGAAGTGCATCGGTGCCACCACGTTCACCGAGTACCGCGGCATCTTCGAGAAGGACGCGGCGCTGTCGCGGCGCTTCCAGAAGGTGGACGTCAACGAGCCCACCGTCGAGCAGACCGTCGAGATCCTCAAGGGCCTGAAGTCGCGCTTCGAGGAGCACCACAGCGTCAAGTACGCCATCGGCGCGTTGCAGGCCGCGGCGGAGCTGTCGGCCAAGTACATCAACGACCGTCACCTGCCCGACAAGGCGATCGACGTCATCGACGAGGCCGGTGCCGCCCAGCGCATCCTGCCCAAGAGCCGCCAGAAGAAGACGATCACCCGCAACGAGGTGGAAGAGATCGTGGCCAAGATCGCCCGCATCCCGCCCGCCAGCGTCACCTCCGACGACCGCGACAAGCTGCGCACGATCGACCGCGACCTCAAGAGCGTGGTGTTCGGCCAGGATCCGGCCATCGACGCGCTTGCCGCGGCGATCAAGATGGCGCGCTCAGGACTCGGCAAGCCCGACAAGCCGATCGGTTCGTTCCTGTTCTCGGGCCCCACCGGCGTCGGCAAGACCGAGGTCGCCAAGCAGCTCGCGTTCATCCTGGGCATCGACCTGATCCGCTTCGACATGTCGGAGTACATGGAGCGCCACGCGGTCAGCCGCCTGATCGGCGCGCCCCCGGGCTATGTCGGCTTCGACCAGGGCGGCCTGCTGACCGAGCAGATCACCAAGAAGCCGCACTGCGTGCTGCTGCTCGACGAGATCGAGAAGGCGCACCCGGATGTCTTCAACGTGCTGCTGCAGGTGATGGACCACGGAACGCTGACCGACAACAACGGTCGCAAGGCCGACTTCCGCAACGTGATCATCGTGATGACCACGAATGCGGGCGCCGAGACCATGAACAAGTCGACGATCGGCTTCACCACCACGCGCCAGCAGGGCGACGAGATGGCCGACATCAAGCGCCTGTTCACGCCGGAGTTCCGCAACCGCCTCGACGCGATCGTCAACTTCAAGGCGATCGACGAGGAGATCATCCTGCGGGTGGTCGACAAGTTCCTGCTGCAGCTCGAAGGCCAGCTGACCGAGAAGAAGGTCGAGGTCACGTTCTCCGACGCGCTGCGCAAGCACCTGGGCAAGAAGGGCTTCGACCCGCTGATGGGCGCGCGGCCGATGCAGCGCCTGATCCAGGACACGATCCGTCGTGCGCTGGCCGACGAACTGCTGTTCGGCCGCCTGGTCGACGGTGGCCGCCTGGGCGTGGACATCGACGACAAGGGCGAGGTCGTGCTCGATATCCAGTCCGGCGGCAAGGCCGACAAGCCGAAGGCGGAAGCCACGGCGATCTGACGCTGGCACGCAAGAACGAAAGCCCGGCGCGACGCGAGTCCCGCCGGGCTTTTCATTTTCCGCGTGCGCTCAGGAGGAGGCCGGATCCTGGCGGAAGTAGGCGGCGAGCAGCTCGTACATGGCCGGCGATTCGTCCCTGAACGGCTGCGCGGCGACGAAGAACGCCTCGACGCTGACGGCGAAGAATTCCTCCACCCCCTCGGCACCGTAGGGGTCGACCACCGTGTCGGCGCCGCTGTCGACGCGTTCGCAGAACGCCTCCCAGGCCGGATCGATCACCGCGATCCAGCGCTCGCGCGCCGCCGCGTCGGGCAGCGGCGGCACCCCGTCGGCCGCGCCGGCGGCCATGTCGATGACGTGGGCGAACTCGTGGATGACCACGTTGTAGGCCCAGTCGGCGGCCTTGGCGGCGTCGCGCACGTCGGCCCAGGCCAGCATCAGCGGGCCGCCGCTCATCGCTTCGCCGGTCAGGTTCTCGTCATACTCGTGGACGATGCCGTCGTCGTCCATCACGCTGCGCCGGGCGACCACCTCGTCGGGGTGGACGACGATGCCGACGAAGCCGGCGTAGTAGTCCAGCCCCAGCCGCAGCACCGGCAGGCAGGCCTGCGCGGCGATCAGCAGCGCCATGTCGTCGGTGACCTCGAGCCCGCCGGCACCGTGGAACTGCTTGCGGTCGAGGAACAGGCTGCACAGGCGGCGCAGCTCGGCGCAGTCGGCCGCGTCCAGGCGGGCGAGGAAGGGCAGGCGCAGCAGGGTCAGCTGCCACAGGTCGTCGGGGATCGCGCGCCGGGCGAGCGCACGCCGTTCGCGCCACGCGCCCAGGCGCGCCAGCGGGGCGCGCCACCAGGCGGGCGGGGCGATCACGAGGCAACCTCCGTCCTGCGGACTGCGGTGCGAGCGCGCTTCGGAGCGGCCGGGCGCACGCTCACGCCGGGCAGGCGCGGTCGGGCGCCAGCCGCTCGAAGCCGGCGGCCGTCCAGCGCAGCACCTGGGCGCGCCGGGCCTCGGCGACGGGCGTGTCCTGGTCCCAGTCGCTCAGGACGTGGCGCGTCCAGCCGTCGCGCACCTGCGTGCCCGGACGGTGGGTGTGGCCGTGGACCATCGTGTCGGTGCCCGCGCGGGCCAGCCAGGCCTTGGCCAGCGTCTCGTCGACGTCGGCCCAGGTGACCGGCTCGTCGTGGCGGGCCATGCTGGCCGCGCGCATCTGCGCGGCGAGCGCCAGGCGCGCCGCCAGCGGCTGGGCCAGGAACTGCTGCTGGTAGCCCGGGTCGCGCACCTGCCGGCGAAACTGCTGGTAGGGCACGTCGTCCACGCACAGCTCGTCGCCGTGGGTCAGCAGCAGCGTGCGGCCGAAGGCCGTGACCGACGCCGGGTCGGCCAGCAGCCGCGCGCCGGTGGCGGCGGCGAAATCGGCGCCGAGCAGGAAGTCGCGGTTGCCGTGCTGCAGCCACACCGGCACCCGCGCCGCGGTGGCGGCGATGGTGGCGGTGCAGCGGGCCTCGAACGGGCGCGTGCGGGCGTCGTCGCCCACCCACACCTCGAAGATGTCGCCGAGCAGGAAGACCGCGTCGGCGTTCGTGCCGGCCATGTAGCGTTCCCATGCGGCGGCCGTGGCCGGCATGCTCTCGCTCAGGTGGATGTCGGAGAGGAAGTCGACGACGCGGATGTCGTCGCCGAGCGCGAGCTCCGAATCGAACGTCGGCACCAGGCTCAAGCCGGGACTTCCTCGGCCTTGACGATCAGGATGTCGTCCACCGGCACGTCGTCGTGGAAGCCCTTGCGGCCGGTCTTGACCGAGCCCAGGTCGTCGACCACGGACTGGCCTTCGACGACCTTGCCGAACACCGCGTAGCCCCAGCCGTCCTGCGCCTCGGCGTTGTTCAGGAAGCCGTTGTTGGTGGTGTTGATGAAGAACTGCGAGCTCGCCGAGTGCGGGGCCGAGGTGCGCGCCATCGCCAGCGTGTACTTGTCGTTCTTCAGGCCGTTCTTGGCCTCGTTCTGGATGTTGGCGTCGGTGGGCTTCTGCTTCATGCCCGACTCGAAGCCGCCGCCCTGGATCATGAAGTTGCGGATCACGCGGTGGAAGATGGTGCCGTCGTAGAAGCCCTTGTTCACGTAGGACAGGAAGTTGGCGACGGAGATCGGGGCCTTCTCGTCATCGAGCTCGATGCGCAGGTCGCCCTTGGTGGTGGTCAGCTTCACGTATTTGGTCATGCTCATTTCTCCAGGGTGGCTTTCTTGATCAGGACAGGGGCGACGGGCACGTTCTCGTACGGGCCCTTGGTGGTGGTCTCGACCGCCTTGATCTTCTCGACGACGTCCATGCCCGAGACGACGTGGCCGAAGACGGCGTAGCCGCCGCGGCCGCCCGGCGAGTTCGCCGCGTCGAGGAACGGGTTGTCCTGCACGTTGATGAAGAACTGGGCGGTGGCCGAGTCGGGGTCGTTGGTGCGCGCCATCGCGACCGAGCCCTTGACGTTGTTCAGGCCGTTGGCGGCCTCCAGCGGGATCGGCTTGTGCGTGGGCTTTTCCTTCAGGCTGGGCAGCATGCCGCCGCCCTGGATCATGAAGTTGGGGATCACGCGGTGGAACACGGTGCCGTCGTAGTGGCCTTCCTTGACGTACTGCTCGAAATTGGCCACCGACTTCGGCGCCTTCTGCGCGTCCAGTTCGATGACGATGTCTCCCAGCGACGTCACGAGGTGCACCTTGTCGGCCCAGGCCGGGGCGCTGAACGCCGTCAGTCCCGCCACGGCCAGCGCGGCCCAGCGGGTTTGGTGGGGGATGCTCATCTGTTGGTCTCCTTGGCTATACTCCCTCGATTCTACCGAGGGCAGCCGCGCCCGCTGACGACGTCCTGGCGACTAGACTCCACGTACTCCCGCGTTTCGACCGCCCGAAGCGATCCGCTTGCCAGGCGACCGGCCTTCGCACCCCCTGAACCTTCATTCCATTCGGCTGCCCCGGCTTCCACGAGAAGCCCGACTGCCGGCTCCTGTTCCTGCCGATGACGCTGCGTCTCTTCAACACTCTCACCGGCCAAGCCGAAGAATTCGTCCCGATCGTTCCCGGCCACGTGCGCATGTACGTGTGCGGCATGACGATCTATGACCTGTGCCACATGGGCCACGCCCGCATGATGATGGCGTTCGATGTCGTCTACCGCTGGCTGAAGGTGCTCGGCTACGACGTCACGTACGTGCGCAACATCACGGACATCGAGGACAAGATCATCAAGCGCGCGGTCGAGCGCGGCATCACCATCCGCCAGCTCACCGACGAGATGATCGCCGCGATGCGCGAGGACATCGGCGCCATCGGCATCGAGCCGCCCACGGTCGAGCCGCGGGCCACCGAGTACGTGCCGCAGATGCTGGCCATGATCGGCACGCTGCGCGACAAGGGCCTGGCCTACCAGGTCGACGACGGCGACGTGAACTACGCGGTGCGCAAGTTCCCGGGCTACGGCAAGTTGTCGGGCAAGTCGCTGGACGACCTGCGCGCCGGCGAGCGCGTGGCCGTGGCCGACGGCAAGACCGATCCGCTGGACTTCGTGCTGTGGAAGTCGGCCAAGCCGTCCGAGCCGGACGACGCCAAGTGGGACAGCCCGTACGGCCCCGGCCGGCCCGGCTGGCACATCGAGTGCTCCGCGATGTCGTGCGCCGTGCTCGGCGAACGCTTCGACATCCACGGCGGCGGCATGGACCTGCAGTTTCCCCATCACGAGAACGAGATCGCGCAGAGCGAGGGCGCGCTGGGCCATCCGTTCGTCAACTACTGGCTGCACAACGGGTTCCTGAACGTCGACGGCGAGAAGATGTCGAAGTCGCTCGGCAACTTCTTCACCATCCGCGACGTGCTCAAGCACTTCGACGGCGAGACGCTGCGCTTCTTCATGCTGCGCACGCACTACCGCAGCCCGTTCAACTTCAGCGACGCCCATCTCGAGGACGCCCGTTCGGCGCTGCGGCGCCTGTACACCGCCCTCGGCAGCGTGGCGCTGCCCGCCGGCGAGGTCGGCGGCGGTGCCGAGCTGCCCGTGGACGCCAGCGCGATCGATTGGTCCGACCCGCGCGCGGCCGCGTTCCGCGAGGCGATGAACGACGACTTCAACACGCCCGGAGCGCTCGCCGTGCTGTTCGACATGGCCACCGACCTCAACCGCACGAAGTCCGTCGCCACGGCCACGCTGCTGCGCGCGCTCGGCGCGACGCTGGGCGTGCTGCAGCAGGCCCCGCAGGCCTTCCTGCAGGCCGGCGCCACCTTGGGCGAGGCCGAGATCCAGGGTTTCATCGAGGCGCGCGCGCAGGCCAAGAAGGACCGCAACTTCGCCGAGTCCGACCGCATCCGTGATCACCTCGCCGCGCAAGGCATCACGCTCAAGGACGGCCCGCAGGGCACCACCTGGGTGAAGGCCTGACATGGTCGCCGTTCCTGTCGCGCCTGCGCCCCACGAGTCCGTCCCCGACGTCCCCGGCTACTGGGACGACGCCTGCCGCCACCTGACCAAGCGCGATCGCGTGATGAAGAAGCTCATCCCGAAATTCGGCGATGCGCGACTGCAGAGCAACGGCGACGCCTTCACCACGCTGGCGCGCTCCATCGTCGGCCAGCAGGTGTCCACGAAGTCGGCGCAAGGCGTCTGGCGCAAGCTGGTCGCGGCCGTCGACGGACCCGACGTCGAACTGCTGCAGCCCGACGCCGTGCTGGGGCTGGCCGGCGAGACGCTCAAGGGCGTCGGCCTGTCCGCCCGCAAGGTCGAGTACCTGGGCGACCTGGCGCGCCATTTCAGCAACGGCGCCGTGCACGTCACCCAGTGGCACGGCATGGACGACGAGGCGATCATCGAGGAACTGGTGGCCATCCGCGGCATCGGCCGCTGGACGGCCGAGATGTTCCTGATCTTCCATCTCCTGCGTCCGAACGTGCTTCCGCTGGACGATCCGGGCCTGATCCGCGGAATCAGCGAAAATTACTTCAGCGGCGAGCCGGTCTCGCGCGCCGAGGCCCGCGAACTGGGCGACGGGTGGGCTCCGTACCGCTCGGTCGCCACGTGGTACCTGTGGCGCAGCCTCGACCCGGTTTCGCCCCTGACGGCCGCCGGCTGACGCGCCGCCCAATGAGGAACTCCCTGATGACCAAACGCCATTTCCTGGAATTCGAGCAACCGATCGCCGAGCTGGAATCGAAGATCGAAGAGCTGCGCTACGTGCAGAACGAGTCGGCCGTCGACATCTCCGAGGAGATCGACCGCCTGGACAAGAAGAGCCTGCAGCTCACCAAGGACATCTACGCCAGCCTGGCGCCGTGGCAGGTCTACCAGATCGCCCGCCACCCGCAGCGCCCGCAGACGCTCGACTACACCGGCGAGGTGTTCACCGAGTTCGAGGAACTGCACGGCGACCGCAGCTACGCGGACGACGCGGCCATCGTCGGCGGCCTGGCGCGCTTCAACGGCCAGGCCTGCATGATCGTCGGCCACCAGCGCGGCTACGACACCAAGGACCGCCAGCTGCGCAACTTCGGCATGCCGCGCCCCGAGGGCTACCGCAAGGCGCAGCGCCTGATGAAGACGGCCGAGAAGTTCGGCCTGCCGGTGTTCACGTTCATCGACACGATGGGCGCCTACCCCGGCATCGGCGCCGAGGAGCGCGGCCAGTCCGAGGCCATCGGCCGCAGCATCTTCGAGATGGCGCAGCTGGAAGTGCCCATCATCTCCACCATCATCGGCGAGGGCGGCTCCGGCGGCGCGCTGGCCATCGGCGTGTGCGACCAGATGCTGATGCTGCAGTTCTCGGCCTATTCGGTGATCTCGCCGGAGGGCTGCGCCTCCATCCTGTGGAAGACCTCCGAACGAGCGGCCGACGCCGCCGAGGCGCTGGGCATCACCGCGCACCGCCTGAAGGCGCTGGGCCTGATCGACAAGATCGTCAACGAGCCGGTGGGCGGCGCCCATCGCGACCCGAAGGCCATGGCCTCGAGCCTGAAGCGCGCGCTCGGCGATGCGCTGCGCCAGGTGTCCGACCTGAAGCCCAAGGAACTGCTGGCGCGCCGCCAGGAACGCCTGCTGGCCTACGGCCGTTTCGCCGACACCACGGATCGCTAGCGAATGACCGGGCGTCCCGTCGTTGCGGTGGCCTGCAGCGGCGGACGCGATTCGGTCGCCTTGCTGCACGCCGCGATCCGCACGGCGCGGCCCCTGGGCGCGAGCGTCGTCGCGCTGCATGTGCACCACGGCCTGATGGCCGATGCGGACCGCTGGGCGTCCGAGCTCGCGCGGTTGTGCGAGCGCTGGCAGGTGACGCTGCGCACCGATCATCTCTCCGGTTCGCCGCGGCCCGGCGACAGCGTCGAGGCCTGGGCCCGGCGCGAGCGTTACCGGGCGCTGGCCGCCATGGCGCGTGCCGCCGGCGCCGACCTCGTCCTGCTGGGCCACCACCTGCGCGACCAGGCCGAGACCGTGCTGCTGCAGGCCTTGCGCGGCGCGGGGCCGGCCGGGCTGGCGGCGATGCCGCGCACGGCGCTGCGCGACGGCCTGACCTGGGCGCGGCCCTGGCTCGCGCGAACGGACGCCGAGATCGACGCGTACGTTGCGCCGCTGGCGGCGGACGTGGCGCTCGATCCGAGCAATGCCGACCCGCGCTTCGCGCGCAGCCGCCTGCGCCGCGACGTGATGCCGGTCCTGCGGGCGGCGTTTCCCGAAGCCGACGTCGCGCTGGCCGCGGTCGCGCGGCGCGCGGGCGAGGCGAGGGCGGTGCTCGACGAGGTGGCCGCGGACGACCTGGCGCGCATCGATGCCGGCGACGCCCTGCCGCTGGCGGCGTGGCGCACGCTGTCGCCGGCGCGCCGCGGCAACGCGCTGCGCGCCTGGCTGGCCCGGGAGCTGGCCGCGCCCGTACCGCAGACACTGGTCGAGCGCCTGCTGGCCGAGACGGGCGACGACGCGCCGCGCCGCTGGCCGGTGGACGGCCGCCTGCTGCGCTCATGGCGCGGGCAGCTGGGCGTGGTCGCGCCGGCACGCGCCAGCGCGGCACCCGTGGGTGCCGGCGTGCGCGCGGACGGGGTGCTGTCGCTGCTGCGCTGCGACCGCTACCAGCTGCCCGGCTGGCCCGGCACGCTCGAGGTGTTCGCCTGTGCGCAGCGCGGCGTCGCGCCGCACCGGCTTGCGCAGCTCGTCGTCCGCGCTCGCGCAGGCGGCGAGCAGTTCCAGCTCCAGGCGGCCGGCGTGGCGCGCAGCCTCAAGAAGCAGTTCCAGGCCCTGGGCATCCCGCCGGAGGGCCGCGACGGGCCGTTGCTGTTCGACGCCGCCGGGGCGCTGCTGTTCGTTCCCGGCCTGGGTGTCGACGCGCGGGCCTGGGCCGCGGCGGACGCCCCGCAATGGGGCCTGCGCTGGCATCCGCCTGCGCCGGCAGCGAAGGCTGAGGCCTGCTAGCCAAGCTGGATTCGTGTCGAGAGAAGTCGATCTCCACGACCTGCGAACCGGTGCGGCCCGGGAAAACCCCCGATCGCACGCTAGACTACCCGGTTTGGGTGGTCGGGCCGTTCAGGCTTGGCCACGGGTCAACCGGGCGTTTGCAGACCATGGCACTGATAGTTCACAAGTACGGCGGCACCTCGATGGGTTCGACGGAGCGCATTCGCAACGTCGCCAAGCGCGTCGCGAAATGGGCGCGCGCCGGCCACCAGCTGGTCGTCGTGCCGTCGGCGATGAGCGGCGAGACCAACCGCCTGCTGGGCCTGGCCAAGGAGCTGTTCCCCGGCACCGAGACCGCGGCCTCCATGCGCGAGCTCGACATGATCGCCTCCACCGGCGAGCAGGTCTCGGTGGGCCTGCTGTCGCTGGCCCTGCAGGCCGAAGGCCTGGAGTCGGTCAGCTACACCGGCTGGCAGGTGCCCGTGCGCACCGACTCGTCGTACACCAAGGCGCGCATCGAGAGCATCGACGACCAGCGCGTGCGCGCCGACCTGGCCGCCGGCAAGGTGGTGGTCATCACCGGCTTCCAGGGCATCGACGACGACGGCCACATCACCACGCTGGGCCGCGGCGGCTCCGACACCTCGGCAGTCGCGATCGCCGCCGCGATGAAGGCCGCCGAGTGCCTCATCTACACCGACGTCGATGGCGTCTACACCACCGACCCGCGCGTCGTGCCGGAGGCGCGCCGCCTGCAGACCATCTCGTTCGAGGAAATGCTCGAGATGGCCAGCCTGGGCTCCAAGGTGCTGCAGATCCGCTCGGTGGAGTTCGCGGGCAAGTACCGCGTGCCGCTGCGCGTGCTCTCGAGCTTCACCCCCTGGGATATCAACATCGACGAAGAGGCCCGCTCGGGCACGCTGATCACTTTCGAGGAAGACGTCAACATGGAACAAGCAGTCGTTTCGGGCATCGCGTTCAATCGCGACGAGGCCAAGGTCACCGTGATGGGCGTCCCCGACAAGCCCGGCATCGCCTACCAGATCCTGGGCGACGTGGCCGAGGCCAACATCGACGTCGACGTCATCATCCAGAACGTCTCGCACGACGGCAAGACCGACTTCTCGTTCACCGTGCACCGCAACGACTACGCGCGCACGATGGAACTGCTCAAGAACAAGGTGGCCCCGGCCACCGGCGCGCAGACGGTGCTGGGCGACCCGAAGATCTGCAAGGTCTCGATCGTCGGCATCGGCATGCGAAGCCACGTGGGCGTGGCCTCGAAGATGTTCCGCACGCTCAGCGAGGAGGGCATCAACATCATGATGATCACCACCAGCGAGATCAAGACGTCGGTGGTCATCGACGAGAAGTACATGGAGCTTGCGGTGCGCGCGCTACACAAGGCCTTCGATCTCGAAGAACCTGTCGCCCCGGCCGCCTGAGGCGCCGATTTTCCAGGCTAGAATGCCAGCTGGAGTTGGAGACGTGGCCGAGTGGTCGAAGGTACTCCCCTGCTAAGGGAGCATGCGGTGATGAGCTGCATCGAGGGTTCGAATCCCTCCGTCTCCGCCAACCCATCGAAGCCCCAGAAGAGCAATCTCCTGGGGCTTTTCCCTTTGCACGCGCACCGTCTCGCGCCGCCACCGCGGCGAGCGCTTGCGATGACGCAAGCCGGGCGGGCCGCGCGGGCCTAGACTGCCGCGAAAGCGCATGCCGAAACCGACGCCGTCGGTCGCTGCGCAAGGGGCTCGTCATGAAGATCCTCCTGGCTGCGGACGGCAGTGCCTACACGTCGCGTGCCCTCGACTTTCTCCTGGACCAGGACTGGCTGCGGGCCGGCAACAGCCTGACGGTGTTCACCGTCGCGCTGGCGCTGCCGCATCGGGCGGCGGCGTTCGCCGGACCGGATCTCGTCCAGAACTACTACTGGGACGATGCCGAACAGGTGCTGCGGCCGCTGCGCGAGGTCCTGGCCGCGCGCGGCCAGGCGGCCGCGTTCGACTACGAGGTGGGGCATCCCGCGCAGTGCATCGCGCGCCGCGCTGAGCAGGGCGGCTTCGACCTGGTCGTGATGGGCTCGCATGGCCACGGGGCGCTGGCCAACGTGGTGCTGGGCTCGGTGGCGACGCAGGTGCTGGCGTCGTGCAGGACGCCCGTGCTGTTGGTCCGATAGGGCCGCCGATGCAGGCCGACCTTCCGCGCGGGGACGCCCAGGGCCTCACGCCGGCGGAGGTCGAGTCCAGGCGGCTGCGGTACGGCCGCAACGAGGTGCCGGGTCGCGAGGGCCGGGACATGCTGCGCACCGTGCGCGGCGTGTTCACCGAGCCGATGTTCGTCCTCCTGATCGTCGCGGCCGGCCTCTACCTGGCCATGGGCGACCGCGGCGAGGGCCTGCTGCTGCTGTTCTTCGCGGTGGTCACCGTCGGGCTGGTGATCGTGCAGGAGCGGCGCAGCCAGCGTGCGCTGGACGCGCTGCGCCGCCTGGCCGTGCCGCAGGTGCGCGTGATCCGCGGCGGCGCCACCACGCGCGTCGCGGGCGCCGAGCTGGTGCCGGGCGATCTGTTCCTGCTCGACGAGGGCGAACGCGTGCCGGCGGACGGCGTCGTGCGCGCGGGCGACGCGTTGTCGGTGGACGAATCGCTGCTGACCGGCGAGTCGATCCCGGTGCGCAAGGCGATCGCCCTCGAGGGCGCCGCGGCGGCGCCGGACCGGCCGGACATGGCGGACGGCGACGACGGCTCGGGCGTGTTCGCGGGCACGCTCGTGGTGTCCGGCCACGCGATCGTCGAGGTCCTGTCGACCGGGGCGCACACCCGGATGGGGCGCATCGGCGCGTCGCTGGTCGACATCCACACGCAGGAGGCCCCCCTGCAGCAGCAGTTGCACCGGGTGGTGCGGGTCTTCGCGGTCGGGGCGGTCGCCACCAGCCTGGCGCTGGTGGCCTGGTACGGCCTCGTGCGCCACGACTGGATGCAGGGCCTGCTGGCCGGCATCGCGCTGGCGATGGCGATGCTGCCCGAGGAGTTCCCGATGGCGCTGTCGGTGTTCCTCGGGCTCGGCGCCTGGCGCCTGGCGCGGGTCAAGGTGCTGGCGCGCCAGCCGGCGGCCATCGATTCGCTGGGGGCGACGACCGTCCTTTGCCTGGACAAGACGGGCACCCTCACCGCCAACCGCCTGCGCCTGGCCCGGTTGGAGGCGCATGGCCAGCAGTGGGACTGCCAGCCCGGCGTGCCGGCGCCCGGTGCGCTGGCCGAACTGGTCGACGTCGCCGCGGCGGCCTCGCGCCGGGGCAACGCCGACCCGCTGGACCAGGCGGTGCTGGCAGTGGCCGCCACGGCGTCGCCGACGGGGAGCGCTGCCGGGCAACTCGTGCGCGAATATCCCCTCTCGGCGCAGTCGACCGCGATGGGCCAGGCCTGGAGCGACGGCGACCGCGGCTGTCGCATCGCGGCCAAGGGCTCGCCCGAGGCGATCGCGCAGCTCTGCCGGCTCGATGCGCCGGCCACCGAGGCCCTGCGCGGACGCGTCGCGACCATGGCCGGCCAGGGCCTGCGGGTGATCGGCGTCGCGCGGGCCGCCGCGGCGGCGGCGCCGGATCGCCTGGCGGATGCGGCCTTCACCTTCGAGGGCCTGCTCGGCTTCGAGGATCCGCTGCGGCCCGAGGTGCCGGCGGCGATCGCGCGGGCACGCCGGGCCGGCATCGCGGTGGCGATGATCACCGGCGACCACGCCGCCACTGCGCTGGCGATCGCGGGCAAGGCGGGCATCGCCACTGCCGCGGGCGCGCTCGAGGGCGCCGGCGTGGCCGCGATGGACGACGCGGCGCTCGCGCGCGCGGTGCGCGACACGCGGGTGTTCGCCCGCGTGATGCCCAGCCAGAAGCTGCGCATCGTGCAGGCCCTGCAGGCGGGCGGCGAGATCGTCGCGATGACCGGCGACGGCGTCAACGACGCGCCCGCGCTGAAGGCGGCGCACGTGGGCATCGCGATGGGCAGCCGCGGCACCGACGTCGCGCGCGAGGCGGCGCAGGTGGTGCTGCTCGACGACGACGTCGGCCGCATCCTCGACGGCGTGGCCCTGGGCCGGCGCATCTTCGACAACCTGGGCAAGGTGATGGTCTACATCACCGCGATCCACGTCCCGATCGCCGGTGCGGCGCTGCTGCCCTTGCTGTTCGGGCTGCCGCCGCTGCTGCTGCCCGTGCATGTCGTGCTGACCGAGATGGTGATCGACCCGATGTGCTCGATCGCCTTCGAGAGTGCGCCGCCGGAGCCCGACGTGATGGATCGCGCGCCGCGGCCGGCGGGTCGAAACCTGCTCGACCTGCGGGTCTTCGCGCGCGGGCTGGGGCAGGGGGCCGTGCTGCTGGTGACCGTGCTGGCCGTCTATGCAGGCGCGCTCCACGCGGGGCGCGACGTGGACGTGGCGCGTGCCCTGGGCATCGTGGCGCTGACGGTGGGCAACATCGCGCTGGTGGCCGTCGACACCCGCACCGCCGCCGGCTGGCGCTCGCTGGTGCGGCGCGACTTCGCCTCGTTCTGGATCCTCGCAGGCCTGGCCTGCGCGGTGCTCGCCGTGGGCCTGGCGCTGCCGGCGGCGCGCGAGCTGCTGCACTTCGGCCGCCCCGCGCCGGCCGACCTCGCGGGCGTGCTCGGCGCGGTGGTCGTCGTCGCGTGCGCGATGGCGTGGTGGCGCCGGCTCGCCCATCGGGGACGCCTTCGCGTCACGATGTCCGGCACCGGCGCCTGACGGGCCCGGCGCAGGTCGGCGCCAGGCGGACCACCAACGACGAACGGGCCCGCGGGCCCGTTCGTCGTCGTCGGGTCGAGACCTCAGGCGAACTGGCGATCGCCGTCCAGCTTGAAGGTCGCGACGGCGGCTTCCAGCCCTTGCGACTGCTGTTCCATGCTCGCGGCGGCGGCCGCGGCCTGTTCGACCAGCGCGGCGTTGCGCTGGGTCATCTCGTCGAGCTGCGACACGTCGCCGTTGACCTCGCTGATGCCGCGGCTCTGTTCCGCGGCGGCGCTGGTGATCTCGTTGATGATGGTGGCCACGCGGGCCACCGATTCGACGATCTCGGTCATCGTCGAGCCGGCGTCGCGCACGAGCTTGGAGCCCGATTCGACGCGGTCGACCGAGGCGCCGATCAGCGACTTGATCTCGCGCGCCGCTTCTGCCGAACGCTGCGCCAGGTTGCGCACCTCGCCGGCCACGACCGCGAAGCCGCGGCCCTGTTCGCCGGCGCGCGCGGCTTCCACCGCGGCGTTGAGCGCCAGGATGTTGGTCTGGAACGCGATGCCGTCGATCACGCCGATGATGTCGGAGATCTTCTTGCTGCTGTGGTTGATCTCTTCCATCGTCGAGACGACCTGCGAGACGACGCTGCCGCCACGCGAGGCCACCGACGAGGCCGACGACGCGAGGTCGCTGGCCTGGTGGGCGTTGGAGGCGTTGGACTGGACGGTCTCGGTCAGCTGGTGCATGCGCGCGGTGGTGCGCTCCAGCGACGCGGCCTGCATCTCGGTGCGTTCCGACAGGTCCTGGTTGCCCGAGGCGATCTCCTGCGCGGCCGAGCGCATGCGGCTGGAGCCGCTGCGCACCTCGCCGACGATGGCGGCGAGGCCGCCCGACATGTCGCGCACCGCGGCCAGCAGGCTGTTGGTGGCGCCCGGCTGCACCTTGATGTCCTGCGACAGGTCGCCGGCGGCGATGCGGCGCATCACGTCGCGGGCGTATTCCGGCTCGCCGCCCAGCTGGCGCCAGACGCTGCCGATGACGAAGTACGAGCCCACGCCCAGGCCGACCACCACCAGCAGGGCGCTGGCCAGCGTGGCGTACAGGCTGTTGGAGACGCCGCCTTGCGCGCCGCTCAGGCCGGCGTCGAAGCGTGCACGCGCGTTGTCGCGCATGGACTTCAGGCCGCCCTCGAGCGCCTTCTGGGCGCCCTGCATCGCGGCCACGGCCGCAGCCTGGTCGCCGGTCTTGGTGCCGAGGAACATCTGCGCGGTGTCGCTGGAGGCCGCGAAGTAGGCCTCGAACAGCTTGCCCAGGTTGTCGCCGACGTCCGACTTGCCGGGGATGGCCTTGATGTTGGCGATGGTCTTGCGCATCGCGGCGGCCTTCTCGGTGGCGTCGTCCAGGCGCTTCTTGTCGCCTTCGGCGACGGCGCCCTGGATCGTGGCGCCCAGCGCCTCGAGCTGCGACGCGAACTGCGTGGTGGCGTCCAGGTACGGATAGTCGACCGCGCCCAGGCTCGTGATGGACTTCGAGGTGCCGGCCGAGAAGGCGAGCACCGTGGCGATACCGACCGCGAAGATGACGATGGCCAGCAGCGGCAGCATCCAGATTCTGTTCTTCACACTCATGACTGTCTCCAGGGTTCTACAGGCCCGCCCGGCCTGCAGGCCGGACGGGCGTCGTCATCAGTCGGCGCTGAAGACGACCTTCACGGACGAATCGACCGCGGACTTCTCGATGTAGCCGATCGCATCCGGGTTGGCGGCGACGAACTTCTTCACTTCGGCGGACGAGCCGAGTTCCTTGGGCGGCGTGGCCTTGCCCGAGAACACCAGCCGCGACCAGGCGGCCTTGACCTGGGCAGAGTTCTTGCCGGTCACCTTGGTGTAGAAGATTTCGTGCACCGGCACCGAATCGGGCAGGTCGGTGGGCACCGCGGTGCCGCCGGTGGGCAGCGTGTTGCTCTTGCCCAGGAAGATGCTGCTGACCTGGTCGGCCGTCATGGTGCCGACCGGGCTCTTGGGGCTGACGACGACGGCCACCTGGGCGGACGCCGAGGCACCGGCGAGGGCGATCGCCACGCCAAGGAAGGTGCGGGTGCTGAGGTTGTTGTTCATGATCTGATTCTTCGCTTTAGAAGACGAAGTCACACGAAACCGCAAACACGTTGACGGCCTTCTGGCTCAGCGCGGCGGTGGCCTTCTGGAACGTGCCGGACGAACCCGGCGTCACGTGGATCCGATCGAACTGGGCCTTGAGCGCGATGTTCTGGTGCACGTCCCAGCGCAGGCCAACGGCTTCGCTGTGCTCGCTATCGCTCGTCCCGAACAGGACTCCATCCACGATGCCGTGGAGCATTGCCAATTGTTGTGTCGCCGTGGGGATGTTGTTGACGACATTCGTGTCGTCGATCTTCACCTTCGAGACCGTGAGGAACGGCGTGAACTTGCCGATGCGATAGCCTCCGGTAACCTCCCAACCGGTTGTATCGGGGACGAAATTGTTGGACCGTCGCACCGTGTATTCCACGTTGCCCACGTAATTCTCGTGGTCGATTGAAGCGCCAACGCCGGAGAACGAGACATGGTCGCCGACCAATTGCGAACCCACGGATGCGAACGGCGTCTGCGACAGCATTGCAGGCAGTCCATTCAACGGGGGGTCCCCGAAAGTGATCTTTCCCTTTGACGTGCCGGCGCGCAGCGTGATGCCATAGTCGAACTCGGCGCTCACGGTGATACCCATCTGGTCGCCGACGACGATATGAGTGCCCGTGACCCAGGCCTTCGATTGGCCGTCGTAGATCTGGGCAGTGATGTTCGCCGAACCGATGCTGGTGCGGTACGTCAAGTCGCCACCATCGAAGTGGCTGACGGGCACTTGGCCGTAGACGTCGACCGGCGGGCGAACCCAGAGATTGGAGTAGTTCACGTGGCGGTAGTCGGACACCATGAAGAAAGGCGTTCCCATGCGGCCAGCTCGCAGGGACAACTCCGGTGTCACTTGTGCCTTCACGAAGGCCCATTCAAGTTGCGGCTGGTAGGTGCCCTTGCCGTTGCGCACGGCGATGCCCTGGACGGTGGCCGAGAACACGTCGTTGGCCTTGGCGTTCACCTGTGCGCCCAGCAGGGTGTCCGTGGTGAAGCCACCGTCCTTCTTCACGCCGCCATATTGGCCGGGATTGGCGAACTGACCCTCGTCGGTGCTCGTCCGGGTGTAGCCGATCGTTCCGAAGCCCGAGAACGCCCAGGACGGATCCCAGGAGGTGGCACCGGCGTGGGCGGCACCCGAGGCGAGGGCGCCGGCGCCTGTGAGGAGGGCGGCGAGGAGGGGATTCAGTTTCATCGATAGCTCCGTTAATTGTTCGGCGCACCGGGCATTCGGGAAGGGTGTGATGCGCGTCGGGACACAGGTGAACGGCTGCTCCGTTCCCTAACACCCCATATCGGAGTCTGCCTACTCGACTTGAGTCAGGAATTCTGAAAAGAACCGGTAGGGCGGTCTAGTTGTGAGCTTTGGCGTCATTAATTCGCAAATCCCGGGCCGGCAGGGCGATCTCCCCACGCCGCGTCGCCGACGCGGCCGGACCGCACCCGGAGCGGGCGACCCCGGGGACGACCAGGCGTGCGCCGGGCCTGGCGCGGGGCGTCGGGCGGGGGGACCGGCACCTCCCGGTGCGGTCCCCGGCGGGCCTGTCAGATCAGCCGGGCGTCCAGCAGCTCGCTCTTGAGGTAGGCGTACCAGATCGGCGCCGCCACCAGGCCGGGGATGCCGAACAGCGCCTCCATCACCATCATGGCGATCAGCAGCTCCCAGATCTGCGACTTGATGCGCGAGCCGACGATGCGCGCCCCCAGGAAGTACTCGAGCTTGTGGATCACCACCAGGAACACGAGCGAGGCCACGGCCACCGCCGGCGAGTGGGCCAGGCTGACGACGACGACGATGGTGTTGGAGGTCAGGTTGCCGATGATGGGCAGCAGGCCGACGATGAAGGTGATCGCGATCATCGTCTTGGTCAGCGGCAGGTGGATGCCGAACAGGTGCAGCACGATCAGCAGGTAGATCGCCGTGAAGGTGGTGTTGAGCAGCGAGATCCACAGCTGCGACAGCGCCACGCGGCGGAACGCCGTGGCGAAGCGGGCTGAACGTTCGGTCAGCGCCACGGCCAGCGGGCCGGCGGCGACGTGCGGCTCGCCGGTGTGCAGCGACAGCACCACGCCGATCACCAGCGCGATCAGGGTCTCGGCGACGGTCACCAGCGTGTGGGCACCCATCGTCTGCAGCTCGGCGACGTGGGTGCGCAGCCATTCGAGGGCCGACTGCTGGAGCCCGGCGATGTCGTCGGGCAGGTAGGCGCCCAGGAAGGGCGGGATGCCGGCGCGCACCCGGTCGAGGATGTCGGAGACCTTGTCCAGCAGCCGGGGCAGGTTCTCGATGTCGGCGTGGAAGAACGAGATCAGGCCGAACACGGCACCGGCCAGCACGCCGATCACCAGGGCCCCGAAGGCGACCAGCACGATCGTCTTGCCCCAGCGGGTGGAGAACTTGCGTTCGGCGAACGGGGTGACGTAGCGCAGCAGCTCGTGCACCAGCAGCCCGAACAGCAACGGCACCAGCAGGTGCAGCAGCAGCACCGCGACCAGCGCGAGCCCGGCAAGGAGGTAGGAGGCCATCCGGATGGCCTGGTCGCGCGTGGTGGCGTTCATGGGTGGGGTTCGGGTGGTTCGACGGCGCGGCGCGGGTTGCCGCAGATCAGGCCTTGGCCTTGCCGAGGTAGGTTTCTATGACCCGCGGGTCGGCCGCGAGTTCCGAGGCGGGACCGGACAGCGCGATGGCGCCGGTCTCGAGGACGTAGGCGTGGTCGGCCACCGCCATCGCCGCGCGGGCGTTCTGCTCGATCAGCAGGATGGTGGTGCCGCTCTCGCGCAGGCGCTCGATGATGCGGAAGATCTCCTTGACCACCAGCGGCGCCAGGCCCAGGCTGGGCTCGTCGAGCATCAGCAGGCGCGGCGACCCCATCAGTGCGCGGCCGATGGCCAGCATCTGGCGCTCGCCGCCGGACAGCGTGCCGGCCGCCTGCGCGTGGCGCTCGCGCAGGCGCGGGAACAGCGCGTAGATGGCGTCCAGCCGCGCCGCCTGCTCGGCGCGCGGGGCACGGCGCAGGCGGTAGCCGCCCAGCAGCAGGTTGTCCGCCACGGGCAGGGTGCCGAACAGCGCACGCGTCTCGGGCACCAGCGCGATGCCGAGCTGCACCCGCTGCTCCAGCGACAGCCGCTGCACCGGCTGGCCGTCGAACAGCAGCTCGCCGCGAGCGGGCAGCACGCCCATCAGCGCATTGAGCAGCGTGCTCTTGCCGGCGCCGTTGGGCCCGACGACGGCGACGACGCTGCCGGCCGCGGCCTCGATGGCGACGCCCGAGAGCACCTCGGCGCGGCCGTAGCCGGCGTGCAGGTCGCGCACCTGGAGCAGCGGCGTGGTCGCGGCCATCAGTGCTCCACCCCGAGGTAGGCGGCGCGCACCGCGGGATCCTCGCGCACTGCCGCGGGCGTGCCCTCGGTCAGTTTGGTGCCGAATTCCACCACCACGATGCGGTCGGTCAGCGTCATCACGAAGTCCATGTCGTGCTCCACCAGCAGCAGGCTCATGCCCTCGCCGCGCAGTTGCGACAGCACCTCGCCGAGCGCCTGCTTTTCCTTGAGGCGCAGGCCGGCGGCCGGCTCGTCCAGCAGCAGCAGCGCGGGGTCGGTGCACAGCGCACGGGCGATCTCCATCAGGCGCTGCTGGCCCAGCGCGAGGTTGCCCGCGGGCTCGTCGGCCAGTGCCGCCATGCCGATGCGCTCCAGCTGCTTCCAGGCCTCGGCGAGCAGGCGGCGCTCGTCGTGGCGATCCAGGCGCAGCATCGCGCGCAGCACGCCCGCGCTGCCGCGACGGTGCGCGCCGAGGGCCACGTTCTCCAGCACGCTCATGTCGGGGATCATGCGCACGTGCTGGAAGGTGCGCGACATGCCGAGGCGGGCGATCGCCCGCGAGCTGCGGCCGCTGACGCGGGCGCCGCGGTAGTCCACCTGCCCGCCGGACAGCGGCAGCACGCCGGTGATCAGGTTGAACAGGGTGGACTTGCCGGCGCCGTTGGGCCCGATCAGGCCGACGATCTCGCCGGCGCGCACCTCGAAGCTGACGTCGTTGACGGCCACCAGGCCGCCGAACTGCTTGCGCGCCTGGCGCACGGCCAGCACCGTCTCGCCGTGCGCGGGTGGCGCGGCCCGCGGCAGGGGCGGCGCGTCGGCCCAGGCCGCCGGATCGTGCCGGCGCACCGGCAGCCGCCGCGTGACCAGCGACCACAGGCCTTGCGGCGTGACCTGCAGCACCAGGATCAGCACCATGCCGAAGACGACCAGTTCCACCGGGCCGCTGGTGCCCAGCAACGCCGGCAGCCAGTCCTGCAGCCGGTCCTCGGCCACCTTGACCGACGCGGCGCCCACGAACGCCCCGCCCACCAGCCCGACGCCGCCCAGCACGGCCATGAACAGGTACTCGATGCCCATCTGCAGGCCGAACGGCGACGGATTGACCGAGCGCTGGTAGTGCGCGAACAGCCACCCCGACAGCGAGGCGTAGAGCGCGGCGACCACGAACGCCAGCACCTTGTAGCGCAGCGTGGCGATGCCCATCGCCTCGGCCATCAGGGTGCCGCCCTTGAGCGCGCGCAGCGCGCGGCCGGGGCGCGAGTCGAGCAGGTGGCGCAGCGCGAGCGCGCCCAGCAGCGCGACGATCCAGATCAGGTAGTACGACGAGCGCCCGGTGCGCAGCTCGAAGCCGCCCACGCGGACCGGCGGGATGCCTTGCAGGCCGTCGAACTTGCCCAGGAACTCCAGGTTGCCCACCAGGAAGAACAGCGCCAGGCCCCAGGCGATGGTGGCCAGTGGCAGGTAGTGGCCCGACATGCGCAGCGTCACCCCGGCCAGCACCAGCGCCACGGCCAGCGTCAGCACCAGGCCGCAGGCCAGGCCCAGCCACGGCGAGGCGCCGTGCGCGGTGGTGACATAGGCGGACGCATAGGCGCCCAGGCCGACGAAGGCCGCCTGCCCGAACGAGGTGAGGCCGGCGACGCCGGTGAGCAGCACCAGGCCCAGCACCACCATCGCGTACAGGCCGATGTAGTCCAGCTGCGTGATCCAGAACTCGGGCACCGGCAGCAGCGGCAGCGCCAGCAGCAGCGCGACGCCGGCCGCGCCGGCGACCTTCAGGGGCGAGATCCTGTTCACGGCCGGCTCACTCGTCGTCGTCATGGTGGCGGTCGGTAAGCGAGCGCAGCAGCAGCACCGGGATGATCGCGGTGAACACGATCACGTCCTTGTAGGCGCTGGCCCAGAACGAGCTGAACGAATCCAGCAGGCCCACCAGCAGCGCGCCGGCAACCGCCAGCGGGTAGCTCGCGAGGCCGCCGAAGATCGCGGCGACGAAGCCTTTCAGGCCGATCAGGAAGCCGCCGTCGTAGATCATCGTGGTGGTCGGGCCGATCAGCAGGCCCGACAGCGCGCCGATGAACGCCGCCATCGAGAACGCGCTGCGCCCGGCGTGCTCGGTGGACACGCCCATCAACCGCGCGCCCAGCCGGTTGACGGCGGTCGCGCGCAGCGCCTTGCCGGCCAGGGTGCGGGCGAAGAACAGGTACAGGGCGCCCATCAGCAGCGCCGAGGCGGCCACCGTGACGACGGTCTGGCCCGAGACGGTCACCGCGCCGGCCGAGAAGCTCGCGTCCCAGAACGGCGGGGTGCGGTAGCCCTCGGCGCCGAAGAAGACCAGCCCCAGTCCGACCAGCGTGAAGTGCACGCCGACCGAGACGATCAGCAGCAGCAGCACCGAGGTGTCGGCCAGCGGCTGGTAGGCCAGGCGGTAGACCAGCGGGCCGATGGCCGTCACGAGCACCAGCGTCAACGCGCCCTGCAGCAGCAGCGGCCACGCATGGTGGGCCGCGACGACGGTGACTGCCGCGGCGGCGACGGGCAGCGTGCACAGGCGCGCGATCTCGCGCCCCGTGGCCGACCAGGCGCGGCGGCTGCGCAGGCCGTCCCACGCCTCGCGCAGCACGGTCAGGGCGGCCAGCAGCAGCGCCAGCCAGACGGTGCCGGGCACGCGCCCGAGCTGCAGCATGGCCAGCGTGAGCGCGCTGTAGGCGACGAACTCGCCCTGCGGGATCAGGATGACGCGCGTGACCGCGAACACCAGCACGATGGCCATCCCGAGCAAGGCATACACGGCGCCGTTGCCGATGCCGTCCAGCAGCAGCACGGCGGCGATCGTCGAATCCATCCCGTCCTTTCGGTTGTCGTCATCGCGCCCCGGCCCGCGGCGAGGCGTTGTCCAGACTCCGAATTTACCTTGCCCGGGCGCCGGTACCGGCCGCGCCCCCGCCGGCAGGCGCATGCCTTGCCGTGAACGGGCATCGCGCGGCGCGTCGCCGCGTTGCGGAGCGCGCCATCATGCACACCCCCTCGGGCACCGTCACCGTCTGGCAATCGGGCCGGCTCGCGCCGCACCTGGCGCCGCGCCGCCTCGCGTTGCGCCGCGACCAGGCGCTCGGCGCCGGCCTGCTGCTGGTGGCGGCCGTGGTGCTGGCGCTGTACGTCGCGGTGCTGGAGCGCGACGTCGCGCGCGGAGAACTGCTGCACGAGATGCAGCGCGGGCGCGCGGTGGCCGAGGCGCGCTGCGAGGCGGACCGGCCGGCGCTCACGCGCGGCGGCTGCATCGCGCTGTTCAACGGCGACGAGGTCGCGGCGTCGCCGCCCGACGCCGTCCCGGCGTACATGCAGGAGAACGCGGCGCGCTCGGCGACGGTGTCGTTGCTGGCCACGGCGCGCTGAGCGGCGCGCCGGCGTTCAGTCGTCGGCCAGCCCGTGCTGCCACATCGCCGCGGCCTGCTCGAGCGGGGTGCCACCGTCGGCGAAGGCCTGCGGCGCGTGCGCCAGGGCGAGCCAGTGGCGGGTGTCGTGGAAGCCGCGCGGCGTCTCGTCCGCGCGCGCCGCGTCGAACCAGGACAGTACCTGCGCGAACTGCTCGGCGTGATGGGCGTGCGTCCAGGCCAGGCCGACCAGGTCGGCAAAGGCTTCCTCGCGGCGCGTGATGCGCATCTCGCGGGCGATCGCCTGCAGTTCGGCGGTGGGCTGGCGGGCCTCGATCGCATCGGGCTGGTCGTCCAGGCCGGCGGGCAGGCTGTCGAACGCGCCGCTGCGATGGCGCTGGCAATGGCCGATCTCGTGGGCGGTCATGGCCTCCAGCGCGGGCTGCAGCAGCGCCGGTGCGATGGCCTGCAGCGTGGATTCGGCGGCCGGGTTGCCGCGCATGGCGAACACCAGTTTGCAGCGACCGTCCTCCCAGCCCATCGCGATGGGCGCGGCGCCGGGCTGCGCCTGCGGGAGCACCACGATGTCGATCGGCATTCCCTGGGCGAGCGCCCAGGCCAGCGGCGGCGTGGCGCCGGCGAGCCAGCGGCGTTCGGTGTCGGTGAGGTCGGCGGCCGCGGGTGCGCCGATGGACGGCAGCAACAGGGCGGCGGACGCGAGGACGGCGGCGGTTCTGGCGGCCACGACGGTGCCCCGGGTGCGCCGCTGCGGCCTATTTCTGACGGGCCTGGCGGCACGACGCCAGCGTGCGCTCCAGCAGCGAGCGCGCCTTGTGCGCCGTCGCGTTGGGTTGCAGCAGGTGGCCGGATTCCTCGAAGAACCGGTTGGACAGCGCGTGCACCACCTGGGGATGGGCACCGCCCTGGCGCTCCAGCAGCGCCGGGGCGGGCGCGCCGAGCAGGGCCTTGCGCAGCATCTTGGCGTGCACGCGATAGCGCAGCGCGTTCATGGGAACGCGACCGACCTCCATCGCCTGCAGTTCGCCGGCGAGGTGTTCGATGAAGAGCTGTTTCGAGTCCATGGCGCAAGCATCGCACCGGCGCTTGCCGGCGGTCGCTCGAACACCGGGCGCAATCGTGCGTTTTTCCCGATCGGAACGGGAAATCTGGCGCCGGCGCGCTCGCGCGGCCGCCGCGCTGCGACAGCTCGTTACACGGCTTGCGAACGGACAAGCCTGGCGGCCGTCAGTGGCCGCTGCCGCCCGATGCCGGTACCGGTATCGATCCCGCCCCCTGGGGACCCTGGCCGCGCAGCGAACCGCAGCGGCGCGCATAGACCCAGGTGAACTCGGCGCCGAGCAGGAAGATCTGCGCCGACCAGTACACCCACACCACCATCGCCACCAGCGACGCCGCGGCGCCGAAGGTGGAGGCGACCGCGCTGCGGCCGATGTACAGCCCGATCGCCATCTTGCCCACGGTGAACAGCAGCGCCGTGACGACGGCGCCGATCCCGACGTCGCGCCATTCGACCCGCACGCGCGGCATCAGCTTGTAGATCATCGCGAACGCGACCGTGATGAAGCCGAAGCTGACCAGGAAATCCACCAGTGACGCGAACACGCCCAGGTCGATATAGCGGCCGAACCATCGCTGCACGGTGGCCAGCAGCGCGCTGGCCAGCAGCGAGACCATCAGCAGGAAGCCGATGCCCAGGATCATGCCCAGCGACAGCAGGCGCGAGCGCAGCCACTTCAGCACGCCGGGCTCGTGGCGCCGGCGCGGGGCCCGCCAGATGCGGTCCAGCGCATCCTGCAGCTCGCCGAACACCGTGGTCGCGCCGACGACCAGCGCGCCGACCCCGAACGCGGTGGCCAGCAGGCCGGCGCGCGGCTGGTTGACGCTGGCCAGCAGCGCCTGCACGGCCTGCGCGCCGTCGGCGCCCATCAGGCCCCGGAGCTGGTTCAGGATCTCGCCGCGGGCGGCCTGCTCGCCGAAGAACAGCCCGGCCACCGAGATCACGATCAACAGCAGCGGCGCGATCGAGAACATCGTGTAGTAGGCGAGGGCGGCGCCCATGCTGGAGGCGCGGTCCTCGCTCCACGAGGCCATCGTCTCGGTGGCGAGCGACCAGGCGGTGCGCGGGCTCATCACGACACGGAACCTCCACACGACGAGCGCCCGCACGAGGGCGGGCGCTGCCGGCGCGGACGGCCGCCGGCCGTCCGCGGGAGGGCGGGGCTCAGGTCGCGGTCGCGCGCGCCTGGTCGCGCAGGGCGCGCACCTGCGCGTGGTTGCGCTTGACACCCTCGTACTGGTGCTCGATCAGCATGCGCACGTCGTCCGGCAGCGCCTCGTCCAGCGCGTCGCGATAGCGCTCCAGCGCCGAGTCCTCGCCCTTCTCGCAGGCCTCCAGCAGCGACTTGTCGCTGTAGCCCGAGAGCGTGCCCAGCAGCGAGACCCAGCCGCGATGCAGGGCGCCGCTGGCGCTGCCGCCGGTCTCCGGATCGCCGCCGAGCTGCAGCACCTTCGCGCGCAGGTCGGCGCAGGCCTGCTTGCACTCGTTGGCGCGGTTGGCGAACAAGGTCTTCAGGTCGTCCGAATGCACGTGCTCGGCCACGTTGCGGAAGCCGCGCTCGCCGTCGTTGCAGGTCTCGATGAGCGTGTTGAGGACGTCGATGGAGTCTTGGTTGTCCATGGGGAGGGCCTTTCAGGTTGCCAGTGAAGTGAGTCTTGAACGGCAGGTCGTGTGCCCGTGGGCCGGCCCGCGGCGCGTCGGCAAGTCCTGCTGGTCGGTGCATCAGAGGAAGAACTCGAAGCGGCGCGCGACCAGCTCCGCCAGCCGCTGGCGCCAGCCGCGACGGGCCCAGTCGGCGCGCTCGATCCGGCGCGCCCGGGCGACGTCGGCCAGGAAGGCCCGCTCCATCTCCTGCGCCAGCGTCGCGTCGAGGGCGATCAGGTTGGCCTCGGCGTTGTGCAGGAAGCTGCGCCAGTCGAGGTTGCTCGAGCCCACCGTCGTCCACAGGCCGTCGATGACGCAGGTCTTGGCGTGCAGCAAGGTGTCGTGCAGTTCATGCAGGTGCACCCCGGCGCGCAGCAGCCGGCCGTAGTGCGAGCGGCCGGCCTGCAGCGGCAGCCAGAAGTCGCTGACGCCGGGCAGCAGCAGGTGCACCTCGACCCCGCGGCGGCTCGCGCGCAGCAGCGTGCGCATCAGCCGGCGCGTCGGCACCAGGTAGGCGGTGGTGATGAAGATGCGGTGCTGCGCGGCGTCGAGCGCCCCCAGCAGCGCGCGGTAGAACGGATTGCGGCGCCGCCCTGCGTCGCAGGCCGCGATCGCGACGCGCTGGCCGCCTGCCGGCGCCAGGGGCGGGAAATAGTGCCTGCCGCGCAGGGCGATCGACGAGTGCCGGCTCCAGTGGCGCATGAACAGGCGCTGCAGCTGGGCGACGATCGGGCCCTCCACGCGCACGTGGGTGTCGCGCCAGCCCGGCTGCGCGGGCGCGTCCGCCGCCGCGCCCGCGGCCGGCGCGCCCGAGAGCCCGGCCAGCGGCGACGAGCCCGCCGAATACACCGGGCTGATGTTGATGCCGCCGATGAAGCCGATGCGCCCGTCGACCACCATCAGCTTGCGGTGGTCGCGCAGGTGCAGCGCGCGGCTGAGCAGGTTGCCCAGGCGGTGCAGCGGGTTGTATTCGCACACGGCGACGCCGTTGGCGCGCAGGTGGTCGAAGTAGCTCGCCGGCGTGCCGATCGAGCCGAAGCTGTCGTACAGCACGTTGACCCGGACGCCGGCCCGGGCCCGCGCGACCAGGCGACGCGCGAATTCCTCGCCGGGGCCTTCGGCCTCGAGGATGTAGCTCTCGAGGTTGATGTGGTCGTGGGCGCGCTCGATCGCCTCGAACATCGCCGCGTAGGTGCCGGGGCCGTCCTGCAGCAGCACGACGCGGTTGCCGGTGACCAGCGGTTCGCTCAGCCCGGCCACGAGCGCGTGCGCGTGGCCGTGCCCGGCCACGGGCGGCGGCGTCCTGCCGGAGACGAGCTGGGGCGCCGGGGACAGGCGGAGCGAGACGGGCGCTGACATGGGTGGCTTCCTTCCCGGGTTCGACTGCGCATGGACACGCGCACTGCCGCAGGCGGGGCCGCCGTGCACGGCAACGCCCGTGCCCGTCGGCGGCGCGGCGGGCCCCGCGTAGGACGCGAACCCGTCCCGGATGCCGAGGCACGGCGGTTGCCCGATGAAGACCATCCACCGTCCTGCAAGATCCACGGGAACGCCAAATGACCTCCACCCTACGTGCTTTCGTCCATGGCGCCGTCGCCATGTCGGCGCTGGTACTGGCCGTCGGTGCCTGCGCGCAGTCCAGCCTGGCCAGGGAGATCGGCGACGCGGGCCCGCAGGCCGGCCGCAGCTTCATCGACCTGGCGGTGGGCAAGTCGACCTACAACACCTCATGCGGCTCGGTCGCGGGCCTGACCTGCTCGCGCGGCACCACCTCGTACAGCCTGACCGCCGGCGACATGATCACCAGCAACCTGGGCATCGAGCTGTCCGCCATGAACCTCGGCCGCGCCGACCGCGCCGGTGGCAGCGTGATCGCGCGCGGCGTCAACCTGAGCGCGGTCGGGCGCCTGCCGCTCGGCGACAGCCTGGCGCTGGAAGGCAAGATCGGCCCGACCTTCGGCGTGACCCGGGTCAGTGCCGCGCCGGCGGCCGGCATCCCGAGCGGCCGCGACAGCGGGCTGGGGCTGGGCTACGGCGTGGCGCTGGACCTCGACGTCGCGCACGGCCTGCACGGCTCGGTCGGCTGGGAGCAGCACGACTTCCACTTCGTCGGCCAGGGCACGTCGAGCGTCAGGAACATCACGCTCGCACTCGGCTACCGCTTCTGAGAAGATCCCGGAGGACTTGCGATGAAACACGTCTACCCGCCCCGCCACCCGCCCTGGCTCGATGCGCCGGCCCCGCCCGCGACCCCCGTGGCGCGCGGGCCGGCGCCCGAGCCCGCGCTGCCTCACGAGCACGACGAGTCCAGCGCCAGCCAGGCCCGCGCGACGCCCGGCCAGGAGGCCGTGGGGCGCCAGGCCTACGACAACGCCACCGACGGCACGGCCGACACCGACCGCGGCCCGGTGATGGACAAGGTCTACAACGAGAAGGTGGCGCCGGAACGCGGACCGCGAGAGCCGCGCCGCTGAGGTCGCGCGGGGGGAGCCGGCCGCGCCCGCCGCCCGCGTTGCGGCAAATCTGGGGCCCGCAGGCGCGTGGCGGGCCCCGACCATTCAGAAATGTGAAGCCGTCGGCGCCTGTTCGTTCAACCGTGCTGCACAAAAGACCGGAAATGCCGCATGGACGGGCATTCAGACGCGGGGAGTGGCGGGTTTACCCTCGGTTCCGACTTCTGGCACGGCCGTTGCAATCCATCCAGGCATGAACGCGATTCCGGCAACTCTTGCCGGCCCCGCGCGCCCCACGCTCAGGAGGAACCAATGGGTTCGATGGACTTCCGCACGGAACAGCGCCAGACGCAGACACTGTCCCCCCGCCTGCAGCACGCCGTGCGCCTGCTGCAGCTCTCCTCGCTCGAATTCGCCCAGCAGGTCCACGACGCCTTGGGCAAGAACCCGTTCCTCGAAGAGGACGGCAACCCCGACGACACCGGCGACGACATGACGCCGGAGCAGGCCGCCGAGGCACAGGAAGCGCGCGAAGCGCAGGAAGCCGCCGCCGAGACGATGGCGGCGCCCGAGGGCGACCTGCCGGGCGAGGGCGACCGCGACATGTGGCAGGCCGACGGCCTGGGTTCGGGCAAGCGCGCCGACGACGACGAGACCAGCGCGCTCGACATGATGGCCGTGCCGACCTCGCTCGCCGCCCACCTGCACGGGCAGCTCGCGGTGCTGCCGCTGACGCTGCGCGACCTCGTGCTCGCCAAGGTGATCGTCGAGTCCCTCGACGACGACGGCTACCTGCGCACCGACCTGCAGGAGATGATCGAGGTGGCCGACCTCGACCCCGCCGCCACCCTCGAGGAGATGCAGATCGCCCTCAAGCGCGTGCAGGCGCTCGAGCCCGCGGGCGTGGCCGCCCGCAGCGTCTCGGAATGCCTGCTGGCGCAGCTGTCGGCCATCGAGGACGACGAGGCGCGCGAGATCGCCCGCCACATCATCGCCGAGCACCTGAACTGCCTGGCGGCCAAGGACGTCGCCACGATGGCGCGCGCCCTCGGCCGCACCCCCGCGGCCATCGAGGCCGTGTGCGACCGCATCCGCCGCCTCGATCCGCGGCCGGGCTGGCGCTTCGGCTCGACCCAGCTGCAGTACGTGATCCCCGACGTGATCGTGCGCAAGGTGCGCGGCCAGTGGAACGTGCAGCTGAACCCGGCCATCATCCCCAAGGTGCGCCTGAACCAGGTCTACGCCGAGCTGTTCCAGCGCCACCGGCGCGCGCAGAACGCCGAGATGGCCACCCACCTGCAGGAGGCCAAGTGGACGATGCGCAACGTGGAGCAGCGCTTCTCGACCATCCTCAGCGTGGCCGAGGCCATCGTCTCGCGCCAGAAGCACTTCCTCGAGTTCGGCGCGATGGCGATGAAGCCGCTGGGCCTGCGCGAGATCGCCGACGAACTGGGTCTGCACGAGTCGACCGTCTCGCGCGTGACGAACAACAAGTACATGGCCACGCCCATCGGCGTGTTCGAGCTCAAGTACTTCTTCTCGCGGGCGATGACGACGGCCAGCGGCGGCGCCTGCTCGGGCACGGCGATCCGCGGCCTGATCAAGGACATCATCGAGGCCGAGGCGCCCACGGCGCCCCTGTCCGATGCCGAGATCGCGCGCCAGCTCGCCAAGCAGGGCCTGCAGGTGGCGCGCCGGACGGTCACCAAGTACCGCCAGCTGCTCAAGATCGAGGCGGTCGAGCGCCGCCGTCGCCACGCGCCGTCCTGAGGCCGCCCGGGCCACGGCGCCGGCGTCGTCGGGCCCGTTCTTCGAAGTTCGAGAGTCCGTCATCGCGTTCCTCCTCCTGCTCTGCGTGGCCCTGGCGGCCTTCGTGGCCGTCCTCGCGGCCCGGCTGCGCGCCGCCTCGGCGCACATCGCGGAGTTGCGGGCGCAGCGCGACCGGGACGTGGAGACCATCGCCAATGCCCGCCAGGAGGCGCACCGGATGTCCGACATCGACGAAGAGCTGGAACGCGCGCGCACCGCGCTGGCCGACGCCCAGGCGGCGCTGGCGGCCGTGCGCGCCGAGCGCGACGCCGCGCTGCGCGACGCCGGCCTCGCCCATCGCCAGCGCCAGCGCCACGCGTTCCTGGCCGGACTGGCGCACGACCTGCGCAATCCGCTGGCGCCGCTGTCCAACGGCATCGAGCTGCTGCGGCTGACCGATGCCGACCCGGGCGGCCGGCTGCGCACGCGCGGCATCATGGAACGCCAGGTGGGCCACCTGATGCGCATCGCCGACGAGCTGTCGGACCTCGCCCGGCTGTCGGGCGAGCACGCCGCGCTGCAGCAGGCGCCGTTCGACATCGGCGCCGCGCTGCGCGCCATGGCGCAGGCGCGCGCGCCGCTGCTGCAGGCCCAGGAGATGCGCCTGGAACTCCCGCCCGAAGCCCCGGCGCTGCCGCCCCTGCGCGGCGACGGCGCGCGCATCGGCCAGGCCGTCGGGCACCTCGTCGACGACGTGGCGCGGCATTGCGAGCGCGGCAGCACCTTGCGCATCTCGGCGCAGGTGGACGGCCCGACGCTGGTCCTGTCGGTGGCCTGCGCCGCCGACCTCGCCGAGGACGGCGTCGAGGGCCTGGCGGCGCCCGAGAGCGTCGATGTCGCCGCGCTGGGGCTGGGCGTGGCGCTCGCGCTGCAGCTGGCGACGCTGCATGGCGGCGACCTGCGCGGCCTGCGGCCGCCGGGCCGGCGCCGCGCACGCTTCGTGGTGACGCTTCCGCTGGACCCGGACTCGGCCTGCGCACCCGCGCCAGCCGTCGCGGCGCCGGCGGTGGCGGGCGACGACTCGCCCGCGCTGTCGGTGCTGCTGGCCGACGACAACGTCGACTTCTCGCACAGCTTCGGCACCATGCTGGAGCTGCTGGGGCATCGGGTGGAGGTGGTGCACGACGGCCTCGCCGCGCTGGCCGCGATCGTCGCCTCGCCGCCCGACATCGCCTTCGTCGACATCGGCATGCCCGCGCTCGACGGCGTCGAGACGGTGCGCCGGGTGCGCGCCCAGGGCAATGCGCAGGGCGTGGTGCTGGTGGCCGTGACCGGCCGCGGCAGCGCCGAGGACCGGGCGCGCGCCGCCGAGGCGGGCTTCGACCGCTACCTGGTCAAGCCGTTCGCGATGCAGGACGTGCGCGACGCGCTGGACGCTGCGCAGGCCGTGCGCGACGGCGCGTTGCGGGCGCCGGCCGGGTTCGCCTCGTCGCAGGTCGCCTGAGCGGCGCGGCCACGGGCCCGGGCATGGCCGTTGCCGCCCGGGCGTGCGGGCGCCCCGGACGGGGCGGCCGTCGACACGGGAGAACGTCCATGAGACAACGGGGATGGCGCGCGCGGGCTCAGGCGCCGATCGGCGCCTCCAGGCCTTCGGCGGCCGGGGGCAGCGTGCCGGTGCCGCCCGACAGCGGGTTGCCGCCCGCCGCGCCGCCGCCGTCGGAATCGCCACCCGGGGCGCCGCCGCCGGCCCCGGTGGTCGATCCGTCGCCCGCGGCCACGCCGCCGGCGCCGGTGGGCGAGCCGCCCGGGGCCAGGCCGCCGGCGGCGTGCCGCACCACCTGGTGGATGAAGTGCAGCTTGCGCACCGCCGGCCGCGAGAGCACGAACGGGTAGAAGTCGGGCTCGCCCATGCTGCGGGTCACCTCGTTGAGCGCGCCGGTCAGCTCGATCCAGCCGTTGACGACGGCAAGAAATGCCAGGTCGTCGGCGCCCGGCACCGCCTGCGGGTCGTCGCCGGCCAGTACCTGCGGCGTGAACGGCTCGTACTGGATCTCGTCGTGGTGGGCGACCAGCCCGAAGCTGCGCGCGGTGTCCAGCGCGTCGATCATGTGCAGGTAATGGGCCCAGGTCTCGGCCCAGTCCTCGTAGGGGTGGGCCGTGGCATAGGCGCTGACGTGGCGGTCGGCCCAGTCGGGCGGCGCGCCCTGGGCGTAATACGCCTGCAGCGCCTGGCCGTAGTCGGCGCGGTCGTCGCCGAAGAGCGCGCGGCACGGCGCCTCCCAGGCGGTGCCGCTGACCAGCCGCTGCCAGTAGTAGTGGCCGATCTCGTGGCGCAGGTGGCCGATCAGCGTGCGGTAGGGCTCGTTCATCTGCGAGCGCACGGTCTCGCGGTGCACGTCGTCGGCCTCCTCGATGTCCAGGGTGATCAGGCCGTCGTCGTGGCCGGTCATCACCTTGGTGCCGCCCACCGGCGTGCGCAGCAGGTCGAACATCACGCCGCGTTCGGGGTTCTCGCTGACCTTGGATTGCACGGGCAGCTTCAGCGCGATCAGCTGCGACACCAGGGCCCGCTTGGCGTGCTCCACCCGCAGCCACAGCCCCGCGTTGTCGCGGTCGTCGGGATCGGGCACCGTGCGATCGAGGCGGCAGGACCGGCAGAACGGCTGCAGGCGCGCCGCCTCGTTGTCCGGCAGCAGCCAGTTGCACGGCGCGGCCGAGCTCCAGTTGGCACAGCGGCGATAAGTGGTCAGCGGCACCGTCATGCCGATGCCGCGGGTGCGCATCGCCCGGAACACCTGCGGGTCGCGCGTGGGTGCGAGCGGCCGCAGCAGCACCAGGTCCGGGTCGTAGCCCAGCGGCGTGCCGCAGGCCAGGCAGACATCGTTGCGGAAGAAGATGGGGCGGCCGCAGCGGCAGCGGAACGCACGGCGCGCGGTGGGCGTCGACGTCAGCAGCGTGGGGACCAGGCGGCGGGTGAGGGCGGGCAGGGCAGGCATGGCCGGCGCGAGGCAATCGCCGGGCCCGCGTGTGCGCCAGCGCACATCGGCGCGGGACCCTCGCTTGCCGAAGTCCGGGCGTATCCGGCCGGCGGGCGAACCCGCACCGCGCGGCCGACGACCAACGTCATCAGGAGGCATCGACATGGCAGACCCCCGACTCGTCACCGGCCTGTTTCCCGACCGGGACAGCGCCGAACGCGCCTATTCATCGGTGGCCGCGCGCGGCTACGAACGCGACGACATCAACCTCGTGATGTCCGACGACACCCGCGCACGCCACTTCGGTCCGGACGCGGTGGTCGCCACCGAACTGGGCACCAAGGCCGCCGAGGGCGCGGGCATCGGCGGGGCCATCGGCGGCACCGTCGGCGCGATCGCCGCGGCCGTCGCCGCGGTGGGCACCAGCCTGGTGTTGCCCGGGCTGGGCCTGGTCGTCGCCGGCCCGATCGCCGCCGCGCTGGCCGGTGCGGGCGCCGGCGGCGCCGCGGGCGGCCTCGTGGGCGCGCTGATCGGCTGGGGCATTCCCGAGGAGCGCATCTCGGAGTACGAGTCGGGCATCCGCGAGGGCGGCATCCTGATGGGCGTGCGCCCGCGCAACGCCGACGACGCGCTCGCGTTCGAGCACTCCTGGCGCGACGCCAACGGGCGCCTCGTGCACGGCTGAATCCGCAGCGGGCCGGGCGCACCGGCTCCGATGCATCCCCGGAGGGCGCCCGTCAGGGGCGCCAGCCGGTTCCGGCGACTCGTCGCCACAACGTTCCTGGAGACATCGTCATGGGCAAGTATCTCGTCGGTTGGCTGTTGGGCGTCCCGGTCTTCGTGCTGGTGATCCTGTACTTCTTCTTTCACTGAGGCCGACAGCACCCCCGCGCCGTCGGCGCCGGGGCCGCCCGCCGCGGCGCCCGGCATCGGCGGCGCCCCGGGCGCGTTTCAGCGAGGCCCGATGTTCGTGTCCAGGAACTTCGCGGCGCGGTTCCAGAAGTCGATCCGGGTCTGGACGTTGCGCCAGCCGTGGCCCTCGTTGTCGTAGACGATCCATTCCGACCGGGCGCCGGGCTGCTTCATCAGCGCCGCATGGAACTTCTCGCCGTGCTCGAGCGGCACGCGCAGGTCCTTGGCACCGTAGGCGAGCAGCACCGGAGCGTGGATGCGCGCCACCTGTTCGATGGGCGAGGTCGCCTTGAACTGCTCGGCGCTGGTCTTCGGATCGCCCACGAGCTTGGTCAGGCCATAGCGCTTCCAGGCGTCCGACAGGTCGCTCCAGCGCGAATTGAACAGCAGGTCGATGTCGGTCACCCCGACCCAGTCGATCCCGCACCGGTACAGATCGGGATCGTTGACCAGGCCCATCAGCACCGCGTAGCCGCCGTAGCTCGCGCCGGCGATGCAGACCCGCTTGGGATCGACGATGCCTTGCGCGACCGCCCACTTCACACCGTCGGCGATGTCGTTCTGCATGCCCAGCCCCCACTGTTTCCAGCCGGCGTCGAACAGCTTGTTGCCGTAACCCGTGCTGCCGCGGAATTCGGGCTCCAGCACGGCGTAGCCGCGCGCCGCCAGGAACTGCAGCTCGGCGTTCCAAGCCCACTCGCGGCCCCGCATGAACGGGCCGCCGTGCACGAGCACCACCAGCGGGAGGTCCTTGCGGGCGGCGCCGCGCGGCACTGTCAGCCAGGCGGGGATGTCGAGGCCGTCGCGCGCCGCGTAGTGCACCGACTCGAGCGAGGCCATCTTCCGCGAATCGATGTCGGGCTGCTCGTTGCCGAGCGTCACGAGCTTGGCATCGGCCACGTTGTAGAGGAACCAGAGCCCCGGCACGCGGTCGGAGAAGGCGTGGATCACGACGAAGCGCCCGTCGCCGCGCGAGGCCACGTGCAGCTCGTTGACCGTCGTGGGCAGCTTCTTGTCGACGACCGCCTGCAGCGCATCGAGCTTCGGATCCAGCCACTGGGTGACTTGCGCATCGACGACGTAGCGCAGGCCCGCGAGCTTGCCGTCCGCGCTCAGGAAGTCCGGCGCGATGTCGTAGCGGTCGGTGTGCAGGAACGGCTCGGCGCCGAACTGGCGGTGCTCGAGGTCGTACGTCCACACCGCCCCGGTGTTGCCGTTGCGCGAGGAATCGACGTACAGCGTGCCGTGCTCGTCGATGTATCTCGGCGCGAAGGAATTGGCCGGGAAGTAGGTCTCGAAGGCGCCGAGCTCGCTCCACGAGTCGCCGTCCACGCTGCGCGCGAGCACCTTGGTGCGGTTTTCTTCCACGGTGGTGACCACGCGCAGCCGGCCCTGGGTGTCGAATACCCAGCTGGCGGTATGCGGCGGGGTGTCGATGTCGACCGCGCGCCCGCGAACCGTGTCCAGCCGCTGCAGGCGCCGGAAGTCGATGTGCTTGATGTCGAATTCCTCGTATCGGTAGACGTAGACGTCATCGCCCCGGCGTTCGCCGATGGTGTCGAGGAACAGGGTGTTGGGCGGCAGCGCCTGCGGGTCGTCGGCGCGCACGACCCAGCCGCCCCAGTTCTGGCGGATCAGCAGGCGCAGGTGGCTGCCGTCGGCGTCCACCCCGTACAGGCCGCCCACGTCCCTGGCATCCTCGAGCTTGGCCAGGGAAGCCTGGCGGTCGTGAAGGTTGAAGACGAGGCGGTGGTCGTTGACCCAGTGGAACGACGCCACGTCGGAGTCGTCGAACGCGACCACCGGCGTGAGCTTCATCGTCTTCAGGTCGAGTGCGACCAGGCGGATCCGGCCCTCGCGGCTCGACGCCATCGTCAGCGCGACCGTCTGGCCGTCGGGCGACATCTCGGCGCCCGTCATGCGGGGGTTCTGGAAGAAGGTGTCCGGGGCCGGGGCCGGCTCGGCCGCGCGGGCCTGGCCGAGCAGGGCGGCGGCGAACAGGCTCGCCAGCAGGCGCACGGCGGTGCGGCCGCGCGGGGTTGCGGATTGCGTTGGCATGGAACTCCCTCGAGAGCGCCGGCGCCGCAAGGCGCGGACCGGCATGCTGGTTTTTCGTTTCACTGCGCGCGGCGCGCCTCGCGCCGCCCGACGGGGCGCCAGTCTACGGTCAAAGCCGGCGCGCCGAAATCCGGCCAAGCCCTCGCCCTGGCGCGACGCCGATCAGGCCGGCGGGCCGTTGAGCACGGCCTCGATTCGATAGCCGTCCGGATCGATCACGAACGCCGCGTAGTAGTCGGCCCCGTAGTGCGGCCGCGGGCCCGGCGCGCCGTTGTCGGCGCCCCCGTGGGCCAGGGCGGCCGCGTGGAAGCGGTGGATCGCGGCGCGGTCGGCGGCCGCGAACGCCAGGTGGAAGCCGGCGGGCGGGGCGATCGGGGCGGCGGTGCGTTGCTTGATCGCGAACTTGTCGCCGCCGCCGGCGCGGCCGTAGCCCACCGCGCGATCGGGGCCGTCGTCGCTCCACACGCGCACGAAGCCGAGGGCGCCGAGGACGGCGTCGTAGAACGCCGCGGAGCGGCTCAGGTCGGCGACGCCGAACGACAGGTGATGCAGCATGGGAACGAATCCGGTCGGGCAGGGACCCGGATTCTGGGCGCAATCCCGGCTACAGCAACAGCTCGCTCGACTCGCCGCTGGGCACCGGCATCATCGACGGCAGGGCCACCTGCACGCTGTGCGCGCGCCCGTCGTCGCGCAGCGGCAGGTGGCTCGCGCCCAGCGCCTGGCCGTCGAGCGTGACCTGCGGCTCGGGCTGGTGCCCGGTGCGGTCGAAGCGCAGGTGGAAGACCGACCGGCCGTGGACGTAGTCCACCTCGAACCCGCTCCAGTGCGGCGGGATGCGCGGGTCGATGCGCAGCGACGCGTCGCCGTCGACCACCTCCAGCCGCAGCCCGAGCACCGCCTCCACCAGCAGGCGGTACATCCAGCCGGCCGAGCCGGTGTACCAGCTCCAGCCGCCGCGGCCCGTGTGCGGGGCCACGCTGTAGACGTCGGCCGCCATCACGTAGGGCTCGACCTTGTAGACGGCCACCTCGGCCGGCGTGCGCGCGTGGTTGACCGGGTTGATCATGTCGACGATGTCCCACGCGCGCCGGGCGTCGCCGCTGGCGGCGAACGCCATCGCGGCCCAGATCGCACCGTGCGTGTACTGGCCGCCGTTCTCCCGCACGCCAGGCACGTAGCCGCTGATGTAGCCCGGGTTCGGCCCCTTGCCGTTGAACGGCGGGTCGAGCAGCTTGACGATGCGCTGCTGCGGGTCGATCAGGCGGGCAGCGAGCGAATCGAGCGCCTTCTTCGCCCGTTCGCGCGGGGCGATGCCCGAGAGCACCGACCAGCTCTGCGCGATCGAGTCGATCTGGCACTCGACGCCCGCGGCCGTGCCCAGCGGCGTGCCGTCGTCGAACCAGGCGCGCCGGTACCACTGGCCGTCCCAGGCGTTGGCGTCGATCGCCACCGCCAGCCTGTCGCGCGCCTCGCGGCAGGACTGCGCGAACGCTTCGTCGCGGTGGGCCAGGGCCAGGCCGGCGAATTCGCGCAGCACCTCGCCGAGGAAGAACCCCATCCACACGCTCTCGCCCTTGCCGTGCTCGCCGATCAGGTTCATGCCGTCGTTCCAGTCGCCGCCGCCCATCAGCGGCAGGCCGTGCACGCCCAGGCGCAGCCCATGGCGCACGGCCAGCACCGCGTGTTCGTACAGCGAGGCGCGGCGGTGCGACACGTTAGGCATGTCGAAGTAGGACTCGTCCTCGTCCTTGAGCGGCCGGCCCTCGATGAACGGCACCTCGGCGTCGAGCACCGCCAGGTCGCCGGTGGCCTGGACATAGCGGCACAGCGCCAGCGGCAGCCAGAGGTAGTCGTCGCTGATGTGGGTGCGGACGCCACGGCCCTGCGGCGGGTGCCACCAGTGCTGGACGTCGCCTTCCTCGAACTGCCGGCTGGCCGCCAGCAGCAGTTGCGCGCGCAGCAGCTCGGGCCGCGCATGCACGAGGGCCATCGCGTCCTGCAGCTGGTCGCGGAAGCCGAACGCGCCGCCCGACTGGTAGAAGCCGCTGCGCGCCCAGAGCCGGCAAGAGATGGTCTGGTAGACCAGCCAGCCGTTGGCCAGCGCATCCAGCGCGGCATCGGGGGTGCGCACCGTCACCGCCCCCAGCGTCTTCGTCCAGTGCGCGACGACGCGCTCGAACTCGGCATGCGCGACCGCGTCGCCGCGGTACTTCAGCGCGGTCTGCTCGGCCTCGCCGTGGTTCTTGCCCATGCCCAGGCGGAACACGATGGTGCGGCTCTCGCCCTCGGCCAGGTCGACCGGCACCTGGAACGCCGCGCACGGATCCAGCGCGGCGCCGAAGTGGCCGGACAGGCCTGCGCGGCGCAGCGCCATCGGCTCGAGCAGGCTGCCGTTGCGGCCGATGAATTCGCTGCGGTCGCAGGTCATGCTGCCGGCGGCCTGGTGCTCGGCGTCGACGTCGAAGAAGCCCATGTAGTCGGCGTGGTCGCCGCTGTACGGATTGCGCGCGGTGGCCGGGCCGTCGTCCTGGTGGTCGGTCACGATGTGCGGGGCCGTCTGCGGCCGCAGGCTGCCCAGCACCCATTCCACGTACCCGGTGGCGCTGATGCGCCGCGGGCGGCCGGAGTCGTTGCGCAGCGTCAGCAGCGAGAACTTGACCGGCGCACCGATGGCGCAGAACACGCGCAGCTCGCTGCGGATGCCTTGCGCGTTCTGCTCGAAGCTGCTGTAGCCGAAGCCGTGGCGCGCGACGGCGGCGCGGCCGGGCGTGCCGTCCGGGTTGAGCGCGACGCCGCTGGGGATCCAGGCGGTGCCGGTCTCCTCGTCGCGCAGGTAGAACGTCTCGCCGCTGGGATCGGACACCGGGTCGTTGTGCCACGGCGTCAGGCGCCATTCGTGCGCGTTCTCGGCCCAGGTGTAGGCCGCGCCCGATTCGGAGACCACGGTCCCGAAGTCCGGGTTGGCGATCACGTTGGCCCAGGGCGCCGGGGTGCGCACGCCAGCGGGCGGGGCGACGACGTACTCGCGCCCCTGCTTGCCATAGCCGCCGTAGCCGTTGAACAGGGCGAGGTCGCCGGTGGGCACGCGCGGCGCCGCTGCGCCGTCGGGACGCGGGTTGCGGGTCGGCACGAACGGCGCCATGCGGCGGTCCGGGCCGGTGCCGGGCCGCGCCTGGCCACGTGGGGCGACGCGCCGCTCGGTGCGCAGGCGCCGGTTGAGCTGCTCGGCCAGGGTGCCCTGGCGGTCGCTCAGCACGGCGCGCGCCACCGACAGCAGCAGGATGCGGTCCTCCTGCGGGATCTGGTCGGCGTGGCGCACGAAGATGCCGCCCGGGCGGTCCACGACGTGGGCCTCCACGCCGGCGGCGATCAGGCCCATGATCTGTTCGTTCAGGCGCTGGCGATAGATGTCGCGCTCCTCGTTCCAGATCACCAGGTCGACCGCCAGGCCCTTCAGGCGCCACCACGCATGCGCCATCACCAGCTGGCGCACCAGCTCGAGGTTGACGACGTCGGAGATCTGCACCAGCACGATGGGCAGGTCGCCCGAGATCGCGTAGCCCCACAGGCCCGACTGGCCGCGCCGGTTCTGGCGGATGATGGACGGGTCGGCGCGCAGCGCGCCCTGGCTGAACAGCACGGCGCCGGCCAGGCGCGCGTACAGCTGCGCGTCGCTCTCGCTGGCGTTGAGCTGGCGCAGCAGCACCTGGCTGTGCGTCCACGCGAGCTCGAACACCCGTTCGGCCAGGCGGCGGTCGCGGTATTTCTCGATCAGCGTCAGGCAGTCGGCGCGCTGCTCGCCCACGCCGATGACCAGGTCGACGATCACCGTCTGGTCGGGCTCCAGCGTGATCGCGCAGCGGCTGGCGGCCACCGGGTCCAGCACCGAGCCCTGCGAGTTGGACAGCGCCTCGTCGCCGAACATCGCCGCCGGGCTCTTGAGGCTGCCGCCGCGGCCGATGAAGCGCGCGCGGTCGGTCTCGTGCGTGACCACCGACACGTTGCCGTCGCCGCGCGGCGCGTGCACGGCCATCAGGTGGAACATCCACGGCGACGGATCCTTCTCCGCGCGCGGGCGTCGGTTGGCCAGCAGCGCCGGCAGGCCGTCGACGATCTCGGTCTGCACGAACAGCTTGCCGAACGCCGGATGCTGCACGTCGGCGGCCGGGGTCATCAGCACCACCTCGCAGTAGCTGGTGACCTCGATGACGCGGCGGCGCCGCGTGGTGTTCTTGATGCGGATGCGGCGCAGCTCGATCGCGTCCTCGGGCGAGACGGCGATCTCGGTGTGGGTGTCGATGCCGGCGTCGCGGCGGCGGAACTCGGCCCGGCCTTCGGTGAAGATGGCCTGGTAGTCGCTCGCCTTGCGGCCGGTGGGCTGGAACGCCACGGACCAGTAGTCGCCGCTGTCGACGTCGCGCAGGTAGGCGAAGCTGCCCCAGTCGTCGCGGGTCGTGTCCTCGCGCCAGCGCGTGACGGCCATGTCCTTGTAGCGGCTGTAGCCGCCGCCGGCCTGGGTCACCATGACGTGGTAGCTGCCGTTGGACAGCAACTGCACCTCGGGCGTGGGCGTCAGGGCGTCGGTGAACAGGCGCAGCGGCGTCGAGGGGGCGGCCGACACCGACCGCGGCGCCGAGGGCTCCATCGTGGCCTCGGCGACGACGGGCATCACGTCCTTGGGCACGCGCTCGTGCAGCAACATCAGCGTGGCCTGCACGCTGCGGTCGGCCGCGAAGTGTTCCTGCATGCGCGAATGGCCCAGCGCCTGCTCGATGGCCAGCAGGCTCATGCCCTGGTGGTGGGCCATGAACGAGCGCACCACCGACCGGGTCTGGCCGCGCGGCACGCGCATCGGCGTGTAGTCGACCGCCTCGTAGAACCCGAACTCGCCGGCGGCGCCGAGGGCGGCCAGGCGCTGCAGGTTGACGCAGGCAGCCACCGGCTCGACGATCGTCGCCATCGCCGTGGCGTAGGGCGCGATCACCAGCTCGTCGCCGAGGCCGCGCTTCAGGCCCAGGCCCGGCACCCCGAACGCGCGGTACTGGTAGTTCAGCGCGGTGTCGGTGGCGTTGTAGCCCGACTCGGAGATGCCCCAGGGCACGCCGCGCTCGCGGCCGTAGTCGATCTGGCGCCGCACCGCGGCCCGGCAGGTCTGGTCCAGCAGCGTCTGCTCGAAGTTGGGCATGATCAGCGGCGGCATCAGGTACTCGAACATCGAGCCGCTCCACGACATCAGCACCGGGTTGCCGTCGTGCGCCGTCAGCAGCCGGCCGAGCGCGAACCAGCTCTCCTGCGGCAACTGGCCGCGGGCGATCGCCGTGAAGATGCCCAGCCGGGCCTCGGAGGCCAGCAGGTCGTAGTGGCCGGGGTCGAGCGCGCGCTCGTCGACGTTGTAGCCGATGGCCATCAGGTGGCGCCGGTCGTCGTACAGGAACAGCTGCTCCTGCTCGCTCAGCGCGTCCACGCGGCGGGCCAGGTCGTCGATGCGCTGGAGGAAGACCGGGGCCTGGCCGATGCCCAGGGACGCCAGCACGCCCAGCGTGGGCAGCGGCGCCTTGGCCGCGGCGTCGACCGCGCCCGGCGTCGCATCGGCGGCCAGCGGCAGCGCCAGCCCGGCGAATGCCGCGAACTCGGCGCGGCCCGCCTCGCATTGCGCCACCAGTGCGCGCGCCCAGCGCAGGGCCTCGCCGGCGTCGTCGTCGGAATTGGCGTCGTCGCCCGGCAGCGCCGCCTCGACGGCGGCGAGCACCTCGCGCGCCAGGGCGTCGAACGATTCCAGCACGGCGTGCAACGCGCCCGCCGAACGCGGCATGTCGGCGCACGCGGCTTCGATCTTCTTGTCGGCACGGTCGATGGCGGCCAGGTGCACGCCCGAGGGCAGGCTCTCGCGCACCAGCGCCAGCACGTCGGCGATGCCGATGCACCATTGCGGCGAGAACGGAGCCTCCGCGGGCAGGGCCAGCAGCGCCATGCGCAGCGTCATCAACTGGGCGACGAGGTTGCCGCTGTCCACCGTGGAGATGTAGCGCGGCGCCAGCGGCAGCAGGGACTGGGTGTCGTACCAGTTGTAGAAATGGCCGCGATGGCGCTCCAGCTTCTCCATCGTGGTGACCGTGGCCGCGATGCGGGTGAGCATCTGCTCGAGCGTGATGAAGCCCGAGTCGCGCGCGCTGAGGTTGGCCAGCAGCGAGAAGCCGATGTTGGTCGGCGAGGTGCGGTGCGCGATGCGCGCCACCGGGTGCAGCTGCACGTTGTCGGGCGGCAGGTTGTTGTCCGCCGGGCCGACGTAGGTTTCGAAGAACGCCCAGGTGCGGCGGGCGACCCGGCGCAGGAAGCGGCGCTGCGCCGCGCTCAGCTCGCTGCGCGGCGGCGCCAGCGGCCGGTCGGCCCACCAGACCACCAGGGGCGAGAAGAACCACAGCAGCAGCAGCGGGGCGGCGGCCGGCAGCGCCCACGGGCGAACGTGGGCCAGCAGGGCGGCGATCAGCAGCGCGGCCGTCGGACCTGCCCACAGCGCGCGGATGCTGTCCAACAGCGCGTCCAGCGTGCCGGGCGGATGGCCGTGGCGAATGTCGGCCGAAGCGGTCCATTCGAGCAGGCGGCGCCCGCGCACCATGCGCCACATCGTGCGTGCGATCGCGTCGAGCGTGGCCACGGCCTCGGTGGGCAGGCAGGCGAGCGTGTGCGCGAGCTGGGCCAGTTGCAGCGCGAGCGGCAGCAGGCGCCGCGGCGACGGCGACGCGGTGACCCAGTTGATCGGCGCGCGTGCCAGGCCCATGACGTGGGCGGCGAACGGCACGATGCCCACGATCACGACGATGCGCAGCGTCCACATGAAGGGCTCGGGCAGGCGGGCCCAGCCGAGCACGGCCAGCGCGATCAGTGCCGCGGGCACGAGGCTGCGGCGCAGGTTGTCGAACAGCTTCCACTTCGACAGCCCCGACAGCGGGTTGCGCGGTGCGCCCGGCAGCGCGTGCAGGCGGCGGCGCAGCCAGCCGATGAGCTGCCAGTCGCCGCGCACCCATCGGTGGCGGCGCGCCATGTCGGCGCTGTAGCGCGAGGGCGTGTCCTCCAGCAGCTGCACGTCGCTGAGCAGGCCGGAACGCGCGTAGCAGCCCTCGATCAGGTCGTGCGAGAGGATGCGGTTTTCCGGCATGCTCTCGCTGGTCGCGCGCTCGAACGCGTCGACGTCGTAGATGCCCTTGCCGACGAAGGAGCCTTCGCCCAGCAGGTCCTGGTAGACGTCGGAGACGGCGCGGGTATAGGGGTCGATCCCCGGCTCGCCGCCGAACATGCGGGCGTAGCCCGAGCGCCCGACGCTGGGCAGGTTCAGGCCCACGCGCGGCTGCAGGATGCCGTAGCCCTCGACGACCACGTCCTTCTTCACCCCGGTGCCGAAGCGCGGGCGGTTGAGCGGGTGGGCCATCGCCGACACCATCTCACCGGCCGATTCGCGCGGCAGCTGGGTGTCGGAGTCCAGCGTGATGACGTAGCGCACGTCCTGCAACGACAGCGTGTCGCCGACGATGCGCGAGAACGCCTTGTCGGCGTCGGGCCGCCCGCGCAGCAGGGCGTTCAGGTCGGCCAGCTTGCCGCGCTTGCGCTCGTGGCCCATCCACACGTTCTCGGTGGCGTTCCAGCGGCGCGGCCGGTGCAGCAGCAGGAACGGCGCGGGACGCTGGCGTTCGTCGCCCGGCAGCGAGTAGCGCTTGTTCAGCGCGGCGATGCGGGCCTCGGCGTAGTCGACCAGGTCGGCGTCCTCGGGCAGCGTCTCCTGGGCGGCGTCGCGCAGGTCGGTCAGCAGCGCGAACTGCAGTTGCGGGTCGCGGTTGGCCAGGAAGCGCACTTCGAGCGCATCGACCAGCGTGTCGACGTCGGCGTGCTTGCCCAGCAGCGTGGGCACGGCCACCAGCGTGCGCGCGCGCGGGTCGATGCCCAGCGCGTAGTCCATGCGCGGCAGCGCCTCGGGCGTGACGCTGAGCGTGACGATCCAGTTGACCAGCGACAGTGCCAGCTGGCTGGTGGCCAGCATCAGCAGCAGCACCAGCACGACGCCCTTGGGCGACCACAACTGCAGGTCCAGCTCGTGCGCGGCCTGGCGGATCGGGCCGAGCGACATGAGCATGGCGAACGCCAGGATGCCGCCGATGTAGGCCGGCAGCGGCGAGTGGCCGGCGCGGCTGCGCCAGCCGCTGCGCCGCACGTGCAGCGCCGCCTCGAGGGCAGGGCGGCCGTTGCCGATCAGGTAGTAGCCGACATGGGCCTCGCGCTCGTCGGCGTCGCCCGGCGTCGTGGCCGCCAGCCGGCCGGCGGCCGCGGCCGCGAGCTCGATCGCCTTGCGGGCCACGGCGGGTTCGTCGCCGCCGGCGGCCCGCGCCACGCTCTCGACGGCGTGGCGGTAGGTGTCGCGGGTGCCGAAGTCCATCCGGCCGTAGATGCCGATCGGATCCTCGCGCAGGATCTGCTCGACGCTGCTGAGCGTCTCGACGAACTCGGGCCAGTGCGTGGCGCCCAGCAGGCGCAGGCTGCCGATGCTGTTGGATACCGACACCTGGCTGGCCGCCTGCTTCTGGCTCTCGAGGTGGACCAGGTGCTCGATGGTCTCGTTCGCGTCGGCCAGCCGCTGCTCCATCCAGGTCAGCGGCAGGGCCAGCGCGGCGCCCTGGCCCTGCAGGCGACGGGCGAATTCGGCCACGAACGCGCTGCTGAGCGTCGGGCTGGATCGTGCCATGTCGGCGATCACCAGGATCAGGTCGCTGGGCCGCTCCTCGGCCGCCTGCAGCATGCGTTCGGCCCAGGTGTCGGCCAGGTCGCGCTCGTCCAGCGCGGTGGCCACGCGCACCGCCACCCGGCGCAGGTTGTCGATCAGCGCCAGGCGCAGCATGATCGGGAACGCCCACAGCTCGCCCAGCGTCAGCGGCTGGCCGGTCTGGTAGGCGGCCACGAAGCGGCTCAGCGTGCCGCGGCTCAGGCGGCCGTCGGCGTGGGCGATGGACTCCAGCGCGAGGTCGTAGACGCGCGGCTGCGTGCCGTCGGTGGCGGGCGAGGCCTCGGCCAGCCGCGGCAGTTCCTGGCTGTAGCCGTGCGGGAGGTGACGCCGCGCGGTGCGGATCTCCTCGTCGATGAGGTACATGTTGTCCAGGAGCCATTCGGAGGCCGGCGTCACCGGACGGTCCTTGGCGACCGCCTGCCGCAGTTGGCGCGCCACGTTCTCCAGCACGCGCTCGTTGGACGCCAGGCGCACCAGCAGCCGGTCCGGGCGGTGGGTGGCGGCCAGGCGGTGGCGGCCGGCCAGCAGCTTGCCGTGCGCCACCATCTGGTCGCTGCTGAACAGCGCGGCGCGCAACGGTGCCTCTTCCTCGTGCTCGCTCCCCGCCCTGGCGTTCCAGGCGCGCTCGCGGGCCCAGTCGGCGGCCTGTGCGAACAGGGTGCGGAAAGAGCGATCGGATCCCGTCATCAGCTTGTGTCCTCTGGGGTCCGCAGCGGACCGATAGACGCGCCTTGGGCAAATGGTGAGCCCGACAGTGGGAGCGGGAAGCTGCAGGCCCCCCTCGACAGGGTCGGCCGACCACGGCCGGGCAAGGGTAAACGTTGCCGCAAGCGCGCCGGCACCTCCATTGACTGGTTAGCGAATGCCGTACGCGCCTTGTCCACCCGATCCTAACCCCAAGCGGCGGGCACGACGTGCGTTCGATCAACGAGGGCACGGGCGGCGGCGGCGCGTTGGCCGAGGCGGCGTCGGCACGTCGTCCTACGTCCCATGGGCACACCCGTTGCCTCGATGACTCCTGCCAGCCGCGACGCCCCGAAGCGACGCGGCACCGACGCCCGAGGCGTCCCAACGAAACCCAAGGAGTTCCACGATGACCCCGATGCACAAGTCCATGACCGCGCTCGCCGCCTGCGCCCTGCTGGCCACCGTCGGCTTCGCCACGGCCCAGTCCACCGACACGGCAACCGACGCCAACGGCGCCACCACCACGACCACGACCACCGTGGACACCGCCACCCAGGTGCTGCCGGCGCAACCCACCGGCGTGGTCGAACTGGCCAAGCCCCGCAACACCGTGATGCCCACCGACAAGCAGGCCGACGGCCCGCTGGGCATGGAAAACAACCTGATGACCACCGGCGTGGTCGGCGGCATCACCCGGCCCAGCGTGGGCGACCACGCCACCCCGCCGATCCAGGGTGCCGACACCACCGTCGCCGTGACCCGGGAGACCACCACCACGACCACCGTCACCCCGCCGGTCGAGGCCGCCCCGGTGCCGGCGCCGGAACCCGCTGCCGCCCCGGCGCCCGTGGAGCCCGCCGCTGAGCCGATGCCGGCCCCGAAGGCCGACCGCAACTGAAGACGCGGTACTCCCCTGATGACGGGCTCCTCGGAGCCCGTCTTCTTTTTGCCCCCCGCGTTTGACGCCGCGCCGACGCGGTGGTCAACTGTGCCCAGGTTGCCCGGCGGCCACGTGGTCGCGCCGGGTTGCCACGTGCCGCGCGCGACAACATGCCCCTGGGGGTATGTCCGCGAGACCGGCGCCGACCGACCGGCGACGCATCGCGTTTTCCGTCGGCTCGGCACACCGGTTGCCGTGCATGGCCGCTGGCGGGCATCCGCGCCCGTCGACGTCAACTCCGGAGACCCCCATGGCCAATACGCCCAGCACGACCCCCGAAACGACTTTCCCCAAGAGCGGCACCACCCCCTCCGCCGCGACCGGCGCGACCCCGGCGTCCGGCGCCGGCACGCGGGCCGCCGCCGACACCGCGATCGACCAGGTCGCCGACGCCGAGCGCGACGTCATGCGCCGGGTCGTCCAGGGCGCGCACGAGGCGGTCGACCGGATCGCCGACAAGGCCATCCCGGCCGTCGAGCGCCTGCGCGGCACCTACAACGACGCCACCGAGACCCTGCGCGAGCGCGCCGACCAGGCGGTCGAACTGAAGGACGAATGGACGGAGAGCCTGCGCGCCACGGTGCGCGAGCATCCGCTGGCGGCCATCGGCACCGCACTCGCGCTCGGCGTCATCCTCGCCAGGCTCACGTCCAACAACGATCGCTGACACCCCGCCCATGGTCGATGACGCACCGCCGCCGCCCGAGGCGACGCACGACGACGATCTGTCGTTGCCCAAGGCGGTCGGTGCGTTGTTCGCCGACCTGCCCGGACTGCTGACCGATCGCGTCCACCTGCTGTCGCTCGAGCTGCAGCGTGCCACGCAGGCCCTGGGGCAGATGGTGGCGCTGGGCCTGCTGGCCGCCATCCTCGTGGCCACCGCCTGGATCGCCTTCTGGGTGGGCCTGGCGGCGGCCCTGCTCGCGGTGGGCCTGGCCTGGCCCTGGATCGTGCTGCTGGTGCTGTTCGTCAACCTGAGTGCCGCCGCCTGGGCGGCGCTGCGCATCCAGGCGCTGGCGCCCTTGCTGGCGTTGCCGGCGACCCTGCGCCGACTGACCGATGTCGACCCCCCTGCAAGCCCCGACGAAAGCGACCCTGCCCATGGCTAGCCCGCAGCGCCTTGCCCCGCCGACGGCCGAACCGAGCCTGGACGAACGAATCGCCCTGGCCGAACTGGCCGTGATCCGGCGCGACGCCCGCATCCGCCTGCGCACCGACCGGCTGGTCACGCGCGTCAAGCGCGAGGCCGTCCGGCATGCCGGCGGCGGCCTGCTGCTGGGGGTCGGCGCCATCGCGCTCACCTGGTGGCTGAACCGGCTGGGCAGGCGCCATGCGCCAGCCCCCGAGCCCGCCGCGAACGAGGCGCCGGAGTCGACGCATTCCTTCGAGGAACTGTTCCGGGATGCCGGCGCGGTGCTGGCCGGCCTGCTGCCGGTGCTGTGGCCGCTGCTGCCGCGCGGCTGGCGCACCCGGTTCACGCCGGGCACCGCGGGAACCCTGCTGAGCTTCATCCTGCCGCTGCTGGGGCGGCTGTTCCGGCGTCGGCCGGCGCCCTCGCAGGCGCCCTGAGGGCGCGGCACGCGGGCATCGTCGCCGAGGTCCACTGTCGGGCATGGCACTTGCTCCGCATTCGCGCAGAGGCGGCGCGCATCCCGCCGACCACCGTCCCGAGGAACCATGACCACCCGCCATGCCTTGACTGCCGCTTCGCTGGCCGCATCCCTGCTGCTGGCCGCGCCGGCCGCCCCGGCGCAGTCCGGCAGCGCACCGGCCATGACCCCGGCCGAGCGCCACGACTGGGAACGGACCCACCGCGTCAGCAAGATCATCGGCTCGGAGGTGCGCAACAAGTCGGGCGAGAAGATCGGCGACATCCGCGACCTGGTGGTCGACGCCGGCGGCACCCTGCGGCTGGCGATCGTTTCCACCGGCGGCTTCCTGGGTGTCGGCGACCGCCTGCACGCCGTGCCATGGGACGCGATGACGCTGGGCCCCAAGGACGACCACATCCTCGACATCGACAAGGCCCGCCTGCAGGCCACCCCCGGCTTTACCTCGCGAACCTGGCCCAACCTCGGCGACGACCGCTGGCTGGCCGACAACCGCCGCTACTACATCCACTGACAGCGCCAGCGCCTGGCGCGGGAGAACGACCATGAGACTGCTCACGAGCCTGGCCCTGATCACGATCGCCTACGCGGCGCTGTCGCGCGTCAACAAGGTGCACGCCACGCGGCGGCACGCCCGTCCGGCAGCCAAGCCCGAGGAAGTGCAGACCTGGGAAGGCGAGGGCGGCGGCCTGCCCGGCGGCGGTCCGGGGCCGGGCGTGAAGGTGGCGCCGGCCGCCACGGTCGATCCCGACCTGGCACACGGCGGCGCCTGAGGCCGACGCCGTTCAGGCGGCGGCGCCGGCGCGCATCTGCAGCCGCCGCTCGCGCTTGCGCAGCACCCGCCGCCGGCGGTACAGGCCCATCAGCGGCGTGGCCGAGACCCCGTGCAGGAGCACCGACAGCGCGATCGCCGGCAGCGTCGCGTTGACCAGGTCGACGGCCAGCGCCGGCGCCACGCCCGAGTCGATCACCAGCGCCAGGTAGAACAGCGAGCCGATGCCGCGGATGCCGAACCAGGCGACCACGCGCCGCTGCGACCTGGGCAGGGCGCGGCCCGGCACGCTCAGGAACACGCTCAGCGGACGGATCACCACCACCAGCAGCGCCGCGTAGGCCAGCGGCTCGCCGCGCCAGTGCACCCAGGGCATCGCGAAGCCCATCAGCAGCACCATCACCACCTCCACGAGGCGGCCGCAGCGGTGGCCGAACGCCAGCAGCCGATCGGCCAGTTCGTCGGGCTCGACACCGGCCCGGGCGAGCGAGTCCGAGGCCGTCGGCGTATGCCGGAACAGCGCCAGGGCGGCCGCGAACACGAACAGGAACGACGACGTCCCGGTCAGGCGCGACAGGCCGTAGGCCACGGTGATGATGCCCAGGTACAGCAGCTCGTCCCAGCACAGTCCGTGGCCGCGGCGCAGCAGCGCATGGATCGCCTGCCCGAGGCCGCGGCCGAAGGCCCAGCCCAGCAGCGCGCCCCCGGCGATCGGCCAGGCCAGGTCCTGCCACAGCCAGCGCATGCCGCCGGGCCCCAGTTCGCCGATGCCCAGCAGGCCCAGGGCCAGCATCACCACGGGCAGCGCCGTGGCGTCGTTGAGGGCGCCCTCGGCGGTGAGCGACACGCGCACCGCGTCGCGGTCGTTGCGCGAGCGGATCTGCACCTCCGAGGCCAGCACCGGATCGGTGGGCGCGAGGATGCCGGCCAGCAGCAACGCGCCGGCCCAGCCGAGCCCGGGCATCATCCAGGCGCCTGCCAGCGTGGCCAGCGCGATCGTCACCAGCATGCTGGCGCTGGCCAGGATCAGTGCGACGCGCCAGCCCTTCAGCGTCCACGGCAGGCGCAGCTGCAAGCCGACCGCGAACAGCGAGATCAGCACGGCGATCTCGGTGATCACCACCAGCATGTCGGCGCGCGCTGGCGCCGTCGGCGGGGTCAGCACGCGCGACTGCACCATCCAGCCGGCCAGCCAGCCCACCGCGAGATAGACGATCGCCGGTGACATCGGCAGCCGCGTGACGTGCAGTTCCAGCAGGCACATGCCCAGCAGGACGGCGCCCAGCAGCAGCAGCGTGGCGGTCAGCATCGCACTTGCCCGCGCCGCGTCACGCGGGCGCGTTCATGGCCGCGTGCGCGCGGGCGCGAAGCGGGCCTTAGGCGAGGACGCCGGCAGGGGCGGCGACTGCGCGGGGCCTGACTTGACCCCCGCGCGCGCCGCGCCCTCCACGTGCGAGACCGCGGTCGTGCAGACGTCGCGCTCCGGCTGCCGGAAGTCCACCAGCGCGAGCAGCGCCGCCAGCGGCGAGGCCAGCGACAGCGCCGCGGCCGCGGCGCCGCGCAGCGCCAGCGGTCTGGCCTCGGGCCGGATGTGCGGGTCGGTGAACGTGCCGGTCACCTTCACCGGCGTGCGCAGCGCCAGCGGGCTGAAGTCGTGCGGGTGGGTCGTCATGCGCAGGTCCAGCTGCTCGGTGGCCAGCGACAGGTCGCCGTCGACCAGCATCGTGGTGTCCTTGGTGTCGATGACGAAGACCTCGGGCATCACCTTGCCGTTGACCAGGTCGAACTGCGCCAGCGCGCACTGCATCGGCAGCTTGTCGTCGCCCTTGACGAACACGCCCAGCGCCTGCGCGACGTCGATGCCGGCCGCCTCGACGAGCACGTGCGACACGGTGCCGTCACGCACCCACAGGCGGGCGCTGCCGTCGAGCGAGGCCAGCAGCCGCGCGGTGGAGCGGCCCTCGCCGGTCAGCCGGGCATTGCCGCCGAGGGCGCCGCTGATGTAGCCGACGGCGGGCCGCACCCCGTCGGCGTCCTTGCGCACGGCGATGTCGCGCGCCTTGATGAAACGATCGAGCTGGATGCCGCTCCAGCGCAGGTCGGCGTTCCACTTCGGCAGCGCCGGGCGGCTGTCCAGGCCGATCGCGCCGCGGAACTCGCCGGCCGAGGTGCGCGCCAGCAGCTCGCGCAGGTCCAGCACGCCGCCCTGCAGCGTGATGCGACCCTGCAGCGGCTGGAACGGCTCCAGTGCGGTGGTGCCCAGGTCCAGCACCGACAGCTGCACGCCCACGTCGGCGTTCATCGCCTTCAGCGACGGGATGTCGAACTCGCGCTCGGGCAGTACGCGCCCGGGCCGGGCGTTGGAGGACGCCGGCGCGTCGGGCGGGGCCGCACCGAAGGCCGGGCCGAGGTCGGCCAGCGCCAGGCGCGTGCCGCCCAGCTTGCCGGTCAGCAACGGGGTGTCGGGGCCGGTGTCGAAGCGGAAGTCGCCGTTCAGGCGGCTGGAGCCGATCTCCAGCGCGGCGACGCCGGCGTCCCACACCTGGCCGTGCTTGCGCAGCCGGCCGTGCGTGGCGAATTTCGCGGTGGTGGGCAGCGTGACGCCGAGCGCGTCGCCGACCGCCGCCAGCGACGGGCCGGAGGCGACGAAGGTGGCGTCCATGCCGCCGAAGTGCAGCAGGTCGGTGGCGGTGCCGTCCACGCGGATGCGGGTCTTGTCGGCGCGCACGTCCAGCCACAGCGGCACGGACACGGCGTCGGTGTCGGAGGCGGCCAGCGGCAGCAGGCCGCTGGAGCGCAGCTGGATCACCAGCGGGGCGTTGTGATAGCGGCCCTGGCCGTCGATCTGCAGGCCGGGCGTGTCGTCGTCGATCGCCAGCGCCTGGCGCCCCGGCGAGCCGCTGCCGCCGGAGGCGGCCAGCGGCGCCGGGCCGGCCAGGCGGGCCATGCCTACCGTGGCGACGCGCACCTGCGGCGTGGACGCCCCGGAGGCCGCGATGGCGGCCGCCTCGGCGCTGCCTTCGCGCGTGACGACGCGGGCTTCCGCGCTGATCTGCAGCGGCTCGTCGACCAGGCGCAACTGGCCATCGCGCACGTTCAGGCGCTCGAAGCGCGGCAGCCGCGGCGCGCTGGCCGCCGTGGCCGGCGCAGCGGCACCGAACTGCCAGTTGGCGCGGCCATCGGCGTCGCGCTTGAGATTGAGCTCCAGGCCGTCGACGTCGAGCAGCCGCACCTGGAGCGGCGCCCCGGTGCCGCGCCACTGCTCCCACAGCGTGCCATAGCCCAGCGCCAGGCGCACGCCGCGGGCACGCAGGAAGTCGCGCGCCCGGCCGGCCTCGTCCACCAGCGTCGGGCCGTTGGCGGGCGCCGGCCCGATCGTCATCGAGCCGGTGTGCGCCCGCATCGAGCCGAGCAGGCGCACGCCGAACGGTTCGCCGAAGACGACGGGCCGATCGAGCAGGCGCGACAGCCGGGTCTCCAGCGGATGGCGCAGGAACGGCCATTCGGCGATCTCGCAGGCGGCCAGCGCCCCCCCCAGGACGGCCAGCAACCCCAGTGCGCCCAGGCCCGTGCGCTGCCAGGCGCGGCCGCGGCCGGAGCGGGCCGGCACGCGTCGCTGCCCCAGGCGATCCATGACGCTCAATGGGCTCGCCGCGCCCGGGTCGGCGCTGCACGGTCAGCCAGCAGGGGCGCGCCGTGCGGCGGGCGCGGCAGGGATTCGGGGTTCTTGGGCATGGGCAGCCTTGCGATGGGCGGAGGAGGCGGGTGGACGATCGTCGGGCCTTCGGCAAGTGCCGCGCCCGTCGGTGCCCGCGGCCCGGCGGTGGCCGGCGCGGCGGTCGGACAGCCTCACCTCGTGGCTCATGGTGGCTCCCCGGCGGCAGGTCGCGTGCCGTCGCGCGGGCGCGCCGCTTGCCGAGCAGGGCGCACCATGCGCGAACCCTCCGACGCTCCCGCCGCCCGCCCGTCCGTCGCCTCGCGCGAGTACGGCGACGACGGTCTGTTCCAGCGCGTGGCGCGCCGCCTGCGCGACCTGCTGATCATGGGCATCGTCGGGCCGGCCACCGGCGTGCTGGCGATCGTCGCGATCCACGTCGCCGCCGGCCTGCCGCCGATCGCCGCCGACCCGACGCTGGAAGCGGCGCGCCAGCGCGAGGCCGCGCGCGCCCTGGCGATCCTCGAGGACCGGCCGCTGCCCGCCAGCCTGGCCTCGCTGCCACCGCCCGCGCCGCCCGAGGCGCCCGACATCGCCGCGCCGCCCGCCCTGAGCGCCGCCGACTTCCGCGACGTGCACCCCACGCGCGCGGCGCGCCGCATGGCCGACTGGGTGGTGCAGCGCCGCGACAACGGCAGGCTGCCATTCATCGTGCTCGACAAGCGCGACGCCCGCCTGTACGTCTTCGAGCCCGACGGCCACCTGGTCGACCAGACCCCGGTGCTGCTGGGCTCCGCCCACGGCGACGAGACCTGGCCGGGCATCGGCGACGTGCCGATCGCCGAGGTCAAGCCGTACCAGCGCACGACGGCTGCCGGCCGCTTCGTCACCCGCCCGGGACTGGATGCCGACCGCACCGACGTCGTCTGGCTGGACTACGACGCGGCGCTGGCGATGCACCGCGTGATCAACAAGGTCAAGGCCGAGCGCCGCCTGCAGCGCATCGCCTCGCCCGATCCGCGCGTGCGCCGGATCTCCTGGGGTTGCATCAACATCCCCACCGCCTTCTTCGACACCCACATTTCGCCGGTGTTCGGCAAGCGCCCCGGCGTGACCTACGTGATCCCGGAGCGCAAGAGCTTCGCCGAGGTCTTCGAGCAGGACCGCCAGCCGCCCGCACAGTCGGTGGCGAGCGTGGCGACGGACGGGCCGCTACCCAGGGATCTCGCGCAGCGCTAGATTCGGGCAGACCAGCGACTTCGAACGCCCGCGTGCCAGACACCCCCGACACCTCCGTCTTCGCCCCGCGCCACGACATGACGCCGGCCCAGCAGTGCCTGGCCCATCCGCGCGCGTTCGCCTGGCGCGTGCTGTGCGGCTTCCGCGCCAACCAGGGCCTGCTGCTGGCCGGGGCCATCGCCTATTACGCGCTGCTGTCCATCGTGCCGCTGCTGATCCTGAGCGTGATCGCGCTGTCGCACGTCATCCCCGAGCACGAGCTGCTGGAGACCGTGGGCCGCTACCTCGCGTGGCTGGTGCCCAGCCAGTCCAACGCGGTGGTCAACGAGCTGCGCGGCTTCCTCGACCACCGCGACGTCGTCGGCTGGGTGCTGCTGCTGACCATGCTGTTCTTCAGCTCGCTGGCGTTTGCCGTGCTGGAGAACGCGCTGTCGGTGATCTTCCTGCATCGCATCGTCCATCGCCGCCGTGCGTGGCCGATGAAGCTGCTGCTGCCCTACATCTACGTGGCCTGCCTGGCGGTCGGCCTGCTGCTGGTGACGCTCGTGGCGGGCGCGCTGGAGAACCTCGGCGAGTACCAGGTCGACCTGTTCGGCCACGTGTTCCCGCTCGGCCGCTTCTCGCACCTGCTGCTGTATCTGCTGGGACTGCTCGGCGAGACGGTGCTGCTGACGTCGATCTACGTGGTGATGCCGGCCGGTCGGCTGGACCTGCGCCATGCGCTGATCGGCGCGGTGTCGGCCGTGCTGCTGTGGGAGCTGACGCGCCACGTGCTCGTCTGGTACTTCGCCACGCTGTCGCAGGTGGGCGTGGTCTACGGCTCGATGACCACCACCATCGTCGTCCTGCTGAGCCTGGAGCTCGGCGCGACGCTGGTGCTCCTGGGTGCGCAGGTGATCTCCGAGTACGAGCGCCTGCTGGCCCACGCGCCGCCCCCGCCCGACGCCGATCTCGTGCTCCACGAGTCTTGAAGGCGTGCGGGACGGGCTGCCGCAGCACGCGCTTGCGCGGCAGTCCATACGGTAAAAGCTACCGATCCAGGCGGCCTTCGACGGCGTCGTCACCCCCTGCGACCACCGGGCCGCGGGCCCTGACGCCCGGTGAAACACCGTCCGCCCGTCCGACACCGATGTAGGACTCGTCTGGCATGGAAACTGCAGAGCAGTCGCTCGAGCGGGCATGCGCCGGCAAGGCGTGCAACACGACATCGACCCAGGAGACCGACGCTCATGACGATCATGGAAACCCGTCCCTTGGCGGACGCCGCCACCGAAATGCAGCAACTGCTCGGCGCCCTCGTGCAGCTTCGAAAGGGCGATCCGAACGTCCGCCTGCCGATGCACTGGTCGGGCGTCGCGGGCCGGGTGGCCGACGCATTCAACGACGTCGTCGAGCAGAACGCGAGCATGGCCGACGAGCTCGCGCGGCTGCGCCAGGTGGTGGGCAAGGAGGGCAAGCTCAAGCAGCGCGCGTCGCTGCGCGAGGCCCGCGGCTTCTGGGGCGAGTCGATCGACTGCATCAACTCCCTGATCGACGACCTGGTGCACCCGACCAGCGAGGTGGCGCGCGTGATCGGCGCCGTCGCGCAGGGCGACCTCAGCAAGAGCATGGCGCTGGAGGTCGACGGCCGGCCGCTGGAAGGCGAATTCCTGCGCACCGCCAAGACCATCAACAAGATGGTGGACCAGCTCGGCAACTTCTCGGCCGAGGTCACGCGCGTGGCGCGCGAGGTGGGCACCGAGGGCAAGCTGGGCGGCCAGGCCAAGGTCAAGGGCGTGGCCGGCACCTGGAAGGACCTGACGGACTCGGTCAACTCGATGGCCGGCAACCTCACCGACCAGGTGCGCAACATCGCCGACGTGACCACCGCGGTGGCCAAGGGCGACCTGTCCAAGAAGATCGACGTCGACGTCAAGGGCGAGTTCCTGACGGTCAAGAACACGATCAACACCATGGTCGACCAGCTGCGCTCGTTCGCCTCCGAGGTCACGCGGGTGGCGCGCGAGGTGGGCACCGAAGGCTCGCTCGGCGGACAGGCCCGCGTGGAGGGCGTCTCGGGCACGTGGAAGGATCTCACCGACTCGGTCAACTCGATGGCCGGCAACCTCACCTCCCAGGTGCGCAACATCGCCGAGGTGACCAAGGCAGTGGCGCAGGGCGACCTGTCCAAGAAGATCACCGTCGACGTCAAGGGCGAGATCCTGGAGCTCAAGAACACGGTCAACACGATGGTGGACCAGCTGCGCTCGTTCGCCGCGGAGGTCACGCGCGTGGCGCGCGAGGTGGGCACCGAGGGCAAGCTGGGCGGCCAGGCCGACGTGCAGGGCGTGGCCGGCACCTGGAAGGATCTCACCGAGTCGGTCAACTTCATGGCCGGCAACCTCACGTCCCAGGTGCGCAACATCGCCGAGGTGACGACGGCCGTGGCCGCCGGCGACCTCTCGAAGAAGATCACCGTCGACGTCAAGGGCGAGATCTCCGAGCTGAAGAACACCATCAACACCATGGTGGACCAGCTGCGCTCGTTCGCCGCGGAAGTCACGCGCGTGGCGCGCGAGGTGGGCACCGAGGGCAAGCTGGGCGGCCAGGCCGACGTGCAGGGCGTGGCCGGCACCTGGAAGGACCTCACCGACTCGGTGAACTCGATGGCCTCGAACCTGACCTCCCAGGTACGCAACATCGCCGACGTGACCAAGGCCGTGGCCGCGGGCGACCTGTCCAAGAAGATCACCGTCGACGTCAAGGGCGAGATCCTGGAGCTGAAGGCGACCATCAACACCATGGTGGACCAGCTGTCGTCGTTCGCCGCCGAGGTCACGCGCGTCGCGCGCGAGGTCGGCACCGAGGGGCGGCTGGGCGGGCAGGCGGACGTGCAGGGCGTCTCGGGCACCTGGAAGGACCTGACCGACTCGGTCAACTCGATGGCCGGCAACCTCACGTCCCAGGTGCGCAACATTGCCGACGTGACCAAGGCCGTGGCGGCCGGCGACCTCTCGAAGAAGATCACCGTCGACGTCAAGGGCGAGATCCTGGAGCTCAAGGCCACGATCAACACGATGGTGGACCAGTTGCGCTCGTTCGCCGCCGAAGTCACGCGCGTGGCGCGCGAGGTGGGCACCGAGGGCAAGCTGGGCGGCCAGGCCGACGTGCAGGGCGTGGCCGGCACCTGGAAGGACCTCACCGAGTCGGTGAACTTCATGGCGGGCAACCTGACGTCCCAGGTGCGCAACATCGCCGAGGTGACGACGGCCGTGGCCGCGGGCGACCTCTCGAAGAAGATCACCGTCGACGTCAAGGGTGAGATCTCCGAGCTGAAGAACACCATCAACACGATGGTCGACCAGCTGTCGTCGTTCGCCGCCGAAGTGACCCGCGTGGCGCGCGAGGTGGGCACCGAGGGCAAGCTGGGTGGCCAGGCCGACGTGCAGGGCGTCTCGGGCACCTGGAAGGATCTCACCGACTCGGTCAACTCGATGGCCGGCAACCTGACGTCCCAGGTGCGCAACATCGCCGAGGTGACCAAGGCGGTGGCCCAGGGCGACCTGTCCAAGAAGATCACGGTGGACGTCAAGGGCGAGATCCTGGAGCTGAAGAACACCGTCAACACGATGGTGGACCAGCTGCGCTCGTTCGCCGCGGAAGTCACGCGCGTCGCGCGCGAAGTGGGCACCGAGGGCCGGCTCGGCGGCCAGGCGCAGGTGCAGGGGGTGTCGGGTACCTGGAAGGACCTGACCGACAACGTGAACTTCATGGCCGGCAACCTCACGTCGCAGGTGCGCGGCATCGCCAAGGTGGTGACCGCGGTGGCCGACGGCGACCTCAAGCTCAAGCTCACCGTGGAGGCCAAGGGCGAGATCGCCGCGCTGGCCGACACCATCAACGGCATGACCAGCACGCTGGCGACCTTCGCCGACCAGGTGACGACCGTGGCGCGCGAGGTGGGCGTCGAGGGCAAGCTGGGCGGCCAGGCCAAGGTGCCGGGCGCGGCGGGCACCTGGAAGGCGCTGACCGAGAACGTCAACGAGCTCGCGGCCAACCTGACGACGCAGGTGCGCGCGATCGCCGAGGTGGCCACCGCGGTGACGCAGGGCGACCTGACGCGCTCGATCACGGTCGAGACGCAGGGCGAGGTCGCGTCGCTGAAGGACACGATCAACGAGATGATCCGCAACCTCAAGGACACGACGCAGAAGAACACCGAGCAGGACTGGCTCAAGACCAACCTGGCCAAGTTCAGCCGCATGCTGCAGGGCCAGAAGGACCTGGTCACCGTGGGTCACCTGATCCTGTCCGAACTGGCGCCGGTGGTGGGCGCGCAGCAGGCCGAGTTCTACGTGCTCAACTCCGCCGGCGAGGCGCCGCGCCTGCGCCTGTTCGCCAGCTACGCCTCGGGCGGCCAGGACACCCACGGCAAGGAAGTGCACCTGGGCGAAGGCCTGGTGGGCCAATGCGCGGTGGACAAGCGCAAGGTGCTGCTGACCAACGTGCCCTCCAGCGCGTTCCGCGTCGCCTCCGGCCTGAGCGAGAGCGCGGCGATGGACGTGCTGGTGATGCCCATCGTCTTCGAGGGTCAGCTGCGCGGCGTGCTCGAGCTGGCCTCGCTGGAGCGCTTCAACCCCGTGCACGAGGCCTTCCTCGACCAGCTGACCGAGTCCATCGGCATCGTCATCAACACCATCGAGGCCAACTCGCGCACCGAGGACCTGCTCAAGCAGTCGCAGTCGCTGGCCGAGGAACTCGGCTCGCGCCAGGAGGAGCTGCAGCAGACCAACCAGGAGCTGCAGGACAAGGCCCGGCTGCTGGCGCACCAGAACCAGGAGGTGGAGCGCAAGAACCAGGAAGTGGAGCAGGCGCGCCAGGCGCTGGAGGAAAAGGCGGAGCAGCTCGCGCTGACGTCCAAGTACAAGTCGGAGTTCCTGGCCAACATGTCGCACGAGCTGCGCACGCCGCTCAACAGCCTGCTGATCCTGTCCGACCAGCTGTGCAAGAACCCGGACGGCAACCTGTCGGCCAAGCAGGTGGAGTTCTCCAAGACCATCCATTCTTCCGGCAACGACCTGCTGATGCTGATCAACGACATCCTGGACCTGTCCAAGATCGAGTCCGGCACCGTCGCCGTGGACGCCAGCGAGCTGCGCGTCGACGACCTGCACCGCTCGGTGGAGCGTGGCTTCCGCCACTTCGCCGAGTCCAAGCACGTGGACTTCGTCGTCGAGCTCAAGCACCCGCTGCCCAAGACCATGGTCACCGACGTCAAGCGGCTGCAGCAGATCATCAAGAACCTGCTGTCCAACGCGTTCAAGTTCACCCACGAGGGCCAGGTCACGTTCACCATAGCCGCCGCCACCGGCGGCTGGTCGGCGGACAACGACGAGCTGCACCGCGCCGGCACCGTGCTGGCGTTCTCGGTGCGCGACACCGGCATCGGCATCTCGCCCGACAAGCAGCAGATCATCTTCGAGGCGTTCCAGCAGGCCGACGGCTCCACCTCGCGCAAGTACGGCGGCACCGGCCTGGGCCTGGCGATCAGCCGCGAGCTCTCGCGCCTGCTGGGTGGCGAGATCCGCCTGGTCAGCGCGCCCGGCAAGGGCAGCGAGTTCACGCTGTACCTGCCGCAGAGCTACAACCCCGCGCGCAGCGGGCGTCATGCGCGCGCCAATCCCGTGCCGGCGGTGGCCGGCGAGCGCGCCCGCGGGGCGCAGGCTGCGACCACGGAAGTGGACCTGCGGGACTGGCGCTTCGAGGACGGGGAAAACCAGGCCAACGACGCCGTCGTCTTCGCCAATGCGGTCGACGACGACCGCGGCCAGATCGCCACCGGCGACCGCGTGCTGCTGATCGTCGAGAACGACCTCGCGTTCGCCCGCGTGCTGCTCGCCGGCGCACGGCGGGCCGGCTTCAAGGGCCTGGTCACCAGCGCCGGCGCGAGCGCGCTGACGATGGCGCGCGAGTTCCATCCGTCGGTGATCACGCTCGACATCCACCTGCCCGACATGCCCGGCTGGCGCATCCTCGACCGCCTGAAGGCGGACCTGGCGACGCGCCACATCCCGATCTGCGTGGTGTCGACCGACGACGCCCGCGACCGCGCGCTGGACTCCGGCGCACTGGGCTTCCTTGCCAAGCCGCTGCAATCGGCCGACGAGGCCGACGCCGTCCTCGCGCAGCTGCACGCCTATGCCGAGCGGGGCAGCAAGCGCCTGGCGGTCGTGATGGCGCCGTCGCCGCGCCGCAGCGTCTTCATCGCGACGCTGGATACCGACGTCGACGTGGTGCTGGCCGAGGATCGCGAGTCGGCGCGCCACGCCCTCGCTGGCGCCGACGCGGTCGTCGTCGAGGACACGCTGGCCGACTTCGGCCCCGAGGACGTGCTCGACGCCATCGCCGCGCGCCGCGGCATCTGCCAGCTGCCGGTGGTGCTGTACCGCGGCGGCGCGGCGGAGACCGGCAACTGGAACCAGCGCCGCGCCGGCCTCACGATCGCCGAGGCCGGCACGCTGGCCGAGCTGCGCATGCAGGCCGCGCTGTGGCTGCACCGCAGCCCGGCGGTGCTGTCGGCCGACGATCGCGACGCCATCGAGGGCCAGCTGGCCGATCGCGAGGCGCTCAAGGGCCGCAAGGCGCTGATCGTCGACGACGACATGCGCAACATCTTCGCGCTCGCCACCGTGCTGGACGAGGAAGGGCTGATCATCGTGTCGGCCGACAACGGCCGTGAGGCGATCCGCCTGGTGCAGGAGGATCCGACGATCGACATCGTGCTGATGGACATCATGATGCCGGAGATGGACGGCATCGCGACGATGCAGGAGATCCGCAAGCTGCCGCGCGGCCGCGAGCTGCCGATGGTGGCGGTGACGGCCAAGGCGATGAAGGGCGATCGCCAGAAATGCATCGAGGCCGGCGCCTGGGACTACATCTCCAAGCCGGTCGATCCGCGCCACCTGATGTCCGTGCTGCGGGGGTGGCTGTGCCGCTGAGCGCCGCGTCGTCCGTGGCCCCGCCCGCGGCGGCCGCGGGGCCGGCCAGCGACTTCGGCGCGCTGGACGATCCGGCCGACCGCGTCGACATCCTGATCGTCGACGACCTGCCCGAGAAGCTGCTCGTCTTCGAGACCGTCCTCGGCGACCTCGGCCAGAACCTCGTCTTCGCGCGCTCGGGCGCCGACGCGCTGCGCCAGATCCTGCGTCGCGACTTCGCGGTGATCCTGCTGGACGTCAACATGCCCGACATGGACGGCTTCGAGACGGCCACCCTGATCCGCCGCTACAAGCGCGCGGCGCACACGCCCATCATCTTCATCACCTCCTACGCCGACGAGATGCAGACGGCGCGCGGCTACTCGCTGGGCGCGGTGGACTACATCCCGTCGCCGGTGGTGCCCGAGGTGCTGCGTTGCAAGGTGCGCGTGTTCGTCGAGCTGCACATCCTGCAGCGCCGCATGGCGCGCCAGGCCGAGGAGCGCGTCGCGCTCGCGGCCTCGGAGGCCGCGCTGCGGCTGGCCGAGGAGTCGACCCGGCGCTCCAGCCTGCTGGCCGGCCTCAGCCATGCGCTCAGCGGCGTGATCGACCTGCGCGAGGGCATGCACGCGCTGCTGTCGCACGTGGTGCCCGCGCTGGCCGCCAACGCCACGGTGGCGCTGGTCGACGAGCGTGGTGTCGTCACGCACGCGGCCACGCGCGCCAGCCTGTTCCAGGACGACGCGGCCAGCGTGGACCTGGCGCCTTCGGGCCTGCCGAGCGCGCACTTCGCATTGCTGCGCGAGGCGCTGGCGGTGGCGGCGTCGGCCCGCGCGCACCCGCCGGCGCTGGTGGACGGGGCGTTGCAGATGCTGCCGCTGGTGCACGGCGAGCGCTTCCTGGGCGGGCTGTGGATCGACGGCGAGCTGACGCCGGTGTGCGCCGCGCTGCTCGACGAGGTGGCCGCGCGTGCGGCGATCGCCTTCGCCACCGCCAGCCTGTACCGCGCGCTGGAAGTCGAGATCGCGGTGCGCCGCCAGGCCGAGGAACGGCTGGAGGAGGCGAGCCGTCGCAAGGACGAATTCCTGGCGATGCTGGCCCACGAGCTCCGCAACCCGCTGGCGCCGATCCGCAATGCCGTCGAGCTGATCCGCCTGGCCGCGCCGACCGAGCACAAGGTGCGCTGGGCCGCCGATGTCACCGATCGCCAGGTGCGCCAACTGACGCGCCTGGTCGACGAGCTGCTGGACGTGGCACGCATCAGCCAGGGCAAGGTGGTGCTGCAGACGCAGTGCCTGGACCTGGTGGCGCTGGTGTCCCAATGCGTGGATTCGCAGCGCCACATGCTGACCGGACGCCACCAGTCGCTGACCCTGTCGCTGCCGCAACACCCGCTCAAGATCGATGGCGACGCCACCCGGCTGGCCCAGGTCGTCAACAACCTGCTGTCCAACGCGATCAAGTACACGCCCGAGGGCGGGGCGATCACGGTCAGCGTCGCCCACGCGGCGCGGCACGGGGGCGATACCGCAGTGCTGGAAGTCAGCGACAACGGCATCGGCATCGACGCGGACCTGCTGCCGCACGTGTTCGAGCTGTTCGAGCAAGGCAAGCGCGCGCTCGATCGTACGCAGGGCGGCCTGGGCGTGGGGCTGACGCTGGTGCAGCGCCTGGTGCAGCTTCATGGCGGCGAAGTCGTCGCCAGCAGCGGTGGCAGCGGGCAGGGATCGCGGTTCCGCATCACGCTGCCGTGCCTGGGCGACGCCGACGATCCGGTGCCGGTCGAGCCCGGCGCGCAGCGCCTGCCCCCGGCGGCGGTGGGGCGCCGCATCCTGGTCGTCGACGACAACGTCGATGTCGTCGAGACCACCACCATGCTGCTGGCGCTGTCGGGCCACAAGGTGCGCAGCGCCAAGGACGGGCTGCAGGCGCTGCACGTGGCCACCGAGTTCGTGCCGGAGGTCGTGCTGCTGGACATCGGCCTGCCGCTGATGGACGGCTACGAGGTGGCGCGGCGCCTGCGCCAGACCCCGCAGACGGCGGGTGCGCTGCTGATCGCGCTGACCGGCTACGGCCAGCAGGGCGACCGCCAGCGCGGCAAGGATGCGGGTTTCGACGGGCACATGCTCAAGCCGGTCGATCCGCACGCATTGGCGCGGATGATCGCGGGTTAGGGCCTGAACAGGCCCTAGATCGCCAGGGTCGCGCGGGTGGGCACGGACGGCGGCCGGGCCGCGGCCCGGCCCGGCGGTTCGCGCCGCGCGGCCGACGGCGCGATGACCCGGTCGAGCCGGGTGAGCAGCGTCGGCACGCGCAGCGGCTTGTGCCAGACGTCGCAGAAGCTGGTGCCCGCGGGCATGAACTCGGCCTCGGCGGTGACCGCGATGGCCGGGATGTCGGCCCAGCCGGGCACGGCGCGCAGCCGCTGCAGCAGCTCGGTGCCGTGGCAGTCGGGCAGGCGCAGGTCCAGCAGCAGCAGTGCCGGCGCCAGCCGCGCAGCGGCGGCCAGCGCGGCGGCGCCGTCGACGGCGATGACCAGGTCGAGCTCGGGCCGGAGTTCGAACACGGTCTGCATGAGCAGCACGTTGACCGGGTGATCCTCGACGTACAACACCACTTCACGCATGACGTTCCCCTGATGTTAGCCGGCGGTGCCGGGCATTGTTACCACGACCCGACGGACTCACATGCAATCGACGTGCCTGCAAGACCGGTGCATTTCAAGCAGCGCGGCGCATGCGCCGGAACGGCGGTCGGCAACTCCTGCCACGGCATGCCGCTTGACTCGAAGGATGCACCGCAAGCCTGCCCGCATCCTTTCGAGGAAACGCACCTTGAACCGAATCGACTCGCTGATCGCCGGCCTGGCCGCCTCCGCGGTCCTGGGTGCCTGCGCCGACATGACCCCGCGCGAGCACATCACCGCCGTCCGTGCCGGCATCGGTTCTACCCGGTGCCGCGAGGTCACTCGGGGGCGATGTCCGCCTTGTCGGCCGCGTATTCCTTGAGCCGGTTGTAGAGCGTCTTCAGGCTGACGCCCAGCGCGGCGGCGGTGCGTTCCTTCTGTTGGTGGAAGTGCTCCAGCGTGGCCAGGATCAGCTGGCGCTCGGCCTCGGCCATGGAGGTGCCGATGGGGATCGTGATCGCCGGGCCGCTGGCGACCGGGGCGACGGCCACGGGCGCTGGCACCGCGCGGGCCGGCGACACCAGCGACGAGGCGTACGCGCTGCTGGGCCCGTTCGGGTCGCCCGGCAGCCATTCCTCGTTGATGCTGTTGCCCGAGGCCATGACGTAGGCGCGCTGGACCACGTTGCGCAGTTCGCGCACGTTGCCCGGCCAGCGGTAGGCCGTCAGGCGCTGCGTGGCGAGCGGCGTGAAGGTCTTGGCCGTGCCCTCGCGCTCGCAGATGGCGGTCAGGAAGTGCTGGGCCAGCAAGGGCACGTCGTCCGAGCGGTCGCGCAACGGCGGCAGTTCGATCGGGAACACATTCAGGCGATACAGCAGGTCCTCGCGCAGCCGGCCCGAGGACACCGCCAGCTCGGGCGGCCGGTTGGTGGCGGCGATCACGCGCACGTCGGTCTCCTGGGCGACGGTCGAGCCGACGCGCATGAACATGCCCGTCTCGAGCACCCGCAGCAGCTTGACCTGCAGCTCCAGCGGCATCTCTGTGATCTCGTCGAGGAACAGCGTGCCCCCGTGGGCGCGTTCGAAGAAGCCCTGGTGCTGGCGATCGGCGCCGGTGAAGCTGCCCTTCTCATGGCCGAAGATTTCGCTCTCGATCAGGTTGGGCGAGATCGCGCCGCAGTTGACGGCCAGGAACGGGTGCTTGCGCCGACGGCTGAGGTCGTGCACCGTCTGCGCGACCACTTCCTTGCCGGTGCCGCTCTCGCCGGTGATGAACACCGACACCGCGGTGACGGCGACGCGCGAGATCTGCTCGTAGATTCGCCGCATGGGAGCCGAACGGCCCCAGAGGTGGCCGAAATGCCCGGACGTCTCCCACTCGGCGGTGAGCGAGGCGAGCTCGGCCTGGATCGCGGACGGCCGCATGACGCGCGACAGGATGCCCTGCAGCTGCTTCATGTTGATCGGCTTGACCAGGTAGTCGGCCGCGCCCATGCGCAGCGCCTGGATCGAGCTCTCGAGGCTGGCATGGCCGGTGATGAGCACGATCTCGGAGTTGGCGACGAGCTGCGCGTCCTGGAACAGGTCCATGCCGCTGCCGTCGGGCAGCTGCAGGTCCAGCAGCACCAGGTCGGGCAACTGGAGCACGATCTGGCGGCGGGCATCGCGCATCGTCCGCGCGATGGCGACCGTGAAGCCCTGCGCGGAGATCAGGGCGGCCATCGTTTCGGCGGAGTCGGCGTCGTCTTCGACGATCAGCGCATGGGTCATGGTGTGCAGGTCTTCCCGGAATCGGTCGTCTCGGCATGCGCGAGACTGGATCAAGGCAGGCGCGGCCCGTGTCGCGGCGCCGCCCTCGTCGTCGGCGCTCGCTCCAGGGGAAGGATACGCCGGGTCAGGACTGATTCTGCCCACGGCCGAGCTGGTTTCTTGTCAGACGATAGCTCGACCGTCAGGGGTTCTGCACCTACGGTCTGGGGGTATGCCGGCGGTCGGGAATGACGCTTGCCGTCGGGCAGCACGCGGGCCCGGGGAGCCCGCACCCGAGACCGATCGACACCCGCGTGCCGGGGAGGGCGCCGCACCATGTTCCATACCGTCATCTGGCTGGGCGCCGGCGCCCTGGTCGGGCTGGTCGCCGGATTGCTGATGCGCGGCAACGACGACCAGGGCGTATTCGTCAACGTGCTGGTGGGCGTGCTGGGCGCGCTGGGCGCCGGCTGGTTCGTCGCGCCGTATTTCGGGTTGCACGCCGGCGACCCGCGCGTTCTCGATTTCGCTGCGTTGTCGGTGGCGCTCGTCGGCGCCATCGTGGCGCTGGCGCTGCTGGGCGTGCTGCGGGGCCGGCGCCGGCGTCGCTGACCAGGGCATGTCGGTTGCCCGACCCCAGGGGTCGCAATCGATTCCCCCTGGAGAGACCACCATGCCTGCACCGACCATCCGACCCGCCGCCGACCCGCTCGACGACATCGACCGCGCCTCGAGCGGGGTCGACACCATCATGGAGCGCCAGGACCGGGCGGACCTGCCCGGCGAGCGTTCCGACCAGCCGCGCGCCGCCGGCGGCGACGCGTACATCGATGCCGCGCGCGACCTGTCGCGCGAGTCGGTGATCCCCAGCCAGGAGGCACTGGACGCCGATCGCGACGCCGAGCGCATCGTCGACGGCGATCCCGACGTCGAACTGGCCCGCGAGAGCCTGGCGCCGGCCGAGGCCGGACTCGGCCCGGACGACGACGACACCATCGACGAGACCGAGCGCGCCGGCGACGATTCGATCCGCTGAAGCGGCGGCCCTGCCGCGCGCGGTGGACCTGTGCCGGCTGTCAAGCCAGCATCATGGCCGTCGCGCAGGCGGCCATCACGGCGGTGGTGATCCAGCCCATCGCCCGCAGCCGGCCGGAGATCGCGAACCGGCCCATCACCTTCCCGCGGGCGGCCACCAGCATCACCGCCGCCAGCATCGGCACCGCGATCACGCCGTTGAGGACGGCGGTCCAGAACAGGGCCTTGATCGGGTTGACGTGCACGAAGTTCATCGCGGTGCCGGCCAGCGTGGCCACCGCGACCACGGCGTAGAACCCGCGCGCCTGGCCGGGCTTGCTCTCCAGGCTGCTCTTCCACTGCATCGTCTCGCCCACCGCGTAGGCCGCGCTGCCGGCCAGCACCGGCACGGCCAGCATGCCGGTGCCGACGATCCCCAGCGCGAACAGCGCGAACGCGAACGGTCCGGCCACGGGCTTCAGGGCCTGCGCCGTCTGGGCGGCGCTGTCGATGTCGCGCACGCCGTGGGCGTGCAGCGTCGCGGCGGTGGTCAGGATGATGAAGAACGCCACCAGGTTGGAGGCGCCCATGCCCAGGTAGGTATCGACGTCGATGCGGTGCAGCTGGGCGGCGGCCTGCCGCGGCGCTTCCAGCAGCGGACGGTCCTCGGCGCAGGCGTCCATGTCCTCGACCTCCTGCGAGGCCTGCCAGAAGAACAGGTAGGGGCTGATCGTGGTACCGAAGATGGCCACCATGGCCGTCACCTCGGCGTGGCCGAACGCCAGCCGGGGCAGCAGGGTGTCGTGCAGGACGCGGCCCCAGTCGATGTGCACGACGAACACCGTGGCCACGTAGGCCAGCAGCGCCAGCGTGAGCCATTTCAGCACCCGCACGTAGCGGTGGTACGGCACCAGCACCTCCAGCGCGACCGACAGCAGCCCGATACCCACCGTGTAGCCGGCGGCCGGGCCGGGCAGCAGCAGGGCGCTCGCCTCGCCCATGGCGCCGAGGTCGGCGCCGATGTTGATCGTGTTGGCCACCAGCAGCAGGAACACGAGCGGATACAGGGCCCAGCGCGGATAGTGCTCGCGCAGGTTGCCGGCGAGCCCCTTGCCCGTCACGCGGCCGATGCGCGCGCACACCAGCTGCACCGCCACCATCAGCGGGTAGGAGAACACCATCGTCCACAGCAGGCCGTAGCCGAACTGCGCGCCGACCTGCGAGTACGTGCCGATGCCGCTCGGGTCGTCGTCGGACGCGCCGGTGAGCAGGCCGGGGCCGAGCAGGGCGGCCAGGCCCTTCTTCTTTCCTGGCGCGCCAGCCTGGGCCGGTGCCGCGGTGGAAGCATGGAGGGAAGACATGCCGCGCCGGGGCAATGGCCGTGCCGGCGCGCTCGCATGACAATGCACCCGAACTGGAGGAGGAACGATGGACGCCTTGCGCGGTCTCGCACTATTGCTGGTACTGCAGGCCGCCGGGGACGGCCTCGCGCACGCACTGCGCCTGCCCGTGCCCGGGCCGGTGGTGGGCATGGTGCTGCTGATGGCGGCGTTGCGGCTCGAGCGCCTGCGCGCGCCGGTGCGCGCGATCGCCGAGCTGCTGCTGGCCCACCTGTCGCTGCTGTTCGTGCCGGTGGGCGTGGGCGTCGTCACGCACCTGGACCTGCTGGCGCACAGCGGCGGCGCGCTGCTGGTGGCCATCGTCGCATCCACCTGGACGGGCATGGCCGTGACGGCCCTGGTGCTGCGGCGGCTGCTGGGCGCGGACGAGCGCGAACCCGATCCGGAGGCCGGCGATGCCTGACTTCGTGCAGCTGTGGGTCTACCTGGCGGCGTCGCCGCTGTTCGGCCTGACGGCCACGCTCGCGGTCTACGTGGCGGTGCAGGCCGCCTACGAGCGCACCGGGCGCGCGCCCTGGGCCAATCCGGTGCTGTGGTCGGTCGTGGTCATCGGCGCCGTGCTGGTGGCCACCCGCACGCCTTACCCGACCTATTTCGCCGGTGCGCAGTTCGTGCACGTGATGCTGGGCCCCGCGGTCGTCGCGCTCGGCTGGCCGCTGTGGCTGCGGCGCGACCAGCTGCGCCGGCGCGGCGCAGCGCTGACCGTGGCGGCGCTGTGCGGCGGCGCAGCGGCCGCCGCCAGCGCGGTGGCCATCGGCTGGGCCCTGGGGCTGGAGCCGGAGACGCTGCGCTCGCTGGCGCCGAAGTCCGTCACCGCGCCGGTGGCCATGGGCATCGCCGAGCGCATCGGCGGCGTGCCGGCCCTGGCCGCGGTCTTCGCGGTGCTGACCGGCATCGTCGGCGCGCTGTCGGCGCGGCGGCTGTTCGACCTGCTGGGCATCCGCTCGTGGGCCACCCGCGGCTTTGCCCTCGGCACGGCGGCCCACGGCATCGGCGCGGCCCGCGCGCTGCAGGTGCATCCCGAGGCCGGAGCCTACGCCGGGATCGCGTTCGGGCTGCAGGTGGTGCTGGCGGCGGTGCTCATTCCGCTGCTCGCGCACTTCTTCTAGCAGGGCGCCGGCGCGGGGGCGTCGGCCGACAGCGTGCGCAGGAAGGCCACCAGGTCGCGCCGCTCGCCGGCGGTCAGCGGCGTCGGCGCGGCCCCCGGGTCGGCGGCATGCGGCTGCACCGCGTCGCACAGCCGCGCCGCGCTGCCGTCGTGGAAGTAGGGGGCGGTGGCAGCGACATCGCGCAGGCCCGGCGTGCGCACCCGGTCGGCGGGCGCGTCGTCGCGGCCGGCCTGCGCGACGCCTGCAGCGCCCCCGGCATGGACCCGCGACGCATGCAGCGCATCGTCGCCGAGCGTGGGGCCCGCATGGCAGCCCGCACACCCGGCGCGGCCGACGAACAGCCGCAGGCCGCGTCGCGCGGCGGCCGGGAAGGCGTCGGACGCGGCGGGGCCGGCCGCCTGCGGCGCGCTCGCCAGCGCGTCGCGCCAGTCATCGAAGGACGCCCGTGGCGTCGCCAGCGTCTCGACATAGGCGGCCAGCGCGAGGCCGACCTCGCGCAGCACGCGCGCGTCGTCGTTGTCGACGCCGCCGAACACCGCGGCATGGCGCGCGGCCAGCAGGGCGTCGCCGCGCACCAGCGCGGCGACCCGCGCCGCGCTGGCCGGCATCTCGCGCGCGTCCTCCAGCGGCCGCAGGCATTGTCGCCACAGCGACGCCCGCGCGCCGTCCCAGCCGTAGTGGCGGTGGCGCGCCGCGTCGAGCAGGCTGGGCGTGTTGCGCGATCCGGGCGCCACGCCCTGGGCGACGGTGCGGCCGTCGGCGAAGTGCCGCCACGGTTCGTGGCAACTGGCGCAACGCAGGCCGGTGGGCGACAGGCGCGGGCTGTGGAACAGCGCCTCGCCGAGCGCGATGCCGGCGGGCCGGCCCGAGGCCGGGTTGTCGGGGTCGGTCGAGGCCGGCAGCGGCCAGGGTCCCAGCGCCAGGATCGCGGCGCGTTCGGCCGCAGTCAGAGCCGCGGGCTCGCCCGCGGCGGCCGGCGCGCCGTGCGCCAGCGTGAACAGGGCGATGCCGGCGATGCCGGCGAGGCCGGCCGCCAGCACGCCGGCGGCAGCGGCCAGCGGACAGGCCGGCCGGCGCCTACTGCCGGCCCACGGTCTGCGCATGCGCGGCCTTCCAGCTGGCGACCTCGCGCTTGAGCTGCGAGTACTCCGCGCACGGCGTGAAGCACAGCTGGTCGAGCGCCTTCAGGTGCTCTTCGGCCTGCGCGATGTTGCCGGCCAGCAGGTAGGCCTCGCCCATGTACTCGTGCGCGCCACGGTGGCGCGGGTCGATGGCCAGCGCCTTGTCGTAGTGCAGGAACGCGGCGTCCAGGTTGCCGGTCTTGCGGTAGGCGTAGCCCAGCCAGTTCTGGGCGTCGGCATCCTTCGCGTGCTCGGGGCTGCGCGCCAGGTAGGACTCGAGCAGCGCGACGGCCTGCGGGAAATGGCCGGCGGCGACCTCGGACACCGCCTGGCTGTACTCCGGGTCGACTGCCGAGGGCTTGCCGTTGGCCAGGGTGGTCATGCCGCCACCGCCGCCGCCGCTTCCGCCCCCGCCCGAGGCGAGGACGGGCGCGGCGGCGAACGCGGCCAGCAGCAGGGCGACGGTCAGGCGGGGCGGGAACGGGTTCGGATGCATGGAAACTCCTCGCGTGCGACGGATCGGTTTGTCGAGGTAGATGCCGGGGTGCCCGGCGGCGGTTCATGCGCCGCTGCAGGGGACGAAACGACGCGACGACTGCGCGAGCCCGCCAGGGGCCGCAAATCGGCGCTATCCTGAGGTCAAAACCTGCCCCTGCCGGATGGACCCGATCGCCCACACGGACCCTCACCGCCGCCTCGGCCTGCTGCAGACGCTGGAACGCCTGCCCGCCGACGCGGACCCCGCGTTCGACCGCCTGAGCCGGATCGCCGCGGCCGTCACCGGCTCCGCCATCGCGATGATCACGTTCGTCGCCGGCGAGCGCCAGTTCATCCGTTCGCGCGTGGGCGTCGACGCCACGGAGCTGGCACTGGCCGGCGACAGCCTGTGCGCACTGGCCCTGGGCGCGGAGGGACTGGTGGAGATCGAGGACGCGACGCGCGACGCGCGTTACGCGCACGACGACTTCGTGGACGGGCCGCGGGCGATCCGCTCCTACGCGGGCGTGCCGCTGCGCTTCGAGGGCCAGGTGCTGGGCACGCTGTGCGTGATGGATCCGCGGCCGCGCCGGCTGCCCGACGACCAGCGCGCGATCCTGGGCGACCTGGCCGGCCTGGTCGAGACCCTGCTCGAATCGCGCCAGAAGCAGTGGCTGCTGGGCGAGGAACGCCAGTACGCCGTGGCGCTGGCGACGTCGCTGGGCGAGTCCGAGGCGATGCTGGCCCAGGCGCAGCGGCTGGCGCAGGTCGGCAGCTGGGAGATCGACGTCGCCACCGGGATCATCGTGTGGTCCGCCGCGCTGTACGAGCTGTTCGGCCGCGATCCGGCGCGCGGCCCGATCACCGTCGACGAGTTCCGCGAATTCGTCGCCGCCGCCGACCGGCCGGCGTTCGACGCCATGGCGCGCCGGGCCTTCAAGGACCACGAGCCCACGCAGACCGAATTCCGCTGCCTGTTCCCGGACGGCCGCGAACGCTGGGTCAGCGCGGTCAGCGAGCCGGTGCGCGACGCGTGCGGGCACGTGGTGCACCTGCGCGGCACGCTGCAGGACGTCACCGAACGCAGGCTGCACGAGCGCCTGGCGCGCGAAGGCGCGGAACGCGACCGCCTGCTGTGGCAGACCTCCGCCGACGTGGTGCTGATGGTCGGCGAGGACGACCTGATCCGCTTCTGCAATCCGGCCATCGAGCCGCTGCTGGGCCACCGGCCCGAGGATGTGATCGGCCAGCCGTTGACGATGCTGCAGCCCGCGCGCATGCACGAGGCCCACCGCCACGGCATGGCCCGCTACCTGGCCAGCGGCCAGCGGCGGCTCGACTGGCGCGCCGTCGAGATCGTCGCGCTGCACCGCGACGGCCGCGAGATCCCGGTGGAGATCTCCTTCAGCGACATGCAGATCGAAGGCAGGCGCGTCTTCGGCGCCTTCATGCGCGACATCACGCAGCGCATGGAGCAGCAGCGCGCGCTGCAGCACAGCGAGGAGCGCTACCGCCGCATCGTGCAGACCGCGGCCGAGGGCATCTGGACGATCGATGCGGACAGCGTCACCACCTTCGTGAACCCGACGATGGCCGCGATGCTGGGCTACACGGCCGACGAGATGCTGGGCCGGTCGATGTACGACTTCATGGACGAACGCGCCCATGCCGAGGCGCGCCAGAACGTGCGCCGGCGCGAGCAGGGCATCTCCGAACAGCACGAGTTCCGGCTGACGCGCAAGGACGGCAGCGACCTGTGGACGGCGATGAGCACCAGCGCCACCTTCGACGCCGACGGCCGCTACGCCGGCGCGCTGGCCATGGTCACCGACATCACCGACCAGCGCCGCGGGCAACTGCTGCGCCTGGAACTGGAGAACCAGCTGCGCGAGGCGCAGAAGATGGAGGCCATCGGCGTGCTGGCCGGCGGCATCGCGCACGACTTCAACAACGTGCTGGCCGGCATCCTGGGCAACGCGGCGCTGGCCCTCGAGGACCTGCCGCCCGACCATCCGGTCGCCGCGAACCTGGCGCAGATCCGCAAGGCCGGCCTGCGCGGGCGCGGCCTGGTGCAGCAGATCCTGGCGTTCGCCCGCCGCCAGCCGCGCGAGGTGGTCAGCTGCGCGCTGCGGCCCCTCGTCGAAGACTGCCTGGCGCTGCTGCGGTCGACGCTGCCCGCGGGCGTCGCCCTCGAGGCGTCGCTGTGCGACGAGGCCCTGTTCGTGATGGCCGACGCCACCCAGGTCGAGCAGGTGCTGATGAACCTGTGCACCAACGCCTGGCACTCGCTGGGCGGCAAGCCCGGACGCGTCGCCGTGGCCCTGGCCGCGGTGGAGCTCGACGCCGCCGCGGCACGCCAGCTGGGCGCGGGCCTGACGCCGGGCGCCTACGCCCGCCTGAGCGTCGAGGACGACGGCCCGGGCATGGACGCGCTCACCCGCGAGCGCATCTTCGAACCCTTCTTCACCACCAAGCCGGTGGGCGAGGGCACCGGACTCGGGCTGGCGGTGGCCCACGGCATCATCGCAGCGCACGGCGGCGTCATCCGCGTGCAGACGGCGCCCGGGCAGGGCAGCACCTTCGAGATCTACCTGCCGCGCTCGGCCACCACGGCCGCCGCCGTCGATCGCCCCGCGCCGCCCATGCTCGCCCAGCGCGGCAACGGCGAGAGCGTGCTCTACATCGACGACGACGAGGTGATGGTGCTGATGGTCGAGCGCCTGCTCGAGCGCCTGGGCTACCGCGTCACCTGCCGGCACGACCCGGCTCGCGCGATCGAGGCCGTGCGCGCGGCGCCGGCGGCGTTCGACATCGTCGTCACCGACCTCAACATGCCCGGGCTGTCCGGCCTGGACGTGGCGCGCGCGCTGCTGCGCCTGCGCGCCGACCTGCCGGTGATCGTCATCTCCGGCAACCTGCCCGACCAACTGCAGGACGAGGCGCACCAGGCCGGCGTGCGCGCGCTGGTGCACAAGCAGTACACGCTGGAGGAGCTCGGCGCCGTCGTCCACTGGGTGCTGGCCGGCGGCCGGCGCCTGGGGCTCGAGCCACTGCAGATGCCGGCGCGCCTGGCCTGAGGGACGCGCGGTACGCGCCCGCGGGCCTGATTGCGGGACGACGAACACCCCCGCCGTGCGGGGCGAGCGGAACGGGTCGCGTGCGCGGTGTCCAGGCCGCTGCCGCCCCACAGGTGCAGGCCCGGCGCCGTGGTGACGCCGACGGGTGCGGAGGCGATCGACGAGGGCGGCACGGCCGACAGCACCCGGCGCGGGTTGGGCGAGTTGCCGTCGGCCAGCGCAACTACATAGGCGTCGTAGTCGATGCCGACGGCCCGCGACGGCTCAGCGGACCGGGTCGTCGGCGACGGCCGTCGCGGCGTGCGCGCTGCCGGCAAGCATGTGCGCGAAAGCCGGCTGGCGCGCGCGCAGTTGCGCGAGCGTGCCGACATCGACCAGGCGCCCGGCCTCCATCAGCGCGACACGGTCGAAGTGCGCGAGCAGGCTCATGCGGTGCACCGAGGCGACGATGCACGCGGATGGGAACGTGGCACCCAGCTGGTCGTGGATGCGGGCCTCGGTGATCGGGTCGAGCGCCCCGGTGGGTTCGTCGAGGAAGACGATCGAGCTGCCCGCCGCCGCCAATGCGCCGCGCGCCAGGCACAGCCGCTGGCGCTGGCCGCCCGACAGGTTGCCGCCACGCTCGGCCACCGCGAACTCGAGGCCGCCGTCCAGCCCGGACAGCACCGCGTCGAACGCGCTGCCGCGCAGCGCCGCCGCCAGGGCCGGCTCCGGCAGCGCGGTGCCGAAGTCGAGGTTCTCGCGCACGCTGCCCTCGAACACGTCGGCCTCCTGCGGGATCAGCGTGGACAGCGCCGCGAGGTCGTGCACCCCGTCCTGCACCCGGCCATCGACCTCGACGACGGTGCCGGGCGCCGCGTAGAGTCCGGCCAGCACGCGCAGCAGCGTGCTCTTGCCCGCGCCACTGCCGCCCACCAGCGCGATGCGCTCGCCGCGCTCGAGCGCGAGCGCATCGACGCGCAGGGGCGGCGCGTCCGGCGCGGCGGCCGCGTGGCGGAACGCGATGTCGCGCACCACGATGCGCCGCCACTGTGCCGGCAACGGTGCCACCGGCTCGCCCATGGGGGCGTCGAAGATCGGCCGCGCGCTGACGTAGTTGGCGCGCATGTGCGACAGGCCCTGCATGCGCCCGGTCATGTCGGTGGCCACCGCGGCGGTGCGGCTGGCGTACTGCTGCACCATGAACACCGCGCCGATGGCGATGCCCGTGGCACCGCGGCCCGTCTGCAGGTACACGTAGGCCACGACCAGCGACCAGGTGGTCAGGGTGCTGACCAGGTCGACCAGGCACCACTTGTACTCGTTGAGCACGATGTTGCGTCCCAGCGGCACGAACACGCGCGCGAGGCGCGCCTGCAGGAGCCGGCGCGACGCCTGCTGCAGGCGCAGGCTCAGCACCGTGCCGATGTGGCCCAGGAAATCGGCCATGCCGGCGGCGTAGCGGCGCTCGGCCGCCATCTCCTCCAGCGAGTACTTCATCAGGGTGCGGTCGATCCGCATGCTGAGCAAGGCCAGCGTGCCGAACGCCAGGAACGCGGCCAGTCCGATGCCCGGCGCCAGCGCCACCAGCGCGACCAGCGGCCCCACCAGCCCGACGAAGCTTTGCAGGTAGATGAACTGGTTGGCCGAGAACTCGTAGAGCGCGTTCGTGGATTGCCGCACGCGCTGCTGCATGTCGTTCGAATGATGGCGTTCGTGCCAGCCCAGCGGGGCCGCCGTCAGGCGCCCGTAGAGTTCGTCGGACAGCGACTCGCGCACCCGCAGGCCCACGCGGCGCTCGAGGACGCGGCCGGGTCCGTGCAGCATCCACGCGCCCACCGAGGCCCCCATCACGCAGCCGACCCAGCCCAGCGCGCGGCCCAGGCTGCCCGCGCCGCCGTGCTGCAGGGCGTCGATGGCCTGCGCGGCGAACCACGGCACCGCCAGGCGCACCAGTTGCGAGCCGGCCAGCAGCGCCATCGACGCCAGCATCGCCACCCGGGCGCCCGTGGCATGGCGCCACACGCCGCGGTACAGGCCGGCATCGACGGGGTTGGCGGAAGGATGGGGAGCAGGGGGCACGGCGGGTGTCCGGGCGACGGCGACAGTGCGTCAGCGGACACCATACGGCAAGTCGGCGTGCGCGATGGGCCGACAAGCACCGCAACGCCGGCGCAGTCGCGGCGATCGGGCCCGCCATGGAAAGCGGCCGGACGAGCCGGCCGCGGAAAGAGTGTCAGCGGGCCGCCGGGCGGCCCGCGCGCTCAGCGCTGCTTGTCCGGGCGGCTGCCCTGTTGGCCGCCTTGCTGCGGCGACGTGCCGGTCTTGCTCTGCGCCTGGCCCGGATCGGCCTTCAATTGGCCGCCGTGCTGGTCGCGTCCGCCGCCCGACTGTCCCTGCTGGTCGCTGCGACCCGCGGAGGTGTTGCTGCCCTGCTGCGGACCTGGCTGGCCGCCCTGGCCTGGCTGATTCTTCTGCATCTGGTGCTCCTTGGTTGGGTTGCCCCGCCGTTCTCCGGTGGAGACGGCCTTCGAAGACGTTCGGAGGTCGTGCCCCGATGCGGCAAGGTGCATTCCCGAAGCGACTTAGTTGCTGTAGTTCTCCACCGTGCCGATGTCGCGCGGGGCGGCGGTCTCGGGATCGGCCCCGAACTCGCGCTTGGCGCGCCGCTGGCGCAGCAGGTCCCAGCACTGGTCGAGCTGCTCGGCCACGCTCTTGAGGCGCGGGGCATTGGCCTCCGGGGCCGCGGGGTCGTCGCGCAGCTTGTGCTCCTCGTCGACGAGGGCGGTGATGCGGTCGAGGATGGTCTGGTCTTGCATGGCGGCTCCTGAAGCGGTGTCGTGGCGCCCGCGGACGCGGACGCGACCTGGGTGGCCGGCAATTTGCGCTCCTTGCCGGGCCGCGTCAACCGCTGCAGGTATTCAGCGCACCGGACCCTCGCGCTCGCAGGCCAGTCCGCCGTCGGGGCCGAGCTCGCAGCGGGTGATCTCGCTGCCGTCGCGGCGGCGGGCGACGACGGTCCAGCGGCCGCCGTCGTCGTCGTCGGCACCGACCCGTTCCAGCACCAGGAAGCCGAACGCGTCGCTGGTGGTCGCGTGCGCGAGCCGGGTGCCGGGCGCCGGCGCCAGGCCGGCGGGCAGGGCGGGGGGCAGGGGCGAGTCCAGGTGGTCGCCGCCGTTGCCCGCCACCAGCGCGGCGGGGTGGCCGTCGGCGAAGCCGAGGGCCTGGAACAGGTGCACATGGCCGTGCAGCGCGGCCTGGATCGCCGGCGGGAAGTAGACCGTGCCGTTGACCTCGGCCAGCGCCTGCTGCAACGGAGCGTTGCCCGGGTATGGGTGCGTTGCGCCGGGGCGATCGTCCGGGGCGAACGCGAGCACCGGGTGGTGGCTCGCGAACCAGCTGCGCACGCCGGGCACCGCCAGCGCGTCCAGCGCGCGCACGTCGGCGACGTAGGCCGCGAGGATGGCGCGGTCGCGCGGTCGGGCCCGGTCCAGCGGGGCGTTGCCCGCATGTGCCGAATCGAACACTATCACCTGCGTGGACCGGCCCACCGGCACCGCATAGGGCGGCGTGAATTCGGCGGCGGCGTCGTTGGCCGGGAGGTCGCACGAACGCGCCGCGGTGTAGGGCTCGGGCGCGAGCAGGCGGAACCAGCCCTGGCCGGCCCGGCTGCACTCCTCGTGGTTGCCGCGCAGGAAGATCCAGGGCGCCGCCGCCAGCAGCGGCCGCGCCGGCGCGAAGAAGTCAGCGTTCCACGCGTCCCAGCCGTAGCCCCAGGGGCTGCCGGCGCAGCCGGCGTTGCCGGCCGGGCAGGGCGTCTCGCGGTAGTGGTAGTCGCCGACGTGGATCACCAGGTCCGGCGCCAGCGCGGCGGCGGCCGCGGCCACCTGGGCGAAGGGCCAGCCCGCGGGATCGGAGCAGGCCTGCGCCGCGTCGCCCTTGATGCGGCACCCGGTATCACCCAGCACGACGATGCGGCGCGGCTGCGCCCGCGGCACCGGCAAGTCGCGGCCGCCGACCTGCGCCGTCCGCGCGCCGGCGGGCAGCGCCGCCTCGCAGACGTCGACGTCGAACCGCGCCGCCCGGGGCGTGCCGGCGCCCGGCGTGCCCGCGGCGGCGCGCAAGGCCATCGGCACGGGCGCGCCGTCGACCGCCAGCGCCGGGCAAGCGCCCGGTTCGGCGACGGTGCGCACGATCGCGCTCGGTCCCAGCTCGATCCAGGCCGGGTCCGCGCGCGGCGCCGCCACGGGTTCCGGGGCGGGAGCCACGGCCACGGCCGGCGGGGGCGGCGGCGGCGGCGTGGCGCAGCCCGCCAGCCAGGCGGCGAACACGAAGCCCGGTACGGCGAGGGGTACGAGGGGTTTCATCAGGTTTCTGTTTGTATCGAGCATGCGCTGCGCAGTGGACAGTCTGCCGGCGCCCACGCATACTGGCAAATCGAGTTCGAACACGAACGAGTTCCCGCCGATGCCCGAGACAGGCCACGAGCGAGAACCGCAGGTCGCGCGCTTCGGCACGAGGGATTTCTCAATGGTGGCAGCTGCACGGCGGATCGAGCGTCTCGATCGGCTCGAACGCATTATCCAGACGCAAGCACTGCTGGTCCAGGCCGACCTGGCGCTGAACCCGTTCATGCAGCTGGTCATCGACAAGCTGCGCGAGCTCACCCAGGCGCACGGGGCATCGATCGACTTCGTCGACGGCGACCACACCGTGGTGCGCCGGGCCAGCGGCGCCATGGCCGCCCACCTGGGCCTGCGCATCGCCAACGCCACCAGCCTGTCGGGCCTGTGCGTACGCACCGCCACCGTGCAGACCTGCGACGATTCCGAGACCGACCCGCGCGTCGATCGCGCCACCTGCCGCATCCTGGGGGTGCGCTCGATGCTGTTCGCGCCGCTGCGCCAGGGCAATGCCGCCGTGGGCGTGCTCAAGGTGTTCTCGGAGCTGCCCGACGCCTTCGACGACGGCGACGTGCAGATGCTGCAGCTGATGGCCAGCGCGATCGTCGCGGCCCTGGCCAAGAAGGCCGCGCTCGACGCCCGCAACGAGGCCGAGGCGCGCCTGCGCACCAGCGAGGAGCGCATGCGCGCGCTGCTGGAGCACGCCCACGACGCCGTCATCTCGATCGACGAGCAGGGCTGCGTCTCGCAATGGAATCGCGCCGCGGAGCGCCTGTTCGGCTGGTCGCCCATCGAGACCCTGGGCCAGCCGGTGGCCGAACTGGTCGTGCCGCCGTCGCTGCGCGGCGAGGTGGCCACGCTGATCGTTCGCTACGCGACCGCCGAGCGCCTGGAGGACGCCCACCAGCGCGTGACGCTCCCGGCGATCGACCGTGGCGGCCGCCAGTTGTCCGTCGAGGTGAGCCTGACCGCCACGCGCGTGGCCGGGCGCTGGGAACTGACCGCCTTCGCCCACGACGTGTCCGAGCGCCGCGAGTTCGAGGCCCGGCTGCGCGCGATGGCGCTCAGCGACGGCCTGACCGGGCTGGCCAACCGCCGCAGCTTCATGGAGACGCTGGAAAAGGCCGTGTCGCGCCACGCCCGCGGCGGGCCCGCGCTGGCGCTGCTGTTCCTCGACCTGGACGGCTTCAAGGGCATCAACGACGAATACGGCCACCATGTCGGCGACCTGGCACTGCAGACCTTCGCGCGCCGGCTCGAGGCCTGCGTGCGCAAGGGCGACACCGTCGCGCGCCTGGGCGGCGACGAGTTCACCGTGCTGGCCGAGGGCATCGCCACGCTGGAACAGGCGCGCGCGATCGCCGACAAGATCATCGACGCCATGAAGCCGCCGCTCGAGGGCCACGGCGTGTGCCTGCGCGCGAGCATCGGCATCAGCCTGTACCAGCCGCCGGCCGATGCGTCGCGCTTCCTGCGCGAGGCCGACCATGCCATGTACCACGCCAAGCACAACCACGACGAGGTCGAAGGCGTTTCGGCGTTCATGTCCGGCGCCGAACTGCTGGACTGAGCCCAGAATAGGGCGCCGACGCCCGACCCGTGGAGCCCTCCGTGACCGATCCGCACCCCCATCCGCACGGCGACACCGGCGACCCGCCCTGGAAGCACGACGGCGTGCGCGTGGTGCCCGCCGACCGGCTCGACCCGAACACCGCCCAGACCCCCGGCATGGATCGCCAGGCCGCGATCACCTTCGCGCGCACCGGCGCCCAGAAGCTGTGGGCCGGCACCGTGCACATCCACCCGAACGCCAAGACCGGCGCCCACCACCACGGCCCGCTGGAGAGCGTGATCTACGTGGTCAAGGGCCGGGCGCGGATGCGCTGGGGCGAGCACCTCGAGTTCACCGCCGAGGCCGGCCCGGGCGACTTCATCTATGTGCCGCCGTTCGTGCCGCACCAGGAGATCAACGCCAGCCCCACCGAGACGCTCGAATGCGTGCTGGTGCGCAGCGACGGCCAGGCCACCGCGGTCAACCTCGACATCGAGCCCGCCGAGCCGCCCGAGGACGTGGCCTGGATCGATCCGACCCACCCGGGCTGAGCGCCCCGGGACTCACTCGGCGAAGAACTGGTCCCGTGCCGAGCTCGTGATCGCCGCGACGCAGGGATGCGTGATGCGCCGCTCGGTGGAGATCGCATGGAACTCCTCCACCAGCTCGGCGCTGCGCCCCACCACGCGCACGCCGTGCTGGGCGGCGGTCTCCGATTCGAGCACCGCGGGCGTCATGAACACGCCGCGCCCCTCGCCGCCGAAGGCCTTCATCAGCGCCGCATCGTCGAACTCGCCGATGACGCGCGGCCGGATCTTGTGCGACGCCAGCCACAGGTCGAAGCGGCGCCGCATCGCCGAGGCATGGCCGGGCAGCAGCATCGGCGCGTCGTCCAGGCACTGCGGGAACGCGCCCTGGAGCGAGCGCTTGAGCTCGGGCGTCGCGAAGAAGCTCATCGCGGTCGAGCCGAGCGGGTGGTTGAACGCCTTCATGCCGGCCTGGCGGCCCAGCGGTTCGTCGGCCAGAACCAGGTCGAGCCGCTGCACGGCCAGTTGCGCCAGCAGGTCGGTGAACTTTCCCTCGTGGCAGATCAGGCGCACGTTGGCCGCGGCGGCCAGGGCCGGCTCCAGCAGCCGGTAGGCGATCGACTTGGGCACCGAGTCGGCCAGGCCCACCCGGAAGTCCAGCGCCGCGTCGACGCCGCTGGTGCGGCCGATGCGCGCCTCCAGCTCCGCGCCGAGCGCGAAGATCTGGTCGGCGTAGCCGACGGCCAGGTGGCCCTCGTCGGTCAGCTCCAGGCCGCGCCCGGCCTTGCGGAACAGCGCACAGCCCAGGCGGTCCTCCAGCAGCTTGATCTGGCCCGACAGGGTCTGCGGCGAGATGGCCAGTTGCTGGCCCGCGCGCACGACGCCGCCGGCCTTGGCCGCGGCCCAGAAATAGTGGAGGTGCTTGTAGTTCATGTCGCGGGCCAATCAATACTGCGGATTTATCGAAGCGATGCCGCCGTCAATACGACTTTACGCTGAAAGTGCTGGCGCCTACAGTGGCCAATCCCCCGCACCGGTATCCCCTCATGGAATTCCTGCTCGACCCGACCCTGTGGGTCGCCTTCGCGATGCTCACCACGCTGGAGATCGTGCTGGGCATCGACAACATCATCTTCCTGACCATCCTCGTCGGCCGCCTGCCGCCCGCGCGCCGCGACGCCGCGCGCCGCGCCGGGCTGGCCTTCGCGATGCTCACGCGCATCGGGTTGCTGATGTCGCTGAGCTGGGTGATGGGCCTGACGACGCCGCTGTTCGCCATCGCCGGCCACGCCTTCAGCGGGCGGGACCTGGTGCTGCTGGGCGGCGGCATGTTCCTGCTCTACAAGGCCTCCAGCGAGATCTTCGAGGCCGTGGAGCGGGGCGAGGCCGGCGCGCATGCGCCGGCGAAACCCGCCAGCGCGGCGCGCTTCTGGGCCGTGATCGCGCAGATCGCCGTCGTCGACATCGTCTTCTCGCTGGACTCGGTGATCACCGCCGTGGGCATGGTCGACCGCGTGGGCGTGATGATCGCCGCCGTCGTGGCTTCGGTGGCCCTGATGATGTTCGCCGCCCGGCCGATCGGCGAGTTCGTCGAGAGCCATCCGTCCGTCAAGGTGCTCGCGCTGGCCTTCCTGGTGATGGTGGGCATGACGCTGGCGGCCGAGGCGTTCGACGTGCACGTGCCCAAGATGGTGATCTACGCCGCGATGGGGTTCTCGCTGGTCGTCGAGCTGCTCAACATCCGGGCGCGCGCCCGGCGCGTCGCCGCCGCCGTCGCAAGCGCCTGAGACGGGCGGCTCAAATCTGCGGTTTTCTCGAATCGACTGTTCGTGTCATTCGCATTTACACGAAGCATTCGGTGGTCCACAGTGAGGCATCCGCAATGCAAGGAGTCTTGCCGTGAACCTTCGATCCAGCCCCGACAACCCGCGCCGTCCGTCGTACGCGCAGGAGACCCGCCTCGTGTCGGCGGGCGGAAACGCGCGCGTGCTGCGCAACACCTACGCGCTCCTCGCGCTGTCGATGGTACCCACCGTACTGGGCGCCTGGCTGGGCCTGGCAACGGGCCTGGCCACGTCCATGGGCGGCGTGCTGTCCATGGTTGTCTTCATGGGGGGTGCCATCGGCCTGATCTGGGCCATCGAGAAGAACCGCAACTCGCCGGCCGCCGTGCCGCTGCTGCTCGCCTTCACGTTCTTCATGGGCCTGATGCTGTCGCGCGTGCTGGGCTTCGTGCTGGGCATGGGCAACGGCACCGGGCTGGTGATGACGGCCTTCGCCGGCACCGCCACCATCTTCTTCGGCATGGCCACGTTGTCGTCCGTCCTCAAGCGCGACCTGACGTCGCTGGGCAAGTGGCTGTTCATCGGCGCCGTGATGCTGATGGTGGCGGGCATCGCCAACGTCTTCATCCAGTCCGGCGCGCTGATGATCACCCTGTCGGTGCTGGCGATCGGCATCTTCTCGGCCTTCGTGCTACACGACCTCAAGCGCGTGCGCGACGGTCTGGAGACCAACTACGTCATCGCCACGCTGGGCGTCTACCTGAGCCTGTACAACGTGTTCCAGAACCTGCTGGTGCTGCTGGGCGTGTTCGGCGGTAGCGACGACTGATCGGCTTCATCGTCTGTACGGAGCCGATCGAACGGATGCAAGGTCTGCGAGGGTCAGAGACGCGAGACAAAGTCCATTACCGCGTTCATCACGTCCAGATTCGACGACGCGCCCATCTGCGCGTCGATGGAGGAGACCCCGTGTTCGGCGCCCAACACCCGCTTGAGCACCAGCTTTCCCGCGCAGCTCGTCCACGTGTCGACATTGCCGGAATTTACGAAGGCCTGGCTGGCCAACGCGCCGTTGCACACGATGGCGGTCCGGGCCTGCTGCTGGCGGAACTCACCGACGACCACGCTGTTGTCCCACGCCGTCACCGAAGTCTGCACCACGACGGGGTTCACCGTCCAGGTCGCCGCCTCCCAGGCGCCGGCAGTCTGCATGACCTCGTCACTGTCGCCGATGATGCCCATGTAGGGCTTGGCCGCGCTGCCCGGAGCGCACGGCGTGGCAGGGTCATTGAATTCCGAAGAAGCCGGACCGGCCAGCGAGACGTACGCATCGAAGGTGCCAGGCGATTCGCACCACATGCGATTGGTCATGACGCCGCCCATGGAGTGGCCCATCAGCACCATGTTGGCGATACCGTACTCGCTGCGGATCTTCGCGGCGAGCGCTTGCAGGAAGGCCATGTCGTCCTGCCCGGAGTTCATGGCGTAGTTGCGCCAGGTCGTGGCGTTCGGCTCGCTGGCAATGTGTTGACCTTGCGGCACGACCAGCATCACCTTGTTGGCGTCAAGCCAAGTCCAGTTGATGGTGCTGAAGGTGGTCGTGCTCGTGTCGGCGTTCAGGCCGACCTGGTACGCGATGGCACTCTTGTTGCCGGCGCCACCGTGCAGCAGGACGATGGCCCGCGTAGCGCCAGCAGTGTTGTAGACGTCCACCTGGTGGGGATAGCCGGTGACCGTCGTGGTGACCAGTTGGTCGACGTCGACAGGAACCGGAGGCGGCGAAGCGCCACTGCCGTCGCCCCCTCCGCCACAAGCAGCAACGCTGATCGCTGCAGTCAGCATGAGGGCTCGTTTCAACATGAGCATGCGAGTGAGGCAATTGGACATGGTCTACCTGTTCCTGTGACCGCTGCGCAAGACCTCCGACCCCCATGGCATCCTCAGTAGGCAGCAACAAGCCAATTGAACAATGCGCCGAGCCGGGCGCAAGGATCTTCGCGCGACGAATTGCGACAGTCCTGCAATATTTCGGATGCCATGGCCTCGGCCAAGCCGCACCTCGTCATTGCCGCAATGCCACCGCATCCCCAAGAGAAAAGCCACTCCCGGTTCACACCGCGAGTGGCTTCTCGTTCCCGATCGCGGAACAGGTCAGAAGGCGAAGCCGACGCCCAGGTTCAACGAGTTCCCCAGCGTGAAGTGTTCGTCGGTATCGGGCAGCTTGTGCTGGCGGTAGTCGCGGTAGTCCGCCTTGAGGACGATGCCTTCGCCGATCAGCAGGCTGGCGCCGACCGTCAGGATCTTCTCGTCGGGTTGCTTGACGCCGCCGGAGGTCGCGGGCAGGGCGCCGAAGCCGGCGGCCGTGTTCAGGATCTCGTAGCGCGCGAACGGCGTCAGCGTGCAGTCGCCCGACTGCCACAGCCTGTACGCGGCCTGGACGTAGCCGCCGTAGAACAGGTGCGGCACGAGGGTGGGCGAATCGAAGTCGCCGCTGGCCAGTTGCTGGTTGAAGCGCGTCGCGCCATTGATCTGGCCGCGCACGGCCTCGGCCGCCAGGTCCAGGCCGCCGACCTGGTAGCGCGCATGGCCTTCGATCATGAACAGCTTGGCACCGTTGCCGGCGAAGCCGGACTGGCTCTGGCCGATGTTGTCGAACACGGCCGAACCGCCCACCCACAAGCCGGGGATGCCGCGCCAGTTGAGCGCGGCCACCGAGCCGAAGGTGCGTGCCGCGGCGAACTGGCCTTCGCCGTGGATGGACTGCAGCGGGCCGCGGTCGCGGGCCTCGGTGGAGCCGGCGTCCCAGTGGGCCAGGTTCGGGGCGGTGGTGACCGCGACGTCCCAGTTCAGCCCGCCGCCGAGGTCGCCGTTGGCGCCGAGGCCGACCTCGCGCCAGGTGCTGGGGATGATCTTGGTTTCGGTGTCGGGCCGATAGACGCCGTAGTAGGCGGTCGGCTCGTGGTTCTGGTTGAGCAGGCCCACGGGCATCAGGAACAGGCCGGCGCGTCCCTTGACACCATTGTCGAACTCGCGCTCGACCCACAGTTGTTCGACTTCCGACTCGCCGCTGTCGTCGGCCGAGGTGATGGCGTGTTCCCACTCCCACTCGCCGACCATCTTCGTCTTGTCGTCGAAGCGGTGCTGGATGCCGATGACGGCGCGCTGCACGTCGGCGTTGGACGCGCCGACCTGCCTGGTCGGACGGCTGTAGCCGATCTCGCCGTAGCTCGACACGGTGGTGTTGGCGGCCCAGCCGGCCCGCTGCGTGGCGGCCGTGTTGGCGGCGATCGCCTGCTGGGTGGCGGCCACGGTGGCGACGTCGGCCCGCACGGCGTCCTGGGATTGCGCGACGGCGGCGGCCTGGGCCTGGATCTGGGCGCCCTGCTGCTGCACCACGGCGGCCTGCTGGGAGGCCTGCGTCGACTGCGCGGCCTGGCTGGCTTCCAGCTTCGCGACCTTGGCGGCCAGCGCCTGGTTCTGCGCCACCAGCGCGTCGATCTTCTTCGCGAGTTCGGCGAGCACGGCGGCCTCGTCGGCCGCCTTCTTCGCGGGCGCGGCAGCGACGCCGGCGCTGGCGAGCAGCAGGCCGGCCAGGCCGGCGGCGGCCAGCGCGGTGGTCAGGGGACGGGGGGCGGGCACGGTCATGTTGCGGTTCCTGGTCGGTTCTCGAGGCCTTCAGGAGGCATTATGACGACTAAACGGGAAAGCGAATCGTTCTCATTACCGAACATGAGCGATTCGATGCCGCAGTAGCGGCGCCGCAACAGGCCGCCGTTCCGGCACCGGCGCGGCGAACGCCGTACGCCGCTCAGTCGGCGTCGGCGGCGCTGTCCTTGCGCAAGGCCTCGAACCGCGCGCGGTACTCCGAACGCAGCACGCGCCGCAGCTCGGCCATCGCGAAGCGCCGCTTCTCGTCGGGGGTCTCGGGCACCAGGGCGTGCACCGCCACCGGCTTGCGCTCGTCGTCGAGGGCCACCATCGTGAAGAAGCAGCTGTTGGCGTGGCGCACCCGCTGCGTCAGGATCTCCTCGGCCAGCACCTTGATCCCCACCTCCATCGAACTGGTGCCGACGTGGTTGACCGAGGCCAGGAAGGTGACCAGTTCGCCCACGTGGATCGCCTCGCGGAACATCACCTGGTCCACCGACAGGGTGACCACGTAGCGCCCCGCATAGCGCGCCGCGCAGGCGTACGCGACCTGGTCGAGCAACTTCAGGATGGTGCCGCCATGCACGTTGCCGGAGAAATTGGCCATGTCGGGCGTCATCAGCACCGTCATGGAGAGTTGATGCTTGCGGGGGTCCATGCGGGTCCTCGGGTGGATGGCGCGACTCAGGCGGCGGCCGGCGCGACGGTGGCACCGGCCACGCCGTGGCGGCGCAGCGCCTCGGCGACGAAACCGGATGATTTCATGTCCTCGACGAAGGCCCGCAGGGCCGCCTCGGCCGCAGGCCCGCGGGCGCGCGCGAGCCCCATTGCCTGGCGGATCACCATGAAGCGGCCGGGCAGCACGCGCAGGCCCGGCGTGCGGGCAGCGACCTCCACCAGCACCTGGCGGATGCCGCCGGCGACGTCGGCGCCACCGCTGCGCAGCGTCTCCACCACCTCGGCGGCGCCTGGCACCCGGACGAAGGCCGCGTGCCCGAGTTCGCGGCTCAGGTGCAGGTCGTAGGCGCTGCCCTTGCCGACCACGACCGTGGTGCCGTCGCGGTCGACGTCCTCGTTGGCCCGGCACGGGGAGTCCTCGCGCACCAGGTAGGCGCCCTCGATCAGGATGTAGGCATCGGTGAACGCCACCTCGGCGCCGCGCAGCGGATCGATGGCGAAGAAGCCGATGTCGGCCTCGCCGCCGGTGACGGCGTCGACCGACTTCGTCGCGGCGGGGAACTCCAGCGTGTCCAGGGGCACGCCCAGCCGTGCGGCCAGCGCCTGCGCCAGGTCGACCGACACGCCGCGCGCACGGCCCGTGGCCGGATCGATGCCGGCCAGGATCGGGTTGCCCAGGTTGATCGAGGCGCGCAGCCGGCCCGTCGGGGCAAGCAGGGCGAGGGTGGCGGCGTCGGGGTTGAAGGGGGTGTTCATGGCGTCATTTTCCTGGATGCGGGGCGACATCCGGCGGCGGCGCCCGTTCGTACTGAACCAATGGGGGCCGCCATGGTCATAGACGGTGCGCCCCACGCCGCGTCGGCATTCGTTGCAAGATCTGCACCGCGTCGCTGTAAGGAACCGGCCCCCGCCGACGACAGACCCTCAACCCGCCACGAAACGAACAAGGTATCCCATGTCCATCGCCCGTCGAACCGCTCTCCTGTCCGGCGTCCGCCTGTTGCTGGGCGGCGGCGTCGCCGCGCTGGCGTCCGCCTGCAGCCGGGCCGGCGCCGCGACCGGCGCGTCCAAGGAACACTTCGAGCTCGAGCTGACCGACGACCAGTGGAAGGCCAGGCTGTCGCCACAGGCCTACGCGGTGCTGCGCCACGAAGGCACCGAGACGCCGTTCAGCAGCCCGCTCAACGCCGAGCACCGCAACGGCACCTTCTCGTGCGCCGGCTGCGCGCTGGCGCTGTTCGCGTCGGCCACCAAGTTCGACAGCGGCACCGGCTGGCCCAGCTTCTGGCAGCCGCTGCCCAACGCGGTCAACAAGCGCCTGGACAACTCGCTGGGCATGGCGCGCGACGAGGTGCACTGCCGCCGCTGCGGCGGCCACCTGGGCCACGTGTTCGACGACGGCCCCAAGCCGACGGGCCTGCGCTACTGCATGAACGGCGTCGCGCTCGCCTTCACGCCCGCCTGATTCCCCACCCATTGCCCTTCCAGGACATCGCCATGAACCGTATCGCCACCACCGCTTCGCCCCGGGCAACCCAGTTCTTCCTCGGTGCCGTCGGCAGCGCCTGCCTGCTGGCCATCGGACTGCACTTCGGCAGCGCCGGGGCGGCCGAGCCGGCCGTCGTCATCCCGGCGCCGGCCGTCGACGAGCCGGCCGCCGGCCGGCACTCGGAGACCGCCGTGTTCGCCGGCGGCTGCTTCTGGGGCGTGCAGGGCGTGTTCCAGCACGTCAAGGGCGTGACCAACGCCGTCTCGGGCTATGCCGGCGGCAAGAAGGAGACGGCCCGCTACGAGCTCGTGGGCACCGGCGGAACCGGGCACGCCGAGTCGGTGCAGGTCACCTTCGACCCGACCCAGGTGAGCTACGGCAAGCTGCTGCAGGTGTACTTCTCGGTGGCGCACAACCCGACCGAGCTGAACTACCAGGGCCCCGACCACGGCACGCAGTACCGCTCGGCGCTGTTCCCGCTGGACGACGACCAGCGCAAGGTCGCCACGGCCTACATCGCGCAGTTGCAGGCCGCCAAGGTGTTTCCCAAGCCGGTCGTCACGCGCGTCGAGGCCTACACCGGCTTCTTCGCGGCCGAGGGCTACCACCAGAACTTCCTGACGCTCAACCCCGACTATCCGTACATCGTCTACAACGACCTGCCCAAGGTGGCCGACCTGAAGAAGGTGTTCCCGGCGCAGTACGCCGACAAGCCGGCGCTGGTGCCCGCCGTCGTCGCCACCCAGTGAGGCCCGGCCGGCGCGTGCCGGCGGGCCGGGGTCACTTCGTGAGGAAACCCAGCAGCGTCGAGGCGAACTTGCCGTAGGGCGGCCCGATGAGCTTCAGGGCGCTGAAGCGCGCCTGGTAGAAAACCGGGCGCAGCTTGGAGAAGGTGTCGAAGCCTTCGCGGCTGTGATAGTGGCCCATGCCGGACTCGCCGACGCCGCCGAACGGCAGGTCGTGCTGGGCGACGTGGAACAGCGCCTCGTTGACCGACACGCCGCCCGACATCACGCGATCGAGCAGCATCTGCACCTGGCGCTTGTCGTGGCTGAACGGGTAGATGGCCAGCGGGCGCGGGCCGGCGTTGATCGCCTGGATGACGGTCTCCAGCGAGTCGTAGGCGCGGATCGGCAGGATGGGGCCGAAGATCTCGCGCTGCAGCAGCACGCAGTCGGCCGGCGCGTCGAGCACGATGTGCGGCGACATCTTGCGCGTGGCGCGATCCCAGGGCTCGCCCGGGATCACCTGGATGACGGTGGCGCCGCGCGCCTTGGCGTCCTCCAGGGCGCCCACCAGCCGGTCGAACGAGCGCTCGTCGATGACCGAGGTGTAGTCGGTGGAGGCGATGGACGGGTAGCGCGCGTTGACGATCTCGCGCGCGGCGGCCACGAACGCATCGACCTTGGCGCGCGGGATCCAGGCATGGTCGACCGTGGTGCAGATCTGGCCGGCGTTGAGCAGCTTGGCGAACAGCATGCGCTCGGCGGCCAGGTGCAGCGGGAAGTCGTCGCACAGGATGGCCGGCGCCTTGCCGCCCAGTTCCAGCGTGACGGGCACCAAGTTGGCCGCCGCGGCGGCCATCACCGAGCGGCCGGTCTGGCCCGAGCCGGTGAACAGCAGGTGGTCGAACGGCAGCTTGGAGAACTCGATGCCGACGCCGCCGGTCTCGTCGAAGAAGCGCAGCTTCTCGGGCGGGAAGTAGGCCGGCATCTTCTCGATCAGGAACGCCGCCAGGTGGCGCGAGTTCTCGCTCATCTTGATCATCGCCCGGTTGCCGGCGGCAAAGATGTAGGTGAGCGGGATCAGGCTCAGGTGCAGCGGGAAGTTCCACGGCACGATCACGCCGACCACGCCCAGCGGCTGCGGGATCACGCGGTTGCTGGCGCCGATGAAGTTGCGCAGGTCCACCGCGCGGCGCTGCGGGCGCATCCACTTGCGCAGATGGCCGATGACGCTGGAGATGCCGTCCATCGCCGGGAACACCTCGGCCAGCAGCGTCTCGTGCTGCGAGCGGTGGCCGTAGTCGGCGCTGATCGCGTCGCACAGCGCCTGCTTGTTCTCGCGGATGAAGCGCTGCAGGGTGCGCAGGTCGGCCTTGCGCTCGGCCAGCGTGGGCACCGGGTGCGCGAAGTAGGCGGCGCGCTGTAGCGCGAGGGCGTCCTGCAGCGTGCGGGCGATCTCCGCGGGCGACGGGGCGATGTTGGGCAGGTCGTTCTTCATGGCGGGCTCCTCGGGCGACGCACGCGCGCGCCTGGAAGCCGATTGTCCGCCCGGCGGCGGCCGCGCGCGCTCAGGGACGACCCCTGTCGCGGGGGTGACAAGCTATTGGCCGCCGAAGTCAGTCAGGGCGCGAACGTGGGACCGGCTGGTCAAACCTCGTGCGCGACCTCCGCCCCGGGCTCCGCCGGGGGCTGGCCGGGGGCCGGCCGCGCCTTGCGGATCAGCAGCAGAAGCGGCATGGCCAGCACGGTCAGTGCCAGCATGAAGCGGAAATCGTCGAGGTAGGCCATCATCGCGGCCTGGCGGCCGACCTCGGCGTTGAGCAGCCCCAGGCCACCCGCCGTGGCCGGATCCAGCGCCGCGGGCAGGCCTTGCAGCCCCAGGGCGCCGGGGTGGATGTCGGTGGCCAGCTCGGCGTGCGCGCGCGCCGTGCCCGAGGTCAGCATCGCCTGCACGATGGAGATGCCCACGCTGGAGCCGATGTTGCGCAGCAGGCTGAAGATGGGCGTGCCATCGTTGCGCAGGCCGGGCGCCAGCGTGGCGAAGGCCACTGCGCTGAGCGGCACGAAGGTGAAGCCGATGCCCAGTCCCTGGATCACGCCCGAGACGACGATGATGCGGCTGCTCATGTCCAGCGTCATGCCGGTCATCATGTACAGCGCGATCGCCGTCAGCGTGAAGCCCAGCGCCATGATGGCGCGGGCGTCGATGTGGTGCAGCATGCGCCCCACCAGCAGCATCGCCACCATCGTGCCGATGCCGCGCGGGGCCATCACCATGCCGGTGTAGACGACCGGGTAGCCCAGCAGCCCCTGCAGCAGCGTGGGCAGCAGGGCCATCGTCGCGTACAGCACCATGCCGACGATGAAGGCGAACAGCAGGCCGGTGACGAAGTTGGCGTCCTTGAGCAGGCGTCGGTCGAAGAACGACGGGCCGATCGCCGTGAACGTGTGGGCGACGAAGAACGCGAACGCGACCAGGCAGCCGATCGCCTCGAGGCGGATCTCGACGGAGTCGAACCAGTCCAGCTGCTCGCCGCGATCGAGGAACATCTGCAGCAGCCCGATGGCCAGGCTCAGCGTGGCGAAGCCGAACAGGTCCAGCCGGATGCCCGCCGGGCGGCTCTCGGGCAGGTAGCGCGCGATGCCGTAGAAGGCCAGCAGGCCCACCGGCAGGTTGATGTAGAACACCCAGCGCCAGCTCGCGTTCTCGGTGAGCCAGCCACCCAGCATCGGGCCCAGGATCGGGCCGATCATGATGCCGGCGCCCCAGATCGCCATCGCCTGGCCGATCTTCTCCTTCGGGTTGATGTCCAGCAGCACCGCCTGCGACAGCGGCACCAGCGCGGCGCCGAACAGGCCCTGCAGCAGCCGCGCGGCGACGATCTCGACGATGTTGTCGGCCATGCCGCACAGCGCCGAGGCCACCGTGAAGCCGGCCACGGCGAACAGGAAGACCCGGCGCCGGCCGAAGGCCGAGCACAGCCAGCCGGTGAGCGGCGTGGCGATGGCGGCAGCCACGATGTAGGAGGTCAGCACCCAGGAGATCTGGTCCTGGGAACTTTGCAGCGCGCCCTGCATGTGCGGCAGCGCGACGTTGGCGATCGTGGTGTCGAGGGCCTGCATGATCGTCGCCAGCATGATCGAGACGGTGATCATGCCGCGGTGCGCAATCAGGCGATGGTCGCCCAGGCTCATGGTGCGACCCGCCGCGGGGCATCGGCGGACGGGCGGGCTCCGCATGAAGCAGCCGCCGTCCTGCGGACCGCGGCGCGAACGCCCTTTGGCGCGACCGTGCGTACGCTCATGACGACGCGTCCGGCGACTCGGCCTCGCGCTGCAGGTTGGCGCGCACGCGCTGCAGCATCGCCACCAGCTGCTTGCGCTCCGCGACGCTGAAGCCGGCGAGGGCGCCTTCCTGGACGCGGTCGCTGACCGCCATCGCCTTGTCCAGCGCCGACTCGGCGCGCGGCTGCAGCGCGATGGCGTTGGCGCGGCGATCGGTCTCGCTCGGGCGGCGCGTGATCCAGCCGGCCGACTCCAGGCGATCGACCAGCGTGGCCACGGCCATCGGCGTCAGGTCCAGGAGGTGCGCCAGCTCGGCCTGGGTCGGCGCCCGGCCGGTCTCGCTGTAGGCCACCTGGCCGATGAGCCGGCACTGCGCCCGCGACAGCCCCAGCTCCTCGCGCGACAACTGGTCGAACTGGCGCCCGTACAGGCGCCCGACCTCGTTGACGAGGAAGCCGAAGCGGTGCGAGAGGTCGTGCTTTTTCATATAGGCCTATATGATAAGCGAGTTTATCAACGCAGCCTGAAGCCGCGTCGCCCGCGCGGATCCCGGCGGCCCGGGGACGACGGCGCCGTCATGGCTTGGCGCCTGCGGCGCGCGTGCGCGGCGAGACGCCGCTAACATGGCGCCACCCCATCCGCCGAAATGGCTCCATGCCGACGTCGTCGCGCCCGCCCGCCGAACCCGCCCACCGACTCCGGTCGTTGCCGCGCTGGATGCCGGCGCTGGCGACCGCTGCCGTCGCCATCGCCCTGCGCGCGCTGCTGCAGCCGCTGCTGGGCGACAGCCTGCCCTTCGTGATCGCCTACCCGGCCGTCGTGCTGGCCGCCTCGCTGTGGGGCATCGGCTCGGGCCTGGCGGTGGCGCTGGCCACCGCGCTGACCGCTGCGGAACCCTGGGTGCCGCCGTCGATCCCTGCGGCGGAGCGGCCGCTGCACATCGGCGCGTTCTGCCTGGCCGCCATCTTCATCTGCCTGGTCAGCAACCTGCGGGCGCGGCGCGCCGACCTGCCACGCCACGTCGACGGCGAGGCCGGCTTCGACACGCCGCTGGCCACCTGGCTGCGCGCGATGCTGTGGGGCGCGGTGCTGGTGCCGCTGACCGCCTTCGTGGCGGCCTCGTGGTGGGGCTACGAGCGTGCGATCGACGACGCGCAGGCCGCGGCCGAGCGCACGGCGGTGCTGGTGCGCGGGCAGGCGCAGCGCACGTTCGAGATCGCCCACCGGATCGCGCTGCGCGCCGACGCGGCCGCGGCGGGCGAGGACGCCCAGGTGCGCGCCCGCGAAGCCGAGATCCACGCCCGCCTGGCCGACATGGTCGCGGGCCTGCCGTCGGTGGTGAACCTGAACGTGTGGGACGCCCACGGGCGGCCGATCGCCCGCAGCGACCGTTTTCCCACCGACCGCATCGTGTCGGTGGAGGACCGGCCGTACTTCCAGCAGCAGAAGAACGCGCCGGTGCCGCTGGGCATCAGCGCGGTGGTCATCGGCCGCCAGACCGGGCGCGAGCTGCTGAACGCGACGATCCGCCGCACGACGCCGGACGGCAGCTTCGGCGGGGTCGTCGCGGTGTCGCTGGCACCCGACTTCTTCCGCGAGTACTACCGCTCGCTCGCCGCCGAGAACCCGGCCCTGGCCCGCTTCGCGCTGATGCGCACCGACGGCTCGATCCTGGCGGACTGGCCGGCCTCGGAGCCGGGCGCGGCCGGCCAGGCCGTGCCCGTCGACGACCCGGTCTTCGCGCGCGTGGGCGCGGGCGATCGCGACGGCCGCCTGGAGGTACGCTCGCGCCGCGACGGCCAGATGCGCTTCGTCAGCTTCCAGCGCGTCGGCGACTACCCGCTGTACGTCGTCGCCGGGGTCAGCCGCGCCGCGATGCTCGCCGGGTGGTTGCGCTACGTCGGCCTGCTGGCGGCGCTGCTGGTGCCGGTCACCGCCGGCCTGACCTACGTCTCGCTGGTGGCGCTGCGCAAGACGCGCCGCGAACACGCGATCACCGCGGCCCTCAACGACGCCGTCAAGCGCCGGGCCGCGGCCGAGAAGGGCATGCTCGAGAGCCAGAAGCTCGAGACGCTGGCCCAGCTCACCGGCGGCGTCGCCCACGACTTCAACAACCTGCTGGCCATCGTCAGCGCCAGCCTGCACGTGCACCGCCACCTGCACCCCGAACTGGCCGACGAGCGCCACGTGCAGGCCATGGCGCGGGCCGTGCAGTCCGGCACGCGGCTGACGCGCCAGCTGCTGTCGTTCTCGCGCAGGCAGGCCCTGCGGCCGGAGCTGATCTCGTTGCCGACCTGGCTGCCGGGCGCCGAGGGACTGCTGCGCAGCACGCTGGGCTCGCGCATCGCGATGGAGGTGGCGGTGGACGCCGACGTCTGCCCGGTCAGCGTCGACGTGGCCGAGCTCGAGCTGGCGCTCATCAACCTGGCCCTCAACGCCCGCCATGCGATGCCCGGCGGCGGGGTGCTGCGCATCACCGCGCGCAACGAAGGCGCCTCCGAGGACGGCACCACGATGGTGGTGATCGCGGTGGCCGACACGGGGGTGGGCATCGCCGCGGACGTGCTGCCGCGCGTGTTCGAACCCTTCTTCACCACGCGCACCAACGAGGCCGGCTCCGGGCTGGGCCTGAGCCAGGTGCACGGCTTCTGCGCCCAGGCGGGCGGGCGCACGCGCATCGTCAGCGAGGTGGGCGTCGGCACCACGGTGGAGATGGTGCTGCCGGCCGAGGCGCGGCAATCGCCACCGCCGGCCGCCGCGGCCAGCGTCGACGGGCAGCGGCTGGCCGGCCGCGTCCTGCTGGTCGAGGACAACGAGGACGTCGCCCAGTCCACCGCGGCGATCCTGCAGGCCGCCGGCCTGGAGGTGACGCACCAGTGGAGCGCCGACGCGGCGCTGGCCGCGCTGCAGGGCGGCGCGACGCTGCCCGACATCGTCCTGAGCGACATCGAGATGCCCGGCCGGCTCAGCGGCATGGACCTGGCTTTCCGCCTGCGCGAGCTGTGGCCACGCCTGCCGGTGGTGCTGATCACCGGCTACGCCAAGCAGCTCGAGGACGCCATCTCCGGCGGCCTGCGCGTGCTGCCCAAGCCGACCCCGCCGCAGGACCTGCTGCGCGAGCTGCGCCGCGCGATGACCGAGGCGCCGCGGCCGACGCCGGTGGGCTAGGGTCAGCCGCCCAGGTAGGCCTGCTGCACGCGCGGCTCGTCCAGCAACGCGCGCCCGGTGCCGTGCAGCACCACGCGGCCGTTCTCCAGCACGTAGGCCTGCTCGGCGATGCGCAGCGCCTGGCGTACGTTCTGCTCCACCAGGAAGATGGTCAGGCCGTCGGCGTTGATCTCGCGCAGCGTGCGGAAGATGCCCTGCACGACGATAGGCGCCAGGCCCATGGACGGCTCGTCCAGCAGCAGCACGCGCGGCCTGGCCATCAGCGCGCGGCCGATGGCCAGCATCTGCTGCTCGCCACCCGACAGGTTGCCGGCCAGCCCGTGCTCGCGCTCCTTCAGGCGCGGGAACAGCGTGAACATGCGTTCGAGGTCGCTGGCCCGCGCGGCCGCGCCGTCGCGCCGCGTGTAGGCGCCGAGCTCGAGGTTCTCGCGCACGGTCAGCGTCGTCAGCGTGGCGCGGCCCTCGGCCACCTGCACCAGGCCGGCGCCCACCAGCTTGTGGGGGGGCAGGGCGGTCACGTCGTGGCCGTCGAACATCACCTTGCCGGCGGCCTTGGGCACCAGGCCGGACAGCGCCAGCAGCGTGGTCGACTTGCCCGCGCCGTTGGCGCCGACCAGAGTGGTGACCCGGCCGGCCTGCAGCGCCAGGTCGATGTCGCGCACGGCCTCGATGTGGCCGTAGTTGACGCTGAGGCCGGTGACGGACAGCAGCGCCTCGGTCATTCCTCGACTCCCGGCACGACCGACACCTCGTCCTCCTCGCGCCCCAGGTAGGCCTCGATCACCTGCGGGTCGGTGCGGATCTGATCGGGGCCGCCGTGCGCGATGATCCTGCCGAAGTTCAGCACCGAGATCTCCTCGCACAGGCCCATGACGAAGCGCATGTCGTGCTCGATCATGAAGATGGTGTAGCCGCGGCCCTGGATGGCGACGATCTCGCGCATCAGCTCGGTCTTCTCGGTGCTGTTCATGCCGGCCACCGGCTCGTCGAGCAGCAGCAGGCGGGGCTCGGTGGCCAATGCGCGCGCGATCTCGAGCTTGCGCTGCGCGCCGTACGACAGGTTGTCGGCCAGGTCGTCGGCCTTGTGGTCGAGCTTCATCCATGCCAGCAGCTCGCGGGCGCGGTCGCGCGCGCGCTTCTCGGCGGCGCGGTAGCCGGGCAGCGCGAGGACGAGGCCCGGCACGCCGTAGTCCAGGTGGCGGTGCATGCCGACGATGACGTTCTCGAGCAGCGTCATCTCCTTGAAGATGCGGATGTTCTGGAACGTGCGGGCGATGCCGCTGCGGGTGATCTCGTGCGGCTTGCGGCCCAGCAGGCTGCGGCCGTCGAGCGCGATGTCGCCGGCGGTGGGCGCCAGCAGGCCGGTGACGAGGTTGAAGACCGTGGTCTTGCCGGCGCCGTTGGGGCCGATCAGGCCGGAGATCGTGCCGGGGCGCACCGCCAACGACACGTCCTGCAGCACCTTCAGGCCGCCGAAATGGCGCGAGACGTTGGTCAGCGTCAGCAGGTCGCTCATCGCGCGTCCCCCTTGCGGCCCAGGCCCAGCAACCGGCGCATCCAGGCCGGATTCCACAGCCCCTTGGGCAGGAACAGCACGATCAGCACGAGGATGAGGCCGTTGGCCACGGCGCGGTAGTCCTTGAAGCCGCGCAGCAGCTCGGGCAGCAGCGTGACGATGACGGCGCCCAGCACCGGCCCGAACAGGCTGTTGATGCCGCCCAGGATGGTCATGGTCAGGATCTCGACGCCGCGGTCGAAGCCGAACTCCTGCGGGCCGATGAAGAAGGTCAGGTGGGCGTTGAGCGTGCCAGCGAGCCCGGCAATGGCCGCGCCGAGCGCGAAGGCGAGCATCTTGTGGCCGTTGACGTCGATGCCCATCAGGCCGGCGGCGGTCTCGTCCTCCTTGATCGCCTCGAACGCACGGCCGATCTTCGAGCGCCGCAGGCGCGCCAGCAGGACCAGCACCGCGACGACGGCCAGCAGCACATGCCACCACTGCGTCAGCTGCGGGATGCCGTTCAGGCCCAGCGCGCCGCCGGTCAGGTCCTCGGCGCGGATGATGCACAGGCGCACCACTTCGCCGAAGGCCAGCGTGGCCATGGCCAGGTAGACGCCCGACAGCCGCAGCGTGGGCCGGCCGATGACGAAGGCCACCAGCGCCGGCGCCACCATGCCCGCCGCGATCGCGGCCGGGAACGGCCAGCCGTGGTTCATCGTCAGGATGGCCGAGGTGTAGGCGCCGATGCCCATGAAAGCCGCGTTGGCCATCGCCAGCATGCCGCACGACAGGGTCAGGTAGATGGACAGCGCCAGCAGCGACGCGGTGCCCAGCGACAGCACCAGGTTGCTGTAGATGGACCAGAAGTTGTCGAAGTAATCAAGCATCCGCGGGTGCCTGTGGAAATTCGGCCGAAGGCCTGAACAGAGTCGAGCTCCCGGGAAGCGAGGGTCGCCGCCGAGTCGAACCGGGCACCCCCTCGGGGGGCAGCGACGGGCGGAGCGTGGGGGTCATACCTTTCGTTCCTGGACCTGGCCGAACAGGCCCTTGGGCCGCACCAGCAGCACCAGGAACAGCAGGCCGAACGCCACCGCGTCGCGCATGTCGGAGCCGATGTAGGCCACCGACAGCACCTCGGCGAAGCCGAGGAACAGCCCGGCCAGCATCGCGCCGCGGATGTCGCCCATGCCGCCCAGGATGATCACCGCGATGCCCTTGTGCAGCATCGGCTGGCCCATCAGCGGGAACAGGGCGTTGGAGTACAGGCCGATCAGCACGCCCGAGATGCCGCCCAGGCCGGCGGCCACGAACGAGGTCAGCATGAACAGCCCGTCGACGTTGATGCCCAGCAGCCGCGCCGCCTTGGGCGATTCGGCGATCGCGCGCAACGCACGGCCGAGCTGCGTCCGCTTCAGCGTGAGCATCAGCACCGTCATCATGGCGAACGACACGCCGATGATGCCCAGCTCCAGCACCGTCACGCTGACCCCGCCCAGCTGCAGCGACTCCTGCGGCAGCACCTCGCTGGGAAAGCGCTGGTTCTCGGCCCCGAACAGGCCCTGGACGAGACTGTTGATGGCGATGCCCAGGCCGATGGTGGCGATCATCGGGATCAGGTGGGGCGCGTCGCGCTGGCGCAGCGGCTTGAGGACGAGGCGGTCGATCAGCAGGCCCACCAGGCCGGAGAACGCGAACGCGAACAGGATCGCCGCCCACAGCGGGGCCTGCAGGCGGGTGATGGCCGTCAGCGCGGCGTAGGCGCCGACCATGAAGACGGCGCCCTGCGACAGGTTGACCACGCCCAGCACGCCGAACACCAGCGTGAAGCCGAGCGCGAAGAGGGCATAGACGCAGCCGAGCGACAAGGCGTTGAAGAGCTGCTGTTCGAGCACGGTCGGACCTGGTCTGTGAAGGCATCGCGGCCCCGGGTGATGCACCCTGGGCCGCATGGGGAACGTTGCGAGGTGATGCGGGCCGCGCGGGCGGCCCGGTGGTCACTTCTGGATTTCGTAGTACTTGCCGAGCGTGGTGCTGACGATGGGTACCTGGTTGGCGTCGTAGCCGGCCGGCTTGCCCGCCTTGTCGGTGACGCGGCGGAACGAGAACGGGCCGGTGGCGCCGGACCACTTGATGGCCGGCAGCGCCGCCTGCACGGCCTCGCGATCCTTGGCCAGGTCGCCGCTGAGCTTGATCTTCTTCAGCGCCGCGGTGGCGATGTGCATCGCGTCGTAGGCCTGGGCCGCGAACTGGTCGGGCGGCGCGCTGTACTTCTTCGTGTACGCGATGATGAAGCTGTTGTTCTCGGGCGTGCGGTTCTCGATGGACCACGGACTGCCCACCCACAGGCCGTCGGAGGCGCCCTTGGCGAGGTCGAACACCTTGACCGAGTTCATGCCGTTGCCGCCGATGAACGGCACGGTGATGCCCAGCTGGCGCGCCTGAACCATGATGGGCGCGCCCTCGGCCAGCAGCGCCGACAGCACGATGGCGTCGGGGTTGGTGGCCTTGATCTTGGTGAGCTGGGCCTTGAAGTCGACGTCGCCCTTGGCGAAGGTCTCGGTCGTCGTGACCGGCATCTTCTGGTCGTCCAGCGCCTTCTTGAAGTTGTCGTAGCCGCTCTTGGTGAAGACGTCGTCGTTGCCGTACAGCACCGCGACCTTCTTGATCCTGGCCACCTTGGTGGCGGTGCGCAGCGTGACCGGCAGCACGTCGGCCTCGGTGACCGAGTTGCGGAACACGTGGTCGCCGATGGTGGTGATGCCGTCGGCGGTGTTGGAGGTGCCGAAGACGACGATCTTCGCGGCCTGGGCGATCGGGTCGGCGGCCTGGGCCGAGTTCGACAGCGTGGGGCCGAACAGCATCAGCGCCTTGTCCTGGAAGATCAGCTTCTTGAAGGCGTTGATCGCCTCGTCCTTCTTGCCCTGCTCGTCCTCGATCACCAGCTCGATCTTGCTGCCGTTGACGCCGCCGCCGGCGTTGATCTCCTCGACGGCCATCTGGAAGCCGTTGCGGATGCTGATGCCGTACTGGGCCGCGCCGCCGGACAGCGCTTCCGCGACGCCGATCTTGATGGGTTCCGCTGCGCGCGCGCCGCCCAGCGAGAGCGCCGCCGCGAGGGCGATGGTTGAAATCCTGGCGAAGCGGGGAAGGGCGTTCACTTGACTTGTCTCCTGCGTGGAATGGCGGACCTCCTCAAATGTAAGCTCTACGGCGATTCCGAACGAGTCTCGGGGATTGCGCATTGACAACGCGGACGCGCCGCCCTAGGCCGATTCCCCCGCCCGCTCCGCGCAGACGGGGCGTGGCCGGGGCGTTTTTCGGGTAACGTGCGCAGCAAGCAAGATTGCGTTTTCAGGGACCGCGTGAGCATCCGAACGAGACTGCTGCTGCTCGTCTTCGCCGTCTGGCTGCCGGCGATGGCCGGTTTCGGCATGCTCGCGCGCTCCACCTACCTGCACGAGACCGAGGCCGCCACCCAGCATGTGCGCGACACGGCCCGCTCGATCAGCCTGGTCGTCGACAGCGAGCTCGACAAGCGCGCCGCCATCGCCTACACGCTGGGAGCCGCGCGCTCGCTCAAGGACGGCGAACTCGAACGCTTCTACGAGCACGCGAAGCGCGCGACGGAGGGTACCGGCAACAGCGTGCTCGTCGTCGACGCGACCCGCCAGGTCCTCAACACCCGGGTGCCCTACGGCGCGCCGCTGCCGCTGCGCGGATGGCTGCCCGATCCGCCGCTGCTCACCGGCCCCCCCGTCGTCAGCGACCTGCGCACCAGCCAGGTCAACGGCCAGCCCGTCCTGACCGTGATGGCCGCCGAGCCGGGGGTGGCGACGCAGCGATACAACATCGGGATCGCCTTCGGCCCCGAGGTGATCCAGCGGGTGCTGGACGCCCAGGAGATGCCCGTTGGCGCCATCGCCTCGGTCCTCGACGGGCAATACCGTACCGTGGCGCGCAGCAAGGATCCACAGAAGTGGCTGGGCGCCCGTGCCGCCTCGGCGACGATCGCCGCGGCCTCCAACGGCCTGCTGGACCGGCAGTTCGAATCGATGTCCCACGAGGGCGAGCCGACGATCGCCTTCGTGGTGCGCTCGGCGCGCTACGGCTGGACGGTGGGCGTGGGCCTGCCGAGCTCCGCGCTGGCCAAGCCGGCATTCCGGGTGACGATCCAGGCCTTCCTGGCCGCCGGCGTCCTGGCGGCCATCGGGCTGCTGACGGCGCTGTACTTCGCCCGCCAGATCGGCGGGCCGGTGCTGGCGCTGAGCGACGCCGCCGCCGAGCTCGGCCGCGACCGGGTGCCGGCGCCGCTGCGCACCGGCCTGGCCGAGGCCGACCGGGTGGGCGCGGCGCTGCACGAGGCGGGCCTGCGCTCGGCGCGGGCCACCGAACTTCTCGAGTCGCGCGTGGCCGAAGCGATCCGCCAGACCCAGGAGGCGCAGACCCGGCTGCTCGACGGCCAGAAGCACGAGGCCATCGGCCGGCTGACCGGCGGCCTCGCCCACGACCTCAACAACTTCCTGCAGACCATGAGCACCGGCCTGCAGGTGCTCGACCGCATCGTCAAGGAAGACGCCGGCCGCCGCGTCATCGAGGCCAGCACGCGGGCGCTCGACAAGGCCGCCGCGCTGGTGCGCCAGATGCTCGCCTTCGGCCGCACGCAGCCGCTGAAGGCCCAGCCGATCGACCTGCACGACTTCGTGCTGCGCTGCGAGGACCTGATGGGCCGCGCGGTCGGCGGCAAGGTGCGCCTGAGCGCCGACATCGAGCCCGGCCTGCCGCCGCTGATGGCCGACCCGACCCAGTTCGAGCTCGCGCTGCTCAACCTCGTCTTCAACGCCCGCGACGCGATGCCTGGCGGCGGCACCGTGCTGATCCGCGGCCGCCTCGCCAGCGCAACGCAGGTCGCGGCGCTCCCGGCTGGACGCTATCTCGCGGTCGATGTGGTCGACAGCGGCGGCGGCATGGACGCCGAGGTGCTGCAGCGCGTGTTCGAGCCGTACTTCACCACCAAGGCCGTGGGCGTGGGCAGCGGGCTGGGCCTGCCGCAGGTGCGCGCCTTCGCCGTGCAGTCGGGCGGCACGGCCACCATCCGCAGCGAGCGCGGGGTCGGCACCACGGTGTCGCTGCTGCTGCCGGTCTCGGCCGAGCCGGTGCGCCCGGCCGGGGACGCGCCGTCGCCGCCGGCCGAGTTCGTGCCGCTGCGGGTGCTGTTCGTCGAGGACGACCTGCTGGTGTCCTCGGTGGTGGTGCCGGCCCTGCGCGCGGCCGGCCACACGGTGCGCCACTGCCTGACCGGCGACGCCGCGGTCCGCGCGCTGCAGGACGGCGGGCTGTTCGACGTCGTCTTCACCGACGTGGTGATGCCCGGCGCGCTCAGCGGGCTCGACGTCGCGGCCTGGTGCCAGGCCAACGTCCCGTCGGTGGCCGTGCTCGTGGCCACCGGCTACACGACGCAGCACATCGACGCCGGCATCAAGGTGCTGTCCAAGCCGTATTCGATCGACGCGCTGCTGGTCGAACTCCTCTACGCGGTGCGGGTCAGGCGCGGCTGACGGGCGTCCCGATTGCCCGGGTGGCCCCAGACCGAACGGGAGCCACACCATGACCGACATCCGCACGGGCCAGGCGCCCGGACCGCTTTCGCGCACCGAGTTCGGCCAGCGCTACCAGGCCTCGTTCGCCGACCCCGCGTTCGCGGCCGAGAAGGACGCCATCGGCCGCATCGAGGAGATCGCCTGGCTGGCCTACCGGGACGGGCGCAAGGCGCCGGTCACGCGCAAGGCCGGCCCCGGCCACGCCGACCCGCACTACGACCTGTCGGTGGACTGGCTGGCCGCGCGCGACGCGATCGCCGCGGCGCAGGCCGCCTACGCGGATGCGACATCGGCCTCGACGGTGCTGCTGGTCATCGGCTCGGCGCGCAACGACGGCAGTTGCCCGGGGGAGGTCTCCAAGACCTTCCGGCTGGCCCGCTGGATGACCGAGGAGCTCGAAGGGCAGGGGATGGCGGTCGACACCCTGGACCTGAGCCTGACCACCTCCGACTTCGGCCGCCGCATCTTCCCGTGCAAGGGCTGCGTGTCGACGGCGATGCCGCTGTGCCACTGGCCCTGCAGCTGCTATCCGAACCACGCGCTCGGCCAGACCGGCGACTGGATGAACGAGATCTACCCGCGCTGGGTGCGCGCACACGCCGTCGTGATCGTGACGCCGGTGTACTGGTACCAGTCGCCGGGGCCGCTCAAGCTCATGATCGACCGCCTCGTCTGCGCCGACGGCGGCAATCCCGACCCGACGTCGACGCACGGCAAGAAGGTCGCCGAGGCCAAGGAACTCGAGATGAAGGGCTGGGACTATCCGCAGCACCTGGCCGGTCGCGCCTACGGCCTGGTGGTGCATGGCGACGTGGCCGGCGTCGAGGGCTCGCGCCGCAACCTGGGCGACTGGCTGGACTGGATGGGGCTGATCGACGCCGGCGCGCCGGCGCTGCTCGACCGGTTCATCGGGTACTACGAGCCGTATGCGACGAGCCACGAGTCGCTGGACCGGGACCTGCCCGTGCAGCGCGAGGCGCGCAACGTGGCGCTGGCGGTGGCGCATGCGGTCAAGGCGCTGCGCACCGGCACCCTGGCCGCCGTGCAACCGCGAACGGATCGGCCGCGGCCGAAATGAGCCCGGGCCGGCAGCGCGTCGGCGGGACGTCAGTGCGAGTGGCCGGAAGCGGGGTCGCGGGAGCGCTTGCCGGTGCGTGCGCCCCGCGCCGGCTGGCAGTCGCTGCAGCGGCCGTAGAGCGTGATCTCGTGGCGCGCGACGCTGAAGCCGGGCGGCGCGAGGCCGGCGAGGTCGCCGGGGCATTGATGGACGTCGAACACCCGCTGGCAGACGTCGCAGCGGAAATGGTGGTGGTGGCCGTGCTGGGCGAGCTCGTAGCGCGGCACCTCGCCGGGCAGGGTGACGACCTGGATCGCGCCCGCGTCGACCAGCGCCTTGAGGTTGCGGTAGACGGTGGCCAGGCCCAGCGCGGCGACATGGCGGCGCGCCTCGTCCAGCACTTCGGTGGGCGAGAGCGGGCGGCCCGCGGCCGCGATGGCCGCGCGGATGGCGGTGTTCTGGCGTGTGGCTCGTTCCATGGGCGGTGCGGCAAGGCCGTGCTCGAATTGTGGCACGCCTGCTGATATTGAGGATGCATTATCATTAACGGATGCCTGTCGCCCTGTCCCCGGTCGTCCTGACCGTCGCCGCCGTGTTCTCCACGCTGGCCGGCGGCGCGATGGCGCTGCGCTTTCGCGACCGGCTGCACTACCTGCTGGGCTTCACCGCCGGCGTCCTGCTGGGCGTGGTGGCCTTCGACCTGCTGCCCGAGATCTTCGCGCTCGCCCGCACCCACGCGTTCGACCCCACCGCCGCGATGATCGCGCTGGTGGTGGGCTTCCTGCTGTTCCACGGCATGGAGAAGTTCGTGCTGGTGCATCCGGCGCAGGAGGATCACTACTCGCACCACCACCACCCGAACATCGGCGTCGCGTCGGCGCTGGTGCTGGCGGCGCACAGCTGCATGGACGGCGTGGCGATCGGCATCGGCTTCCAGGTGTCGCCGATGGTGGGCCTGACGGTGGCCATCGCGGTGATCGCGCACGACTTCTCGGACGGCCTCAACACCGTCGGATTGATGCTGCGCCATCGCAACTCGACCCGGCGCGCGATCGGCATGCTGGCGGTCGACGCGGTGGCGCCACTGGTGGGCGTGCTGTTGACGCTGGCGTTCGCGATCCCGCCGTTCCAGCTGATGACCTATCTCGGCTTCTTCGCCGGCTTCCTGCTCTACATCGGCGTGTCCGACATCCTGCCCGAGGCCCACTCGCGCGCCGGCCCCGGCATCGCGCTGAAGCTGATCGCACTCACCTGCTGCGGCGCCGGGTTCGTCTACGCGGTGGTGCGGCTGTCAGCCTGAGCACAGGCGCCGGGCACGGCCACGGGCGCTCGTCCTACAGACTGGAGCGGACAGCCGGCTAACGTCGGCGCATGCCTACCTCGACCCGTGCCGCGATGGCGAGCGAACGTCCGTTGCGCCGACTGCAGGTCCTCGCCGCCTTGCTGATCCTGCTGGGTCTCGCGCTGCTGACCGGCGGCGTCATGCTGGTGGTGGCCGGCGGCTCGGTCGCCTACCTGCTGGCGGGCATCGGCTTCGCCGGCGCGGGCCTGCTGCTGTGGCGGCGCTCGGCCAGTGCGCTGCTGGTCTACGCGGTGCTGCTCGGCGCGCTGCTGGCCTGGAGCCTGCAGGAGGTCGGCCTCGACTGGTGGCCGCTGGCGGCGCGCCTGGACCTCGCCTTCGTGTTCGGCGTGCTGCTCGCGCTGCCCTGGATCGCCCGGCCGCTGGTCGGGCCGCGCAGCCATTGGGCCGTGCTGGGCGCCGTCGTGCTGGCGGCCGGTATCGTGGCGGTCGTCGCCGGGGCACGCGACGCGCACGACATCGACGGCGCGCTGCCCGCCGCCACCACCGCGTCCGCGGGCGCCGCGGGCGACGTCCCGGACGGCGAATGGCAGGCCTACGGCCGCACCGCCGCGGGCCAGCGCTGGTCGCCGCTCGCGCAGATCACGCCGGCCAACGTGAGCGAGCTGGCGGTGGCCTGGCAGTTCCGCACCGGCGACCTGCGCGGGCGACCCGGCGATCCCGAGGAGACCACCGACGAGGTGACGCCGCTCAAGATCGGCGCGCGCCTGTATTTCTGCACGCCGCACCAGTCGGTGATCGCGCTCGATGCCACCACCGGGGCGCAGGCCTGGCGCTACGACCCGAAGATGGCCACCGACCTGGCCTTGCAGCACCAGACCTGCCGCGGACTGTCGTACCAGCCCGCCGCGGCCGCCCCGGTCGCCGCGCCGGCCGCCGCGAGCCTCCCCACGTCGGGTCGCGCGCTCGACATCGCCGCCGCCGACGGCCACGCCCGCGCGGACTGCGCGGCCAAGCTGTTCCTCGCCACGGCCGACGGCCGCCTGATCGCGCTGGACCCCGGCACCGGCGCCGTCTGCAGCCGCTTCGGCGGTGGCACCGGCCAGGTCGACCTGGGCGCCGGCATGCCCAACCTGCGTCCCGGCTCCTACTACTCGACCTCGCCCGTGGTCGTCACCACCCGGCTGGTGATCGTGGGCGGCACCGTGCTGGACAACGTGTCGACGAAGGAAGAGTCCGGCGTCGTCCGCGCCTACGACGTCGACACCGGCGCGCTCGTGTGGAACTGGGATTCCGGCAACCCTGACACGACCGCGCCGCTGGCGGCCGGCCAGCACTACACCGCCAACTCGCCCAACAGCTGGTCGATCGCGAGCGTCGACGAGGCGCTGGGCATGGTCTACCTGCCCATGGGCAACCAGCCGCCCGACCAGTGGGGCGGCCTGCGCAGCGCGGCGGTCGAGAAGTATTCGTCGTCGGTGGTCGCGCTGGACCTGGCCACCGGCCGGGTGCGCTGGGTGTTCCAGACGGTGCACCACGACCTGTGGGACTACGACGTGCCATCCCAGCCGTCGCTGGTGGACCTCGTCGTCGACGGCGCCACGGTGCCGGCGCTGGTGCAGCCGACCAAGCAGGGCGAGCTGTTCGTGCTCGATCGGCGCACCGGCAAGCCGGTGCTGCCGGTGACCGAGCGGCCCGCGCCGCAGGGCGCCGCCGCGGGCGACCACAGCGCGCCGACGCAGCCGAAATCGGCCCTGTCCTACGAACCCGCGAAGCTCACCGACAAGGACATGTGGGGCGCGACCCTGGTCGACCAGATGGTGTGCCGCATCGCGTTCGCGAAGCTGCGCTACGAGGGCCGCTTCACGCCGCCGTCGCTGCAGGGCTCGTTGATCTACCCGGGCAACTTCGGCACCTTCAACTGGGGCGGCGTGGCGGTCGATCCCCACCGCCAGGTCGCGTTCACCACACCGACCTACCTGGCCTTCGTCTCGACCCTGGTGCCGCGCCCTGATGCGACCGCCGAGGTGGTGCAGGGCGGCCACCCGCCCGCCGGCGCGCTGCCGGCCCTCAACGAGAACTTCGGCGCCCCGTTCGCGGTGAAGCTGCATCCGTTCACGTCGCCGCTGGGCATCCCCTGCCAGGCCCCGCCCTGGGGCTACGTGGCCGGGGCCGACCTGGCCACCGGCAAGATCGCCTGGAAGCGCCACAACGGCACCGTGCGCGACCTCGCGCCCGTGCCGCTGCCGATCCGCATGGGCGTGCCCAACCTGGGCGGCCCGGTGATGACGGCCGGGGGCGTCGCGTTCCTCTCGGGCAGCATGGACGACTACGTGCGCGGCTATGCCGTCGACGACGGCCGCCAGCTGTGGCAGAACCGGCTGCCGGCCGGCGGCCAGGCCACGCCGATGACCTACCAGGGTGCCGACGGCCGCCAGTTCCTGCTGGTGGTCGCGGGCGGGCACGGTTCCACGCACACGAAGGCGGGCGACTACGTGATCGCCTATGCCTTGCCGAAGCGCTAGCCTGCGCGAGCCACGTAAAGATAGTTTTCGCAGCAGAACCTGAATTGCCCTTCATTTCTGCCCTTGATCGCCGATTAGGAGCGACGCCGACTCTCTACGATTCATTCATCCGAATCCAGGAGTCCGTCCATGTCGTCCGTCACCACGTCCACCAGCACGATCGCCTCGCCGTACGCCACGGTCAAGGAACAGATCAGGCCGGGCAAGTTCGAGGCGAACGAGAAGGAATACGGTACCGTCGGCGCCGCCGTCGTCGGCCTGGGTGACGCGATCGCGGAAGGCGCCAGCGCCACCGTCTCGTTCAGCGAGAAGGCCCTGAACGCGGTCGAGGACGCCGGCAGCTACCTCGGCCATGCCGTCGAGACCGGATTCAACGACGTCGGCAGCGCCGCGATGGCCGCGTACGCCGCAGTGCGCAACGGCCTGGGCAACGCCGCGCAGGGCGTCGAGCATGCTGCCGAGGCCACCTGGGACACCGTCAAGGCCGGCGCCGAGGACGTCGCGGGCATGGCCGGCGACGCGGTGCATGCCGTCGAAGCCGGCGCCGAGGCCGTGGCCGACGTCGCGGTCGACGCCTGGCACGGCGTCGAGCACCTGGCCGCCGAGGCCGTGCACGACATCGAGAAGGGCAGCGCCGAACTGGAGCACCTGGGCGGCGAGGCCTGGGCCGCGGTGCAGAACGGCAGCCACCGCGCGCGCGTGGTCGCGGGCGAGCTCGGCGACGAGGTCAAGGCCGCGGCCGGCTATGTGGGCGACGGGCTCGGCGAGGTGGCCGACGGCGTCGGCAATGCCGCCGGCCGCGTGGCCAGCTATGCGACGCTGGGCGCCGCCGCCGTCCAGAAGATGTTCAGCGCCGTCGTCTGATGGCTCACCGCTGCCTGCCGATGATCGCCATGCCGTCCTTCGAGCGCCTCGCCCTGTGCATCGCCTGCGCCGTGCTGCCGGGCTGTTCCATCCTCAGCCCCGCGCCGGTCATCGAGCTGGTCAAGGCGACCGGCGCCGTCGCCGTGAGCGCCATCGCCACCGGGCCCAGCCACGCGAAGAACACCGTCTACCACGAGCACCGCTCGCTCGACAGCGTCTGCGTCGAATACAACCCGCTGACGCCCGATCCCGACATTGCGCCGGCGCTGCAGGCCGAACTGCGCAACCACGAGATCGAGAGCCGCATCTACGAAGAGGGCGGCGCGCCCAGTTCGTGCCGCTTCCGCGTGACCTACACCGCCGACATCGAATGGGGCACGCCGCCGTTCGGCAGCGGCTACAAGTCCTACATCCGCGACGCCACGCTGACGCTGCGCGACGAGAACGGCACCGTGCTCTCGAGCAGCGCCTATTCGCTCGACGGCGCGTTCCAGATGGGCAAGTGGGCGACCAGCCGCAGCAAGCTGGCGCCCGTCGTCACCGCGCTGGTCACCGGCTTCGACCATTGACCGCCCCGCATCGCCACACCGCCCAAGGATCGCCCGTGAGTGCCTTCGCTTCCTTCCTCCGCCGCGGCGCGGGCCCCGGCGCGCTGCTCCTTGCCGCCGCCCTGGCCGGCTGTTCCGCCCCGGCGCCGCTGGTGCAGGGCCCGGTCTCGGTGCGCCCGGTGGCGCCGCCCAGCTACGCGGAACGCACGGTCACCGGCGGGATCTACCGCGCCAACCTCGGCAACGTCTCGCTGTTCTCGGACCAGCGCAAGCCGCAGGCCATCGGCGACACGATCAAGGTCGACATCTCGGAAAGCCTCAACGCGAGCAGCACGGTCAACAGCGTCAACAGCCGCGCCAACGCCGTCGCCTCGAAGGGCCCGGGCATGAACTCCAACAGCCTGGGCTCGCTGCTGAAGGGCCTGGCCAACATGGATGCGACCGCCTCCGGCAGCGACTCCTTCACCGGCAAGGGCAACTCGCAGAACACCTCCACGTTCACGGCCCGCCTGTCGGCCTACGTGGTCAACGTGCTGTCCAACGGCAACCTCGTGGTCGCCGGCGAGCGCAGCATGATGTTCAACGGCACGCTCAACACGTTGCGCTTCTCGGGCGTGGTCAACCCGCTGGACATCAAGGCCGGCGGCATCGTCGCCTCCGGCGACGTGGTGGACGCCAAGACCGAGCTCACCGGCGCCGGCGGCACCGCCGACACGGCCTCGCGCAGCTGGCTGCAGAAGCTGCTGACCGACGGCCTGGCCGTCTGGTGAACGCGGCGCCTTCCCGGCGCACGTTTCCGCTTCATGTCCGCGGCTTCGCCACTTCGGCGAGGCCGCGCTCGTTTGTGTCGGTTCCGCCAAGATGTAGCGGCATGACACGGACGGCGGCGGGCGCTATGCTGCACTGCATCAACTTTCGCCACGCGCCTTCCGAATGATCACCTGCCTCATCGTCGACGACGACCCCGCGCTGCGCGAACTCGTCGGCGAGCACCTCAAGCGCTACGGCCTCGCGGCCCGCCTGGCCGACAGCGCCGCGGCGATGCGGCGCGAACTGGCCCGCGGCGGCATCGACATCGTGCTGCTGGACCTGATGCTGCCCGACGGCGACGGCATCGAGCTGTGCCGCGACCTGCGCCTGCACTCCAGGCTGCCGGTCATCATGCTCACCGCCCAGGGCGACCCGATCAGCCGCGTGCTGGGACTGGAGATGGGCGCCGACGACTATGTCGCCAAGCCCTTCGAGCCGCGCGAGCTGCTCGCCCGCATCCACGCGCTGATGCGGCGCAGCGCCGGCACGCTGGCCAACGGCACCGGCGGCCAGGCGCCGCTGGCGACCGGGCGCGGGGAGCCGACCGCGCGCGCCTTCGGCGGCTGGCAGATCGACTGGCGCAACCGCATGCTGGTCGATCCGGACGGCGTCGGCCTGTCGCTGTCCAACGTCGAGTACCGCCTGCTCGCGGCCTTCGCCGACCATCCGGGCGAGGTGCTCAGCCGCGGCCAGCTGGTGGAGCTCACGCGCAGCGCCGCCAACGACAGCAACGAACGCAGCATCGACTTGGCCGTGTCGCGCCTGCGCGCCAAGTTGCGCGAGTCCCTTGAGAATCCGCAGTTCATCCGCACAGTCAGGGGGCGCGGCTACCAGTTCATGGCCGAGCTGGCGCGCTGATCCGGGCCTGCGTCCTCGCGCTGGCCGGCTCGTCCTCCGGCCCGCACAGGAAGCCCGCCATGCTGCTCGTCTGCCCCCACTGCGCCACCACCAACCGCGTGCCCGACGATCGGCTGGGCGACGAGCCCGTCTGCGCCAGCTGCGGCGCGGCGTTGATGGAGCCGAAGCCCGTGGCGGTATCGGACGCCGTGTTGCCCAAGTTCATCCGCGCCACCGAGGCCCCGGTCCTGGTCGACTTCTGGGCCACCTGGTGCGGGCCGTGCCTGCAGATGGCGCCGCAGTTCGCCGCCGCGGCGAAATCGCTGCCGCAGGTGCGGTTCGCGAAGGTGGACAGCGACGCCGCCCGCCAGGCCAGCGCGACCCATGGCATCCGCAGCATCCCGACGCTCGTGCTGTTCAAGGGCGGCCGGGAACTGGCGCGGCGTTCCGGCGCCGCCTCGGCGGCCGACATCACCGCCTGGACGCAGGCCCAGCTGGCGCGCGCGGCCGGCTGAGGCGTCCGCACGGACGCGGAACGGCGATTGCCGGTCGGGGACTGCCTTGTCCCCAACGGAGTCTTCCATGTCGACCATGTCGTCCATGTCGTCCACGCTCGCCAGCGCCGTCACGCCGCTGCGCTATTCGCCCGCCTACGAGCATCCGGCGCCCGACGAGGCGCAGACGCAGGCCGAGATCGACGCGCAGATGCACCGGATCCAGGAGCGTACCTTCGCCGACGGCGGCAAGGCGTTGCGCAGCGTGCACGCCAAGAGCCATGGACTGCTCGTGGGCGAGCTCCGCATCCCGGCGGGCCTCGCGCCCGAGCTGGCGCAGGGCCTGTTCGCCCGCCCGGCCACGCTGCCGCTGGTGGTGCGGCTGTCGACGGTGCCCGGCGACCTGCTGCCCGACGACATCTCCACACCGCGGGGCATGGCCCTCAAGGTCATCGGGGTCGAGGGCGAGCGCCTGCCCGGCTCGGAGGGCGACGTGACGCAGGACTTCGTCCTCGTCAACGGACCGTCGTTCGGCCGGCCCGACGCGAAGTCGTTCGCCCGGGGCCTGAAGCTCCTGGCCGCGACGACCGACCGTGCCGAGGGCGCCAAGCAGGTGCTGTCGGCGGCCTTGCGCGGCCTGGAGAAGGTGGTGGAGGTCGTGGGCGGCCAGAGCGCGACGCTGACGGCGCTCGGCGGCCATCCCGAGACCCATCCGCTGGGCGAGACCTACTATTCGCAGGTGCCCGTGCTGTTCGGCGAGTACTTCGGCAAGATCTGCGTGCGACCCGCGTCGCCGTCGCTGAAGGCCCTGCACGGCGAGCCGGTCGACCTGGCGCACCGGCCCGACGGACTGCGCGACGCCGTCGCCGCCTGGTTCGCGGAGCAGGGCGGCGAGTGGGACCTGTGCGTGCAGCTGTGCACCGACATCGGCGAGATGCCCATCGAGGACGCCAGTGTCGCCTGGGACGAGACCGCCAGCCCCTTCGTGCCCGTCGCCCGCATCGTGCTCGGCGCCCAGGCCTCGTGGAGCGACGCGCGCGCGCGTTCGATCGACGAGGGCCTGGCGTTCAGCCCCTGGCACGGCCTGGCCGCGCACCGCCCGCTCGGTTCGGTGATGCGGATCCGCCGCGAAGCCTACGACGCCGCCCGGCGCTTCCGCGCCGAGCGGAATCAGCGTGCGCTCTCGGAGCCGAAGGCGATGGTCGACATCGGGCTCTGATCGAGCGACGCCGGCAGCTGGCCCAGCGGCGACACGGCCTCGATCTCCAGCCACGCGTCGAGCCCGCCGTGCAGCGCACGCGCCCGGTGGTGGCCCAGGTCGGCGAGGATGCGCACGCCGCGCAGCGCCGACACCTCGTTGGGGCAGTTGCAGTACAGCACCACCTCGCGGTCGCGCGGCAGCGTCTGCGCCGTGGCGGGCAGTTGAGCGAGCGTGGCCACCATCGCGCCGGGCACGCGCCGGCCGTCCTGCAGCATCGCCACCGACGAGCGCACGTCGATGACGATCGGCGATTCGCCGCGGCGGATCAGCTCGCGCAGCTCGTGCACGGCGATGCGCGGCGCGTAGCGGTCGCTGAGCATCCAGCGCCGGCGCAGGTAGCGGTAGACGATCATCGTGGCCAGCCCGATGGCGATCGCGACGACGGCGATCGAGCCGAACTCCGTCATGACGTCCAGCACCACCACGATCTGGCCGGCGAACGCGATGCCCACCGCGAGGTAGGCCAGCGTCCAGATCAGCGAGGCGCCGATGTCGTAGCCGATGAAGCGCGGCCACGACATGCCCAGCGCGCCGGCCATCGGCGCCGCCACCACGGAGATGCCGGGCAGGAACTTGGCGGCGATCAGCGAGCTGCCGCCCCAGCGCGACAGGATGCCTTCGCTCTGGCGCACGCAGGTGTCGGGCGACAGCGAGATGCGACACAGCAGCTTCATCACGCGATGGCCGCGCCAGCGCCCGGCCTGGTACCAGACGGCGTCGCCGAGCACGTTGGCCACCACCGAGGCGACAAGGCAGACCGCCAGCGACACCTGCCCGGCCATCGAGATGCCGCCGGCCACCACCAGCAGCGGCGCCGCCGGCAGCGGCGCGCCGGCGCGCGCGGCCAGCGTGACCAGGAACACGATCAGGGCGCCATGGGCGATGAGGAGCGGGATCAGTTCGCGCATGGCGGGGCGGAGCACACGGTGGGCAGGAACGGGAAGTCAGGATACAGGGCAACGCGGGCCACGTTCGGCGCAGGGGCGGGAAGGCCCTGGCCGTCCCGGCGACAATCCGCCCATGTCAGACGAGAACCAGATCGAGATCCCGCCGTCGTTCATCGCGCTGTTCGTCGAGCCGGGACGCATCAAGCCGAACGCGACGCGCGCGACGATCACCGCCCGCTACGAGTTCTGCGAGGCGCTGGCCACGATGCTGGTCGAGCGCGCGCAGACGCTGCAGTGGCAGCTGGGCATCACCGAGGCGGACGTGCTGGAGAAGCTGCACGCCGGCCTGATGGGCCCCGATGCGCCGGTGCCGCCGGCCGAGGGCGAGTGGATCATCCGCCGTCTTGCCGAGCTGCTCGAATGGGATCGGCCGCGGTGGAAGGCCGACTGACGAACGCCGGAAAAGACAATGCCCGCGTCCATCGCTGGAGGCGGGCAACATCTTCCGGGCATCTGGACACGGGGTCGAGACGACGGTTTCCTGCGAGTACCGGGTGACGGGTTCCCGTGGTTCCGCCCAATTTGCGGCCGGTTCGTACTTCGGATGCCTTGTATTCTGCCCGTGCCGGCGGCGGCCGGTCGCGCGAAAAGCAGCCGCATTCAGGACAGTTCCGACGCCCGGTGCTCTTGCGGCGCGACGACCGGCGCCCCCTTGCTGACGCTCTCGCCGTCGTCCTGGCGCAGCCACCAGAACGCCAGCGACGACGCCAGCGTGAGGCCGGCCATCGTCAGGTAGGCATGGTGCAGCGCGCGGGTGACGGCCAGGTGGTCGGACTGCGGCAGCTCGGCCAGGAAGAACCCGGTGATCAGCGATGCCACGGCCAGGCCGAAGCTCAGCGACATCTGCTGCAGCGTGCTCGCGATCGTGCTGGCCATCGACGCGTCGGGGCCCTCGATGTCCGCGTAGGCCATCGTGTTCAGGCTGGAGAACTGCAGCGAGTTGAACAGCCCCAGCGCCAGCCCGAGCGCGACGATCGCCCACACCGGCGCCCCCGGCCCGACCAGCGCGTAGCAGGCGATGCCGCAGGCGATCAGCACCGTGTTGACGACCAGCACCTGGCGGTAGCCGAAGCGCCGCAGCAGCGTGGACGACATCACCTTCATGAACATCGCCGCGGCCGCCGCCGGCATCATCAGCAGGCCCGAGGCCCAGGCCGGCAGGCCCAGGCCCAGCTGGTACAGCAGCGGCAGCAGGAATGGCAGGCCGCCGATGCCCAGCCGCGTGACGAACCCGCCCAGCACCGAGATGCGGAAGGTGCGCACCCGGAACACGGCCAGCCGCAGGAGCGGGAATGGCACCTGCGTGGCGTGCCAGCCATAGGCCAGCAGCAGCACCACCGACAGCAGCGCCAGCACCGTCATCTGCAACGCCGGCACGGTGTGCTCGCCGAACACCTCCAGCAACCACGACAGCAGCGCGATGCCGGAGCCGAACAGCACCAGGCCGACGACGTCCAGCGGCGGCGGCGACTCGTTGCGGTAGTCCGGCATGTACTTGCGGCCCAGCCACAGCGCGGCCAGGCCCACCGGCACGTTGACGAAGAAGATGTCGCGCCACGACAGCCAGTGCACGATCAGCCCGCCCACGGTCGGGCCCAGCAGCGGCCCGATCAGCGCCGGGATGATGATGAAGTTCATCACCCGCAGCAGCTCGGATTTCGGGAACGTGCGCACCACCGCGCTGCGGCCGACCGGCATCATCATCGCCGCGGCGATGCCCTGGGGCACGCGCGCGGCCACCAGCAGGCTGGCGTTGGGCGCCATGCCGCACAGTACCGAGGACACCGTGAACATCCCCAGCGCGAACAGGAAGATGCGCCGGCTGCCGAAGCGCTCGGCCAGCCAGCCGCTGACGGGAATGGAGACCGCCAGCGACAGGATGTAGCTGGTCACCACGGCCTTCAGGCTCAGGGGCGTCACGCCCAGGCTGGCCGCCATGGCAGGGATGCCCGTGTTGACGATCGTCGAGTCGAGCTGCTCCATGAACAGCGCGGTGGCGACGATCCAGGGCAGGTAGCGCCGGGTGCGGGTGAGATGCATCGCGCGCCATTCTGGCGCCTCGCGCGGCTTCGCGCCCGGCGGCGGCGCAAGGCCGCACTGGCGGGTGGGCAGGCGCCGGCCCCCCGCGGCCACGCCACTGCGCTACAGTGCAAGTGTTCAGCGACCGAGGTCCCATGGCCGTCCTCCATTCCGTGCCCCCCGGCTTGTCCAGCGTTCCCACCGGCCAGGCGACACGGCGGGAAGCGGAGCTGAGCGCGGCCAACGAGGGCCTGGTGCTGGCCACGCTGACGGCCCAGGGCCTGCAGATGGTCGCGGTGGAGGCCCTGCGGCGCCAGACCGAGGCGCTCGCGCTGGCGGCCCACGAACTGCGCAACCCGCTGATGCCCATCCGCACGGTCGCCGTGCTGCTGGGCCAGGCGACCTCCGTGGACCAGTTGCCGCGCCTGGGCGCCATCATCGAGCGCCAGGTCATGCACATGACGCGCCTGATCGACGACCTGCTGGACGCGGCGCGCGTGGCCACCGGCAAGCTGCACCTGGACCGCCACCGCCTGGACCTGCGCGACGTGTTCGACCATGTGCTCGACGCCTGCCGCCCGCTGATGGACAGCCGCGGCCAGGCGTTCTCGCTGCGGGTGCCCGATCGGGCGCTGATGCTCGAGGGCGACCTGGTGCGCCTGACCCAGGTGTTCAGCAACATCCTCCACAACGCTGCCAAGTACACGCCGGTGGGCGGCAGCATCGCACTGGAGTGCCAGGTCCGGGTCGTCGGCGAGGGCGCCGGCGAGGCGGTGGTCGCCATCGTCGACAACGGCATCGGCATCTCGCCCGAGGCGCTGCCGACGATCTGGGAGCCGTTCGTGCAGGATCCGCTGGCGGTGGGCTTCAGCAAGCAGGGCCTGGGCGTGGGCCTGACGCTGGTGCGCGAGCTCGTGCAGGCGCACGGCGGCTCGGTGGCTGTCGCCAGCGGCGGCGAGGGCCGCGGCAGCGAGTTCACCGTGGTGCTGCCGCTGGCCTGAAGGGTCGCGCGCCCGGCGGCCGGTGCGCGCGCCGGCGCTGGACTACCATCTCGCAACCCGTCCTGCGCGTTCCGCCATGAGCTTCGAAGTCGCCGTCACCCTCGACATGTCCACGCCCGCCGCCAAGCGCGCGTCCTACGACCTGCTGGTCGCCCAGGTGCGCGCCGTGCTCGAGGGCGAGCGCGACTGGCTGGCCAACCTGGCGCAGTTCGCGGCCCTGGTCCACCAGTCGGTGCCCGACCTGAACTGGGCGGGCTTCTACATGGCGCGCGGCGAGGAACTGGTGGTCGGCCCGTTCCAGGGCAAGGTCGCCTGCGTGCGCATCCCGTTCGCGCGCGGCGTGTGCGGCGCCTGCGCGCGCACCCGCGAGATCCAGCGGGTGGAGGACGTGCATGCGTTCCCGGGCCACATCGCCTGCGACTCGGCGTCGCGCTCGGAGCTGGTGTTGCCGGTGCTGGCCGGCGACCGGCTGGTGGCCGTGTTCGACCTCGACAGTCCCCTGCCGGCGCGGTTCGACCCCGAGGACGCACGCGGCTTCGCCGCCGCCGTGGCGGTGCTGGCCGCGGGCACCGACTGGCCCTGATCCGCCAGGAACCGAAGCCCCGAGGGTTTGTGCCGATCCACCGTCCGGCCGGTTCGCCGTTGAACTGGAGACGACGGCTGCTCGCGGGCCGGGCACCCCGGGGTGCTGGAAATGCAAAAAACGCACACCTGCCGGACGGATCGCAAGGTTTGGGCCCCGGATTGCAGAAAAGATCGCCATGCGCGGGCGATTGTCTGCATATCATGGCTCCATGATTTCCATGCAGGGTGTTCCGTCGTCACTGATCGCACGCCATGAATCGTGGGTGCGAAAGCAAGCCAGCGCGTTGTCGCGGCGACTGCCGGCCAACGTCGAGAAGGCCGACCTGATCCAGGCCGGGCTGATCGGCGTCGCCCAGGCGGCCATGAATTTCCAGTGGGAAGGCGACCCCGACAGCGAGGAGGGCCGCGAGGCGTTCCTGCGCTATGCCCAGTTGCGGGTCAAGGGCGCGATGCTCGACGAACTGCGCCAGATGGACCAGCTCAGCCGCTCGCAGCGCCGCAAGTTCAAGGTGATCCAGATCGCCCGCGAACGCTGGATGCAGGGCCACGACCAACCGCCCAACCTGACCGAGCTGAGCGAGGTGTGCGGCATCGAGGTCAACGAGATCGCCGAGCTCGAGCAGGCCGCGTCGACCGCGCAGACCCAGAGCCTGAGCGACGACGACGAGGACGGCGACCACTACACCCCGCAGGGCGGCCACGCCGCCACCCCCGCCGACGAGGTCGAGGCACGGGTCGACACCGCCATCCTGCTGCGCCGGCTGGAGAAGTTCTTCGCCACGCTGCCCGAGCGCGAGCGCCAGGTCATCGACGCCTACATGGGCATCGGCATGAGCACCGAGGAGGTGGCCGAGTCGCTGGGCGTGAGCACGTCGCGCGTCTCGCAGATCTACCAGGCCACCGTCAAGCGCATCACGCTGCACTTCGCGCACAAGGACCAGCGCGCGGTCGACCGCTACCCGGTGCGCTCCGGCCCGGCGTTCGACGAGCTGGTGGCCACCCGCGAGGCGCAGGCGCCCTGGGGCACGCTGCTCGAACAGGCGCTCACCGCGCCGGCCGGCCGCTTCGCCGCGCGCGGCCGCCGCAAGACGGCCCCCGCCGGCGACGCGCAGGGCGACGAGGGCGGCGAGACCGCCTGAAGCCCGCGCCCGGCTACAAGGTCTTCAGCACCTCGGCGCCCGGCGCCGTCCTGGTCGGCATGAACTCCACGACGTCGAAGCGCGCCGCGCCGTGGATCGCGAACGGGTCGCGCGCCAGCACCTCGCGCAGCGCCTGTTCGTCGCCCGAGCGCGCCAGGATCACGCCCCCGGTGCGCGGGATGCGCCGACCCGAGGCGATGAACAGGCCGTCGGCGTAGCCCTGGTCCAGCCACGCGATGTGGCCAGGCATCAGGGCGTCGACTGCTTCGACGGGCAACAGGTAGGTCAGGGTGACGATGAACATGGCGGCGACGCGGCGGTTGCGCAGGCCGCCACTGTAGCCGGCGGAACGTGCGGCAACGCGCATGCCCGCTCGCCCGGGCAAGGCCCCGCGCGCGCGGCGGGCGTCCGCTGCGCGGCGGTCGGCCTGAAACTTGCCATCGTGCGGCATGCCGTCCAACCCGTGCCGCGAGCCCGCGAACGAGCCGACAGCCGCCGCGGCGCCGATGGGCGCCAGGGTCGGGTCGCCGTGAGCGGCGCCCCCACGCCCGCCGAGCCGCCGTGGCCGGCGGCGCAACGGCGCACAGCCGCCGCGGAACTCGTGCGCCTGAAGCGCGAGATCGCGCTGCGCGACGACATCCTGTCGATGGCCGCCCACGAGCTGCGCAACCCGCTGCACGCGTTGTCGCTGCACCTGGCGCTGGCACGCACCACCGCGCACGGCGGCAACGCGCCCGACGCGGCCGAGCGCATCCGCCGCGCCGAGCTCACGCTCAAGCGCTACTCGGAGCGCGTCACGGTGCTGATGGAACTGCTCGCCTCGCCCGGCGCCGTCTACCCGCTGGCGCAGCGCCGCATCGACGTGCCGGCCCTGGTCGCCACGCTGATCGACAGCCTGGAACAGGAGGCCGGCACGCGCGGCATCGCCCTGCGCCTCGAGCGCGACGAGGCAGCCTTCGGCGCGCTGCGCTCGGTCGACCCGGTCGCCTTCGAGCAGGTGATCGACAACCTGCTGCTCAACGCGTTCAAGCACTCCGGCGCCAGCGCGGTGACGATCCGGCTGGCGGCCGACGACGGCGCGTGGCGGGTGCAGGTCGAGGACGACGGCAGCGGCATCGCGCCGGCGGACCAGCGCCGGATCTTCGAGAAGTTCGCGGTGGCGGCCCATTCGGCGCGGGGCGCCGGCACCGGGCTGGGCCTGTGGATCGTCACCCGCCTGGTCCAGGCGATGGGCGGCACGATCGCCGTGGACAGCGCGCCCGGCCGGGGCAGCATCTTCACCGTCAGCATTCCCGAGGGCAACGACATGGGAGCAAACCGATGACTGCCTCCACCTCCGACCCCGTGGCGCCGATCGAGCGCCTGCGCAGTGCCGTGCCGGGCCTCGACGAGATCCTGGGCGGCGGGCTGATGCGCACCGGCGTCTACATCGTCCAGGGCCTGCCCGGCTGCGGCAAGACGATCCTGGCCAACCAGATCTGCTACGGCCACGTGGCCGACGGCGGCGTGGCCGTGTACGTGACCCTGCTGGCCGAATCGCATTCGCGGATGCTGCAGCACTTGTCGACGCTGTCGTTCTTCGACGTGCGGGCGTTCCCGGACCGGCTGGCCTACATCAGCGCCTTCCACGACCTCGAGACCGGCGGCCTCAAGGGCCTGATGGGCGTGCTGCGGCGCGAGATGCGCCAGCGCCGGGCAGGCGTGCTGGTGCTGGACGGGCTGGTGGCGGCCTCCGAAGGCGCCAGCGACCTCGACCTGAAGAAGTTCGTCCATGAGCTGCAGGGCATCGCCGTGCTGCAGGACTGCACCGTGCTGCTGCTGACCAGCGGCAACCTGAACCGCATGGCGGCCGAGCACACCATGGTCGACGGCCTGCTCGAGCTCGAGGACAAGCTGTTCGACGCCCGCTCCGAGCGCTCGATCCAGGTGCGCAAGTTCCGCGGCGCCGGCCCGCTGCGCGGCAAGCATTCGATGCGCATCGACAACGACGGCATCCGCGTGTTCCCGCGTATCGAGGCGGTCTACCGCAGCGCCGCCATGGAGACGATGCGCGACGAGGTCACCACCAGCGGCATCCCCTCGCTGGACGCGCTGCTGGCGGTGGGCGGCATCCCGATGGCCAGTTCCACGGTGGCCATCGGCTCGACCGGCACCGGCAAGACCACGCTGGGCCTGCACTTCCTGCACGCCAGCACGGCCGCCGAGCCGGGCCTGCACCTGAGCTTCTTCGAGGGGCCGGACCGCCTCCGCGCCAAGGCGCGCTCGCTGGGAATGGCCCTGGAAGCGCTGGAGGCGACCGGCGCGGTGGAGCTGATGTGGCAGACCACGGGCGAAGCGATGCTCGACGAGATCGCCGACCGGTTGCTGGCGGCGGTGGCGCGCCGCGGCGTGCGCCGCCTGGTCGTCGACGGCCTGTCGGGCTTCCTGGAGTCGGCGGTCTACCCGGAGCGGCTGAACCGGTTCTTCTCCTGCCTGGTCAACGAGCTGCGCAGCCGCCGCGTGACGGTGCTGATGACGCTGGAGACCCGCGACGTCGTCTCCAGCGTGGTCTCGATGCCCTGGGGCGTCTCGGGCATCGTCGACAACCTGTTCTTCCTGCGCTTCGTGCACGACGAGGGCCAGGTCGAACGGCTGCTGACGATCATCAAGATGCGCGACACCGACTACCAGGCCGGACTGCGCCGCCTCCGCGTCGATTCCCATGGAATGCACATTGCCGGAACCTATCGGGCGGACGGCGACGTGATCCCGTCGGCCCAGCCCGTTGCCAGCCCCGAAGGCCCCGCGCCTTCGTCGTCATGACGGCGGCGACGCGGCGATGGAAGGCGTCCCGTGAAGACCATTCTTGTCGTCGATGACGAACTGGGCAGTGCCGAAGTCCTGAGCCTGATCCTCGAGGAGGAAGGCTATCGGGCGTTCTGCGCCGTCAATGGCCAGCTCGGGCTGGCGCAGGCGCGCGAGGCGGTCCCGGACCTGGTCATCGTCGACTACATGATGCCGCTGATGAACGGGGCGGAGTTCGTCGCCGCGCTTCGCGCCGACCCGCGCTTCGCGCACACCCGGGTCATCCTCGACAGCGGCCTGCCCGAGAACGCGATCCGCGAGCAGTTCGACGGCTACGACGCCTTCCTGCGCAAGCCGTTCAAGGTGGAGGCCTTGCTGCAACTCGTGCGGCAGTTCATCGGCCGCTGAACGCGTCCGGCGCTCGGGCGGGGGTCGCGGGCCGCAGCCCCAGGCGGCGCAGGATCAGCGCGTCGAGCGACCACGGGCCCGGGCCGAACACGGTCAGTGCCAGCAGGATCGAACCCCAGTAGAAGTGCGCATTGATGCCGGCCGGGCAGTCGAAGCCCCACAGTTGCGGGTACGAGATGACGGCCATCGCGTTGACCACGAACAGCCCGGCGGCGCCGAAGCGGCCCAGCAGGCCCAGCGTGATCAGCACCGGGAAGGCAAGCTCGCCGAAGGCGCCCACGAAGGCCGCCAGGTCGGGCGGCAGCAGCGGCACCTTGTACTCGTCGTGGAACAGGGCGAGCGTGGCGCTCCAGTCGGCGATCTTGACCAGCCCCGCGCGGAAGAAGATGGACGACACGTACAGGCGCAAGGCCAGCAGGCCCAGGGGCTGCAGGCGGTCGACCAGGCTGGTGAGGGCGAGGCTGCGTCGGATCAGGTTTTTCATGGGAATCGTTCAGAGTGTGAAGCCGCAGACCAGCCGCGCCGAGACGGCACGGGCGAGCAGGGCGCCGAGGTCGAAATCGGGGTGCCGGGACAGGGCCGCGCCGGCCGCGTCGCCCAGCGGCGCGCCGTCCAGCGAGGCGGCGAGGAACGCGGCTTCGCCGGCGCCGCAGCGGGTCACGGTGACGGCCAGCCCGCTGCGGGCGACCAGCGCCGTCTCGGCCTGGGTCCAGTCCACGCTGAAGTCGCCGTCGTGGCCGGGCTGGTGGATCGTCCAGACACGCACGATCGGGCTGCGCGCCGGCACCACGGCCAGGCCGGGCGCCCAGCGGAAGCGGATGTCGGCCTGGCGCTCGCCATCGACGCTGCCGAGGCTGGCTGCGTCCCAGTCGGGCGCGTCGGCGGCGCCGTAGGCGCGATGCACCGCCCATTCGAGCCGGGCCAGGTCGGGCAGCCACGGCAGGGATTGCGTGTGCTCGAACGCGGCCAGGAAGGCGTCGAAGCCTGCGCCGAACTCGGTCAGGTCGCCGCTGGTGGAGGGCGTGCGGCGCTGGTGCTCGCGCGCCAGGCCATGGAAGAACTCGTCGCCCACCGTCTGGCGGACGACCGGGTAGGCCGACGCCAGCGCCTTGTCGGCGGACGCCACCATGTTGGCGCGGTAGATCGCCAGCCGGCTCGCCACCAGCGCGCCGTCGCCGACCAGCCAGCGCGCGGCCGCGGGCACCTGCTCGCGGTCACGCACCGCGGCAGCGAAGGCCGACTGGATGTCGTGCAGCTCAGGCATGGGCCACCTCGCCCGCGCGCCGCGCGACGGCGTCGGCCTGCGCGGCCTGCGACAGCAGGACATCGAGCGCCGGCAGGTCGGTGTCCCATTCGATCAGGGTCGTTCGCGGGCCGAAGCGGCGGCAGGCCTCCTCGTAGAGCGACCACACCGGGTCGCAGACGAGGTCGCCGTGGGTGTCGATCAGGCAGTCGTCGACCACCGTGTGGCCGGCCAGGTGCATCTGCACGATGGACGCCCCGTCCAGCTCGGCGAGACGGGCGACGGGATCGAAGCCGAAGTTGACCGCGTTGACGTAGAGATTGTTGACATCCAGCAGCAGCCCGCAGCCGGTGCGGCGCGCGAGCTCGGCCAGGAAGGCCGTCTCGGTCATCTCGCTGTCGCGGAACTCGACGTAGGCCGACAGGTTCTCGACCAGCAGGCGCCGCTTCAGCGTGGACTGCACTTGGTCGACGCGGTCGGCCAGCAGCGCCAACGCCCGGGTCGTGTGCGGCAGCGGCAGGAGGTCGTTCAGGTGCAGGCCGCCGATGCTGCCCCAGCACAGGTGCTCGGACACGAGCACCGGCTCGACGCGCTCGACCAGCCGCTTGAGCTTGGCCAGGTGGCGCTCGGCCAGTTCGTCGGCCGAGCCCAGCGAGAGCCCGACCCCGTGCAGGCTGATCGGGTAGGCGGCGCGGGCGCGCTCGAGGGCGTGCATGGACGCGCCGCCGTCGAGGAAGAAGTTCTCGCTGTGGACTTCGAGGAATGCCAGCGCGGGCAGTCGCTCGAAGACCTCGCGGTAATGCGGTTGGCGAAGACCGATTCCGGTGCCGGAGAGGGTGGGGACGGCGGCAGTCATGACTCGGTCTTCGGGGTGGTGGACGGCGTAGGTTACTTCTTCGGGGCCATCGTCGAGCCGCCCATCTTCTCGCAGGTGCCCTTGTCGACGTACTTCCAGTCGCCCTTGTCGTTGTCCTTGGTGGCGGTGCCGGCGCACGAGTGCGAGCCGGTGGCGCTGGCGCAGTCGTTGGCGCCGGCCTTGGCGACGCCGAAGCACTTGTCCTTGGAGGGGTCGGCGGCCACGGGTCCGGCGTGGGCGGCCAGGGCGCCGAGGGCGAGGACCGAGGCGAGGGCGGTGCGGATGAAGAGTTGCTTGTCCATGAGGGTTCCTTGACGGTTGATGAAGCGCGCCGATGTGCGGCACCTTCGTCTGTCGCGCGACTCCGCAGATCCTTACGACCGGCGCGAAAATCCTTCGCCTGTCTCGCCTGGGACAAACCCTTGGGCGTGCCCACCGGCGGTGCGCTGCCTGGGGCGAGCGGGGTGGCAAACCCCTCATGAAACCGCTTTCACATCAGCGCTAACATGGCGCATCGGAACCCGGCGCCGCTTGCGCAAGCCACCATGAACCCCGTCATTCCTGCCGCGGTCGCCTGTGCGATCGGTCTCGCCCAGGCGCCCGCCGGCGCCGCCACGCTGGAGATCCACACCACTGCCGCGGGCACCGGCGAGCGCCTCGCGCTCAGCGGCACGGCCACGCTGGCTGCGGGCGAACAGCCACCGGAGCGCGACGTCTCGGTGTTCGTCGACCGCAGCAAGGCCTACCAGACGCTGCTGGGCATCGGCGGGGCCATCACCGACGCCAGCGCCGAGGTGTTCGCCCGGCTGCCCGCCGCAAACCAGGCGCGCCTGCTGCGCGCCTACTACGACCCGAAGAACGGCATCGGCTACACGCTGGCGCGCACCACGATCCACAGCTCCGACTTCAGCAGTGCCAGCTACACCTACATCGCCGAAGGCGACGCCGCACTGGCCACGTTCAGCGTCGCCCCCGACCGCGCGTACCGCATTCCGCTGCTCAAGCGCGCGATCGCCGCGGCCGGCGGCCACCTGACGCTGTTCGCCAGCCCGTGGAGCGCGCCGGCGTTTATGAAGACCAACGACAGCATGCTGCAGGGCGGCCGGCTCAGGCCCGAGTTCGCCGACGCCTGGGCGCGCTATTTCGTGCGCTTCATCCGCGCCTACGAGGAGGAGGGCATCCCGGTGTGGGGCCTGACGGTGCAGAACGAGCCGATGGCCAAGCAGCGCTGGGAGTCGATGATCTACAGCGCCGAGGACGAGCGCGACTTCCTCAAGAACCACCTCGGCCCGGTGCTGGCCGAGGCCGGGCTGGGCGATCGCAAGGTGATCGTCTGGGACCACAACCGCGACCTGATGACCCAGCGCGCCCACGCGGTCTTCGACGACCCCGAGGCTGCGCGCTACGCGTGGGGCCTGGGCTTCCACTGGTACGAGACCTGGGCCGGCGGGGCGCCGATGCACGCCAACGTGGGCAACGTGCACCGGGCGTGGCCCGACAAGCACCTGCTGCTGACCGAGGCCGCCATCGAGGGATTCGACCCGGCGCGCCTGCAGTCCTTCGCCAACGCGGAGCGCTACGGCGCCGCGCTGATCGAGGACTTCAACCAGGGCGCCGAAGGCTGGACCGACTGGAACATCCTGCTCGACGAACACGGCGGCCCCAACCACGTGGGCAACTTCTGCTTCGCCCCCGTGCATGCGGACACGCGCACCGGCGAACTCACCTTCACGCCCAGCTACTGGTACCTGGGCCACTTCTCGAAGTTCATCCGCCCGGGGGCGCGCCGCATCGCGGCCGCCAGCAGCCGCAGCAGCCTGATGACCACCGCGTTCGCCAACCCCGACGGCACGCTGGCCACGGTGGTGATGAACCGGACGGACGAGCCCGTCGCCTACCGGCTGTTCATCGGCCGCGACGAAGCGCGCGTGCAGATCCCGGCTCACGCGATCCAGACCCTGGTCGTGCGCTGAAGCGGCGCGGGCGCTGCTCAGCCTGCGCTCAGCCTAGCTACCCGGAACACGGTAGTTCCGAGGGTGTGGCCTGGGCGGATCGCGCCCGGCTCGATGGCAAACTGGGTGAGTCGCAACGGCCGCACCCGGCGCTTGCGCATGCCGACCGCGGTGCGCCAGACGCGCGCCGCGAGCCCGACCGACCCCGCCACGCCACGCCAGTCCATGACGACGCAGCAAGACGCCGACGCCTTCGATACCGCCGTTCCCGACGCCGCCGCCCGGGCGCAGGGCCTGCTCCGGATCGGCGTCGCCGCCGCCGGCCGGGGCGCCGCCGACGAGGCGATCGCGGCCCTGCAGCAGGCCGTGGCGCTGTGCCCCGGCCTGGCCGCGGCGCAGGCCAACCTGGGCCTGCTGCTGCTGGCCGCGCGGCGGCCCGCCGAGGCCGAGGGACCGCTGCGCATCGCGGTCGCCGCGATGCCGCGCGATGCCGCCCTGCGCAACGCGCTGGGCGTGGCCCAGGAGGCGCTGCTGCGGCTGGAAGAGGCCGAGGCGACATACCGTTCGGCGCTGGCGCTCGCCCCGGCGTTGGCCCAGGCGCACGCCAACCTGGGCAACTGCCTGCGCCGCCGCGGCCAATTGGTCGAGGCCGAGGCCGCGTTCCTGCGTGCCATCGAGCTCGAGCCCGGATTCGCCGTCGCCCATTTCAATTTCGGCGTCCTGCTGCAGGAACGCGAGCAATTCGAGCGCGCGATCGCCGCGTATCGCCAGGCACTGCACCATCACCCCGACTACGTGGAGGCCCTGAACAACCTGGGCGCCTGCCTGCGCACCCAGGGCTTCGTCGACGAGGCGCGCGCCATCTTCGAGCGCATCCTCGAATTGCGCCCGCAGCAGATCGAGGCGCATTGCAATCTCGCGCAGTACAAGACCTATCGGCCCGGCGACCCGCAGGTCGAGCAGTTGCTGTCGCAGCAGCATCGGGTGGCGGGCTTGTCGCAGGACGGCCAGGTCCGCTACTGGTTCACGATCGGCAAGATGCTGGAGGAGACGGGCCGCCACGCCGAGTCGTTCGCCGCGTACGAACTGGGCAACCGCATGAAGCGTGCGACCTGTCCCTGGGACGAGGCCGCGCACGTCGACCTGCAGCGCCGCATCGTCGCGACCTTCTCGCGCGGGCGGCTGGCGCGGCACGCGCCGGCGTCGGCCGCCGGTCCGACGCCTGTCTTCATCGTCGGCATGCCGCGCTCGGGCACGTCGTTGCTGGAGCAGGTGCTGTCGTCGCTGCCTGCGGTGCACGGCGCCGGCGAGATCACCTGGCTGGCCGAGACCCTGCAGTCGGCCGAACAGGATTGCGGGGAGGGCGGCTTCCGTTTCCCGGAGTCGCTGGGCCATCTCTCCGACCCGGACCTGCGCGCGCTCGGCCGGCGGTATGTCGACCGCCTCCGCGAGCTGGCGCCGGGCGCCACCCACGTGGTCGACAAGCTGCCCGGCAATTTCATGCACGTCGGGCTGATCCACCTGATGCTGCCGACTGCCCGCATCGTCCATGCGATGCGCGACCCCATGGATTCCTGCTTCTCCTGCTATTCGCGCCTGTTCAGCGCAAACAATCTCCCGTACACCTACGACCTGGGCGCCGTGGGACGATTCTGGCTGGGGTATCGGGACCTGATGCGGCACTGGCATGACGTCCTGCCGGCGGGCCGCATCCTGGACGTTTCATATGAATCCATGGTTTCCGATGTCGAGAACCAGGCGCGTCGCGTCGTCGCGTATCTCGGCCTGCCATGGAACCACGCCTGCCTGGACTTCCACAAGAACCGCCGCGTGGTGAAGACAGCGAGCGTCGCCCAGGTGCGGCGGCCGATCTACCAGAGCTCGGTGGCGCGGTGGAAGGCGTATGAGGCGCAGTTGGGGGAGTTGCGGGCGCTGGTGGGCGGAGATCGGCCGCTGGCGTGTCGGTGACGCAGGCCGTGCCGGGCGCGGTCTGGGCAGAGGGCTTGTTCGAGGGGCGCGGCTTGGGCGGGACGGGGGCGGGACGTGGGCGGGACGTGGGCGGGTTTGGTTGGGATGCCTCTCCGTATGAGTTGACATAACGCACATTATGCTCACTTCACACCAGGCAGACCCGGGCCAAATTGCGCCTGGCTGGCCGCCGCAAGCGCCCGCGACCACAAATCACGAAGCGACGATGGCCACTCCGGGCCGCCGAGGGCCTCGTGGCCTCCGTCAGGTCATTTGGCCTTCCACTGGCTGCGCTCTGACGTGATGCCGTGCCACTGGCTGCGGTCTGGCCGGCATGCGTTCCGCGCGTCGTCATGTGGCGACCGGCGCAACATGATTAGGCTGCGGTCTGGTCATCGTGCCTTCACGTAGCTCCAACTGCCTTTCACGCCGCCGCCAGTCGCGGGAACGGCTGCAGACTAGCGGATGCCCCTTCGTCACGCCGATATCTGGCCGCCGGCGCACCTCGTCGCTGGCTACGTTCAGGCCATCGTCGCTTCGCGAGCTTCGGCCCGCTGTCGGAATCGCACTTCGTACCTGGCGGCCGTGGCCTTACCTCCACCTCAGCCGCTGGAACCGCCGCCGGACCGGCAACTGTCGTAGGAACGCCTTCACTCGCTGAAGCCCGGTACTGGGCCATAAAGTTCGAACTGCCCCCTCAGTTCAGACTTTATGCGTGCTAGCGCAACCAGCATCTCATCGATCGGCCTTGAAGTCGCCGGAGGCACGGCATTGCCTCTCCGATAATGCTCGGATGAAACAACGCCCGCTCCTTGCACTCGATGGCGATGGCGTCCTACTGGACTATCTCGAGGGGTACGCCGAGGCATGGCGACAAGCCTTTGGCGTTCGTCCCGCGGTCAGAGACCCGCTCGGCTACGGACCGCTGGAACGCTGGGACGTTCCTCGCCTCGATGCCGAAGGACGTGCACGGCTACGACAGCACTTCGGCAGCAAGTTCTGGAGTTCGGTGCCCGCCATCCCTGGGGCGCTCGACGCCTGCGTGCGCCTCCACGACGCTGGATTCGAGCTAGTGTGCGTGACGGCGCTGGACGCCGAGTTCGAAGTATCGCGACTCAAGAACCTGCGTTCGCTGGGCTAGCCCTTCGCCGAGATCCGAGACCAGGACTGGGAAGTCACGGAAGCCGGGCGCCAGCCTCAGACGTTCAACCGCCCGTCGCGCATTCTCGTGCGAGGTGTAGACGCCAATGAACTTGCAGTCCTCCTAGCCTTCTGGGAGTACGTGCAAATGTTGGACTACGAATACGCTCTGCATGACGCTACCTTGCCCTTGTCCATGATGTGCGCGGCCACTGGCGCCTGCACGAGTTTCTCGCAATGCGCACAGGCCCACTTGCCACGCACGTGGCGTTCGACCGTGAACACACCCGGCTCGTAGTCCAGCTTCTCGGAGATGTCCTGGCCGATCCGCTTCATCTGGCAGCCGCAGGTGCATGCCGTGCTCTGCGGCTCGTGGTGCACTTCGCGACGCGGCAGGTGCGGCGGTAGCGGTGCGCGCTTGGGCTGCTGCTTGTCCTTCTTGTGCTTGCCCTTGTCGTCGCCCTTGGCCCGGTCGATCTCAGCCGATGCTTCGGCGACATCGGAGTCGAGCGTGTCTTCGAGCAGGCTCTTCTGCCCTACGCTCAGGCCTGCACAGAATTTCTCGCTGGTCGCGGCGAACTTCAGCCGCTTCAGTACCGCGAGTTCGTGCGTGAGCTTGTCGACCTGGGCCTGCTTGAACGCTACTTCCCGCTGTCGCTGGTCGAGCAGCACATCCATGGCCGCGTTCTCGGCCATCAGCGTCAGCAGTGCCTGGCGCATCTGCTGCGGATCGAGGGTGTCGAGTTGCTGCGAGGCGATCACAGGTCGTGATCGTGCCGGAGGCGGCCCGCCTCGTAAATTGGCAGATTCGAGAATTGCTCTGCGCTACAGAACTCGAATGATTCCGGCCTCGCCCACGCGCTGCCACGGCAGGCCCAGCACGAGGGCGTCGAACTGCGCTCGGCTGAGCGACGCCGTCGTGGCCGCGTCATTCGGCCAGACGAATTTGCCACTGTTCAGGCGCCGCGCCGCGAGCCACACCCCGATGCCGTCATGCACGAGCACCTTCATGCGGTTAGCGCGGCGATTAGCGAACAGGTAGGCATGGTGAGGACGCGCCTCGCCGAACACCGTCACGACGCGCGCCAAGGCGGACTCCGTGCCGGCGCGCATGTCCAGCGGCTCCACGGCCAGCCATACCGTGTCGACTCGGATCACCGGAGCAACTCACGCATCCAGCTCGCGCACTCGGCGATCGCGGCCATCGGCCAAGCCACCGTCATCGTCGTCGAGCCGCGCCGAAGCTCGACGCGAATGTCGCCCACCGGGGTTACCGGCTCAGGCAACTGCACGGCCACGAACGCGGGCGGCGATGGAGCCGGCGCCCTGTTCGATAGTGCCAAGACCGGCGCCACCTCCGCTTCGCGAACCCAGCGGCGTAGCAGGTTGGCATTGATGCCCCGAGCCAGCGCCACGGCCGCCATCGACACGCCGGGCTGTGCAGCAGCGGCGATGGCGTCCGCCTTGAACGCGTCACTATGCAGGCGCCGGCGTCGACGACCAGGCCCGGTCTTGGAATCGATAGTGTCCACGTGTCCACCAAGAGTTGAAGTGGACACGAGCATCCTTTGCTCCTAACCGGCTTTCAAGATGACATCGCCGGACGCATACGATGCCTCGTCGCCAGACTCCATTCAGGGGATGCCAGGAGCCCGCCGGTCCATCCCGACGGCGAACACCGGAGTGCGTCGCACGGAGGTTTCAGAATGAGCCACCACGCCGGCTATGCCGCCGCCATCGCCATCCGCGGCGACACGATCCAGGGGCTGCAGCGAATCGCCTACCACGCGGGCCAGATAGCGCACCGCCTGAGCGGCTCGTCCTCCGGCATCAAGGCCGATCTCTTCCTCGACCTGCCGCGGCTGGAGTTCCACGCGGCCGACACCGACCAGGTGCGCGTCGTCCTGCGCGCCTGGGGCTCGCTGACCGTCACGCCGGATGGCGGCCTGCCGCCCGAGACGCACGAGGTGCTCGTGGACGTGGCGGTGCTGGTCTTGCCTGCCGTCGGCCTGCAGCCGCCCGCGGACGACAGCTCACCGCCGAGGCTCACGCTCGCGCTGAAAGCCTCGCTGCCGCCCATTGTGTCGATGAACGTCGCCTCCATCGACGGCACGCCCTACTCTGCCGCCGCCGACGCCGTCATCCAGGGCTCGACCTTCCGCATCGGCGTGAGCCTGCTGATCGGCCAGCAACTCAGCGGCATGACGCCCAGCGGGCTCGACGCCGGCTTTCTCGGCAGCATCGCGACCGCCCCGAGCGCGGCGGTCACGGCGCTCGTGCGCGACGGGGCCTTGTGCGTGGGCATCGATGTCACCGACGAACCGATCACCGGCGGCATCGTCACGACCACCGGCGATCCCGCCACCCTCGTCGACTTCACCGGCGCCGACGATATCGCGATCAGCATCAACCACGTGGCCGCGCCACTGGCCTTCGACAGCGTACGCGCCGGCATCGCGAAGCAGGTCGACAAGGCCGGCGCGAGGCTCAGTCTCTATGGCTTCGGCGTGGAGGACGGCGACTTCTCCATCTACGGCAAGGCGGAGAACAGCGAAGGCTCCGTCTTCTTCTCCATGAAGGCCGTGCCGCAGCTGACGCGGCCCGGCTACAGCCGTGAATACGACGAGCTGTGGTTCGACATGCGCGACATCACGACCGACGTGAACCTGTCGTGGTGGGCGGCTTTGCTCGGCACGCTCGGCAGCCTCTTCACCCTCGGCTTCGGCGTCATCGTCGTCGAGGGGCTCATGGCCAGCAAGGGTCAGGACGTGACCAGCGACATCGCCTTGTCCAGCCTGCAGCGCCGCGCCGCGCGCGTCCAGGAGTTCACACTGGCTGGCACCAGCGCGCCGACAATTCGCCTGACTCTCGTGAGCTTCGATTGCTTCGCCGACGAGGTCTATATCAGCTCGACGCTGCAGCCGCAGTTCCCGGCCGCCGCCGTCTCGGGGCCCTGGGTGGTGCCGGCCGAAGAAGCCATCGCGGCGCAAAGCCTCGACTTCCCACTGCAGCTGCCCTTCGACCTGCAGCCCGACGACCCGCATCTGAAGGTACGCTGGACGGTGACGCGCGACGACACGCACGAGGTGGTGCTGAACGTCGACGGTGCCGCGGCCGGGCTGCTGGTGCTGCGCATCGCGAGCGTGGACATCCCCTTCCTCGAGGCCTCGAGCTTCAGCATCGACTGCCGCGTCTATCGCACGCTCGGCGCGCAGGTCGACGAGCTGTACGCCAACCACCGCACGCTGAAGATCTACGACCCGGTCGATCGCACGCATCCCTACGTGCACTGGACGCACGAGGTGTGGACGCCGGAAGTGCAGATCGCCGGCAACGGCAGCCGCAACCTGCTCGGCTATGCCGCGAAAGGCCGGCGCTCCAAGCTGCACCGCACCGACCTGCCGGGGCGTTGCCACTCCGTCTCGCACTACTCGCTGAACCAGGTCCGCGACGCGGGGCCGGGCGTGACGCCCTCGGCCATCGCCTACCTGGACGCCTTGCCGTTCCCGCGCTCAGAGCTGGTCGCAATGCGCGGGCAGGTCTGCGACTACTGCTTCTTCGGCGGCCCGACGAAGGCGATTCCCATCGTTCCGTAGGGCCACCAAAGTTACAACGCCTTGGGCGATGCGCTGTCGTCCGCGCAAAACGATGCCCGCGAAGAAAAGTCTGGTTGACGAATTGGGGGGCCACCGTCGATCACAAGATTGGAACCCTGTCCTGAACCACGCCCGCGATCACCGTCGATCATGCCGACGACGGTACGTCCGGCGATCGTGAATCGGGCGAGGTTCATGGGGATGCCTCGTTGACGTCGGGCGCGGGGTCTCAGGCGAAGAATTCAGGGGTGAGCGGAGGCGCCCATTGGTGCAAGGCATCGTTGCCGATCTCGGCGGTACCGACCGGCGTGGAATCGTTGACCAGGTCGCCGTCGGTCCAGTGTTCGACCTTGTTGCCGAACGGATCGCGCCAGTAGTCGAAGACCTGGCTGCCCTGGACATGGCGACCGAAGCCCCAGGCGCGCGTGTAGCCCTTGTCTTCCAGCCACTGCCCGCCCTGCACCACGTCGTCCAGGTCGATCACCTCGAACGCGGCATGATCGAAACGCGACTTGCCGTCCTGCGCGGTGATGAGCGCCAGCGTGTGGTGGTCGGTCCACTCCTCGCCCAGGCCGCAGTGCATGAACGCTGCGATCTTGTTGGCTTCGACACCGGCCCAATAGGTGTCGGACGGCTTGAAGCCCAACAGGTCGCTGTAGAACGCGAAGCAGGCGGGGAAATCCGCGACCAGCAGCGCGACGTGCCCCAGCCTGGCGATGGTGGAAGGCTGCGGCTTCAGGCGGATGGGGCGACCGAAGCGCTGGCGCGCCGTCATGCCGTTCACGAGCGACGGCTCGCGTACCGGGAGCGCCTCGAGCATCGCCTGGCCGTGGATGACGTCCACGACGAAACCCGCGGGGTCGATGAGGCGTACGCGCTGGCCGCCGCCCGGTTCCGGATTGGCCTCGACGGGCCGCCCCGACTTCTCGGACACGGCCTGCAGGTCGGCGGCCGATCCGGCACGCAGGCCGAATCCGATCGTGGCGACCTTGTCGCCCTTCTCCGTGATGTGGCAATGATGGGCGGTGCCGGCAGCACGCATGTAGAGCGCGTCGCCGGTGCGAGCGGCACGGTGCAGCCCGAAGTCCACCAGGAACGTTTCCATGCGTTCCAGGTCGGGTGCCTGGTAGCGGACAAAGGCGATGTCGACGATTCGGGTCATGCGGTTTCTCCGGCGAGTTGGACAGAAGCCTTCGCATCCGCGCTGGGCTGCAGCGCTGAAGGGCTCAACAGGAAATGCGTGATCATGGGCAGCAGGACGAGCGCGACGACGGGCAGCGCCGCCACCTTCACGCCCAGTGCCCAGGGCGACCATGAGCGACTCCGCCAGGATGAGCAAGGTGCCAAGGCGACTTCACTACCCGATCGAGGTGATGCTGGTCTGCATTCGCTGGTACGCGCACGCACATCCTGGTGTACGTCGAGCCGCGTTCAGGTCGTGAAACCGATCCAGCGACCGAGGAAGATGACGATGATCCAGAGCGAGATCGACAGTGCGCCCGCCTGGCGCGCCGCCGTCGGCGGCGGCAGGGCGTCGTCCCAGTCGGCGACGCGACGGAACGCGCCGAAGTGGAAGACGAGCATGTTCGCGGCGGCCAGGGCCATGAACAGGAACTTGAGCTGGAACTGCGGGTTGTGCCAGTACACCGGCGCCTTCGAGATGAACAGGATCGCGCCTGTGATCACGGCGCACACGAACGCGATCCAGGTGTAGGGCAGCACTTCGTTGGAGAGCTTGGTGACGGCGCTGTCGCGCGATGCCAGGCCCACGAGACGCAGATCCATCATGAGGATGGAACCGAACACGGTTGCGATGGACAACACGTGCAGGCATTCGTCCAGAGGGAACCACCAGTCGCCTTCGCGAACGAGGGTGGCGAGGTTGGAGTGCTCGATGAGATTGAGCAATTGATCGATGGTCATGTCAATGGGTTCCTGGGCGAGTCTGGGTCGAAGTCGAAGCGGCGATCACTGCTGCCACGTGTAGGCGATGATGCGACCGCTGACGATGATCGCCACCCACAGGAGCAGCGAGACGACGGCGAACACGCGGGCGCTGGCCGGCCGGGTGGCGGCGCTGTCCCAGGTCGCGGCGTGGGCGCGCACGGTTCTGCCGAACCAGACGTTCAGTGCCAGCACGCACACGAGCATGCCCATCTTCAACCAGAACGCCGTGGCGCCGAGTTCGCGAACGGGCTCCGACACGGTCTGCACCAGGCCGGTGAACAGCAGTGCGAGGAGCGCCCACCACATCCAGGGGATCACAGTCGACGCCAGGCGCGAGACGGTGCGCCCCGAGGCACCGATGCCCAGCAGGCGCAGGCTGATCATCAGGCCGCTGCCGAACACCACCGAGATGGCCAGGATGTGGATCGACTGCGAGGTCGCGATCAGGCCATCGGTCGTCCCGAAGAACACGTTCAGCCGGGTCGAGCCGAGCCAGTTCGCCAAGCTCTTCAATAGGTCGTGCATTGGATGTCTCTCTTTATAAGTAGCGCTTGGCGCGGTTCAGCTCAGGCTTCAGCTGGGCGATTCCGGCCGGACGATGTTCTCGATATGCCCCCTCAGCTCGGGGTGAATTGAATTCTGCGCACGGGCGGCGCCGCGAAGTTGGACGGAAGGGCGACCAGACATGCACTTTTGGCGGACCGCTGCAATGGCCGATTGCCGCTGGCCTGGACTCAGCCCTCGGCGTCGCCGCCATGGCGCGTCGGCACTCGCGTGGCCCCGGGCAGACGCGGCGCTTGAAACCGGTTCAGGCGCTCGGGCGACATTCCGAGCCGGTTGGCATGGCGCGAGACCGGCCGCTGCTCGCGGTGATGCGTCTCCACCAACACGATGAAGCGCCAGAACGACGCATGCGCCGTCGGATTCGTTCAAGTGCAGCACACGCGGGGTCTCGAACAATTCACGCAAGGCCTCCGCCGTCCCGGGCGCGCCGCCTTCGAGCACGGCCCGCGGATTGAAGGTCGGCAGGCGGCTGCGCGACTGGATGGCCTCGACGCGCAGCCTGTCGGCCATGGACGTCGACGACTCCCCGAACAGCGCGCAGGCAGGGGTCGTGGAGCGCCGGCGGCGCGGGAGCGCGATGCATTTCCAAGGCAGGCAGCATGCCAGAGGCACGTCGGAAAAGTGCAAGTCTTGCGGGGTCTTCTTGCATCTTCCCCGACGCACTTCATCCCAGAATTCGCCTCAGCGCCCCGTCGGGTATCGATCCCGCGACGCATCCCCAGGAGACAAACGATGTTCACCTTCGACCCGTACTCGCCAGCGATCGACGCCGACCCGTTCCCCTTCTACAAGACGCTGCGCGACGAGCATCCGTGCTTCTGGAGCCCGCAGGCGCAGATGTGGGTCCTCTCGCGCTACGCCGACATCGTGTCTGCGGGGCAGGACTGGGAGACCTACTCGTCGGCCCGCGGCAACCTGATGACCGAGCTGCCGAACCGCGCGGGCGCCACGCTCGGCACGACCGATCCCCCACGCCACGACCGCCTGCGCGGCCTCGTGCAGCACGCATTCATGAAGCGCAATCTCGAGAGCCTCTCGGGCGCCATACGCGATATCGCGGCGACCACGGCCGAGGGCCTGCGCGGCCAGCGCCAGTTCGACTTCATCGAGCAGTTCTCGTCGAAGTTCACGGTGCGCGTGCTGTTCGCGGCCCTGGGTCTTCCTATCGGCGACGAACAGGCTGTGCGCGACAGGGCCGTGCTGATGGTGCAGAGCGATCCGCACACGCGCGCCAAGGGCCCCGAGCACCTGGCGGCCTTCCAGTGGATGCAGGAATACGCCTCCGGCGTGATCGCGGAGCGCCGCGCCCGGCCGCAGAACGATCTCATCTCGCACTTCAGCATGGCCGAGATCGACGGCGATCGCCTCGACGAGCGCGAGGTGCTGCTCACGACCACGACGCTGATAATGGCCGGCATCGAATCGCTGGGCGGGTTCATGAGCATGTTCGCATTGAACATGGCCGACCAGGTCGACGCGCGCCGCGCCGTCGTGGCCGATCCGTCGCTGATCCCGGACGCCGTCGAGGAATCGCTGCGCTTCAACACGTCGGCCCAACGCTTCCGCCGCTGCCTGCAGAAGGACGTCGAGTTGCACGGCCAGGCGATGAAGGCCGGTGACTTCGTCTGCCTGGCGTACGGCTCCGGCAACCGTGACGAGCGTCAGTTCCCGAATCCCGACGTCTACGACATCAAGCGCAAGCCCCGCGGTCACCTCGGCTTCGGCGGCGGCGTCCATGCGTGCCTGGGCACGGCCATCGCGCGCCTGTCCGTGCGCATCGCATTCGAGGAACTGCTGAAGGTCGTGCCCGAGTTCCGCCGCGTGCAGGAGCAACTGCCCTGGATGCCCTCTTCCACCTTCCGCAGCCCGCTCCGTCTCGAGCTGGCGATCCAATGAGACCGCGGGCCACACCTCGAGGAGAACACCCATGACTCGCATCACCTTCATCGAGCCGTCGGGGGCCGAAGTCGACGTGGACGTCACCGACGGCTGGAGCCTGATGCAAGGCGCCACCGTGGGCGGCATCGACGGCATCGTCGCGGAGTGTGGCGGCTCCTGTGCCTGCGCGACCTGCCACTGCTATGTCGAGGAGGAGCGGATGGCCGAACTGCCTCCGGCCTCGGCGTCCGAGCTCGCAATGCTCGACAACGTCGCGGCCGAACGGCGGCCGAACAGCCGGCTCTCATGCCAGATCAAGGCCTCGCCCGCCCTCGCGGGGCTGCGCATCTCCTTGCCCGAGACGCAGGAATGACGCCGCTCGCGACCTCCCTGCGCTCGGTAGTGGTCATCGGCGCGGGGCAGGCCGGCCTGCAGTCTTCCGAGTCGCTGCGCACGGCCGGCTTCGCCGGATCGATCACACTCGTCGGCGAAGAACCTTGCGGGCCCTACCATCGACCGCCACTGTCCAAGGCATGGCTCGCGGGCGAGCTGGAAGCCGCGCAGTTGGCGATGCGATCGCCGGAGGTGCTGGCTCGCAAGGACATCGCGCTGCGCACCGGCAGCCACGCGCAATGTATCGACCGCGTGACCCGCACCGTCCTGCTTGCCGACGGCGGATCGCTGGCCTACGACGGGCTGGTCCTCGCCACGGGGTCGCGCCCTCGCCTGCTCTCGGTTCCCGGTTCGGCCGCCCGCAACGTGCTGGCGCTGCGCTCACGCGACGACGCCACTGCGCTCTCGGAGCACTTGGGGCGCTGCGCGGCGTCGAACCTGCCGGTCGTCGTCGTGGGCGGCGGCTTCATCGGTCTCGAGGTCGCGGCGACGGCACGCAAGAAGGGGCTCGCGGTCACCGTGCTCGAGGCGGCGCCGCGCCTGCTCGCTCGCGTGCTGACGCCGCAGCTCTCCGAATGGTTTGCAGCGCTGCATGCCGGCCACGGAGTGGAACTCGTGTTCGATGCACGCCTCGAGACCATCGAGACGCGCGACGACCTCGCCGTGGCCGTGCACTGCGCGGACGGACGCAGCTATCCCTGCGGCGTCGTGGTCGTCGGCATCGGCGTCGAGGCGAACGACCTGCTCGCGCGTGCCGCCGGCCTCGAATGCGATCGCGGCATCGTCGTCGACGAATGTGCGCGCACGAGCGACCCGGCCATCGTCGCCGCCGGCGACTGCACCGCGCGGCGTCTTGCCGACGGCACGCTACTCCGGCTGGAATCGGTCAACAACGCCAGCGAACAGGGCAAATCCGCGGCGGCTGCCCTGCTCGGGATCCCGCGCCCCTTCACCGGAACGCCCTGGTTCTGGTCGGACCAGCACGGCGTCAAGCTGCAGATGGCAGGGCTGTCGACGGGCTCGGATCGCTGGGTCGCGAGAGGCCCCCTGACGGACCGCGCGTTCAGCATCTTCCACTTCCAGGGGCTGCGGCTCATCGGCGTCGATTCGATCAACGCGTCCAAGGACCACCTGCTGGCCCGCAAGCTGCTGGACGCCGGCGTGTCACCCACGCCGACTCAAGCCGCGGACACCGCGTTCGACCTGGCGACCCTGCTTCGGACGTAAGGCGGCGACTCAGTCGTCGTTCGCCTCGCGGGACGACCAACGGGTGCGGCAGACCGCAGATTGCAATACGCAACCGGAGGTCGCGACGACTTGCCGCTGCCAGGCGCCTGTGCAAGGCAGTTCCGCACGAACGCCTTGATCTGATCCTGCGCAGCCGGATCGACGTCAATTCGGCGGGTCTCGAGCCGGCGCCTCCGACGACGCCCCGGCGTCGAATCGATCGAGCCGTGTCACATGAAGGGCTGTGTCTGGCCGAATTTCACGTCGCCAGTCGAAACCGGGCCTGCCACCATCCGGCCAGGATGCTGTCAAACCCGATAGAAATCAACGACTTGCGGGCCGGTCACTCTCATGAGGCGGGGCCAGACGTGTCTTGACCCTCGTCTTTCGGGATGGCACCGGCCGCCGGCCTCGCGCATAGTCCTGCGCACAGGGAGGATCCGGCCATGAGCGCCATGACCCAGAGCGAGCCCACCGGGAGTGCACCGGGCGAGTTCAGCATGAAGATCGGCGACGCCATCGCCTACGCGATGCAGCGCCACCAGGGCGGCGACCTGCGCCAGGCCGAGCAGATCTACGAGGCCGTGCTGGCCCAAGACCCGGACCGCATCGAGGTGCTCAACGTGCTGGGCATCCTCAAGTACCAGCGCGGCGAGCACGAGGCGGCCATCGCCCTGATGCGCCGCGTCGTCGAGGCCGACCCCACGGCCGACGGCGCCTGGAACAACCTCGGCAACGCGCTGCTGGGCCGCAACCAGATCGACGAGGCCGCCCAAGCCTACAAGCGCAGCCTGGAGCTCGTGCCCACCGCCGAGGCCTGGGCCAACCTGTCGCGCATCTTCCGCCGCCGCGGCGACCTGGCGGTCAGCGAGCAGGCCTGCCTGCAGGCGCTGGCCCTGGCGCCCGACCACCCGGTGGCCACGCACAACCTGGCGCTCGCCTGCCTCGGCCAGCGCAAGATCGAGGAAGGCGTGGCGCACGCGCTGCGTGCCATGCAGCTGCTGCAGCCGCACGAGCGGCGCCGCCAGGTCTACGTCCAGTACCTGCTGGTGGCCGAGGAGCCGGAGCACGCGGTCCGCATCCTCAAGGCCTGGCAGGAGCAGGAGCCCGACAACCCCTACGTGCTGCATCACCTGGCCGCGTGCTCCGGCGGCGCCATGCCGCAGCGCGCCAGCGATGCCTACGTGGAGAACGAGTTCGACAGCTTCGCGGCCACCTTCGACTCCACCCTGGAGCGCCTGAAGTACCGCGCGCCCTGGATCGTGGCCGACGCCGTGAAGGCCGCGCTGCCGCCGCCGGCGCGCCAGTTCGACGTCATCGACCTCGGCTGCGGCACCGGCCTGTGCGGCCCGCTGTTGCAGCCCTGGGCGCGCCTGCTGGTGGGCTGCGACCTGTCCACGGCGATGCTGATCCAGGCATCGCACCGCGACGTCTACGACGAGCTGCGCAAGGCCGAGCTCACCGCGTTCCTGCGCGGCCGGCCCGACGCCTTCGACGTCGCCATTTCCGCCGACACGCTCAACTACTTCGGCGAACTGGGCGAGGTCGCGCAGGCGGTGCACGGCGCGCTGCGCGCTGGCGGCGTGTTCGTCTTCACGCTGGAGGCGCTGCCCGCGGGCGACACGGGCGTCGTGCGCCTGCTCCCGCACGGGCGCTACGCCCACGCGGGCGGGCACGCGCAGCGCGCGTTCGCGGACGCGGGGCTGGTGGTCGACGCGCCGGTGGGCGTGATGCTGCGCGAAGAGAACAAGGTGCCGGTGCAGGGCTGGCTGGTGGTGGCCCGCCGGCCGGCCGGCGCATTGACTCACGCGGGCGCGCATTCAGTGTGAACAGGCCCTGGAGCGGGATCGTGCGGTACATTGCTGACGCCACGAGCCCAGGCAACCGCCAGGAGCCCACCCGATGACCGCACCGAATCCCGGGGTCGACCCCTTCTTCAGCCGTGCCCGCCAATGGCACCCCGAGCTCGCCAGGCTGCGCGACATCCTCCTGTCGTGCGACCTCGCCGAGGTGCTGAAATGGGGCAAGCCCACCTACACCGCGCACGGCGGCAATGTCGTGCTGATCATGCCGCTCAAGCAATCCTGCGCCTTGCTGTTCATGAAGGGTGCGCTGCTGGACGATCCGGCCGGGCTGCTCGTGCAGCCGGGCGAGAACTCGCAGTCGCAGCGGCAGATGCGCTTCACCTCGGCGGCGGAGATCGGCAAGCTCGCCGCGACGATCAAGCGCCTCGTGAAGAACGCGATCGCCGTCGAGCAGGCCGGACTGAAGGTCGAGTTCAAGAAGATCTCGGAGCGGGTCTATCCCGCGGAGTTCCAGTACCGTCTGGATCGCGATCCGGTGCTGCGCGAGGCCTTCGCGGCGTTGACGCCGGGCCGCCAGCGCCAGTACCACCTGCATTTCACCGGCGCCAAGCAGTCGGCGACGCGGGCGTCGCGGGTCGAGAAGGCGATTCCCCGGATCCTCGACGGCATCGGCCTGAACGACCGCTGACCGCGCCGGGGACGGTCGCGCGCATGCTGGCTCACGCCATGAGCCTGCGCCCTCCTACAGTCCGTTCGTGAATCGCAATTCCTGATCAAGTTGCCGATCCGACCCCTCGTCGACGCCAGCGACTGTCGACGGGGCCTCCCGGCCTGGCCTGCGTGCCAGGCTTCTTTTTTCTTGAGCGCCGCGCCTGCGGCAGGTCGTCGCGCCGCCGGGCTCGCGGAACCGCATTTACATCACACCGTGATATATTTGCGCCCTGTTCCACCGCCCCGCCCCGCCGCCGATGACGCCGCCCAGGCGCAAGCCCCTGACCAAGACGGAGTTCGAGGCGCTGTCCGAATTCCGCTTCCAGATCCGCCGCTTCGAGCGCTTCTCCGAGGACGTGGTGCAGTCCGCCGGCATCACGCCGTTGCAGTACCTGCTGCTGCTGCACATCAAGGGCTTTCCGGGCCGCACCTTCGCCACCGTCGGCGAGCTGGCGCACCGGCTGCAGGCCAAGCCGCACGGGGTCGTCGCGCTGGTCACGCGCTGCGAGGAACACGGCTTCGTGGAGCGCCGGCCGAGCGCGCAGGACCGCCGCCGCGTCGAGATCCACCTGCTGCCCGAAGGCGAGCGGCTGCTGGGCCACCTGGCCGAACTGCATCGCACGGAACTGCAGTCGCTGGGCGCGGTCTTCAGCGTGCCCAGCATCAACCGGTGACGCCGGCCCCGCCCGCCATCGGGTCGTCCGCAGCGATGGTCACTGGCTCGGGTATCGCCAGCGGTTGCGCGCTGACGGGCGCCGGCCCGGACCCGGGCGAGGACCGCCGCGGTGATTGACCGCGGCCTGGGGCCCTGGCTGCGGTCGTTTGCGCCCGCGCCGGTGAACGTTTCACGGCGCGAGATCGTGCTCGGCTGCGTCGGCGCCGGGCTGGGCCTGTACCTCGCCGCCTGGCTGAGCCAGCACATGCTGGCCGGGCTGAACCCCTGGTTCATCGCGCCGATGGGGGCCTCGGCGGTGCTGCTGTTCGCCGTGCCGGCGAGCCCGCTCGCGCAGCCCTGGTCCATCGTCGGCGGCAACGTCGTGTCGGCGCTGATCGGCGTGACCTGCGCGCGCCACCTCCCCGACACCGCGCTGGCCGCCGCCGCCGCCGGTGCGCTGGCCATCGCCGCGATGTTCCCGCTGCGCTGCCTGCACCCGCCCAGCGGCGCCGTGGCGCTGACCGCCGTGCTCGGCGGGCCCGCCGTGACGTCGCTCGGCTACGCCTTCGTGCTGTGGCCGGTGGGCATCGACTCGCTGCTGCTGCTGCTGACCGCCCTGCTGTTCAACGTGTCGGCGCGCCGGCGCTACCCGCACCGCGCGCCCGCACCGGCGCCGGCGCACCTCACGCGCGACGCGGCCCCGAGCGCGCGCGCGGGCCTGGGTCTGCCGGACCTGCACGCCGCGCTGCGCGCGCGCGGCGAGCTGCTGGACGTCAGCGAGGACGACCTGCAGGCCCTGTTCGTCGAGGCCGAGCACCAGGCCTGGACGCGCCGCTTCGGCCACCTGCGCTGCAGCGAGATCATGTCGCACGACGTCGTCACCACCCTGCCCTCCACGCCGGCGCGCGAGGCCTGGCAACGCATGATCCGGCACGCGGTCAAGGCGCTGCCGGTGGTGGACGTCGACGACACGCTGCTGGGCATCGTCACGCTGCACGACTTCTTCGTCGGTCACGAGGCGGCGCGGGGCGCCGGCAACGACGCCGCCTGGCTGGTGGGCGACATCATGACGCGCCCCGTGCGCACCGCCCGGCCCGCGCAGGAACTGGTCGACCTGATGTCCGCCTTCTCCGACGGCGGGCGCCATCACCTGCCGGTCGTCGACGGCGACGGCCGGTTGCTGGGCATGCTGACGCAGTCTGACATGGTGGCGGCGCTGTTCCGCGCGGGCATCGAGCGCCCGGCGGCCGCCGACGCGGCGGGGCGCGCCTGAGCGCCCTCGCCGCGCCGGTTCAGGCCGCGCGCTTCGGCAGCTTCCAGCCCGGGCGCGGGAAGTGGCAGGTGTAGCCGTTGGGAAACAGCTCCAGGTAGTCCTGGTGTTCGGGCTCGGCCTCCCAGAACGCGCCCGCCGGCTCGACCTCGGTGACCACCTTGCCGGGCCACAGGCCCGACGCGTCGACGTCGCGGATGGTGTCCTCGGCGACCGCCTTCTGCGTCGGCGACGTGGTGTAGATCGCCGAGCGGTAGCTCATGCCGACGTCGTTGCCCTGGCGGTTCTTCGTGCTCGGATCGTGGATCTGGAAGAAGAACTCGAGCAGCGCGCGGTAGCTCAGCACCGCCGGATCGAACAGGATCTCGATGCCTTCGGCATGCGTGCCGTGGTGGCGGTAGGTGGCGTGCTCCACGTCGCCGCCGGTGTAGCCCACGCGCGTCTCCTGCACGCCGGGCATCTTGCGGATCAGGTCCTGCATGCCCCAGAAACAGCCGCCGGCCAGGACGGCGCGTTCGGTCGTCATTGCACGTCCTCCACCTGGTTCAGGTACTCGCCATAGCCCTCGGCCTCCATCTGCTCGCGCGGCACGAAGCGCAGCGAGGCGGAGTTGATGCAGTAGCGCAGGCCGCCGCGGTCGCGCGGCCCGTCCGGGAACACGTGGCCCAGGTGGCTGTCGCCGTGCTTCGAGCGCACCTCGACGCGGATCATGCCGTGCGTGGTGTCGCGCAGCTCCGCGACGTAGGCGGGGGCGATCGGCTTGGTGAAGCTGGGCCAGCCGCAGCCCGACTCGAACTTGTCGGCCGAGGCGAACAGCGGCTCGCCGGACACGATGTCGACGTAGATCCCGGGCGCCTTGTTGTCCAGCAGCTCGCCGGTGCCGGGGCGCTCGGTACCGCTTTCCTGCGTCACGTGGCGCTGGATGGGCGTCAGCCTGGCCAACGCCTCGGGGGTCTTCCTGTACTCGGGCATCCTGGGTTTCTCCTTTCACGACGTCCTGTCCAGATGGTGACGGGACGCCTCGTCTCAAGGCCGGCGGGGCGGGCCGGTCGCCCACCCCGCCGCGCGAAGCGCCCGATGGTACGCCGGCCGCCGCGCGAGGCGGGGCGGCCGGCGGGACAACCCTTCAGCGGCCGCTGTCTGCCTCGACGATGACCACGCCGTTGGCGCTCGCGCCGGGCTGGGCCACGCCCTGCAGTGCGAAGTTGCCGTCCTCGTCGACGCGGAAGATCGACACCCGCGCCGCCCCGCCGCCCGCGTCCACCACGGCGGCGTACCCGTCGCGGTAGGCGATGTCGGTCGGGGCGCCCGTGAACTGCGCCACCACGGCGGCGTCCTGGACGATCTTGCGGCCATAGACGGCGTAGCGCGACACGCTGTGGCTGGGCGAGTTGGCCGAGAACAGGAACGGCCCGTCCAGCGCCACCCAGCACGGCGCGTGCTGCGTGCCCGACGGCGTGACCGCCAGGACGCCGCCGTTGCGCACCAGGCTGATCTCGTCGGCATGGGCGATGGTCACGTAGGCGTCGTCGCCGCGCGTGGCCAAGCCGAACGGCGCGTCCACGTTGGCGGGGATGTCGGCCACCAGGGTCGCCGCGCCGGCCACCGCGCCGTCGCCGGACAGGCGCACGCGCTCGATGGCGTTGCTCTTCTCGGTGAAGATCAGCTCGTGCGAGAGCACGCCCACCTGCGCGGCGCTGGCGTCGCCGTGCAGCAGCTGCGCCTGGCCGTCGATGGTGGCCGCGATGCCGCGCGGGCCGGCGCGGTGCGACTCGACGTGCGTGGTGGTCAGCACGTACAGGTGATCGTGGCCGAACGCGACGCTCACCGGCGCGCCCAGCGTCTGGATGACGCGCTCGAGGCGGAACTGGCGGCCGCCCTCGTCGCGTTCGAAGATCGACACGCTCGACGAACCGAAGTTGACCACGGCCACATGGTCGCGGCTCGCGGCGATGCCGCCGGCGTTGCCGCCCACCCCGCCCTGGCCTTGCGTGGGAATGCGGCGCAGCTCGGCGCCGGAGGTGTCGAGCACCAGCAGTTCGTTGGTCGTCGCGTTGGACGTCGTGAGCACGAGCGTGCCGTGGCCGGAGCCCTCGGCGAAGGCGCTGGTGGCGCCGCACAGCATCATCGCGGCCGTCGCGGCGGCGGTGAGGATTCGTTGGATCATCTGTCTCTCCTGGAGGTGAAGTGGCGCGCTCGCCCGGACGGGCCGTCGCGCACCGCGGCCGGCTCTGGCCGCAGCCTCCATTGGTCGTCGACGCCGATGATCTCTTACACGGTCCATCGACTTTACATACGGCCTGCCGTATGCCGGCGACGCCGTTGCTGCAGCCGCGCAGGCACCCCGGGTGTCAGTCGCCTCCGGCCCGCGAAACCTTACAGGCGGCGCCCGTGCGTCAATGGCGCCGGCGCCAGCCCTCTAGGAAAGCCAACGTCACCGCGGCCTCGTTGGTCTCGGCCAGGCCGCTCGAGAACAGCGTCACCGCATCGGCGTCGAAGGCCTCGGCGCCGGCGAGGTCGCTCAGGCTGCGGAACGCGATGTACGGGATCGCGTTGGCATGGGCCACGTGGGCCAGCGCGGCCGTCTCCATCTCGAAGGCCTGCGCCTGCAGCTGCTCGAACAGGTAGGCGCGGTACTGGGCGTTGGCCAGGAAGGCGCCGCCGGAGACGCCGCGGCCGCCGACGATCAGCTGCGGCGGCGACTTGACGCACTGCGCCGGATCGGGCTCGGCGCCGGGGCTGGCGACCGCCTTCGGGCCGCAGCGCGCCAGCGCGGGCCGGAGCGTGCGGGCGACCGCCAGCATCTCGGCGTCCACCGGGTAGTCGAAGCGGAACTCGCCGGCGGGCGCGGTGGCGGCGGTCATCACGAAGTTCTCGCGCATGAACAGGCCGGTGGGCAGGGGACCCGCCGGGGTGGCGAGGCTGAACGGCGGCAGCGGCCGGCCGTCCGCGCTCGCCAGCTTCAGGCCCAGGCACGACACGTCGGCCGCCGCGCCGCAGGGCGCCGGCAGCGCGCCATCGCGGCTCCAGTACACCTCCAGCGGCATCGCCCAGCGGTCGGGCACGACGACATCGCCCACGTGGTGCGCCGGGTTGACGCCGCCCGCGATGCCCGACATCAGCAGGCGCTGCACCTTGAAGTGGTCCACCATCAGCTGCGTGACCATGGCCGAGTTGACCATGCTGACGCCGCTGAGCACGATGACCACCGGGTTGCCGCGCAGCACGCCGGTGGTGAAGCGGTTGCCGTTCAGCACCCAGGTGCGCGCCGAGCGCGTCTGCGCCACCAGGATCGCGGCCTCCTGGCCGAAGGCCGAGACGATGCCGATGCGCGGGGTGCACTCCGTCAGGCAGGCGCCCCGGGACGCGGGCCGGGCGGCGCAGGCGGACGCGAGGCCCAGGGCGAGCAAGGCGGCGACGAACAGGTTCTTCACGGGAGGCTCCGGACGGAAGAAAAAGGGCGGCCGCGCGGGGCTCGAGTCCCGCGCGGCCGCAGACGTCGCCAATCTTAGAACGTGGCCTTGAACTGCACACCCACCGTGCGCGGGTCGTTGATGAAGCCGGTGAGGTTGTCGAAGTCGATGCCGCCGGTCACGCGGATCTGGTTGGTCAGGTTGCGGATGAAGCCGGCGAACTCGTACTTGCCGCCGTCCCAGTCGTAGCCGGCGCGCAGGCCGCCGATGGTCATCGCCTTGCCGGTGAATTCCTTGGACTCGTAGAGGAAGAAGTTGACCTGGCTGCGGTACGACCAGTCGGTGTAGACGAAATACTCGCCGCCGCTGGCCGTCGGGATGCCGTAGCGCGCCGTGACGTTGGCGACGTACTTCGGCGCCTGCGGCAGCGGGTTGCCGTCGATGCGCACGAGCTTGGTGTCCGGATCGATCGGGTTGGTGACGGTGCAGGCCGCGCACTTGGCGACCTCCAGCGACGGATCCTTGATCTTGGTGAAGTTGTAGCTGCCGTTGAGGGTCACCAGCAGCGTGGGCAGCAGGTACGCGTCGAGGTTGAGCTCGAAGCCCTGGCCCAGCACCTTCTTGGCGTTCAGCAGCCGGGTGACGTTGTCCGAGCCGCCGACGGCACTGACCTGCTGGTCCTTGACGTCGTAGTGGAACACGTCGGCCGAGATGCGGGCGCGGCGGTCGAAGAGGTCGGCCTTGAAGCCGACCTCGAACGACGTCGTGGTCTCGGGCTTGGCGGCGGTCAGGTAGCCGAAGCCGGAGGCCGGGAAGATGCTGGAGGCGCGGAAGCCCGTGGCCGCGCGGGCGTAGACGTTGGCGTTCGGCGTCACGGCGTAGGTGCCGCTCAGGTCCCAGCTGGTGCGCGAATCGCTGGTGCCGGTGCCCAGGCCCTTGCTGGCGTCGACGGTCGCGCCGTCGATCGGGATCGTCTCCAGCGTCTTGCGGTCGCGCGTGTAGCGCACGCCGCCGCGCAGCTTGAAGTCGCTGGTGACGGCATAGCCGGCGGAGCCGAACACGGCCCACGCGTTGTTCTTCAGCGTGGCGTCGACCTCGGACGGCGGCGCGCCGAACAGCGTGTCGTAGGACAGGCTCTCGATCTTGTACTTCTCCTGGTACAGGTACAGCCCGCCCTGCCACGTCAGGGGGCCGGTGCCGCCGTGCTCGAGGCGGAACTCCTGGCTCAGCTGGTCGTGGCCGTGCATCGCGTCCGAGCTCTCGCTGGAGAACGGGATGAAGCCGGGGCCCATCGGCAGCGCATACGAGGCGCCGTAGCCGCCGTCGACGTCGCCGCGGCTGAAGGCGTGCACGTGTTCCCAGCCGGTGATCGAGCTCAGCGCCACGCTGCCCAGGTCCCAGCGCAGCTTGGCGCTCAGGCCCTCGGTGTCGATGAACTGCTGGTTCGCGCCGTCGAGCGCCACGTGGTACGGCGAGAAGCCGTCGACCAGGTCGTTGGTGCCCGGCTTGATGATGTTGGCGCGGAACACGCGCGCGGTGCCGCTCAGGCCGCGGCCGTGCGCGTTGAACAAGGCGCTGAATGTGCCCGAGGGCCTGTAGAGCAGCTGCACCCGGGCGGCTTCGTCGTCGTAGCCCTCGAGCTTGCCCGTCTGCTGCTTGGGCGCGTCGTTGGTGACCCAGTCGTCTCGGTGCTGGCTCTGTGCCGACACGCGGATCGCCCAGTCCGGGCCCAGCGGCGTGTTGTAGGCGCCCTCCAGCCCGACCGTGTTGAAGGTGCTGTAGCTGCCGCTGAAGTAGCCACCGACCTGGCGCGACGGCGCCACCGAATCGACCTTGACCACGCCCGCCGGCGTGTTGCGGCCGAACAGCGTGCCCTGCGGGCCGGCCAGCACTTCCACCTGCTCGGTGTCGAAGATCGGGAAGCCCTTGAGGATCGGGTTCTCCTGCACGACGTCGTCGTAGATCAGCGAGACGGGCTGCGAGGCGTTGAGGTGGAAGTCGGTGTTGCCATAGCCGCGGATGTAGAAGCGCGGGAAGGCGCGGCCGAACGACGATTCGATGTTCAGGCTGGGCACGCGGCCGGACAGCGCGCGGATGTCGTCGCCAGAGGCGCCGAGCGCGTCGAGCGTCTCGCCGCCGATCGTGCTCACCGAGATCGGCACCGCCTTGGCCTCTTCCGTGACGCGCTGCGCGGTCACCGTCACGGTCATCAGCTTGCCGGCCTCGGGCGCCGAGGCGGCGCCGGCCGGGGCCGCGGCCTGGCCATGGGCGGCCGTGCCCGCGAAGGCGAGCGCGATCAGCAGGGACAGCGGCTTGATCCGGGCGCGCGGCGCGTCGGTGGAAGGCGAAATACGTGAGGTCATCGGAGGAGTTCCTGGATTCGTGTGTACCGCTCGTTAAGCAAGACGAGGGCCACGGAATCCATCCGGACAGGTGTGAACGCCACGCAACAACGCATTTCCAGGCCTCGCGCCGCACCACGGCTGGCTTATGCGCGATCACGCATCATGCCCATGCGCCTGGCCGTATGGCCACGACGGCGCGATGCCGGCAGCATGGAGTGCCGCCGGCTTTGTCGACGCCTGGACCCCGGGCCGCGCCGGTCGGCCGATACGTCAACCCGTATCCGCTGCGCCCGGTGCGCACCGGCCCAGTGCGCGCCGCGCCCTCCTCTCGCGCGGTCGCCCGTCGCGCGGCTCAGGGCGCAGGCACGCCCGTCCGCCACTGCGGCCAGCGGGCCACGATGTCGGACACCAGGGGCCAGGCCGCCCGATAGAGATTGGCGGTGGCGATCGGGAAGCCACCGGACGGCGCGTTCAGCGATTCCTGCGCGGTCTGGCCGGGATGGGGCCGATCGAAGTTCGCACCGGTGCGCAGCACCGCCACCCGATGCAGGTCGAGGCGGCCGGCGGCCGCCCCGCGTCGCAGCGCCTCGTAGGTCGCGTTGTCTTCCTGCTGCGTGGTGCAGTAGCGGCCCTTGCCCTCGGTGAGCAGGGCCGTCCAGCGGGTGGCGCGCTCGCCCAGCCGCTGGCCATGCCACCAGGTGTCGCCCGCCAGCGTGTCGCACTGCAGGACGCCCGGCGCGGCCTGGGCGGCCGCCTGCGGATACTGCTTGCGGGTGGCCGCGGCGGCGGCGTTGTCCTCCAGCCGGGCGGTGCCCGACAGCGCCAGCGCGCGCTGCAGCAGCGCTTCGTCCAGCTGGAACACCTCGGTGCCGTACTCGAGCTTCGGGCGGATCGACGGGTCGGCCGCGCCGATGCCCACGTAGCCGCCGTCCCAGGACGCCGGCGCGTCGCGGGCGTCGAACTCCTGCTGCAGGCCGAAATCGACCAGGTAGCGCGCCCACGCCGCGGCGCCCAGCGTGCCGAGGTCGGGATCGATGCCGGCGATGCCGGTGACCACGAACCAGGCGTGCGTCAGGTCCAGGCGCGGGCTCAGCACCAGGGCCATGGTGGAGGCGGCCGCGTTGGCGTGGCCCATGCCGGTGGTCATCACGCAGATGCCGCTGTCGGTGCAGCGGACGTCGGGGTACTCGGCCGACAGGCCCGCCACGCGCACCGGCCGGGTGGGCGGCAACTGGCGCAGCCAGGGCTCGGCCTCGGGGCCGAACAGGGTGACGATCATCACCTTGACCGGACGCGGGGCGACGCCCCGGGCGGCGGCCTGGAGCGGCCCGGCCAGGGCCAGGAGCGAGAGCGCCGCGGTCGCGATGGCGCGCCGGGACAAGAGGTGCAGGCGTGGCAAGGGAATCCCTCCGGTTGGCATTCAGCCGATGGTAAGCGAGGCCGTCGGGTCACCCGGACTACCGGGTCGCCCGCGGAGCGCCGTCCTGGCCGGTGCGCGTCGGAAGAAGTTCAAGTTTTACCTGAAAAGTCGCTCGCAACACATTGCCAGAAAAGGATTTCTGGAACTGCCAATGCCGTCACACCCCCACCGGGGCGAGGGGCCGCCGTAGTGCGACCGGAAGCTAATGTTTTACTTTAACTATCCAATCCAACGAATTGTCGATCAGCAATGATCGTGTTCATGGCTTGTCGCCCTTGGCGTCCACCGAACCGAACCCCGAGATCGACTTGCGCACCGCGGGCTGCCCCCAGTAGTCGACGTGGCCGGCGCCCGAGATCTGCACCCGCAGGTCGCCCACGGCCCACAGCTGGGCGTTGGCCACGCCGCTGATCGACACGTCGACCCGGGTCGCGCGCAACTGGTCGGCGCCGATCTTTCCCTTGCCGGAGACCGTCAGCCGAAGCTGGTCCGCGCGCCCCGCCAGCTGCCCCTCGCCCGCGCCGGACACGTCGAAGCTCAGGCGCCCGACCTGCAACTGGTCGAAGCGCGCCAGGCCGCTGCCGGCCATGCTGATGGCCAGCTGGTCGCTGCTGATCGGGCCTGGCGCCACGACATCGTTGGCGCCCGACATGACCAGCCGGCTCAGGTGGCGCACCCGCACCTCCACCTGCGCCCCGCTGCCGCTGTTCCAGAACTTCCAGCCGCCCGGCAGGTCGATCTTCATGCGCGTGCCCACCAGGCGCACGTCGACCTCCTCCTGGGCGCGCGCGTCGCCGGGCACGAACACCTCGTCGCGGTCGCCCTGCACCAGGCGCACCTGGCCGGCGCCGTCCACGACGACGCTGTCGAACGGGCCGGGCGCATAGACCTTGCCCTCGGGCGCCTGCGCGCGGGCGAACAGCGGGGCCAGCGCGAGCGCCGCCAGGGCCAGGCTGGAGAGGTGGCGGTTCATATCGATTGCTCCCTGAGCTTCCTGGAAACGTCGCGGTTGGCGGTGATCAGCGTGCCGTCGGTCATGCGGGCGACGAGCTGCGAGTTCTCGTCGGGCGTCAGCGACTCGACGAAGTCGAGGTTGACGATGCAGCTGCGGTGCAGCTTGACGAACCTGGCCGGGTCGAGCTTCTGCTCGAAGGTGACGATGGGCAGCCGCACCAGGTAGCTGCGGCCCTTGACCGCCAGCGCCGTGTACTTGGTGTCGGACCGCAGGTGCTCGATGGCTTCGACGTTGATCGGGAAGATGCGCCCCTGGTCGCGCACCAGCACCCGCGCGAGCGGCGCGCCATCAGGCGCCTGCAGCGCGTCGACGGCGCCGGCCAGCGCGGCGCCAGGCGCGCGGACGTCGCGCTGCGCGTGGCCGATCGCCTCGACGAAGCGGTCGTGGGAGAACGGCTTGAGCAGGTAGTCGACGGCGTGCAGCTCGAAGGCGGTCAGCGCGTGCTCGTCGTAGGCGGTGGTGAAGATGACCGCCGGCTGGTGCGGGTCGTCCGCCAGCGCCCGCAGCACCTGCAGGCCGGTCAGCACGGGCATCTGGATGTCCATCAGCACCAGGTCGGGCTGCAGCGCCCGGATCTGCGCGAGCGCGCCGGCGCCGTCGGCGCAGGTGGCCACCAGCTGCAGCGACGGGATCTGCGCGACCCAGTCGGCCAGGGCCTCGGCGGCCAGCGGTTCGTCTTCGGCGATGAGGACGCGGGTGAGGTGGGTCATTGCGGTATCCAGAGGTCGACGCGGAAGCCCGCGCCGGGTCGGGTGTGGATCTGCAGCCGGGCGCGGCCGTCGTAGTCGAGCGCGAAGCGGCGGCGCAGGGCCGTCAGGCCGATGCCCGAGCGCGCGGGCGCCGGGTCGTCGAGGCGGGCGGGTTCGCAGCCGGCACCGTCGTCCTCCACGCTCAGCTCCAGGCCGCGGTCGGTCGGGTTGCGCGCGCTGCGGATGCCCACGCGGCCGCCGTCCACCCGCGGCGCGATGCCGTGCTGGATGGCGTTCTCCACCAGCGGCTGCAGGCTCAGCGGCGGGATCTCGTCGGCGAGCGTGTCCGGGTCCAGCGCCCAGTCGACGCGCAGCCGCTTGCCCAGGCGCAGGCTCTCCAGCGCCAGGTAGTCGCGCACGAACTCGATCTCCTCGCCCAGCGGCACGCGGTCGGATGCGCTGCGCTTGGTGTCGAGCACGTAGCGCAGCATGCCCGCGAAGCGCATCAGCGCGGCCTCCGCCGCCTGCGCGTCCTTGCGCGTCAGTGCGATCAGCGAGTTGAGCGTGTTGAACAGGAAGTGCGGGTTGAGCTTGCCGCTGATCACCGCCAGCTCGGCGCGCGCCAGCGCCGACTCGGCCTGGGCCGCGGCCAGCGAGGCGGCGCGGGCACGGCGCGCCTGCAGCCAGGCCGTGAAGGCCGTGGCGATCGCCGCGTAGGCGATCACGCCCCAGATCGCCCGCCACAGCACCGTCTGCACCAGCGTGACCTGGGCGTAGGTGCGGCCGTAGAGCAGCGCCGAGACGGCGTAGTCGCAGGCCTGCCAGGCCGCGCCGAAGGCCAGGGCCCCGGCCGCGTGCAGCCCGAGCTCGCCGACCGTGCCGCGCTGGCCGGCCTGCAGCCGGCGCACCCATGGGAACACGGCCACGCCCAGCAGCATCGGCGGCCACAGGGCCAGCGTGGCCTGGTAGACCGCCTGCCACAGCTGCCACAGGCCACGCTGGGACTCGGCGCCGGCCAGCACGTACAGCAGCCACGCCACCGCGCAGCCGCTGGCGTAGGCGATCCACAGCGTGCGGCGGCTGCCGGGGCCGGGGCGGGACGTGGCGAGGGGGTCGGACATGGCGCCATGGTACGTATCCGCCCGCCGCGCGCGGGGTCGCGGGGACGGATTGCAGGAATCTGCGCCCGGAATGCGCCTGGCGGCGCCGGGGCGAAGCCGGGCTGCCTCGACGGTCGATTTCGCGGTGTGGAACGTATTTCCGGTTCGACGGCCATGCCGACGGTCGGCTTGGCGCCCGCGTGAGCGTCTGCGCCGGGCCGCGGGCCGTCGCAACCCGAACCCTGCCGGCCCTGGCCGCGGCGGCGCCCGCCACAGCCTGCCCTATTTTTTCACAATTGGAATGCGAATCACTCGCATCTAGATTAATATCATGACGTCTTGCATGCCCGGATCGAACTGATGACAACTCGACGCCTGTCGTACGAAACCGCCGGCGCCGCCCCGCTGCAGCGCGGCGAGGTTGCGCCGAACCCGCGCGCGACGCCACTCGCGCGCGCACCGTCCGGTCTTGCCGCCCCGCTGCGGCACGGCCACTCGGCGGCGCACCGGCGCCGGCGTCGCATGGGCGCCGTCACGATGCTGGTCGTCCACGCCGTGGCCATCGTCGGACTGCTGAACGCCAGCCGGCTGCGCGGCGTCGTCGTCGACGCCAAGCCGATGTTCCTGGCCGTGGTCGACGCGCCAGCCCCGATCACCCCGTCGAAGCCGCTGCCGCTGCCGCCCGGCGCGAAGGTGCCGCCGCCGCCGCCGCTCACGCTGCCCATCCTGGCGCTCGACCAGGCGCCCGCACCCGCACCCGTCGTGGCCCAGGTGCTGCCGCAGCCCCCGGCCGTCCCTGTCGCTTCCGTGGAATTGCCGCCGGCGCCCGCGCCGGCCATCGCACCGAAGACGATCCCGCCGTCCGCCGTGCAGTACCTGGTGCCGCCGACGCCTGTGTATTCGCGCATCTCGGCCAGGATGCGCGAGTCCGGCAAGGCGCTGGTGCGGGTGTACATCGACGAAGTCGGCATGCCGCGCAGCGTGCAGCTCGCCATGTCCACCGGTTTCGCCCGCCTCGACGACGCCGCCCTCGCCGCCGTCCGCAACTGCCGCTTCAGGCCCTACGTCGAGAACGGCGTCCCGGTTGCCGCCTGGGCCGCCATTCCCATCGAATTCGAGCTGCCGAAATGAACCCCATCGACGCCCTCTCCGCTCGCACCGACGTCGCCACCGACGACGCCAATGGGTTCGAAAGCCGCTTCGTGATGGCCGCGCCGGCCCGCGTGGCCAACGTGCGCTGCATCGCCAGCGAGCAGTTGTTCGCCGGGTTCCCCGAAGTGCAGATCGCCCACGGCGACGCCGTCTACCGGCTGCGCCGGACCTCGGCCGGCAAGCTGATCCTCACCAAATGACCGCTGCCGCCGCACACCCCGCGCGTGCGGGGTGGTTGAAGACCCTCCATCGCTGGCACTGGATCAGTTCGGCCATCGCGCTGCTGGGCATGCTGCTGTTCGCGGCCACCGGCGTGACCTTGAACCACGCCGCACGCATCGAGGCCCGCCCCGTGGTCGTCGACCGCAAGGCCATGCTGCCGGCCGCGCTGCTCGCCGCGCACGCGCCGACCGCCGGCGACCGCAGGCACGACGCGCCGCTGCCCCCCGACCTCGCCGACTGGGTCGCCGTCGCGCTGCAGGTGGACGTGCACGGACGCTCCGCCGAGTGGTCGACCGACGAGATCTACGTCGCCCTGCCCCGGCCCGGCGGCGACGCCTGGGTGCGCATCGACCGCGCGAGCGGCGAGGCCGAGGCGGAGGACACCCGCCGCGGCTGGATCTCCTACCTCAACGACCTGCACAAGGGCCGCAACGCCGGCACCGCCTGGAGCTGGTTCATCGACGCCTTCGCCGTCGCCTGCCTCGTGTTCACGATCACCGGCCTCGTCATCCTGAAGATGCACGCCGGCCACCGGCCCGGCACCTGGCCGCTGGTGGGCCTGGGCGTGGTGCTGCCAGTGCTGCTGGCCCTCCTGTTCATCCACTGATCCCTTCGCTTTCCGACCTGCCACTGGAACCCCCGATGCTGATCCGCCATTCGTTCGCCCTCACCGCCGCCGTGACGGCCCTGCCCGCCCTGTCCGCCGAGCTCACGCTGAAGGTGCAGCTGCCGCGCATGGATATCGCCGAATACCATCGCCCGTATCTCGCCGCGTGGATCGAGAAGGCGTCCGACCAGTCCTACGCCGGCAACGTCGCGCTCTGGTACGACCTCAGGAAGCGCGACAACGGCGGCGCGAAGTGGCTCAAGGAGATGCGCTCGTGGTGGCGCAAGAGCGGCCACGACACCCCGGTGGCGGACGGCGTCACCGGCGCCACGCGCACCAGCGGCGAACACACGCTCGACCTGCTCGATGCCAGGGCCGTCGCCGCGCTGGCGCCGGGGCAGTACGAGGTGGTGGTGGAGGCCGCGCGCGAGAACGGCGGCCGCGAAGTGCTGCGCGTGCCGTTCGAGTGGCCCTTGAAGCAGGCCAGGTCCGCCAAGGCACAGGGCCAGGGCGAGCTGGGCACCGTGTCCATCGACGCCAGGCCCTGAACGACCGCCGCGAGATCCCCATGCAAGACGTCATCCGTTCCGCCCTGCTCGCCTGCGGCGCCCTGCTGGCCCTGTCCGCGCAGGCACACCGTCCCTGGCTGCTGCCCTCCGCCACGCTCACCGACGGCCCCGCGCCGGTCGTCAGCATCGATGCGGCGATCTCCGAGGACCTGTTCGAGTTCGACTCGTTCCCGCTGGCGCTGGACTCGCTGCGCGTGACCGCGCCCGACGGCAGCACGGTGGCCACCGACGCACGCACCGAGGCCAGGCGCCGCGTCACCTTCGACGTGAAGCTCGCCCAGAAGGGCACGTTCCGAATCACGGGTGTCACGGACGTGGCGATGGCCTCGTGGAAGGTCGGCGGCGAGACCAGGCGCTGGCGCGGTGCGCCCGCGGCGCTCGCCCAGGCGGTGCCGGCCGACGCGCAGGAACTGCAGCTGTCGCGCCAGCTGGCCCGCAGCGAGACCTTCGTGACCAACGAGTCGCCCGGCGCCGTGGCGCCCGGCGTCACCGGAGAAGGCCTGGAGCTGCTGCCGCTGACGAGCCCGACCGACCTCAGCGTGGGTGACAGCACGCGTTTCCGCATGCTCCTGGACGGCAAGCCCTACGCAGGCGCCGACATCACGCTGATCCGCGGCGGCAACCGCTACCGCTACAGGATGGCCGAGATCGCCCTGAAGTCCGACGCGGCCGGGGAGTTCAGCGTCACCTGGCCCGAGGCCGGTCGCTACTGGCTGGGCGTCAACCACGGCGGCCGCCCGGGTGGGCCGGCCGCGCCGGCTTCGGCATCGGCCGGCGGCGCGCGGCGCGAGTCGTACAGCGCCACCTTCGAAGTGCTGCCCAAGTGAGCCTCGCCGCGGTGGCCCGGCCGGTGCGGCGCGTGCTGGTGCCCGCGACGGTGGCCCTCGCGCCGCCGCCGCTGGGCGCCGGGGTGCACGAGTTCAGCGGACACACGATGGGCACGACATGGAGCGTGCGCCTGGTCGCGTCCGTCACGCTGTCGCGCGAGCCCGTGCTGCGCGCCATCCAGGGCGCGCTCGACGAGGTCGTCGACCAGATGAGCACCTGGCAGCCCCACTCCGACCTGGTCCGATTCAACCGCGCCGCGCCCGCGACCTGGCACCGGCTGCCGGAAGCCTTCTTCGAGGTGCTGGCGTGCGCGCGGCACGTCGCCCGGCGCAGCGGCGGCGCGTTCGATCCGACCACCGGCGCGCTCGTCGACGCGTGGGGGTTCGGCCCCGCAGCGCGCCAAGGCGTGCCGGACGACGCCGGCCGGAGGGTGGTGCTGGAGCGAGCCGGATGGCAGCGCCTCGAGCTGGATCCGGCGCGCCGCGCGGCACGCCAGGCCGGCGGCCTGGCCCTGGACCTGTCCGCGATCGCCAAGGGCTTCGGCGTCGACCGTGTCGCTCGCCGGCTGGCCGCGCTGGGCCTGGACAGCCACCTGGTCGAGGTCGGCGGCGAGTTGCGCGGCAGCGGCGTCAAGCCCGACGGCCGGCCGTGGTGGGTGCAGCTGGAACATCCGGACGCCGCTGCCGACCCGGCGCCGACGCTGCTCGCGCTGCACGACCGGTCGGTGGCCACCTCCGGCGACTACCGGCGGTGGTTCGAACATGACGGTGCGCGCTACAGCCACACGATCGACCCGCGCGACGGCCGGCCGATCCGCCACGGCGTCGCGTCGGTCACGGTGATCCACCCGGAGTGCATGCTGGCCGACGCGTGGTCGACGGCGCTGAACGTGCTGGGACCCGAGGCCGGCCCCGCGCTGGCGAACCGCCTGGGCCTGGCCGCGCGCTTCCTGGTGCGCAGCGGCACGCTGTTCGAGGAACGCACCAGCATGGCATTCGACGACCTGCTGCAATGACCGCATTCGGCATCGAAGGCGCCCGGCTGCTGGCCGCGGCCGCCACGCTGGCGCTCTACGGCGCGGTGTGCGCCGCGGTCGTGCTCGGCGAGCGACGCCGGATCGCCGGCGCCGCCGCGCGCGCCCGCGCCATGGCGGGCACACGCGCGACGTCGGCGCGCCCGCTGCTGATCGTGCACGCGAGCCAGACCGGGGCTGCCGAGCAGTTGGCTTGGCAGACCGCCCAGGCGCTGCACGGTGCCGCGCTGCCCTTGCGCGTTGCCGCGCTCGGTACGCTGGCGCCGGCCGACTTCGCCGCCGCGTCGTCGGTGCTGTTCATCGCGAGCACCTGCGGCGAGGGCGACGCGCCCGACAGCGCCGCGCCCTTCGTGCGCCGCTTCATGGGCGACGCGCCGGTCGACGGCCTGGCCGGCGTCCGCTATGGCCTGCTCGCGCTGGGCGACCGCGAGTTCGCGAACTTCTGCGCGTTCGGGCGCCGGCTCGACGAGTGGCTGTCCGCGCACGGCGCGCGGGCGCTGTGCGAGCGCATCGACGTCGACGCCATGGCGGCCGCCGACCTGGCGCGCTGGACGCACGCGCTGGGTCGCCTGGCCAGCGCCGGCGGCGCGATCGCCTGGAGCGAGCCGGCGCGCGAGACCTGGCGCCTGGCGCGGCGCACGCACGTCAATCCGGGCAGCAGCGGCGCGCCGGTGTTCCACCTCGAACTCGAGCCGCCCGCAGGCACCATCCCCGCCTGGGAACCCGGCGACCTGCTGCAGATCCGCGTGCCGCATGCACCCGACCAGCAGCGCGAGTACTCGATCGCCTCGATCCCCGCCGAGGGCCGGGCCCACCTGCTGGTGCGCCAGCAGCGCCACCGCGACGGCCGGCTGGGCCTGGCCTCGGGCTGGCTCACGCGCGACGCCGAGGTCGGCGGCGGGATCGCGCTCAACACGCTGGCGCATCGCAACTTCCGCCTCGGCGACAACGCCGACCGGCCGCTGATCCTGATCGGCAACGGCACCGGCATCGCGGGCCTGCGCGCGCACCTCAGCGCACGCGCGTCGAGCGCGGCGGCGACCCCGCGCAACTGGCTGGTCTTCGGCGAGCGCCAGGCGGCACATGACTTCCACTTCCGCGCCGACATCGAGGCATGGCGCGCCGGCGGCACCCTCGCGCGACTGGACCTGGCGTTCTCGCGCGACCAGGCCGCCAGGCACTACGTGCAGGACCGCCTGCGCGCCCAGCCCGAGGCCGTGCGCGAATGGCTGGACGACGGCGCCGCCGTCTACGTCTGCGGCAGCCTGGAGGGCATGGCCGCCGGGGTCGAGGCGGCGCTGGTCGACATCGTCGGCAGGGCCGCGCTGGAGCGCCTGATCGATGCGGGCCGCTACCGGCGCGACGTGTACTGACCGGGTGGGCCAGCGGCGCATCGAGCACCGCCCGCCGTCAGACCTCGGACCAGGTCCTCACCAGGTTGTGATAGTGCCCGGTCAGGCCCACCACCGCCTCGTTGTCGCCCACCTGCGTGCGCAGCGCCTGGATGTTCTGGTCCAGCTCGAACAGCATCCGGCGCTGCGCGGTGTCGCGAACCAGGCTCTGCACCCAGAAGAACGACGCAACCCGCGCGCCGCGCGTGACCGGATGCACGCGATGCAGGCTGCTCGACGGGTACAGCACCAGGTCGCCGGCGGGCAGCTTCACCTCGTGGGTGCCGTAGGTGTCGACGATCTCGAGCTCACCGCCGTCGTAGTCGTCGGGCCCGGCCAGGAACAGCGTGCACGACAGGTCGCTGCGCATCTGCAGCGTGGTACCCGGCACCGAGCGGATCGCTCCGTCCACGTGCAGCCCGTAGTGTTCGCCGCCTTCGTAGCGGTTGAACAGCGGCGGGACGTGGCGCAGCGGCAGCGCGGCCGACATGTACAGCGGATGCGCGAGCAAGGCCTGGAGCACGATGCGGCCCAGTTCCTGGCCCACCGGCGAGAATTCGTCGAGCTGGCGGTTGCGCTTGACCCGGGCGCCCTGCTCGCCCACCGTGGCGCGGCCGTCCACCCAGTCGGTCGCGTCGAGGCGGCGCCGAAGGTCGGCCACCTGGGCGGGCGCGAGGACGTCGGGAACGTGGAGCAGCATGGTGGTCAGAACTTCGCGTTGAGCGAGACCAGCCCGTTGCGCTCGGCGCCCGGCGTGTAGCGCGAGCCGCCGTTGTTCAGCGATTGCATGTACTTGCGGTCGAACAGGTTGTACACGTTGAGCTGCACCTGCCAGTTCCTCGAGATGTCGTACGAAGCCATCGCGTCGCCGACCCAGTAGGCCGGCGCCTGCAGCAGGTTCGACGTCGGCGCCGCGGTGGTGCTGCTGCGGGCCGAGGTGTCGGCGTAGCGCATGCCGCCGCCCACGGCGATGCCCAGCGGCAGCTTGCACGTGACCCAGGACGTGAACGTGTTGACCGGCGAGAACACCAGGATGCCGCCCTGCTGCGTCGAGATCGCCCGCAGGATCTTCGAATCCATGTGCGAGTAGCCGACGCTGACGCCCAGCTCCTTCGTCACGTTGCCCACCAGGCCCAGCTCGACGCCCTGCACGCGGCGCTTGCCGATCTGCGAATAGGTCGGCACCGTGGCGCCGTCCGATACCAGCTCGTTCCTGTTCTCGCTGCGGTAGACGGCCGCCGTGGCCAGCAGGTCGCCGCCCAGCAGATCCCACTTGGTGCCGGCCTCGATGTTGCGGCCTTCCTGCGGCGCCAGGTCGGGCCGCGCGGCGCTGTTGGCCTGGCTCGACAGGGCGAAGTTGGTGCCGCCTGGCGGGTTCCTGGAGTCGGAGTACGTCACGTAGATGCTGCCGTTCCCGGCCGGCTTGAACACGGCGCCGACCTTCCAGCTCCACAGCGTGTCGGTCAGGCCCAGCGGGGCGTTGTTGACCCGCGCGGCCGGCATCGTGGCGGAGGCCGCGGTGTAGGTCGAGCCGCTGGTGTCGGTGTGGAACTTGTCGACGCGGACGCCGCCATTGACCAGAAACGTGTCGGTGATGGCGAGCGTCTCGAACCCGTAGGCCGACGCGGTCAGCGTGCTGCCTGTGGTCTGCGTGCCCTTGTAGGCCGGCAGCGCCAGCGCGTCGTTCGGGTTCGGCGCGTACAGGCTGGCGGTGCCGGCGACGGTGACCGGCGTGGCCGTCTTCTGGCGCTCCCAGGTCAGCTCGAAGCCCGTGGACAGCGAGTTCTTCAGGCCGAAGGCCTGGAACACGGCGGCAAGGTTGGTCTGGTTGGTCAGGATCTCGTTGTCCTGGTGGCGGCCCTGGCGCGAACGCGCCACGGTGTAGCCCGACGGATCCGCGGCGGTGGCGGTGACGGCGTTGACGCCGGTGACGACCACGTCCTCGACCGTGCGGCCGATGCGCGTCGTGTTGCGCAGCGTGAAGCCCCTGGCCAGGTCGCTTTCAAGCCTGGACGTGAACATGTCGATATTCACGTGGTCGAAGTCGCTCGTCAGGCCGTAGAAGTTGCCCGGATCCACGGACGGACCGGGCTTCTGAGCCGGCGCCGTGGCGGTGGCCCCCGCGAACACGTAGCCCTTCACGCCGAAGGTGGACACGCCGCCATCGGGCACGTTGTCCTGCTGCACGTGCAGGACGCTGAGCGTCTCGCGCGTGCTCGAGCCCAGGCCGAGGGTCACGGTCGGCGCGGCGCCCCAGCGCTTCTGGCGCACCTCGTCGCGGCCGGGGACGCCGTCGTCCTGCGCCATCAGGTTCAGGCGCACGGCGCTGCCGGGCAGCGCGGCGAGCGGCGTGTCGAGGTCGGCCACCACGCGCCTGCGGTCGGCCGTGCCGCCGATCAGGCTGCCGGTGGCGAAGGCGCCGTCGGCCTGCGCGCTCTTGGACACGAGGTTGATGTAGGCCGACGAGGCGCCGCGGCCGATGTCGGAACCCGACGGGCCCTTCACGACTTCCACCTGGTCGATGTTGAAGACGTCGCGCGACACCGCCCCGAGGTCGCGGATGCCGTCGACGAAGATGCTTTGCGAGCTGTCGAATCCGCGCAGGTTGATCGAGTCGCCGGTCTGCGTGCTGCCGTTCTCGCCCAGCTGCATCGTCACGCCCGGGGTGTTGCGCAGTGCCTCGGCCAGGGTCGTCGCGACCTGCTGCTGCAGCAGCTCCTTCGTGATGACGGTGATGGTCTGGGGTGTGTCGACGATGGGCTGCGTGTACTTCGGGGACGAGAGAACGTCGGCCTTCAGCTCGTTGTCCCGGGCGGCCTGCACCTTCACCGTTGGCAGGGTGGTCTCGCTGCGGGCCTGGGACGCGGCGGCCGCGGGCACGGCGACGGACTGGGCGAGGACGGCGCCCGGCAGCGCGAAGGCGGCCGCGGCGAGGGCCCCGGTCGAACGATGGCGTGGTTGGCGGGCGGCCGCGTGCTTGCGACTCTGGATGTAGCGCATGGATCTGCTCCGAAGGAGGATGGGGAGGGCGTCGTGGCTGGCGTCCTCGGCCTCGCAACGGCGAGATCCTTGGGGGAGATGCTGGCTGGGGCCCGGCTGAACCGGGCCAATTGGGAATGATAGTCATTCCCATTACAAAGGTCAACAGGGCGTCACGAGCCGCAACGATCGGCGCGGCCCTACCACAGGTCGTGCACCCCTCCCGCCACACCGGCGCCGCCCGGACGGCGTATGCTCGCGCCCTTTCCCGTTTTCAAGAGGTTCCCCGATGGCTACCGCAGCACCCGCCAAGACTTCCGCCTTCATGAAGGCCCTCAAGCCGAGCCCCGCGCTCGCCGCCGTCGTCGGCGCCGAGCCGCTGCCGCGCACCGCGGTCACCAAGGCCCTGTGGGACTACATCAAGGCCCACAACCTGCAGAACCCGGCCAACAAGCGCAACATCCTGTGCGATGCCAAGCTCAAGGCCGTGATGGGCAAGGACGAGGTCACGATGTTCGAGATGACCGGCCTGGTCGGCAAGCACCTGAGCTGAGCCTGCCCGCGGCGCGCGACCGCGCGCCGCGTCTCAGCGTGCGGGCGCCCTGCCCGCGCTCAGCAGCCTGACGGTCAGGCGCTCGAAGCGCGCCACGTCGACGTCCTGCACGACCTCGACCTCGCGCTCGCCCAGGCCCGGGCCACGCCCGAGCGGCCAACTGAGCGTGCTGCCGTAGTCGGCGCCGTCGCCGGCCGCCACGTCCACGAGCATCTTCTGGCTGCGTCGCACCAGCGACGGGTCGAGCCACACCGCGGCCGCCAGTTCGTCCCACATCGGGAAGCCTTCGCCGAAGTGGGCGACGTAGCCGGCCACCGGCGTCTTCGCGCGGCCGATCTCGGCATACAGCTCCTTGCGGAAGAACGTGCGGGTCGTCGGGTCGACCGGCACCTGCAGCACGCGGGGCCAGCCCTCGTGCAGCACGGCCGAGGCCGCCTCGGCATCCCACAGCATGTTGAACTCGCGGCGCGGCGAATGGGCGTACTCGTCGGCGAACGCGTTGTCCGCCGCCACCGGGTTGAAGCTGCCGCCCATGAACACCAGCTCGCGCGCCGCCGCGGCGAAGCCGGGATCCTGGCGCACGGCCAGCGCGAGGTCGGTCAGCGCGCCGCCCATCCACAGCGTCACGCGGCCGGGCTGCGCGTGCACCGCGCGGATCATGAAGTCGACGCCGCGCTCGGCCTGCACCTTCAACGTCGGCGCGCCGGCGGCCAGCGACGGCACCAGGAACGGGTCGGCATGGTAGTCGGCGCGCGGCTGGCCGCCGAACGACTCCGTCCAGGCGCCCTTCCACACCAGCGGCCCGTAGCGGCGCTCCCAGGCCTTCATGCGCGCGGCGCTGTTGAGCAGCGGGAAGGCGGCCCCCGCGTAGACCGGCACGTCGGGGCGGCCGACGATCTCCAGCATGCGCAAGGTCTGTGCGATCTCCTCCTCGCGCCAGCCGTCGCCGCTGCTGACGACGATGCCCAGCACGTCGACATCGGGCGCCTGCAGCAGCATCAGCACCGAGTTCATGTTGCTGCCGCCGGGGCCGAACAGGTCCTGGTCGACGATGACCTGGCGGCGGTCGGCGGCGTCGGCCGACGCGCACAGCAGGCAGGCGGCCGCCAGCAGCGAAAGCAGGGTGAAGGAGAGGGAACGGGTCATCGGCGGGCGCCTTTCGAGAAGAGGGACGGGACACCAACGCGGCAAGCAAGGCTCATACCGGCGCCATCGCGGCATGTCCGCGGCGCTCGACGCGCGCCTCCGCTGCCGCCTGGCCGCCCGGCGTGCGCAGACGCGGCGCCAGGACGCAGCGAGGGTTCACCCGGCGCGGCCCGGAGGCGTACCGGCCGCATCGACCCGCCATGCGGGCTGTCCGGGCGCGCCGCGCCAGGGCGCCGGCGCTTCCGCTACGATCCGTCCACCTTCCCCTCGCCAACCGCCCGCCGCGCCGCCGCCTCTTGAACCCGGAAACCGCCCTCGCCGAATTGCGCCTGACCACGCGCGCCGAGCACGATCGCATGGAGGGCCTGCTGCGCCTGGCCGAGCCGATGACGCTCGCCCGCTACGCGACGATCCTGGCGGGATTCGACAGCTTCCTGCGCACCTGGGAGCCCCGCGTCCATGCCGCGCTGCCGCAGCGCCTGCAGGCCTGGTTCCGCGCGCGCCGGCGCGGCGGTTTCGCCAGCGCCGACGTCGAGTGGCTGCGCGCGGTGGCGGGCGTCGACCCGGTGGCCATGCCGGCGCCGCTGGCCGCCACGCTGCCGCTGGGCGACCTCGCGGAGGTGCTGGGCTCGCTGTACGTGATCGAGGAAGCGGCCGTCGGCGGTCGCGCGCTCGTCGCTCCCCTCAAGCGCACGCTGGGACTGGGCCAGGGTCGGGGGGCCAGCTTCTTCCACGGCTTCGGCGGCGAGACCGGCGTGATGTGGAACAACTTCCGCGTGCTGGCGTCGCTGGAGATCGGCGATTCCTCGCGCGATTCCGTGCGCGCCTGCCAGAGCGCACGCCGCACCTTCGCCGCGCTGAACGACCTGTTCGCGCCGCTGGCGCCGCCGACCGGGCCGGCACCGGAAGCCGAGCCGGCGCGCGAAGCGGCCCCGCAGGCGATCGCGCCGGCGCTGCTGGCGGCCTTCGGCGCGGCCGACGACGCCACGCTCGTCGAGCTGCCGATCGGCGACGGGATCGACGGCGCGGCTTCCTAGCTGCCGCAGCCCGGGCCGTCGAAGGTCCAGGTGCTGACCTTGCCGTTCTCGACCAGGAAGCGCGTGGTGCAGGTCAGCGCCGTCGGCTGGCCCACCGGGGTCGTCACGCCCACGCCGCCGCCCACCGAGGTGTGCGCGCCGCCGAAGCCGAAGCCGCCGATGCTGAAGCTGACCGTGGGCGGCGGCACGGCGCCGTTGGTGACGACATAGGTGAGCCACCGGCCGCCGCCGATCTGCTCTTCGGCCGCCGGCTTGCCCCAGCGCGCGCGCAGCGTGTCCTCGGGCGCGCCCTGCCACTGGCTCAAGGCCTGCTCGTAGGCCGCGCGGCCCGAGGCCGGCGCGGCGCAGCCCCCGGCCAGGACGGCGAGCGCCAGCGCGGCGCTCGGGAACAGGGATCGGGTCATCGCACGCATCACGGTCTCCTTGCAGGAAGGGCTCTGCCCGGATGATGCACCCTGCGGGCCGCCAGCCCCCTGCGCCGCCCTGGTCTTATTCATGATGCTTGACATCCATTAATCATGATGACTACACTTTAAAAACACATTCTCTCCAGACGGAACCGACATGCCGCGCGTCTCCCGGGCCGAAGCCGAAACCCATCGCGAACAGATCACCGAGGCCTCGTCGCGGCTGTTCAAGGAGCGCGGCATCAACGGCGTCAGCGTGTCCGACCTGATGGGCGCCGCCGGGCTCACCCACGGCGGCTTCTACGGCCACTTCGAGTCCAAGGACGCGCTGGCCGGCGTCGCCGTCGCCCACGCCTTCGAGCAGGCCGGCGAGCGCTGGAAGAAGCGCATCGCCGGCAAGCCCGACGGCCCGGCCCGGCGCGCCGCGGTGGTGGACAAGTTCCTCACCGCGCAAAGCGTGCGCAACGTCGGCCTGGGCTGCCCGACCGTGGCGCTGGCCACCGATGTCGCGCGCCAGGACGCCGCCGCGCCGATCCGCGCCGCCTACCTGGACGGGCTGGAGTCGCTGGTGCAGCTGCTCGCCGAGGTCGAGGACGGCCCCGACGCCGCCGCACGCCGCAGCGCCGCGCTGGCCGACTACGCCACGATGGCCGGGGCCTTGCTGCTGGCCCGCGCCACCGAAGGGGCGCCGCTGTCGGCCGAGCTGCTGGCGGCGGCGCGCGAGCGCCTGCTGCCCGCGCATGACGGCAACACCACGAAGGACGCCTGAGCATGTTCGCCACCCCCGTCGCCCACTGGTTCGGCCGCCGCGGCATCCACTTCTCGTGGGTCGTCATGGGCATCGCCTTCCTGACCATGCTGACCTCGTCGGCCGCGCTGGGACTGCCCGGCGCCTTCCTGCGCCCGCTCAGCCAGGAGTTCGGCTGGAGCACCGACCAGATTTCCGGTGCGATCGCGCTGCGCTTCGCGCTGTACGGCCTGATCGGGCCGTTCGCCGCCGTGCTGATGGAGCGCTACGGCCTGCGCCGCATCATCTGCAGCGCGCTGCTGCTGATCGCCACCGGCATGGTGCTGGCCACGCGCATGACCGCGCTGTGGCAACTGGTCGTGCTGTGGGGGCTGGTGCTGGGCGTCGGCTCGGGCCTGACCGCGCTGGTGCTGGGCGCCACGGTGGCCAACCGCTGGTTCGAGCAGCGGCGCGGGCTGGTGATGGGCATGCTCACCGCCAGCTCGGCCACCGGCCAGCTCATCTTCCTGCCGATCGCGGCCTCGCTCATCGAGCACCATGGCTGGCGCATCGCGGTGATCCCGGTCTTCGCGAGCTGCCTGGTCGTCGCCGGCCTGGCGTTCTGCCTGCTGCGCGACCGCCCGAAGGAGCTGGACCTGCTGCCGTTCGGCGCCGATCCGACGCGACCCGACCCGGCGCCGGCCGCGTGGCGGCCCTCGTTCGCCGAGCCGATCCGCACGCTCGCCTCGGTCTCGCGCAGCGGCACCTTCTGGGTGCTGTTCGGCACCTTCTTCGTCTGCGGCCTGAGCACCAGCGGGCTGATCCAGACGCACTTCATCTCGCTGTGCGGCGACTACGGGCTGGGCGCCGTGCCGGCCGCGTCGGTGCTGGCCACGATCGGCGCGTGCGACTTCGTCGGCACCATCGCCTCGGGCTGGCTGTCCGACCGCTACGACGTGCGCAAGCTGCTGTTCTGGTACTACGGGCTGCGCGGCCTGTCGCTGTTGTGGCTGCCGCACTCGACGTTCACCGTGGTCGGGCTGTCGCTGTTCGCGGTGTTCTACGGACTCGACTGGGTGGCCACGGTGCCGCCCACCGTGCGCCTGACCGGCGCCGCGTTCGACAAGCAGCGCGCGCCGATGATCTTCGGCTGGATCTTCGCGGGCCACCAGCTCGGCGGCGCCGTCGCCGCCTACGGTGCCGGCCTGACGCGCACCGTGATGAGCTCCTACAGCCCGGCCCTGTATGCCGCGGGCCTGGCCTGCATCGTCGCGGCGGTGGCGATCTTCCTGGTCAAGCGGCCGCCGCCGGTCCGCGTGGCCTGAAGGGGCGTGCCGGGGCGCACGGGTATGCGGGTTGCCGAATCTGGCGCAGCAATCCATCCACCCCAACCCAGGAGCCGCCCATGCCCGCCACCCAGACCGCCACGCCCGCCCCGGCCCGCACGCACGAGCCCGCGGAAGACGCCCTGCAACTGCTGATGTCCGAACACCGCGAGGTCGAGGCGATGTTCGCACGCTACCGCCAGCTGGTCGACGCCGGCGACCGCGGCGACGAGCGCATGCTGCTGGCCAGCCAGATCTGCGTCGCGCTGGCGGTGCACACCCAGGTCGAGGAGGAGATCCTGTACCCGGCCGCCCGCACGGTGCTGACGCGTGACGAGGACATCGTCGACGAGGCCTACGTCGAGCACGCCGGCGCCAAGAGCCTGGTCGCGCAGCTGAAGACGATGACCAGCGACCAGCCGCTCTACGACGCCAAGGTCAAGGTGCTGGGCGAGTACATCGCCCACCACGTCAAGGAAGAGGAAACCGAGTTCTTCCCCAAGCTGCGCCGTACCGCGCTGGACCTGGACGCGCTCGGCCGGCAGATCGCGGCACGCAAGACGGCGCTGATGGCGACGCCGGAGCCGACTTGAGGCGAGGCGCTCCCCCTTACCCTACCCAAAACACGGTACGGGGTATTCCACGAGAAGCGCTCCCCGGGGCGCTTTCTTCATGGGCGCGACGCGTGCGTGGTGAGCCGCCAGGGCTGCGGACGCAGGCGCGGCACCCCTGTGATTTGTCATGCGTGCGTGCTGGAATCCGGGCCGGTCGGGCGCCACGAGCGCGCGACTGTCCACAAACCCTGGAGAACCGAACCATGCACCCGTCCCCGACCCTGCGCGCGCTCGCCTGCGCCGCCCTCGCCGCCGCCCTGGCGCCAACCGCGCACGCCGCCTCCCCCGTGGAGAACTACGCCCTGGCCATCAGCTGGGAGCCCGCGTTCTGCCTGACCGTGTCGGGCAAGCCCGAATGCGCCAGCGAGACGCCCACCCGCCAGGACGCGCACGCGTTCTCGCTGCACGGCCTGTGGCCGCAGAGCGGCTCGTACTGCGGCGCCACGGCGGCGCAGAAGGCCAACGACCAGGCCGGCAAGTGGTCGCTGCTGCCGGCCGTCGTGCTGCAGGCCGCCACCGAGGCGGCGCTGCAGGTCGCGGAACCCGGCACGCAGTCGTACCTCGAGCGCCACGAATGGATCGAGCACGGCACCTGTTCCGGCCTGTCGCAGCAGAACTTCTTCGCGCCGACGCTGGCGATGCTGGCCGGCATCAACGCCAGCAACCTCGGTGCCACCGTGGCCGCAAACGTCGGCGGCCACGTGACCCTGGCCCAGCTGCAGGCCGCGGCGGCGCTGGACTACGGCACCTACGCGAAGACCGACATCGAGTACCTGTGCATCAGCTCGGGCGGCAAGTCGTACCTGGAGGAGGTGCGGTTCCACATGCGCCTGCCCAGCCCGCTGCCGACCACCGTGCAGTCGTCGTACATGGCCAAGCCCGTCAATCCGGCATCGGCCAGCCAGCTGTGCAAGAGCGGCACGTCGCTCTACGTCCGGGCGGTAGCCAACTGAGGCCGCGCGGCGGCGACCCGGGCGTCACGGCGCCATCGTGCCGCTGCCCTCGCCGACGCGGTCGCTGCCGCCCAGCAGCTCGCCGATCGCCCGCAGGTCGTCGACGCGGTCGCAGATCGCCTTGAGCGCCATCAGGATGGGCGTGCCCAGCAGCAGGCCCCACACGCCCCACAGCCAGCCCCAGGCCAGGACGCCGATGAACACCACGACGGCGTTGAGCCGGCTGGTGCGGCTGGTCAGCCACGGCGTGACGATGTAGCCGGAGATGATGTGCAGCACGATGGAGACGCTGCCCACGGCCACGGCCATCTGCGGCGTTCCGAACTGCAGCAGGGCGACCACGGCCGAGGCGCCGCAGATCGCCACCGTGCCCACGTAGGGCACCAGGTTGAGCACGCCGGCGAGCACGCCCCACACGGCGGCGTTGTTGACACCCAGCGCCCAGAACGCCAGCCCGGTGGCGACGCCGACGACGGCGCTGGTGAGCAGCTGGACCAGCAGGTAGCGCTGGATCTGCTCGGTGATCTCGTCGAGTGCCTGGACGGTGATCTTGCGCTTGCCGAAGCTGGGCCCGGCGATCCTGGCGAGCTTGCGGCGGAAGGTGTCGCCCGCGGCCAGCAGGAAATACGTGATGAACGCGACCACCAGCACCTGCGCCGCGGCCTCGGCGGCGCGCATCGTGCCGGTGAACAGGTAGTCCTGGATGTTGAAGGTCGGCTTGACGATCTGCACCTTGGAGACGCCGGGCGTGGGCTTCGCGTTGCCGTCGGTGGCCTGGGACAGCGTCGCGGCGGCCTTCTGCACCTGGTCCATGGTCGACGGGCTGGGGTCGCGCAGCCGCGGGTGCAGCGTGTCGCGCAGCTTCTGGGCCGCGTCGGGCAGCGAGGCGATCAGGTTGTTGGCCTGGTCGGTCAGCGACCAGGTGCCCCAGGCCAGGCCGCCCACCAGCGCGACCATCACCACGCCGGCGCCCAGCGCGCGCGGCGCCCCCACGCGCACGAGACGGTCGACGAGCGGGGTGAGCGCGTAGCTGAACATCATGCCCATCAGCACGGGGATCACGATCGCGCCGGCCCATTGCAGCGCGTACAGGCCCAGCAGCGAGGCGATGACGATGGTCGACGTGCTGCGCACGTCCAGCGGCACGCGCAGCAGGACGCGCTCCTTCTCGCGCGGGGCCTCGTCGGTGGCCGCCAGCACCTGCACCGGCAGCTCGAGGGTCTCGTCGGACGACGGGATGACGTGCACCGAGCTCATCGCCGCGACCCGATCGCGCTGCGTAGCCGGCCTGCATCGGTGGGTCTCATCATCGTCTCCGCGTTCTTGTCGAGTCGGATCCAGTGTGGGGCGGCGAACCCCGGATCGTGGTAGGCCGAGCGCATGACCGCGTGTAGGACAGCCGGCGGAACGCGGGCGGCCCGCTGCCATAATCCGCCGCATGCCCGACACCTCCAGCCCGCCCCCTGCCGATGCCCGTCGCGTGCTGCTGGTCGACGACAACGTCGACGCCGTGGAGTCGATGGAGATCCTGCTGCAGGCCTTCGGCTACGAAGTGTCGACCGCGATCCATCCGGATCTCGCGCTCGCCCGCATCGAGTCCTTCGCCCCCACGGCGGCCGTGATCGACATCGGCCTGCCCGGCATGGACGGCTACCAGCTCGCCGCCGAGATCCGCCGCCGGCTGGACGGCAAGCCGATGCGCCTGATCGCGTTCACCGGCTACGGCGGCGCCGACGACATCGCCCGCGCCACCCGCGCCGGCTTCGACGCGCACCTGGTCAAGCCGGTCGAGATCGAGCGCCTGCTGGCCGCACTGGGCGGCACCTGATCGGCCCCGCCGCGCACCAACGCGGCGGTCGCCGCTCTCAGGGTCTTGTCGCCCCTGGCGGGACTTGTCCTGGACAATGACCCTTCGTCACTCGACCCCGGGCATTCCAGTGCGCTACATTTGCACGCATATTGACGACGATTGACCAGGACGGTCGTGCCGCGTAGCGTCAAGCCCGACGGACGGGTCCACGCCGACGGCTGTCCTGACGGGCAAGCGGACACCGAGCCGCGCACCACCCGCACGCATCGCCAAGAACAAAGGGCCGCGCAATCGTCGGCAAGCCGACGGCCGTGACGGTCGAATCGGCGCACCCAGGGAGAACAAGGAACATGCCGAGAATCTATCTGATCGACGACCACCCGATCGTGCGGGCCGGGCTCAGCGCCCTGCTGCAAGGGGCCGGTCATTCGATCGTGGGGGAAGGCGACGACATCACGCAGGCGCTGTCCGAAGTCGCCCGGCTGGCGCCCGACATCCTGATGCTCGACCTCAACCTCGACGGCCGCTCCGGCTTCGAGGTACTGGCCGAGATGCAGCGGCGCCAGATGTCGACCAAGGTCATCGTGCTGTCGATGTCGGACCAGCCGCGCGACGTCGCCGAGGCCTTGCGCATGGGCGCGGCGGGCTACGTGCTCAAGGGGTCGGCCAGCGTCGAACTGGTGGCCGCCGTGGACGCCGTCACCCAGGGGCGGCGCTACCTGGGCGAGGGCCTGACCGACATCGCCGTCCAGGGCCTGACCTCCGACAGCGACCGCGGCAACACCCTGTCGCCGCGCGAACGCCAGATCCTCGTGATGGTGGCCAGCGGCAAGTCCAGCGCCGCCATCGGCGAACAGCTGCACCTGTCGCCCAAGACGGTGGACACCTACCGCAGCCGCCTGATGGCCAAGCTGGAACTCGGCGACGTGCCCGCCCTCGTGCGCTGGGCCATCCGCGAGAAGCTGATCGACCTCTGAGCAGGCGCCCGCGCGATCGCGGCCGCGTTCAGTAGTGCGGCGGCAGGTCGTCGCGCGGGTCGCGCGCGGCGCCGCCGCCGCTGTCGGGCGCGCGATCCTTCAGCCGTCCCACCTCGCGGATCAGCAACTCGATCTGCTGCTGCTGGCGCGCCACCAGGTCGTTGAGGTGGTCGACCAGGTCCTCGGTGAAACTGGCCTTGACCTCGAGGTCGGTGAGCCGGCGCTCGGTGTCGTCGCGGGAGTCGTTCGGATGGGGCATGCCGCCATTGGAACAGCGAACGGGCCGACGGCGAAGGGGCGCGGCCATGTTGCTGCCGCGTCAAGGGCGTGCATCCGCAGGTGATGTTCGTGCGGCAGGGTCAACTCCGCCGCGCGGCCCCTCGTTGAACCGGTACGAACGTCACCACCGTTCGCAACCGACCGACACACACGTTCCCCGGAGCAACCCACATGAACCGCACTCTCCCCGTCATCGCCCTCGTCGCCGCTGCCCTGGGCAGCAGCTTCGCAGCCTCCGCGCAGACCACCGCCGCCAGCAGCACGCAACGCGACGTCAGGCAGGAACAGCGCATCGAGAACGGCCTGCGCAGCGGCACGATCACGCCGCGCGAGGACGCCGCCCTGCAGCGCGACGAGGCGCACGTCGATCGCCTGCAGGCCAAGGACCTGAAGGACGGCTCGCTGTCACCCGCCGAGAAGGCCCGGTTGACCGCCGCGCAGGACAAGGCCAGCCGCGACATCCACGCGGCCAAGGCCAACGGCGTCGACGGCAACCCGCTGTCGGCGTCCTCGCAACGCGCGCAGGCCGACACCCAGCGCAACATCGACCAGCAAAAGCGCATCGCCGCAGGCGTCAAGGACGGCAGCCTGACGCGCCATGAAGCGGGCAGCCTGGAACGCGGGCAGTCGCACGTCGACGCGCGCGAGGCCCGGGCGGGCGCCGACGGCCACGTGAGCGCCGCCGAACAGCGCCGCATCGCACGCGCCGACAAGCGCCAGAGCGCCCGCATCCATCACGAGCGCCACGACGCGCAAGTGCACGGCTGAACGCGCGCGACGCGGCATGCCGCGTCGCGTCCGGACGAAAAAAGGGCCGCTTCGAGCGGCCCCACAAATTTCACCCCGGAACATCACCTCAGGAAGTACTTCGGGCTCCTGGCGTCGCGAGACGTCCGGAACTCGATCGCATCCGACCCTGCCCTCCAGCGCGTCGGAAAGCGAATGTTCCGCAGCCATTGTTGTCGACCTCGCGCTCGCTGCGATGCGGTGTTTTCCCTGTCGCGCCGCCGGCGCCGGGCCCGCGAAGGCGGCACTAATGCACGAACTCCGTGTCGCGCTCGCGCCGCGATGGATCAGGCCGCGCGGGTGCGCCCGCCGAGGGCGTTCGACACTTCGCGCGCCAGTTCCTCCGGCGCGAACGGCTTGACCAGCACCGTTGCCGCGCCCAGCCCGGCACGCGCCGGACCGCCCGGGTCGCCGGTGGCGAAGATCACCGCCAGGCCCGAGTGGCGCGCCAGCGCCTCGCGCGCGAGCTCGATGCCCGACACCCCCGGCAGCCCGACGTCGGTCACCATCAACTGCACTGGATGCGTCGCCAGCGCCGCGTGCGCGGACGGCGCGTCGCCGGCCTGCAGCACCACGTGGCCGCAGGCGCCCAGCACATCGGCCAGCGTCTCGCGGATGAACTCGTCGTCCTCCACCAGCAGCACCGTGGCGGCGCGCGGTGCCGGCGTCGGCGCGGCATCCACCGGCACGCGCTGGGCCTGGTTGGCCAGCACGTGGCGGATCTTGCGGGCCAGCGCCTCGCGCGTGTAGGGCTTGGACAGCAGCTCGACGCCCCGATCCAGCCGGCCGCCGTGCACGATCGCGTTCTCCGTGTAGCCCGACGTGAACAGCACCGCCAGGCCCGGCAGCCGCTCGCGCGCCCGGCGCGCGAGCTCGGGACTTCGCAGCGGGCCGGGCATCACGACGTCGGTGAACAGCACGTCGATGGACGCGCCGCTGTCGATGACGCTCAGCGCGCCCGTCGCTTCGCGCGCCTTGAGGACGCGGTAGCCCAGGTCGACGAGCAGGCCCACCGCAGTCTCGCGCACCTCGTCGTCGTCCTCCACCACCAGCACCGTCTCGCTGCCGCCGCGCACCGGCGCCGCGGCCTCGTCGGCCAGCGCGTCCTCGGCCTGGTGCACGCGCGGCAGGTACAGGCGCACCGTCGTGCCGTGCCCCGGCTCGCTGTAGATCTTCACGTGCCCGCCCGACTGCTTGACGAAGCCGTAGACCATCGACAGCCCGAGCCCGGTGCCCTTGCCTTCCGGCTTGGTGCTGAAGAACGGCTCGAACACGCGATCGAGCAGGTGCGGCGCGATGCCCGAGCCGGTGTCGGTGACGCCCACCATCACGTACTGGCCCGGCTGGACGTCGTCGTGCAGGCGCGCGTACTCGCCGTCCAGCAGCGCGTTGCCGGCCTCGATCGTCAGCCTGCCGCCCTCGGGCATCGCGTCGCGCGCGTTGATGCCCAGGTTCAGGATCGCGTTCTCGATCTGGCCCGGATCGACCAGCGCGTTCCACAACCCGCCCGAGACCACGGTCTCGAGCTCGATCTCCTCGCCGAGCGCGCGCCGCAGCATGTCGTCCATGCCCTTGATGAAGCGCCCGATGTGCAGCACCTTGGGCTCCAGCGGCTGGCGGCGGCCGAAGGCCAGCAGCTGCGAGGCCAGCTTGGCGCCGCGCGTGACCCCGCCGATGGCGCTGTGCACGCGCTTCTCGGCGAGCTCGTTGCCGGCCACCTCGCGGCGCAGCAACTGCAGGTTGCCGCTGATGACCTGCAGCAGGTTGTTGAAGTCGTGCGCCACGCCGCCGGTGAGCTGGCCCAGCGACTCCATCCGCTGCGCCTGCCGCAGCGCCGCCTGGGCCGCCTCGCGCGCACCGGACTCCTGCTGCAGCTTGCGCAGCGCGTCCGCCAGCTCCGCGGTGCGCTGCGCCACCCGCTGCTCGAGCGTCTCGTTGAGCGCCTGCAGGGCCGACTCGGCGCGGTGCTGGTGGGTGACGTCGTAGCCGTCGACGAAGATGCCCTCGACGGCGCCTTCGGCGTTCAGGATGGGCTGGTAGACCAGGCTCACGAAACGCTGCTCGAGCGGCCCGGCGGGCGCGCGCTGCAGTTGCACCGCCAGGCTGGTGCCGACGAAGGGCGTGGCGGTGTCGAAGACGTTGTCCAGCAGTTCGCAGTAGCCCTGGCCGTCGATCTCGGGGAGCGCCTCGCGCAGCGTCAGGCCCAGCACGTCGCGGTGCCCCACCAGTTGCATGTAGGCCGAGTTGGCGAACTCGAAGCGATGCTCGCGGCCCTGCAGCAGCGCCATGAAACTGGGCGACTGTTCGAACAGCCGGCGCAGCCGGTCGCGCTCCTGCGTGCGCAGGGCCACCTCGCTGGTGAGCTGGCGATTGGCCTGGGCCAGCGCGTCGGCGGCCGCCTCGCGCAGCGCGACCGCCTCGGCCAGCGTCTGCGCGCGCCGGCGCTCGCTGTCGTAGACGCGGGCGCCCGACAGGCTCGACGAGATCTGTCCGGCCAGCAGGCCCAGGTAGGCCTGGGTCTCGGCGTCGCCGGGGCGGTACGGATTCAGGCCGACGACCAGCGCCCCCAGCGGACGACCCGAGCCCTGGCCGGGAATCGGCACGATGGCCGCGCGCCGGGGCGGCACGGACCACGCGCCCATCGGCCAGTCGATGTCGGCCGCCAGCGTCACCTCGACCGCCTGGGGGTCGCGCCAGACGGCCGCCACGTCCCACAGCGGGTCGCGCGAGGCGACCGCGCGCCGGGCCAGTTCGCTGCCTTCGGCCACGTGGGTCATGGCGGCCACGCGCGGATCGCCGACGGCGTCGAACAGGTAGGTGACGCTGAACGGCAGGTCGCGGTCGTTGCCGAGCAGGCCGCGCGCCGCTGCGCGCAGCGCCGCCAGCTCGCCCTCCGCGCCGGTCAGGTTGCTGGCCAGCGCGCCCAGCGAGGCCAGGCGACGTTCGCTGATGACGCGTTCGGTCTCCTCGCTGACCGCGCAGAAGATGCCTTCCACGGCGCCGCCGTCGCCGCGCAGCGGACTGTACGAGAACGTGTGGTACGTCTCCTCGGGGAAGCCGCGCCGGTTGATCAGCAACAGCAGCGCGCGGTCCCAGGTCGACGCGCCGTCGTCGTAGACGCTGCGCATGCGGCCCTTGACGTCGTCCCAGATCTCCGGATAGACCAGCCGCACCGGGCGCCCGAGGGCCTGCGGATGCTTGCTGCCGAGCGTCGGCCGGTAGGCGTCGTTGTAGAAGAACGCGATGTCGTCGCCCCAGCCCAGCCACATCTCGAAGCGCGAGGTCAGCAGCAGTCCGAGGGCCACCTTCAGCGACGCGGCCCAGCCCGCGACCGGGCCCAGCGGCGTCGCCGTCCAGTCGTGGGCGCGCATCAGCCGCGCCATCTCGCTGTCGCCGATGAAGACGTCGTCGTGGGCGCCCTGAGGCGAAGCGGAAATGGAACTCATGTGCCCCCTCCATGAACGGTCGCCGCCGGAGCCGTTTCGCGATGCGTGGACGGCCCGCGACTGCACGGCCGAATTGTCGCGTGCTGGCAAGCGACGTGCCTGTCCAGCAGGCCCGGATGCAAGCCGTCGCGGCCCGGCCCGGGACGCTCGCGGGCTTGCGCTTTCGGCTACCCTGCGTCGCAGCGATGACGGCCCCCGGACACTTCCCCCCCGACCTCGGCGCCGACGGCGACCCTGGCGACGACACGGCCCTCCTCGATTGCGCCCAGCGCCACGCCTTCGGCTACTTCGAGGCCGCCACCGACCCGGCCAGCGGCCTGGTGGCGGACTCGACGCAGCCCGGCAGTCCGTGCAGCATCGCCGGCCTCGGCATGGCGCTGACGGCCGGGCCGGTGGCGGTCGAACGCGGCTGGACGTCCCGCGCCCGCTGCGCCGCCGCCGCCCTGCGGACGCTGCGCTTCCTGGCGCAGGCCGACATGTCGGGCACGCCCGGCGCGAGCGGTCACCGCGGCTTCTACTTCCACTTCCTCGACATGCGCACCGGCACCCGCGCCTGGCGCAGCGAGCTATCCAGCGTCGACACCGCGTTCCTGATGGCCGGCGCGCTGGCCGCGGCGCGCTACTTCGACCGCGCGGACGCCGACGAGGCCGGGATCCGCGCCACGGCGGCGCTGCTCGCCGAGCGCGTCGACTGGAACTGGATGTGCAACACCGACGGCGCGATCTGCCACGGCTGGAAGCCGGAGCGCGGCTTCCTGCGCTACCACTGGGCGGGCTACAACGAGTCCCTGCTGATGATGGTGCTGGCCCTCGGCTCCGAGCGCCATCCGGTGCCCGTGTCCACCTGGGACGCCTGGACCGCCGGCTACCGCTGGCGCCGCCTGTACGGACACGAGCACCTGGCCGCCGGGCCCCTGTTCATCCACCAGTACCCGCAACTGTGGATGGACCTGCGCGGGGTGCGCGACGCCTTCATGCGCGCGCACGACTGCGACTACTTCGAGAACAGCCGCCGGGCCACGCTGGTGCAGCGCGAATACGCGATCCGCAACCCGAAGGGCCTGCCCGGCTACGGCGCCGACAGCTGGGGCCTGAGCGCCTGCCACGGGCCGGGCCCGCGCGACGTCGTCGTCGACGGCCGCCGGCGGCGCCTGCTGGGCTACGCCGCGCGCGGCGCCCCGCATGGCCCCGACGACGGCACGCTGGCGCCGTCGGCGGCCGTCGCGTCGCTGCCGTTCGCGCCGGAGCTGGCCCTGCGGGCCCTGCGCCACGCCGGCGGGCGCGCCGACGACCGCCTGGACCGCGCGTTCAATCCCGGCGGGCCTGATGGGCGCGGCCCGCCGGCCTGGATTTCGCCCTGGCGCTTCGCGCTCGACAACGGGCCCCTGCTGCTGATGATCGAGAATCACCGCAGCGGCCTGCCCTGGCGCCTGATGCGCGGCGACGCGACGCTGCGGCGCGGCCTGGAGCGCGCGGACTTCCGCGGCGGCTGGCTCGAGCAGGAGTGAACGTGCCGGCGGCGCCGATGTTTTCATTCGTTCACGGAACGTTTCCGGGTCGCCCGCCTCCAACCCCGCACGACGAGCCGCAATGCCGCGTCGGGCGTGTTCCGCAGGGGCGACGCAAGGCCCGCGCAAGACATTGTTAGCATTTGTGCAAATGTATCTGGTAAGGTCCCGCTGTCATCGTCAACCGCCAACCTTCGGCCCGCCTGCCATGCAACACGCCACCTTCCCCGCCGCCTTCGCCCGCCTCGCCACCGCCGCCGTTCCCGCCGTGATCGCGCTGGCCCTCGCCGCCTGCGCCAGCAAGCCCCTCGCCCCCGCGGGGCCCGCCCCGGTGGTGGACGCCAGCCCGCGCGCCGCGAACAACGTCGCGACCCCGCCGGCGCCGCTCGCCGCGCCCGCCAACGCCACGCCGCTGGCCGCCGCCCTCGACCCGAACGGCGCGCTCGCACGCGAACGCAGCGTCTACTTCGCCTTCGACGACTCGTCGTTCCGCGCCCAGGACAAGGCCGTCGTCGAGCTGCAAGGCCAGTACCTCGCGCAGCATCCCGACGTCCACGTGACGATCGCCGGCAACACCGACGAGCGCGGCGGCAGCGAATACAACCTGGCGCTGGGCCAGCGCCGCGCGCAGTCGGTAAAGACCGCGCTGGGCCTGCTGGGCGTCAAGGACGCCCAGGTCGAGCCGGTCAGCTACGGCAAGGAAAAACCCAAGGCAACGGGGCACGACGAGGCCGCGTGGCAACAGAACCGGCGGGCCGACTTCGTGTACCCGGCCCGGTAAGTCGAGTGTGTGCCGGTCGGCGTGTGGTGCGCCGGCCGATTTCGGGAGCGCTGGGTTCATCTCAGCTTCGGACGCCCTCAGGGCGTCCGCTTTTTTTTGCGGCTTCCGCCGCGCGACCCGCGCGCTGTACCCGAAACCGGTGACCCGCCACAGCCGAGCTGACCTTTATCATCGACCCATGGTTTCCCGCCCCCATCCCGCCGCGAACGACGCCCCGGACGCCGACCACGAACAGGCCGCGATCGCGGTGCTGCGCCAGTTCCGCCAGGTGTTCAACGCCGTCAAGTCGCACTTCCAGCAGGTGGAGAAGACGGTCGGCCTGGGCGGCGCGCAGGTGTGGGCGCTGAGCATCGTGCGCGAGCAGCCCGGCATCGGCGTCGGCGCGCTCGCGCGGGCGATGTCCATCCACCAGTCCACCGCCAGCAACCTGGTGCGCACGCTGATCGACCGCGGCATGCTGGCCGCGGTCAAGCAGGGTGTCGACCGCCGCGCCGTGCAACTGAACCTGCTGCCCGCCGGCGCCCGGGTGCTCAAGCATGCGCCCGGCCCGTTCGCCGGCCTGCTGCCCGACGCGCTGCGCGCGCTGCCGGCCGACACGCTGGCCCGGCTGCAGGTCGACCTGGGCCGGCTGATCGTGCTGATCGACGCCGACGAGAGCGGCGCGTCGGTGATGCTGTCGGACAACCTCTGAACCCGCGCGCGGGCCGCGCCCGGCGGCCGCACGCTACCATGCGTCTTCCCTGAACCGGAGGACACGATGACCCGCCGACCCGCCACGCGCGCCCTCGCCGTGCTGACCCTGGCCGCCTGCGCCGCCTTGCCTCTGGCCGCCTCGGCCAGGACGCTCGTCTACTGTTCCGAGGGCTCGCCGGAGAACTTCTCGCCGGCCCTCAACACCACCGGCACCAGCTTCGACGCCTCGCGCCCGGTCTACGACGGCCTGACCGCGTTCGAGCGCGGCAGCACCAAGGTGGAGCCGGGCCTGGCCGAGAGCTGGACGATCTCGCCCGACGGCAAGACGATCGACTTCCACCTGCGCAAGGGCGTGAAGTTCCACTCGGGCGTCAACGGCTTCAAGCCCACGCGCGACTTCAACGCCGACGACGTCCTGTTCTCGTTCGAGCGCCAGTGGAAGCCCGATCACCCGTACGCGAAGGTGTCGGGCGGCAAGTACGACTTCTTCGCCGACATGGGCATGGCCAGGCTGCTGCAATCCATCACCAAGGTCGACCCCAACACCGTGCGATTCGTGCTCACCGCGCCGGACACCACCATGCTGGCCAACCTGGCGATGGACTTCGCCAACATCGCCTCGGCCGAGTACGCCGACTTCCTGGCCAAGGCCGGCAGGAAGGAGCAGCTCGACCAGGTGCCGGTGGGCACCGGGCCGTTCCAGTTCGTGGCGTACCAGAAGGACGCGGTGATCCGTTACCACCGCAACGACGCGTACTGGGGCGAGAAGGCCAAGGTCGACGACCTGGTCTACGCGATCACCCCCGACGCCACCGCGCGCTACTCGAAGCTCAAGGCCGGCGAGTGCCATGTGTCGATCGCACCGCGGCCGTCCGACCTGCCCGAGATGCAGAAGGACAAGTCGCTGCGGATCACCAGCCTGCCCGGCCTGAACATCGCCTACTGGGCGTTCAACCTGCAGAAGCCGCCCTTCGACAAGAAGGAGGTGCGCCAGGCCTTCAGCATGGCCATCGACAAGGCGTCCATCATCCGCGACGTGTACCTGGGCGCCGGCCAGCCGGCCAAGAACCTGATCCCGCCCACCATGTGGAGCTACAACGACAAGGTCGCCGACTACGCATACGACCCCGCCAAGGCCAAGGCGCTGCTCGCCAAGGCCGGCGTGAAGACGCCGCTGGACATCGACCTCTGGTACATGCCGGTGCAGCGCCCGTACAACCCGAACGCCAAGCGCATCGGCGAGATGATGCAGGCCGACCTGGCCAGGATCGGCGTCAACGCCAAACTCGTCACCTACGAGTGGGGCGAGTACCGCAAGCGCCTGCAGCAGGGCGAACACATGACGGCCGAGATGGGCTGGACCGGCGACAACGGCGACCCGGACAACTTCTTCTTCTTCCACAGCTGCGAGGCCGCGCGCCAGGGCGGGCAGAACCTGTCGAAGTGGTGCAACAAGGAGTTCGACGCCAGGCTGCAGCAAGCCAAGGTCGCCACCGATCCGGCGCTGCGCACCCGGCTGTACATGGAGATGCAGGCCATCGAGCACGAGGAGGCGCCCGACATGAAGATCGCCCACTCCACCGTGTACGAGGCGATGAGCGCGAAGGTGACCGGCTTCAGGCAGAGCCCGCTGGGCAAGCACCAGTTCAATGGCGTGGATATTGCTAACTGACGCTGGCTAGTGAAACCGCGGGGCGCCGACGGCACCCCTGCGTGGTCAACTGCGGGCTCTTCGGAGCCCGCGCGTCCAAGTGCACCGCCACCGCCCATGCTGAAATTCCTGCTCAGGAGAGCCCTGCTGACGATCCCGACGTTCATCGCGCTGATGTTCGTCACCTTCGTCGCGATCCGCCTGGTGCCGGGCGATCCGGTGGAAGTGCGCGTGGGCGAGCACGGCATCAGCCCCGAGCGGCTGGCCCAGTTCCGCCACGACCTGGGGCTGGACCAGCCGGTCTGGCTGCAGTTCTGGCACTACGTGGTGCAGCTGTTCCACGGCGACTTCGGCACCTCGGTGGTGACCAACGAGAAGGTGCTGACCGAGTTCGCGACGCTGTTTCCCGCGACGCTGGAACTGGCCTTCTGCGCCCTGCTGCTGGCCACGCTGGTGGGCCTGCCGGCCGGGGCGATCGCCGCCGTCAAGCGCGGTACCTGGTTCGACCAGGTGCTGATGGGGTTGTCGGTGACCGGCTACTCCATGCCCATCTTCTGGTGGGGCCTGCTGCTGATCATGTTCGTCGGCGAACGCTGGGGCTGGACGCCGGTGTCGGGCCGCATCGACCTGATCAACTACTACTTCGAGCCCCGGACCGGCTTCATGGTGGTCGACGCCTGGCTGTCGGGCCAGGCCGGCGCCGTCAGGGACGCGCTGCGCCACCTGATCCTGCCTGCCATCGTGCTGGGCACCGTGCCGCTGGCGGTCATCGCCCGCATGACGCGCTCGGCCATGCTCGAGGTGCTGGGCGAGGACTACGTGCGCACCGCGCGCGCCAAGGGCCTGCCCGCGTGGCGCGTGTTCGGCGTGCACGCGATGCGCAATGCGCTGATCCCGGTCATCACGGTCATCGGGCTGCAGGTGGGCGCGCTGCTGGCCGGCGCCGTGCTCACCGAGACCATCTTCTCGTGGCCGGGCATCGGCAAGTGGCTCATCGAATCGATCAACCGCCGCGACTACCCCGCACTGCAGGGCGGCGTGATGCTGATATCGGCGATGGTCATCGTCGTCAACCTGCTCATCGACCTGCTGTACGGCGTCGTCAACCCGCGCATCCGCCATGCCTGAGATCGCTCTCGAAGAGGCGCTGCCGCCCGCTCCGCCCTCGCCCCTGCGCGCCTTCTGGGCCGCGTTCCGCGAGAACCGCGGCGCCGTCATCGGCCTGGCCGTCGTCGCCTTCATCGTGGCGCTGGCGCTGCTGGCCGAGCTGGTCGCGCCGCACTCGCCGGTCGAGCAGTTCCGCGACGCCGTCAAGGCGCCGCCGGTCTGGGAGGACGGCGGCTCGTGGCGCTTCGTCCTGGGCACCGACAGCCTCGGGCGCGACCTGCTGTCGCGGCTGATCTTCGGAGCGCGCGTGTCGCTGTTCATCGGCCTGTCGGTGATGGTCGTGTCCTTCGTCATCGGCACCCTGCTGGGCCTGGCCTGCGCCGCGTTCGGCAACGCAGTGGACGTGGCCGTCACGCGCGTGATGGACTTGATCATGGCCGTGCCCAGCCTGGTCCTGGCCATCCTGGTGGTGGCCGTGCTGGGCCCCAGCCTGGTCAACACCATCATCGCGGTGACGGTGGTCTACCTGCCCCGCTACGTGCGCCTGGTGCGCGCGTCGGCCATGGGCGAACTGCAGCGCGAGTACGTGACGGCCGCGCGCGTGGCCGGCGTGGGCAAGGCGCGGCTGATGTTCCGCACCGTGCTGCCCAACTGCCTGGCGCCGCTGATCGTCCAGGCGGCGCTCGGCGTGTCCGACGCCATCCTGGAGGCGGCTGCGCTCGGCTTCCTGGGCCTGGGCGCGCAGCCGCCCATCGCCGAGTGGGGCACGATGCTGGCCGACTCGCGCGAGTTCATCCGCTCCAATCCCTGGATGGTGACGCTGCCGGGGCTGGCGATCCTCGTCACGGTGGTCTCGATCAACCTGGCGGGCGACGGCTTGCGCGACGCGCTCGACCCCAAGATGCGGAGATCCTGAAATGCCGTTGCTCGACGTGCGCAACCTGCGCGTCTCCTTCAACACCCGCGGCGGCGAGTTCGTTGCCGTCGACGGCATCGACCTGCAGGTGGACGGCGACGAGGTGCTGGCCATCGTCGGCGAGTCCGGCTCGGGCAAGTCGGTGGCCATGCTGGCGCTGATGGGCCTGCTGCCGTGGACGGCCACCGTCACCGCCGACCGCATGGTGTTCGACGGCCACGACCTGGCCGCGATCGCGCCGAAGGCGCGGCGCGCGATCGTCGGCCGCGACGTGGCGATGATCTTCCAGGAGCCCATCACCTCGCTGAACCCGTGCTTCACCGTGGGCTACCAGATCGGCGAGGTCCTGAAGGTTCACCTGGGCCTGGCCCGCAGCGCCCGCCGCGAACGCACGCTCGCGCTGCTGGACCAGGTGGGCATCCCCGACGCGGCGCGACGCGCCGGTGCCTTCCCGCACCAGCTCTCGGGCGGCATGTGCCAGCGCGTGATGATCGCGATGGCGCTGGCCTGCGAACCCAAGCTGCTGATCGCCGATGAACCCACCACCGCGCTGGACGTCACCATCCAGGCGCAGATCCTGGACCTGCTGCTGTCGCTCAAGCGCGAGCGCCGGATGGCGCTGGTGCTGATCACGCACGACCTCGGCCTGGTCGCCGAGCACGCCGACCGCGTCGTCGTGCAGTACGCCGGCCGCCAGGTGGAGAGCAACGACGCCGCGCCGCTGTTCACCGATCCGCACCATCCCTACACCGCCGCCCTGCTCGCCGCGCTGCCCGAGCGCGCCAGCGCGCGTCGGCTGGAGGCGATTCCCGGGGTCGTGCCCGGCCAGTTCAACCGCCCGGCCGGCTGCCTGTTCGCGCCGCGTTGCGAGTTCGCCGACGCGCGCTGCCGCACGACGCCGCCCGCGCACGCGTCCGCCGGGCTGGGCCTCGCGCTGTGCCACACCCCGTTGCGCGACGGCATCCCGATGCGCCTCGCGGAGGCCGCTGCATGACGACGACCGAAGAAGCTGCGCTGGCCGAGCGCCCGCTCGCCGCCGGTACGCCGGTGGTGATGCGCGCCGACGGCCTGGCCCGCGAGTACCGGGTCGGTCGCGGTCTGTTCGCGCGCGAGGCCACGGTCAAGGCGCTCAACGGCGTGTCCTTCACGCTGCACGCCGGCCGCACGCTGGCCGTCGTCGGCGAGTCGGGCTGCGGCAAGTCGACGCTGGCGCGCCTGCTCACGATGATCGAGGCGCCGACGGCCGGCACGCTGCGCCTGGGCGATGTCGATGTCGCCGCCGCGAGCGCCGCACAGTTGAAGGCGCTGCGGCGCGACGTGCAGATCGTGTTCCAGAACCCGTACGGCTCGCTCAACCCGCGCCAGACCGTGGGCGCCGCGCTGGAAGAGCCGCTGGTCGTCAACACGACGCTGGGCGCCGCCGAACGCGACGCCGCGGTGCGCGACATGATGGTGCGCGTGGGCCTGCGCCCCGAGTTCCACGGCCGCTATCCGCACATGTTCTCGGGCGGCCAGCGCCAGCGCATCGCCATCGCCCGCGCGCTGATGCTGCGGCCCAAGGTGCTGGTGCTCGACGAACCGGTGTCGGCGCTGGACGTGTCGATCCGCGCGCAGGTGCTCAACCTGCTGGTGGACCTGCAGCAGGAGTTCGGGCTGGCGTACGTGTTCATCTCGCACGACCTGTCCGTGGTGCGGCACGTGGCGGACGACGTGCTGGTGATGTACCTGGGCCGCGCGGTGGAGCACGGCACGCGCGCGGCGGTGTTCGGGCTGCCGCAGCACCCCTACACGCGGGCGCTGCTGTCGGCGACCCCGGTGGCCGATCCCGCGGCGCGCGAAGCACGTTCGGGCAAGCGCATCATCCTGCGCGGCGAGCTCCCCTCGCCGTTCGCACCGCCGGCCGGCTGCGCGTTCAATCCGCGCTGTCCGATCGCGATGCCCGCGTGCCGGGACGCGGTGCCGCCGTTGTGGCCCGAGAGCCCCGAGGCGCATCGGTTCGCCTGCATCGCGCCACCGGAGCGGCGGCTCGACACGGCGAGCTGGTGATTCAGGCCAGGTCGGCGCCCAGCGAATCGAGGACGTCGTCGTCGATCGCGGTGTCGATCTCGTTGTCGAACTCGGCCAGGTCCCGGGCGCCGACCTTCGGGATCAGCGGACGGTCCAGCGGACGATAGATCTTGCGGCTGAGGAGGTTCAGTCGCTCCGAGCGTTCGACGGCCAGCAGGATCGTCTCCGGGTCGGTCATCATGACGAACGGGTTGGCGCGGATCGTGGCGTGCATGGAAATACTCCTGGCTGGTCGGTGGACGAAGGCCGCAAAGCGGTTTCATTCCATGGACTGGACTCTAGGGCCCGCCCCCTCGAATCTGTAGTCGTCCGTGCGCCAGACCGGGTGTCGGTGAACTTCCTACACGGGCGTCGGCGGGCCCGCGCGCCGACGCGGTCGCCCGTGACGCATTTCACGCCCCGCGCCAGCGGCCTACTTCTTCGCCGACGCCGGCTTCAGGCGCGCCGCCAGCTTCTCGCGCCCCGCGCTGGCCGCGAACGCCGACGCGTCCATGCCCAGGTCGTTCTTCGCGCCGCGATCCGCACCGGCGGCAAGCAGCGCATCCACGGCGTCCTCGTTGCCGTAGCGCGCCGCCATCATCAGCGGCGTCGACCCGTTGGGCGAGCGCGCCTCCAGCACCGCACCCTTGGCGAGCAGCAGCTTGACGATGGCCGCGCTGCCGCCCGTGGCCGCGTAGTGCAGCGGCGACCAGCCGTCCTTGCGCACCGCGGCGCCGTGGGCCACCAGCGCGCCGGCGGCGTCGACCTCGGCCTTGAGCGCGGCCATCATCAGCGGCGTCTCGCCGGCGTGGTTGCGCACCTCGATGTCGACGCCCCTGGCCTCCATCAGCACCTTGGCCACCTTCAGCGACTCGCCCTGCAGCGCCACCATCAGCGCCGGCTGGCCGCGCGGGTCGAGCTGGTTCGGGTCGAGCCCGGCGGCGAGCATCCGCGCGACGGCATCGGCGTTGTCGACCTCGATGGCGCGGAAGAAATCGACGCTGTCGAAGGCGACGGCAGACGCGGCGCACGCGGACAGCGCGAGGGCGGCGCCGAGGCACAGGGAACGAAGGCGGGAAGGCATGGTGGGGGAACCTCGGATGACTGGCGCGACGAAGCCGTTCACGGCTTCACGGGGACTGTCACACGGAATAGTTGCTCGAAGTTTGCGCGCGTCGCATCGGCCACGGCCGCGACCGGCAGTCCCTTGAGCTCCGCGACCAGGCAGGCGACGTGCGGCACCCAGGCGGGCGTGTTGGTCTTGCCGCGATGGGGCACCGGCGCCAGGTAGGGGCTGTCGGTCTCGACCAGGCAGCGGTCCAGCGGCACGAACCGCGCCACCTCGCGCAGGTCGGCGGCGGTCTTGAACGTGAGGATGCCCGAGAACGAGATGTGGAAGCCGAGGTCCAGCGCCGCGCGCGCCACGTCCATCGACTCGGTGAAGCAGTGGAACACCCCGCGTGGCACCGCGCCGGCGCCCGCCGCAGCGCCTTCCTCGCGCAGGAGGGCCAGGGTGTCCTCGCTCGCCTGCCGGGTGTGGATGACCAGCGGCATGTCGAGGCGGCGGCCGGCGCGGATGTGCACCCGGAAGCGGTCGCGCTGCCACTGCATGTCGGCGATGCTGCGCCCCGCGAGGCGGAAGTAGTCCAGCCCGGTCTCGCCGATGGCGATCACGCGCGGGCGCCCGGCCCACGCGCACAGCGTGTCGACATCGGGCTCGGCCAGGCCTTCGGTGTCGGGGTGCACGCCCACGCTGGCCCACAGGTTGTCGTGGGCCATCGCCAGCGCGTGCACCGACTCGAACTCCTCCATCGTGGTGCAGATGCACAGCGCGCCGCCGACGTCGGCCGCGCGCATGTCGGCGAGGATGGCGCCCAGGCGCTGGTTCAGTTCGGGGAACGCGAGGTGGCAGTGGGAATCGACGTACATCGGGGGCGGCAAGGCGTTGCTCGCGCGAGCGGGCGCGCGGGCCTGCGCGACGGTGCGCGGGTCAGATGGTCTGGGTGGGCTTGGACGACGAGATGGAGGTGCCCAGCACCTCCTCGATGCGCAGCTTCAGCAGCCGCGTCTTCTCGTCGACCGGGAAGCGCACGCCCACGCCCTGCGTGCGGCCGCCCGGCGCGTTGGCGGGCGTCAGCCAGCCGACCTTGCCGGCCACCGGGTAGCGCTGCGGGTCGCCCGGCAGCGTCAGCAGCAGGTAGATGTCGTCGCCCAGCTGGTAGTCGCGCGTGGTGGGCACGAACAGGCCGCCCTCGGCGAAGATGGGCATGTACGCCGCATAGAGGGCGCCCTTCTCGCGGAAGACGAGCTGGATGACACTGGGCCGCGCCGAGACCGGCGGCGGCGATGGCATCACGGAGTTCGGATCATCTGACATCGTGGACGTAGTGTAGCGAGCTTCCGCCGCCGAAGCAGCGCCGGAACAGCCGGGTTGACGCGCCCAATTCCGCGCTTCGCCGCCCCCGCGGGCCGGGTGCCCCCGGTCGGAGCCGGGTTTCGACGGCCCGGGCTATCCTCTCGCACCGCCGGCGCGCCCGGCCATCCCGCCCACAGGAGCCTGGAATGAACGCACAGCCCGAGTCCGACGTCGTCACCTCCGAAACCGGCGAACTTCGCCGGCGCCATTTCGTCGCGTTGTCGGTGGCCGCCGGCGTCGCCACCACCGCCTTGCCGGCGGCGGCGGCGAACCCCGCCGGCCGGTCCGTCGTGGAGAAGAACGTGACGATCAACACCGCCGACGGCACCTGCGACGCGGCGTACTTCCACCCGGCCGAGGGCAAGCACGCCGCCGTGCTGCTCTGGCCCGACGCCTTCGGGCTGCGGCCGGCCATGCGCGACATGGGCCGGCGCCTGGCCGCCGCCGGCTACGCCGTGCTGGTGCCCAATCCGTTCTACCGCGTCGGCAAGGCGCCGTTCTACGACACGGCGGCCAACGTCGATTTCAAGGACAAGGCAACCTTCGCGAAGATCGGCCCGCTGATGGGCTCGATCGGCGCGAGCGGCGCCGCCGAGAAGGACGCGGCCGCCTTCGTCGCCTTCCTCGACGCCCAGCCCGAGGTCGACAAGGGCCGCAAGATCGGCACCCAGGGCTACTGCATGGGCGGCGCGCTGGTGCTGCGCACCGCCGCGGCCGTGCCCGCGCGCATCGGCGCCGGGGCGTCGTTCCATGGCGGCGGGCTGGTCACCGACAAGCCCGACTCGCCGCACACGCTGGCCCCGAAGATCAAGGCCAGCCTGCTGATCGCCATCGCCGGCACCGACGACGCCAAGCAGCCCGAGGCCAAGGACAAGCTGCGCGAGGCCTTCGACGCCGCGCACGTGCCGGCCCGGGTGGAGGTGTTCGCCGAGAAGCACGGCTGGTGCGTGCCCGACATGCCGCAGGACGATGGCGCGCCGATCTACAACCAGGCCGACGCCGAGCGCGCGTGGAGCGAACTGCTGGCGCTGTACCGCACCGCCCTGGCCTGAGCGGCGCGGGCGACGGTGCGCCCCTAGAATGGCCCGACCACCATCTCCAGGGGAAACGCCGTGCGCATCTACAACGTCATCGGCTACGGGCTCATCGCCGTCTACGCGCTGGCGTGCATGGCCTTCGCGCCGGCGGCACTCGGCCCCTGGGTGGGCCTGCTGGTGGGGGCGGCCTACTTCGTCGCCTGCTGGTTCGTCGGCGGCGTGTACCTGTCGTGCGTCATCCACATGGGCATCGCCCATCGCGCGCTCGACTACAAGCCGTGGTTCGTCAAGGCGATCACGATCGTCAACAACACCTTCGGCGTCTACATCGACCCGGTGAGCTGGACCAACCGCCACCGGCTGCACCACCGGTACGCCGACCACGCGGGCGACCCCAACAAGCTCGCCGCCGACGGCGCGTGGCGCACGCTGTGGCTGTGCCTGTTTCCGTACAAGACCGAGGTGAACGTGGCCACCGACGAGATCTTCCGGACGTGGCCATTCCGCCTGGTCTCGAACCCCGTGTTCCCGGTGGCGGCCTCGGTCTTCAACCTCTGGCTGCTGTCGGTGCTGGTGCACGACCTGCGCTTCGCGCTGGCGATGTGGATCGTGTTCCGCGTCTTCGCGCTGTGGATCAACATGGTGCAGAACTACTGGACGCACGACCGCCGCTACGGCTACCGCCACCACGACGACGACCGCGACAACGCGATGAACATCGGCGAGTGGCTGCCGGTGACGATGACGTTCAGCGCCTGCCTGCAGAACAACCACCACCACAGTCCGGGCCTGCTGCGCCTGAGCCATACCGACGCGGAGTACGACTTCGGCTTCACCACCGTCAAGGCCATGAAGGCGCTGGGCCTGGTGCGCGCGACGCGCACCGGCGTCGAGATCCCCCGGGAAGTGCCGCTGGCCTCGCTGGGCTTCTAGCGCCCGCTCAGGCGCCCTTGTTCCTGCGGCGGAACGGGTAGAAGGCCTGCCCCCAGAACCCGGTTGGCAACTGCTCGTTGTGCAGCCCGTAGGCCTGGGGCCAGCTGCCGTCCGCCGGCAGGTAGTGGGTGCCGAACAGCCGGTCGATCCACGGGAAGTGGATCGCGAAGTTCTTGTCGATGGCCTCTTCCTGCGAGGTGTGGTGCCAGTGGTGGTAGCGCGGCAGGATCAGCCAGGGCTCCAGCCACTTCAGCGTCGGGCCGAAGTTGCAGTGCGTCCAGGTGGCGTGCAGCGTCACGAAGAACAGGTAGGCCACGATGATGCCGTGCGGGAACACGAACATCATCGGGATCAGCATGAAGCCGCGCACCACCACGTCGTCGACCAGGTGCGAACGCGAACCGGCGATCCAGTCCAGCGCCTTCGACGAATGGTGGATGGCGTGGAAGCGCCACAGGAAGGGCACCGTGTGGAAGACGCGGTGGATGACGTACTCGCACAGGTCGGCCACCAGCACCGCCAGGAAGAACTGCAGCAGCCAGGGCAGCCGGCCCATCGCCTCCAGCACGGCGGGGACCCCCAGATAGCGGGTGAGCTCGGTGGCCGGCAGCAGGATCAGGAACGAAGTGACCTGGATCGGCAGGTGGGTGGACAGGAAGTAGCCGATGTCCAGCAGCCATTCGTCGCGGAACACGCTCTGCTGGCGGTAGGCCGGCCACAGGACCTCGATCGGCGAGAAGATCAGCGTCATCAGCAGCATGTCCAGCAGGAACCAGTCCAGGCCGATCGCCGGGCCGGCGTGCAGGGTCTCGTTGATCGGCACGCTGGCCCCGCCCAGCAGCGTGGCCGCCAGCGCCAGCGCCATGCCGGTCAGCGCCAGCACCTTCTTCCTGCGCAGCATCGCCGAGACGAGGCCGAAGCCGATCGCACCCACGATGACCGCCTGGATCGCCAGGCGCATGACGTGCATCGGGTAGAACGGGCGCAGCTCGGGCGAAGTGAGCAACTGCGGGAAGTGCAGGCAGACCACCGCACCCAGCGCGAGGCAACCGAAGAAGGCGGACAGCACGCCGCTCCACCAGCCGGTGCCGAAGCCGCCTGGTTCCTCGTCGCCGAACATCTTGTTGATCCTGTGTTCGAGCATGCGCCCTCCGCTGGTCCCCGTTGACGCCGCAGTGTAGCCAAGCCCTCGCCGACGGCCCGGCCGCGCCGCTCAGCGGCGTGCGATCTTGCGCATGAACGCCAGGCGGATCTGCGGCGAAGGCCGGATCTCCTCGACGAGCTCGTAGCCGTGGCGCAGGTAGAAGCGCACGTTGGCGGGCATCGCCATGTTGGTGTTGAGCTCGAAGCGCTCGACCTGCGGATGGGCGTCCTCGAGCGAGCGCAGCAGCAGCGCGCCCACGCCCCGGCCCTGCGCGTCGGGCGCGACGACCAGCACGCGGACCAGGCAGCTGCCGCCGGTGACGATGCCGCGGATCGAGCCGAGCAGCCGCTCGCCGTCCACCGCCTTGAGCACCGCGGCCGTGCGGATGTGCTCGCGGATGGTGGCCACGGTCTCCTGCAGCGGCGGGATCTCGCGCAGGCCGCAGGCGAGCGCCTCGGGCTCGAACGCGACGAGCTGCATCGCCAGCATGGCCTCGGCGTCCTCGAGGCGGGCCGGCAGGATCCGGGGCCACGCCGGCACGTTCACGGCGCCTGCAGCCGCGCGAGCAGCTCCAGCGTGGGAAAGCCGTCGGCCGGCAGGCCCAGGCTGCGTTGCCAGGCGCGCAGCGCCTGCCGGGTGGCAGGCCCCATCTGGCCGTCGGCCGTGCCGGCGGCGAAGCCGCGGTCGTTCAGCGCCGACTGCAGCGCGCGCGTCTGCTCGCGCGACAGCGGCTGCAGGTCGCGCGGCCACGTGCCCTGCACGCCCGGGCCGCCGGCGATGCGCTGGGCCAGCAGGCTCACCGCCAGCGCGTAGCTGGTGGAATTGTTGTAGCGCAGCAGCGTGCGGAAGTTCGCGCCGACCAGGAAGGCCGGGCCGCGCGCGCCGGCGGGCAGGAAGATCGCACCGTCGGCCAGCTCGGGCAGCGGCGTGCCGTCCAGCGTCGCGACGCCCTCGGCCACCCACTGCGCGCTGGCCTGGCGCAGGCCGTCGTCGGCGCGCCCCGCGTCGAAGCCGTCCGGCAGCCGCACCTCGACGCCCCAGGCCTGGCCGGGCTGCCAGCCGGAACGGGCCAGGAAGTTGGCGGTGGAGGCGGTGACGTCGGCCATGCTGCCCCAGATGTCGCGCCGCCCGTCGCCGTCGGCGTCGACGGCGAACGACAGGAAGGCGCTGGGGATGAACTGGGTCTGGCCCATCGCCCCGGCCCAGGAGCCGATCATGTGCGCGCGGTCGATGTCGCCGCCCTGCAGGATCTTCAGCGCCGCCATCAGCTGGCCGCGCGCCCAGGCTTCGCGCCGGCCCTCGAAGCCGAGGGTGGCCAGCGCGTCGATGGTGGGGATGTCGCCGAAGTTGCCGCCGTAGTCGCTCTCCATGCCCCAGATGGCGACGATGGTGGCCTGCGGCACGCCGTAGCGTGCGCTGGCGGCGTCGAGCTGCGCCTGCACCTCGGCCAGCTTCTGCTGCCCGCGCAGCACGCGGGCCGGCGACACGATGGCGTCCACGTAGTCCCAGACCGCGCGGGTGAACTCGGGCTGCTTGCGGTCCGCCTCGACGGCGCGTGGCACGTAGCGCGCGTCGTCGAAGGCCAGGTGCAGCGTGGCGGCGTCGACGCCGGCGGCGCGCGCGCTGTCGACGAAGCCGGCCACCCAGCGGGCGAAGCCCTGCTGCAGCGCCAGCTCGTCGGTCGTCACGCCCGCCGCCTGCGCGGCGGCCGGCGTGACCGGCGGCGCCTGCGGCGTGGTCGAGGGCGGGCTCGCGCACGCGGTCAGCGCCACGGCGACCAGCGTCGCGGCGGGGTGCCAGCGGGGCGGCGCGGCGTCAGGGGTTCGCATGGGGGGATTCTCGCTGTCCGCGGAGGTCGTCGTCGGAGTCCTGCACGGCGGCGGAAGTTTCATCGACGTGGCAGGTGTCGCGCGACATGCCGCCCGCCAGCGAGCGTACCCGCTTGATGGCGCCGCTGCGATCGTCGAACTCGGCCACCATCAGGTCCAGCGCCCCGCGCGCCGCGTGCGCCTCGACCGCCGACCACGGCGCGCCGAGGGCTGCCCAGCGGGCGTCGTCCAGGCGCATCTCGCCGGTGAGCAACAGCTGGCAGCCGGCGTCGCCGTCGGCGAACGACTCGGCGACGGCCTGCCCGCGGTCGGCGGGCCGGCACAGGCCGTGCGCCAGCACCGGGTCGAACACCAGCAGGTCGCCCGGGGCCAGCGGCAGGCGCACGCCGGCATGGGGCATGGCGAACTCGACTTCGCCCACCTCCAGGGCCAGGATCCAGAACAGGCTGCGCGACCAGGGGCCGGCGACGTCGTTGTGGAAGCCCGCGCCGCGCGCGGCCAGCCAGTCGATGCGCTCGGCCACGCTGCGCTCGTAGTCGGCCGGGTCGTCCCCCATCACGCGCGTGACGCACAGCGCCCGCGCGATGGCGGCCGCGAGATCGGGCACGCCCGCCAGCGCGGCCAGTTCGTCCAGCGTGGTGGCCGCGTAGTCGACCGTGAAGGGTTCCTCGATGTCCACCCGTGCCCGGCCCGCGCCGGCCAGGCGCGCCCGGGCCGCGGCATCGAGGAAGCGGGTCGCCACCACGTGCACCCGGGCATACGGCGGGCGCGCGTCGAAGGCGTGGCGGGGCTCGTCGCTGCGCACGGCGAAGCTGCGGAACGGGGCGGGCACGGCGAGCGCGGCGATCTCGACGACGCGGTGGGCCATGGAAGGGACGGTGGGCGCGGCCATGGCCCATTGTCGGCGCTCGCCGTGCGCTAAGCTGGCGCCGTCGTCAACCCGGAAGCGCCATGCCCGACCGCGTGCTGCACCTCAGGATCCACGGCGTCGTCCAGGGCGTCGGCTACCGCTGGTCGATGGCGCAGGCGGCGCGGCGCCTGGGCGTCGGCGGCTGGGTGCGCAACCGGCGCGACGGCACGGTGGAGGCGATGGTGGCGGGACCGGCGTCCGCCGTCGAACAGCTCGTGGCCTGGGCGCGGCGCGGACCCGACGCCGCGGTCGTCGACCACGTGGACGTGCAGCCGGGCCAGGGCGCCTTCGAAGGCTTCGAGCAACGGCCTGGCGCATGACGCCGCGCCGCCCCGCCCCGCGCCTGCCGGCCATCGACGCCGACCGCTGCACCGGCTGCGGCCGCTGCGTGGCGGCGTGCGCGCCCCATGTGCTCAGCCTGGAGACGACGAACTGGCGCAAGGCGGCGGTGCTGCACGACACCGCCGGCTGCACCGGCTGCAGCGTGTGCGCGGCGGTGTGCCCGTTCGAGGCGATCGCGATGCAGCGTCCCGGGGACGCCCCTGCCGGCGGCGCGACCTAGTCCTTGTTCACGCCAGATGCGTGCCCGCGCCGGCGGCCCGCGAAGCCCCAGGCTAGGCAGTGCGCCCGCGCGGCTTCGCCCACACGGCCTTGGCCTCGGCCAGCAGGCTGTCGGTGATCAGCGGCGCGTTGAACGGGTGCTCGTCGTGGCGGGCCAGGCGGGCGAGCGATTGCGACCAGTCGGCCAGCCGCGGCCACGCGGCCACCGGCGGCAGGCTGGCGGCCGGGAAGTAGCGCGGCGGGGCGCCGGCGGCCACGGCCATGGCGTCGTGGCACAGCTTCTGCAGCACCTCGCGCAGGCGCGGCACGGTGGCGCCGGCCGGCGCCTCCCAGCGACCGTCGGCGATGCGCCGCGGCAGCGCGATCCAGGCCGCGGCATCGAAGCCGTCGGCGGCCAGGCGGCGCGCCGCCAGCGGATGGCCGCCGGCCGCGGCCAGCAGGACCGGTGCATTGGCGGCGCCCTGTGCCTCCAGCCAGGCGAGCGCCTGGGCCGGCGTCGGGCCGGCGAACAGGAGGCGCTGGCAGCGGCTGCGCAAGGTGGGCAGCAGGCGCTCGGCGTCCTCGGTCACCAGCAGCAGCCGCACGCCCTGCGGCGGCTCCTCCAGCGTCTTCAGCAGCGCGTTGGACGCCACCAGGTTCATCGCGTCGGCCGGGAACAGCAGCAGCACCTTGGCGCGGCCGCGCGACGAGCTCTTCTGCGTCCAGCCGATCGCGTCGCGCACGGCCTCGATGCGGATCTCCTTGCTGGGCTTCTTCTTGCCCTTGCCCTCGCCGTCGCCGGCCTCGGGCGCATCGCCGCCGCCCACGCTCCAGCCCAGCTCGACCTGCGTCAGCTCGGGCAGCAGCGCGCGGAAATCGGGGTGGCTGTTGCTGGCCAGCAGGTGGCAGGCGGTGCAGCGGCCGCACGGCGCGTCGGCGCCCGCGGTCTCGCACAGCCAGCTGCGCGCGACGCGCAGCGCCAGCTCGAACACGCCGTCGCCGGGGTTGCCCTGCACCAGCAACGCGTGGCCGCGCTGGCGGGTGGCGATGTCGTGCGCGGGCCCGGCCAGCCAGGGCAGCGCGGCGTCGTCAGGCGCGGTGGTCATCGTCGGATGTCCGGGGGTTGAACCAGCCGCGCGCCGCGAGCGCCGCGATCGCGTCGGTGCGCACGGCCTCGCGCGTCTGCGCCGCGTCGATGCGCGCGAACCGCGCGGGCGCGGCCTGCGCGCGCTGCGCATAGCCGGCGCGCACGCGGGCGAAGAAGGCCTCGTCCTCGCGTTCGAGGCGGTCGGCGCTGCGCACCGCGGCGCGACGGCGCGCGGCCTCGGCGGGGTCGAGGTCGAACCACAGCGTCAGGTCGGGCTGTCGCCCCTGCTGCACCCAGGCTTCCAGCTGGGACAGCACCGCCAGGTCGAAGCCGCGACCGGCGCCCTGGTAGGCGAAGGTGGCGTCGGTGAAGCGGTCGCACAGCACCAGCGCGCCGCGCGCCAGCGCCGGCGCGATCACCTGGCCCAGGTGGTCGCGCCGGGCGGCGAACACCAGCAGCGCCTCGGTGAGCGCGTCCATGGGCTCGTGCAGGAACAGCTCGCGCAGCCGCTCGGCCAGCGGCGTGCCGCCGGGCTCGCGCGTGAGCACCACCTCGGCGCCGCGTTCGCGCGCCCAGTCGGCCAGCGCGTCGATATGGGACGACTTGCCGGCGCCGTCGATGCCTTCGAAGCTGACGAAGCGGCCGCCCGCGGGTGCGGATGCTGCAGGACTCATTTGTGGGGGCCGCGGATGTACTGGTTCACAGCGGCATTATGGGCGTTGAGCGTCTCGCTGAAGACGCTGGTGCCGTCGCCGCGCGAGACGAAGTAAAGGGCCTTGGACGCGTCGGGCCGCACGGCGGCGCGCAGCGCGTCGCGGCCGGGCAGCGCGATGGGCGTCGGCGGCAGGCCCTGGCGCGTGTAGGAGTTGTAGGGCGTGTCGGTCTGCAGGTCGACCTTGTGCAGGCTGCCGTCGTAGGCGGCGCCGAGGCCGTAGATCACGGTCGGGTCGGACTGCAGCGGCATGCCCAGGCGCAGCCGGTTGGAGAACACGGCGGCCACCTTGCCGCGATCCGCGGCCGCCCCGGTCTCCTTCTCGATGACCGAGGCCAGCGCGAGCGCCTCGTCGGCACTCCTGAGCGGCGTGTCGGCGGCGCGCAGCGCCCAGGCGGCCTGCAGCTGCCGCTCCAGCGCGTCATGGGCGCGCTTGAGCACCAGGATGTCCTTGACGCCACGGCTGTAGACGTAGGTGTCCGGGAAGAAGCGGCCCTCGGCCTGGACGTCGGGCGCGCCGATGGCGGCCATCAGCTGTTGGTCGGTCAGGCCTGCGGTGGTCGGTTTGAGGTCGGGCGCGGCGGCGAGCGCGGCGCGCATCTGCTTGACGGTCCAGCCGTCGATGATGTGCACCGACTGCAGTTCCTCGTCGCCGCGCACCATCTTTTCGAGCAGCGTGCGCGGCGTCGCGCCGGGCGCGATCAGGTAGCTGCCGGCGCGGATGCGCCTGGCGTCGCCCGACCAGCGGAACCACTGGTAGAGCAGCTCGGGGCGGTCCTGCACGCCCGCGTCGTGCCACAGCCGCACGATCTCGCGCACCGGCGTGCCGGGCTCGATCGACACCTCGACCTCGTCGTGCGCGAGCGTGAGCGGATGCTGCAGCCACCAGGCAGCGGCGGCGGCGAACGCCGCGGCGAGCACGAACAGCAGCAGGAAGAAACGTTTGAACATGGAGGCAGGCCGCCGCGCCGAAGCAGGAGGCCCTGTTCGTGGTGGGAACCCGGGGCGCCATGATAATCGGCGCATGAGCACGACCGAACCTGCAGCCTCCGACCTCGCGCTGGGCGCGCCCGTGGCCGTGCGCCTCGCCGACTGGGGCGTGATCCGCGCCAGGGGCGAGGACGCCGCCGCGTTCCTCAACGGCCAGCTGACCCAGGAGGCGCTCAAGCTGGGCGACGGCCAGGCGCGGCTGGCCGGCTACTGCTCGCCCAAGGGCCGGCTGCTGGCCAGCTTCGTGATGTGGCGCGCCGCACCCGACGAGATCCTCCTGGCCTGCAGCGCCGACCTCCTGGCGCCGACGCTCAAGCGGTTGTCGATGTTCGTGCTGCGCGCCAGGTGCAAGCTCAGCGACGCGTCCGCCGAGCTCGCGCTGTGGGGCGTCGCGCTGCCGGGCGCGCCGCACGACGGGCCGGCGGTGCCCGCGGCGCCGTATGCCACCTCGGCCGTCGCTGGCGGCACCGCCGTCCGCCTGGCCGATGCCGCCGGTGCCACGCGCCTGCTGTGGGCCGCGCCGGTCGATGCGACGCCACCGTGGGCGCCGACCGCGAGCGCCGCCGTGTGGAACTGGCTGGAGGTGCAGTCGGGCGTGCCGCGCATCGTCGCCAGCACGGTGGAGGCCTTCGTGCCACAGATGGTCAACCTCGAGCTGGTGGGCGGCGTGAACTTCCAGAAGGGCTGCTACCCGGGGCAGGAGATCGTCGCGCGCAGCCAGTACCGCGGCACCCTCAAGCGCCGCATGGTGCTGGCCGAGGGCGCGGCGGCCGCCGTGGCCGGCGCCGAGGTGTTCGCCGCGGCCGACCCCGACCAGCCCGCGGGCCAGGTCGTGCTGTCGGCCAGCCTGCCGCAGCCCGGCGGCGCCATGCGCCACGCGGCGCTGGTCGAGGTCAAGCGGGCGCTGGCCGAGGCCGGCGAACTGCACCTGGGCGCGGTCGACGGTCCGGTGCTGCGCCTGCGCGAGCTGCCCTACGAGATTCCGGCCGACGCGGGCTGATAGCGCGTCGATGTCGGGCGCGCCGGGGGGCGAAATCGTGACGTACCGCACACCGGCGATGCTGGTCTGCATCTACTACCGCGTGGCGGCGGGCGATTCGCCACGAGTCATTTCGACTGTGCGTGAATTCCAGCGCACATTGATGGACGGCCGTCCCCTGGACGAGGCGCAAGTGCTCTTACGATGCGCTCTGCCTCTACCCGAACTCCCCGCCGCGCCGCCCGATGTCCGCTCCCCGTCCATCCCCCCTGCCCCCGCGCCCGCCGACGCCCGCGTCGACGGCGACCCGGAGGCAACCGTGATGGAGACCTACCGCCTCGCACTGCCGGCCGCCGCCGGGCCGCAGGCGGACGCCGTGGTGCGCGCCTTCCTGGCCAGCCTGGAGACCGCCGCGCTGCCGCTCGCCGGCCTGCTGCGCGGCGCCCGCCACGTCGAACTGTTCGCCCCATGTGCCTCGTAGCTCTCGCGATCGACGAGAACCGCCGTTTTCCCCTGGTGATCGCCACCAACCGCGACGAGTTCTTCGACCGCCCGGCGGCCCGCATGGGCTGGTGGACGCCGGCCGAAGGCGGCCCCGAGATCCTCGCCGGCCGGGACCTGCTCGCCGGCGGCACCTGGCTGGGCCTGACGGCCTCGGGCCGCCTGGCGCTGGTGACCAACGTGCGCCGCCCGACCGCGCCCGACCCCGATGCGCCCAGCCGCGGCGGCATCGTGCCGCACTGGCTGCGCACCGAACTGCGCCCCGACCAGTTCTGGATGCAGACCTCGCTGTCGGGCTACGCGCCGTTCAACCTGATCGCGGCCGACTTCCGCCGCGGCGACTGCTTCTGGGCCAGCAACGAGCACGCGATCCCGCGCCGCATCGAACGCGGCATCTTCGGCCTGTCCAACGCCGGCCTCGACACGCCATGGCCCAAGGTGACGACGCTCAAGGAGCGGCTGGGCGCCGCGCTGAAGACCGCCGAATCGGTGGACACGCTGTCCAGCCAGCTGTTCACCGCCCTGGCCGACCGCACGTTCGCCCCCGACGCGCGCCTGCCCGCCACGGGCATCGGCCGCGACCGCGAACGCCTGCTGAGCGCGGCCTTCATCCGCACGCCCGACGGCGGCTACGGCACGCGCTGCTCGACGATCGTCATCACCGAGAAGATCAAGCGCCAGCTGGTCACGCACGTGTTCGAGCGCACTTTCACCGCCGGCCCGGGCCTGGCCCTGCTGCGCCGCACCGTGCTAAAGGACTGGCCGCCGCGCTACGCCGACCGCGCCCACCACCAGGTGGAGACGTCCGTCGTCGCCGAGAGCGAGATCGACGGCCTGCACGTGCCGGCGCTGGAGATGCCGCCACCGGTCAAGAAGACGCGCGTGCGCAGCCTGCTCAAGCCGATGACCCGCTGAAGGACCGCGACGGCTCAGTGCCAGCGCAGGGCGACACCCAGCGCGAAGACCGCATAGAGCCCCGCCATCGCCAGCAGCCGCCGCGCCGTCAGGGCGTTGCGATGCAACAGCCCCAGCATCGCGACGATGGCCACCATCGTGATCGCGGCGCCCCACAGCAACGCCGGGCTGAGCAGCCACGCGGTGAAGAACAGGCCCAGCGCGCTGGGCACCGTGGCCTGGATCATCATCGCGCCGCTGATGTTGCCCAGCGCCAGCGAGGTCTTGCCCTGGCGCACCCAGATCACCGCGTTGAGGATTTCCGGCAGTTCGGTGGCGATCGGGCTCAGCAGCAGTGCGACCAGCTGCGGCGACAGCCCCAGCCACGGGCCCACCGTCTCGAGCTGGTGCACGAACAGCTGCGAGGCGAAGAAGATCACCACGAGCGCGGCCCCGGTCTGCAGCACCGCCCATGCCGTGGCCGGGTGCTCGGCGTGCGGGCGCAGCTTCAGTGCCTCGCGCCACTCCTCGCCGACCTCGTCGGCTGCATGGCCCTCGCTGCGCAGCTCGCGCCACACGTACAGGCCGTAGGCCGCCAGGAACAGCCAGCCCAGCCACGGCTTCCAGGCGAAGGCGACCAGGCCGAGGCCGACCTTGAACACGAACACGACCAGGAACCACGCCTGGTCGCGCGCCAGCCGCGTGGTGCTGAACTCCTGCGCGATGTTGCCGCGGGCGCGCGCCCGGTCGAGCAGGAAGATGCCACCGACCACCGCATAGGCCAGCGTCGACAGCGCCAGCGGCCCGCCCAGCGCCGCGCCGACGCCGATGTCCTTCTGCGCGTCGGTCTTGCCGAAGACGACGGCCACCAGCGTCACCACGCTCTCCGGCAGCGCAGTGCCGAACGCGGCCAGCACGGTGCCGACCGCGGTGCGCGACACGCCGAAGCGATGGCCGACCCACTCGACGCCGTTGACGAAGAATTCGCAGGCCAGGTAGATGACGACGGCGGAGACCAGCAGCAGCGCGACGGTGACGATCATCGCGGCGCTCCGGCGCGCGCGGTTGCCGGGGTCGACCAGGGCAAGGGATTCGGGAATCGATTCAAGGCAGGAAATCCAGGCAAGCGGCGCGCCGGGCGCGACGGCGCGGCAGGGCGCCCGGGCGGGAGCGAGGACACCGGGCAGCCGGACTGTCCATCCCCGGGCGCCGTGCAAGGCGGGTGTGGAGGCGGCGATTCCCCGCGACCGCGCGGACTCTAGCATGCGACGTCGACGCATCATCGCCGGCACGAGCCTCGCTCGCCCCCGCCCCCGCCGGGTTAGCACAGATCGCTCCGGCGCGCGCGGCGCAGTCCTTTCAGCGCCGCCCGAGAATGGGGCAACTCCACTGTCCTGCTGAAGAACATGAACCTCATCGAACTCCTCGAATGGCGCTATGCCACCAAGAAGATGGACCCGTCGCGCGCCGTGCCGCAGGACAAGGTCGACCGCATCGTCGAGGCGGCCCGCCTGGCGCCCACTTCCAGCGGCCTGCAGCCGTTCGAGATCATCGACGTGACCAACCCCGAGGTCCGCGCCCGGATCCGCGCGATCGCGTGGAACCAGGCCCAGGTCACCGACTGTTCGCACCTGCTCGTGTTCGCCGCCTGGGACAACTACACCGCCGAGCGCATCAACCGGATGTTCGACTACACGAACGAGGTGCGCGGCGCGCGCAACGAGGGCTGGGAGAACTATCGCCAGCAGCTGCTCGCCACCTACCCGCAGCGCCCGACCGAGGTCAATTTCGAGCACGCGGCCCGCCAGGCCTACATCGCCTTCGGCGCCGCGGTGATCGCGGCCGCCGCGGAACAGGTCGACGCGACGCCGATGGAGGGCTTCGATCCCGCCAGGCTCGACGACATCCTCGGCCTGCGCGCACGCGGGCTGCGCAGCGTGGTGATCCTGCCCCTGGGCTACCGCCAGGACGCCGGAGACTGGCTGGTCAAGCTGGCCAAGGTGCGTCGACCCCGCGCGGAGTTCCTCACCGAAGTGCGCTGACGCAGCGGGCGCCGTCCCGTCAGGCCCGGCGGCCCGCCACCAGCGCCCGGCAGCGCTGCTCGTGCGCGAACGCGCCGTCGTCCAGCGGCGGCGCCCGTTCGAACAGCCCCCAGTTCTCGATCGGCCGCGCGGACGCGCGCATCAGCAGCGTGCGGGCATCGACCTGCTCGCCCGGCTCGACCAGCGGGCCGCCGGTGCTCGCCGGGTCGACCGCGTCGCAGCGCGCCAGCGGCCCGTCGGCGTACAGCCGCGCGATCAGCTCGCCCTCGCCGTCGAAGGCCGCGCGCAGCGCGATGCCGCCCCAGCGTTCGTCCAGCAGGCGCTCGACGCAGGCGCAGAACTCGTCGAGGAAGCCGGCGAACGCCGCGTCGTCGGCGGCACGGTCGGCGGCGAAACCCTTCTTGCTCAGGCGGAACTGGACCAGCCGCGCCTGGCCCTGCGCACCCACGAAGGCGAGCGAGAAGCCGCGCTCCATCAGCACCTGGTCGGCGTCGGTGCCGAGCGCGCTGGCGAGGCGGTCGCGGGAGGATTCCGGGGGCATGGCGGGTGGCAGCGGAGGCGAAGACAGAGACGGACGGCGCAGTCTATGCCAGGCCGGCACCGTAGGGATCGGGATCGCGGATCTCCATCAGGCGGTCCGGCGCGGCCACCGGCCTGAACCCGAAGCGCGCGTACAGCCCGTGCGCGTCGCGGGTCGCCAGCAGGAAGCGCCGCAGGCCCTGCAGGTCGGGATGCGCCTGGATGTGCGCGACCAGCCGCGCGGCCAGTCCCTGCCCGCGGTGCGCCTCCAGCACGTAGACGTCGGCCAGGTACGCGAACGTGGCGCGGTCGGTGACGACGCGGGCGAAGCCCACCTGCTCGGCGCCGGCGTAGATGCCGAAGCACAGCGAGTGGGCGATCGCCCGCGCGACCACCGCGCGCGGCACGCCCGGCGACCAGTAGCTGCGGGCCAGGAAGGCATGGATGGCGTCGAGCTGCAGCCGGCCCGGGTCGCTGCTGATTTCGTAGGTGTTCACGCGCCGTATTCTGGCCCCGCCGGCCCGGGTCAGGCGCGCGGGTGGGCCAGGAAGAAGCGCAGCATCTCGGCGCTGGCGTCGGGGCCGCGCGGATCGGTCCAGGAACCGCCCGGGTCGCCGCCCGCCCACGCATGGCCGGCGCCGTGCACCGTCCATTCCTCGGCGCGGGCGACGCCCTGCGCGTCGACGTAGCGACGACAGGACCAGGCCACGCCCATCGCGGTCGTGCCGCGGCGCACCTCGGGGCTGGCGAACAGGCCGGCCGCGTGCAGCACGCGCTCGCCGTTGACGACGTGCACGGTGGTGTCGGCGTCGCCGTGGAAGACGATGGTCGGCGGCGTCGTGCCCGCCTTCGGCGCGCGGCGCACCGGCGGCGCACCGCCGCCCATCGCCGCGAACGCACTCTGCACGTCGGTGGCCGAGCCGGTGGGCAGCCCCGAGTGCACGCCGACGGCTGCGAACAGGTCCGGGTAGGCGTCGCCCAGGATCGCGGCCATGGCGCCGCCGGCCGACAGGCCTGCCACGTACACGCGCGCCGGGTCGATGTCGTGCGTGGCGATGAGCTCGCGCACCATGCCCGCCAGGATGGCCGGCTCGCCCTTGCCGCGCCCCTGGTGGTTGTGCTTGAACCAGTTCCAGCACCGCTGCGCGTTGGCACCCTGCGCCTGCGCGGGGTACAGCACGACGACGCCCTGCGCGCGCGCGAGCGCGTCCATGCGCGTTCCGCGCGCGAAGTCGTCGGCATCCTGGGTGCAGCCGTGCAGCATCACCACCAGCGGCAGCGGCCGACCGTCGCGGGCCGGCTCGAACAGGCGGTAGTCGCGGGCGCCGCATTCGTTGGCGAAGCGGCCGTGGGCCAGCGACTCGGGGCGCACGGCCGGGCGCGCGCGCACACCGGGGTCGGCGGCGGGCGTGTCGACGACGCGCGCCTCGACATCGATGACGTCGTCCTGCGCCGCGGCGGGCGGCGCCGTGGCCATCGTCCCGCCCAGCGCCTGCTGGATCGCCTCGGTCGCCTCGACGAGGCTGCCGGAACGCATCAGGCGCGCGGCCTCGCCCATCAGGCGCTGGAAGTCGGCGCTCATGAGGCAAGCTCCGGCCTGCGGCCTGCGGTGCGCGCGCTCATTCGGCCATCCGATCGGCCAGCGCGGCCTTGACCGCCGGCGAGGCGTGCAGCGAGCCCAGCACGACGACCGACTGCAGCGTCTCGCGCGCGAGCTGGGGGCTGACGTCGGGTGCGATGGTCAGCAGGCCCAGCACGCGCACGGCCAGGGTCTCGCCGCGCTGGCGCACCGCCTCGAGGTCGGCGGCCGCCAGGTGCTGGATGCCGAGCACCAGCGTGCGGCGGCTGACCACCTGCCGCACCGCCTCGGCATGCGCGGCGATCTGGTTGCGGATGGCCGTGCGGATCAGGTCGGTGCGGTTCGCGTAGAAGCCCTCCTGCACCAGCAGGTCGATCTGGCCGAGGTCGACGACCCCGACGTTGATCGTGATCTTCTCGTCCGCGGGCTTGGTACTGGCGGCAGGTCTCAGGGCAGGCATGGCACCATCCTATCACCATCCAAGTGGATGGCAATGACCGGATACGGACCAGGGCGATCAGGGCCGACGCCGCATCTCCTGGTGCCCGATGCCGGCCTCCTCGAAGCGCCCGCCGTGGGCCTCGAAGCCGGCGCGCCGATAGAAGCCGATGGCCGAGACCTGCGCGTGCAGCATCACCTCGGCATCGCCGCGTCGTCCGGCCGCGTCCATCAGCGCCTCCAGCAGCGACCGGCCGATGTTGGCGCCGCGCAGCGCGCGGCTGACCGCCATGCGGCCGATGCGGGCCGGATGGCCGGGCCCGTCGCCCACCAGCAACCGGCCGGTGCCCACCGCCAGCCCGAGCCGGTTGCGCGCCAGCGCGTGCAGCGCGCCCGGGTCGGCGGCGTCGCGCTCCAGCGCCAGCGGCACCTTCTGCTCGTCGACGAAGACGGCGGTGCGGATCGCCTGCGCCTCGGTGCCCAGTTCGTCCCACGTACCCACCGTCACGCGCACCGGCGGCTCGCCCGCGGCATGCGCGCGGAACACGTCCACCAGCGCGGCCGGCACGGGCCGCGGCCGCTTCGTCGCGGCGTCCGTCCAGACGTAGACGATCTCGCCGTGCACCAGCAGTTCCTCGCCGCGGAACACGCCAGCCTCGAAGCGCAGCGAGGTGTTGCCCGCCGAGGCGAAGCGGATGCCGACCTCCAGTGCGTCGTCGTAGCGCGCCGGGGCCAGGTATTCCAGCGTCGACTTGCGCACGAACAGGTCGCCCTCCAGCGCCGCCAGCGTGGCCTCGTAGGGCAGCGCGAGCGCGCGCCAGTAGTTGCCCATGGCGGTGTCGACGTACATCAGGTAGTGGCCGTTGAAGACCACCTTCTGCATGTCCACCTCGGCCCAGCGCACGCGCAAGGGGTCGGCGAACCGGAAATCGGAGCGTTTCATTCGAAGGCCTTCCTGAGGGCGTCGGCGATGGCCTGCTGGGCCTGGGCGGCCTCGGGCAGGACACGGCCCATCTTGATGAAGTCGTGCGTCACGCCGCGATAGAGTTCCAGGTCGACGTCGACCCGTGCTGCGCGCAGGATATCGCCATAGGCCACGCACTCGTCGACCAGCGGGTCGCATTCGGCCACCACGATGCAGGCCGGCGCGACGCCCTCGTGATCGGGGGCGAGCGCCGGCGCGAAGCGCCAGTCGGTGCGATCGACGACGGCGATGTACTGGTCGAAGAACCATTCCACCGTGTGCTTCTCCAGCAGGAAGCCGTGGGCGAAGCGGCGGTGCGAGGGCGTGTCGGCGTGGGCGATGGTGCCGGGGGTGATCAGCACCTGCAGCGCGAGCGCCAGCCCGGCGTCGCGCGCCAGCAGCGCGCACACGGCCGCCAGCGTGCCGCCGGCGCTGTCGCCGCCGACGGCCAGGCGCGTCGTGTCCAGGCGCAGCCGGGCGCCGGTGGCCGGCCGGGCGAGCTCGCGCAGCGCGGCCCAGCAGTCGTCCACCGCGGTGGGGAAGCGGTGCTCCGGCGCGAGCCGGTAGTCGAGCGCGACCACGGCCGCGCCGCTGCGCAACGCGAGCTGTCGGCACAGGCTGTCGTGGGTCTCGAGGTTGCCGATCGTGAAGCCGCCGCCGTGCAGGTACAGCAGCACCGGCAGCGCGTCGTGGGACGGTGCGTACAGCCGCGCGGGCAGCGTCGCACCGCCGGCGCCGGGCAACGCCAGGGCCTCGACGCGGGGCAGCGGTGCGCGCGGCGGTTCCAGCACCTCGGCCGCGGCCATGTAGGCCGCTCGCGCGTCGGCCGGCGCCATCGTGTCGAAGCCGGGGCGGTTCGCGCGCGCGATGCGCTCCAGCAGCGCGGCCATGCGGGGCGTCAGGAGGTGGGCGGCGGACAAGGCAGGGGCAGCGGACGGCATCGACCGACAAGCATACGGGGTGACGCGCAGCCCTGCCGCCAGTCGGGCACGACGCGGCGGCGACCGCCGGCCCGCGGCGGCGGTCCTACACTGGGACGTTGCCCGCTTCCGAGACCGCCATGGCCCGCTTCCAGTACGTCACGCAGATCGAGATCGACCCGGGCGCCGTGCGCCTGCTGCCGCAGGAATGCCGGGCGGCCGGCATCGCCAGGCCGCTGGTCGTGACCGATGCCGGCGTGCGCGCCGCGGGCGTGCTCGACCTGGCGCTGGCCGCGCTGGCCGGCGTGCCGCACGCGGTGTTCGACCAGACGCCCGGCAACCCGAACGAGGCCGCGGTGCGCGCGGCCACGGCGGTGTACCTGGCCAACGGCTGCGACGGCCTGGTCGCCGTGGGCGGCGGCTCCAGCATCGACCTGGCCAAGGGCGTGGCCATCGCGGCCACGCACGACGGTCCGCTGGCCGGCTACGCCACCATCACCGGCGGCGCCGAGCGCATCACGGCCCGGGCGGCGCCGCTGATCGCGGTGCCCACCACGGCCGGCACCGGCAGCGAGGTGGCGCGCGGCGCGATCCTGATCGTCGACGACGGCCGCAAGCTGGGCTTCCACAACTGGCACCTGCTGCCGCGCGTGGCGCTGCTGGACCCCGACCTGACGATGGCGCTGCCGCCTGCGCTGACCGCCGCCACCGGCATGGACGCGATCGCGCACTGCATGGAAACGTTCATGTCGGGCAAGGTCAACCCGCCGGCCGACGGCATCGCGCTGGACGGCCTGCGCCGCGGCTGGGGGCACATCGAGCGCGCGTTCCGGGACGGGCGCACCGACCGCGTGGCGCGCTGGAACATGATGAGCACCAGCATGCAGGGCGCCCTCGCCTTCCAGAAGGGGCTGGGCTGCGTGCACAGCCTCAGCCACAGCCTGGGCGGCGTCGATCCGCGCCTGCACCACGGCACGCTCAACGCCGTGTTCCTGCCGGCCGTGATCCGCTTCAACGCCGGCGCCGAATCGATGCGCCAGGAGGCGCGGCTGGACCGCATGGCGCACGCGATGGGCCTGCCCGACGGGCGCGACTACGCCGACGGCGTGGCCGTGGCGCAGGCGGTGGCCGACCTGACGGCGCGCCTGGGCCTGCCCGGCGGCCTGCGCGCGATGGGCGTCAGCGACGCGCTGTTCGAGGAGGTCATCGACCACGCACTGGTGGACCACTGCCACGCCACCAATCCGCGCCTTGCCTCGCGCGACGACTACCGGCAGATGCTGCGCGAATCGATGTAGCACGGGCGTCGCAAGAATTTCGCGCCGGCATTGAACCGTTGCCGGACCGCAGGGAATCAACGCCTGTCCGAGATTTCGCGCGGCCGGCATCCGGTTGCCCGCAAGACCGACGGACGCCAGGCGCGCCTGCCGGATGCGCGCCCGATGGCGGCCGCGGCGGACGCCCTTGCGCACCAGGAGGCCCGCGCCGATGTCCGCCTGTCCCCACCCCGAGCCAGCGCCAGGCACGGCGGCGCCGCCCTCCCCGCTCGAGCAGCATTCGACGTTCGAACGCATCGAGCAGGCCGCACGACTCGCCACGCAGGTTCCGTCCGGCAGCACGCGGACCGAGGGCGCCCTGAAGGCCGCGGCGTCGCTGCTGCTGGCGTGGCGCGAGCGCCGCTTCGTCGCCGGCGTCTGCCGCGACATGCTGCGGCTGTACGCCGACGCGGTGGCGCACCAGCCCGGGTCGCCCGGCCCCGCGCTGTACCACCGCATCCTCGCCGCCCGCCACGGGGGCAGCACCGTGCTGGCCGACGCCATCCTGGAGCGCGCCGGCGAGAGCTTCGCACAATGGCCGAGCCCGCGGGCGCTGACCTTCCGCGACGTGGTGCACTACGTGGCCATCCTGGAGTACATCGCCGCCAACCGGGGCGCCCGCTGGATCCATGCGGACCTGAAGCGGCTCGTCAACGACTCGATCCCGCGGGCGCTATGAGCACGCACGACGTCGCCATCCCCGTGACGCGCTGGCGGGCCCGGCGCGGTCGCCCGCGCCTGCCGACGCCCGCGTCGCCCGCGTCGACCCCGAGGGGCGACGCTCCACTGGTCTCCCGCGTCGCCACCGCCGACGACGGACGCCTCCTGGCAGCGCTGGTGGTGCGCGCGCTGCGGGCGGCGCCGGGCGGCAGGGAGACGCCGCTCGCCTATCCCCGCCGCCTCGAACTCGGCGCCAGCCAGGTCGACGCCGGTCAGGTCATCCTGGCCGAACGCGGCGACCAGGTGCTCGGCCTGGCCGCCATCCAGGGGCTGGCCGACGGCGACTGCGAGCTCGGCGCCCTCTACGTGGAGCGCGACCCCTGGCGCACGGCCGTGGCGCGCCTGCTCGTGGCCCACTGCGCCGACGCGGCGCGCCTGCGCGGCGCCAGCGTCCTGCACGTGGCCGGCGCGCCGCGCGCCGAGCTCTTCCACCGCGGCTGTGGCTTCGAACTCGTGGGGCCGCGCCCCGGCGACGGCGGCGCGGCGCAGTGGCTGCGCATGCCGCTGGATCGCGAGCCGGGGTGACTCGCCGCGGGCGACGCCCGCGCAGCCGTCCTACCGCCGGCGGCCGAGGTCGCGCCAGCAACCCTCCGCGACCTCGACGCCGAATTTCTTCGCGGCCGAGGTGATCCGCTTCCAGGCCGCGTCGCGCTCGGCGTCGGTCACGCCCTCGACCTGGTCGAAGCGCGCGATCGCGTTGCGCACATGGGCGGCGTTCTCCAGCGGCTCCTTGCGCTGTGCCGGGAATGCGAACTGGCGGGTGGGCAGCGCCTCGCGGCGGGCGGCGGCCAGCCTTGTCATGGCGCGCTCCCCAGTCGGCCAGGGGCATCGCCATCGGGCGCCCGGCGGGCGTGCGCTGCAGCGCCGCGATGGGCTCGCGGTTGAAGGCCGGCAGGTCGTCGGGCTTGTGGCTGGACGTCCAGTGGCCGTCGCTGACCACCCCGCGATCCACGCACTTCGCGCCGGCGTTGCGCAGGGCGTCCTGCAGCGACGACCAGCTCGGCCTGCTCGAACAGGTCGTCGACCACGATGGCGATCTTCATGTCCTTGAGTTGCGGGGTCATGGGCCCTCTCTGCGGGGATGGCGCACCGGGGTGCGGATGCCGCGATGCGGCAGGCGCCATGCCCGGACGAGTGCCCGCGCGGACGAAAAAAAACCCACCCGTTGCTCAAGTCGGGTGGGTTCCATCATCGGCGCCAGGCCGGGTCCGCGAACGGGCCCCGGGCCAGCGCGACGTCACGCTTACGCGTGCTTCTTGTCGAAGAACTGTTCGTCCTCGGTCGAGCCCTTGAGCGCGCCGGTGGAGGCGTCGCGCTCGATGGTCGTGGTGACGGCGTCGAAGTAACCCGTGCCCACTTCGCGCTGGTGCTTGACGGCGGTGAAGCCCTTCTCGGCAGCGGCGAATTCCGATTCCTGCAGCTCGACGAACGCGCTCATGTTGTTGCGGGCGTAGCCGTAGGCCAGGTTGAACATCGAGTAGTTCAGGGCGTGGAAGCCGGCCAGCGTGATGAACTGGAACTTGTAGCCCATCGCGCCGAGTTCGCGCTGGAACTTGGCGATCGTCGCGTCGTCGAGGTTCTTCTTCCAGTTGAACGACGGCGAGCAGTTGTAGGCCAGCAGCTTGCCCGGGAACTTGGCGTGGATCGCGTCGGCGAAGGCCTTGGCGAAGGCCAGGTCCGGCTTACCGGTCTCGCACCAGATCATGTCGGCGTACGGGGCGTAGGCCAGGCCGCGGCTGATGGCCTGCTCCAGCCCGTTGCGGGTGCGGAAGAAGCCTTCGACGGTGCGCTCGCCGGTGCAGAACGGCTTGTCGTTGTCGTCGATGTCGCTGGTGACCAGATCGCCGGCTTCGGCGTCGGTGCGCGCCAGCAGCACGGTGGGCGTGCCCATCACGTCGGAGGCCAGGCGGGCGGCCGACAGCTTGGCCACCGCTTCACGCGTGGGGACGAGCACCTTGCCGCCCATGTGGCCGCACTTCTTGGCTGCGGCCAGCTGGTCCTCGAAGTGGACGCCCGAGGCGCCGGCCTCGATCATCGACTTCATCAGCTCGAACGCGTTGAGAACGCCGCCGAAGCCGGCTTCGGCATCGGCCACGATCGGCGCGAAGTAGTCGATGTCGTTCTTGCCTTCCGACCACTGGATCTCGTCCGCACGCTTGAACGTGGCGTTGATCTTCTTGACGACCTTGGGCACCGAGTCCACCGAGTACAGCGACTGGTCGGGGTACATCTCGCCGTTGCTGTTGGCGTCGCCGGCCACTTGCCAGCCCGACAGGTAGATGGCCTTCAGGCCGGCCTTGACCTGCTGCATCGCCTGGTTGCCCGTCAGCGCGCCCAGCGAGTTGACGAAGGGCTCGGTGTTGATCAGGTTCCACAGCTTCTCGGAGCCGCGCTTGGCCAGCGTGTGGTCGATCTGCAGCGAGCCGCGCAGGCGCACCACGTCGGCCGCCGAGTACGTGCGCTTGACGCCCTTCCAGCGCGGGTTCTCGGCCCAGTCCTTCTCGAGGGCGGCGATCTGCTGGTCACGGGTGAGTTGGGTCATGGTGCTTTCCTTCGGGTCGGTGAAGAGGAGAGATGAAACGAGGTGTTCGTTGGGATCAAGCGTATTCCTCTTGCGCTGGAAATGGAAGACTTCTGTCTTATATAAGACTAAAGACGTAGGCTTTATGAATCAATGACTTGCACTAAAGGTTTCACGATGCGGCAAGCGCTTTTTCATAATGAAAAACTTTGCTGCGTTGCACCACCAGCCCTTTCCACATTGCGGAACGACGTTTTCCCGATGCGAAATTCCCGCGGCCGAAGGCCCGTCTCGCAGACCGTCGAGACTGACCGCACCGTCTTGCGAGGCCCTGACTTATCATTCGCGCCCTCAGCCCGCCTCAGGACGGCCAAGGCGCTGACGTCCGCTTCCAGGGTCGCCGATGACCGCCTTTCCCTACCTCTCCCACGCCGGCTTCCTCGGCGCTCCCCGAGCCACGCCCGATCACCCGTTCGCCGTCGCCGGCGTCTGCTGGGACGGCTCGGTGACCAACCGTCCGGGCGCCCGCTTCGGCCCGCGCGCCATCCGCACCGCCAGCCACATGCTGTGCGACGCCACCCACCCGTTCTTCGACGTCTCGCCCACGCCGCAAGTGGGCGACGCGGGCGACCTCGCCCTGCCCAACACCAGCCTGGCGGCGATGCGCGCCGCGATGCCCGCGCAGGTGGCGCCGCTGATCGCGGCGCACCGCATGGCGTGGCTGGGCGGCGACCATTCGATCACGCTGCCGCTGCTGCGCGCCTACCGCGCCCACCATGGCCGTCCGCTGGCGGTGGTGCACTTCGACGCCCACTGCGACACCTGGAGCGACCACTTCGGCGAGCCCAGCGGCCACGGCACCTGGGTCTACGAAGCGATCCAGGAAGGCCTGGTCGTGCGCGAGTGCATGACCCAGTTCGCGATCCGCTCCGCGGGCGACCGCGCCGCGCGCGAGTACGTGCGCGACCAGGGCGGGCTGATCTTCACCGCGCGCGACCTGCGCGGGCTGGCGAGCCCGGGCCAGCTGGCGCCGTTCGTCGAGCAGGTACGCGCCCGCTGGGAGGCGCACGACAGGCCGCCGCTGTACCTGAGCTTCGACATCGACGCGCTGGACCCGGCGTTCGCGCCCGGCACCGGCACGCCCGAGCCGGGCGGGCTCAGCACGGCGCAGGCGTTCACGCTGCTCGAGGAACTCGCCGCCCTGCCCTTCGTCGGGATGGACTGCGTCGAGGTGGCGCCCGCATACGACCATCACGAGCTGACGTCGCTGGCGGCGGCACAGATCGTCTGGACCTGGTTGTCCGGCCAGGTCGCGCGGACGGCCTGAAACATTTCGCCATTCGGAAACCCCGGTTGTCGTTACAAGTTTCCCGGGGAAAAGAATGTTGCGAAAGCCAGCATCGCATGCGATGCTGGGGTCAACCCACCCGACGTCCATTTCGAGGAGCTGCCGTGAACGAATTCCGCTCGAACGACACCCCGATCGCCGGCGCCCTGCCGGTGCTCGACCGACTCGACGCCACGCACGACCAGATGCGCTATTGGCTGGGCGAACTCCAGAGCCTGGTCAACCACATGGAAGACCGCGGCTGGGACACCTGGGCGCGCGACCACGCCCGCTCGGTGATCGACTTCTTCTCGCACACCGCCCGCCAGCACCACATCGACGTCGACCGCCAGGTCTGCCCGCTGATCACCGGCCGCGGCGACGCATCCATCGAGATCGGCGTCGACCGGCTGCGCCAGGACCAGGGCTGGCTCGAGGAGAACTGGCGCGAAGTGCTCGCCCAGCTGCAGCCGGTGGCCGAGGGCTTCGGCGGCTACGACATCGACATGCTGCGCCACGCCGCCGACGTCTACGCGGCCCTGCTGCTGGAGCACCTGGCGCTGGAGCAGGGGCTCGTGTTCCCGGCCGCCCGCGCGTCGGCCGACACGCAGATCAAGGCCATGGAAACGCGCCGCACGGCCGCGACGATGAGCCCGGCCGCCTGATGCGGTCGCGGGCCGCCCCGCGCGGCCCGCCCCTAGTCGGCCATCAGCAGCGCGGTCGTCTTCTTGACGGTGCGCAGCACCAGCATCGAATTCGATCGTTCCACGCCCGGCAGGCGCATCAGGACGTCGGTATGGAAGCGTTCCAGGTCCTCGGCGTCGCGGTAGGCGAACCGGATCAGGTAGTCGTTGGCGCCCGCCACGTAGTAGCAGTCCAGGATCTCCGGCGCTTCGTTGACGGCCTGCTCGAACGCCTCCAGCAGCGCGTTGCTCATCGTCGCCAGGTTGATGATCGTGAAGCTGACGCCGCTCTGGCCCACCAGCTTCGGGTTGAGCAGGGCCACGTAGCCGGCGATGACGCCCGAATCCTCCAGCTGCTTGACCCGCCGCAGGCACGCCGAAGGCGACAGGTGCACGCGTGCCGCCAGCTCGACGTTGGACAGCCGTCCGTCGTTCTGGAGTTCGTTCAAGATGCCACGATCTATCGCATCCAATTGCAGGGATTTAGGTAATTGGCGCATGACATGCGAAAGCTGATTCGATTCTTCGCATGATATTGCGTTTTCGGGGGTTTGCCCTGCACCAACCTGAGAGCACATTGCGCGACCTCCCCGATACAGTCCAGTCATCGCCCGCCATGCCCCCGATGACGCGGTGACGACAACCGAGAAAATCCGCCATGCCCACCGATCTCGACGCCTACTGGATGCCCTTCACATCCAACCGCCAGTTCAAGAAGGCTCCCCGCCTGTTCACGGCGGCCAAGGGCATGTACTTCTGGACCGATGACGGCCGCCAGGTGCTCGACGGCATCGCCGGCCTGTGGTGCGTCAACGCCGGCCACGGCCGCACCAAGATCACCGAGGCGATCCAGCGCCAGGCCGCGGAGATGGATTTCTGCCCGCCGTTCCAGATGGCGCACCCGAAGGCGTTCGCGCTGGCCGAGAAGGTGGCCGCGCTGGCCCCGGAAGGCATGAACCGCGTGTTCTTCACCAACTCCGGCTCGGAATCGGTGGAGACGGCGCTGAAGATGGCCATCGCCTACCACCGCGTGCGCGGCGAAGGCCAGCGCACCCGCCTGATCGGCCGCGAGCGCGGCTACCACGGCGTCAACTTCGGCGGCATCTCGGTGGGCGGCATCGTGGCCAACCGCAAGATGTTCGGCACCATGCTGGGCGGCGTCGACCACATCCGCCACACCCACGACCCGGCCCGCAACGCCTTCAGCGTCGGCCAGCCGCCGTTCGGCGCGGAGTTCGCCGACGAGCTCGAGCGCGTGATCGCGCTGCACGACGCCTCGACCATTGCCGCGGTGATCGTCGAGCCGGTGGCCGGCTCCACCGGCGTGCTGATCCCGCCGCAGGGCTACCTGCAGCGCCTGCGCGAGATCTGCGACAAGCACGGCATCCTGCTGATCTTCGACGAGGTCATCACCGGCTTCGGTCGAACCGGCCAGCCGTTCGCGGCGCAGACCTTCGGCGTCACGCCCGACCTGATGACGCTGGCCAAGGGCCTGACCAACGGCGCGGTGCCCATGGGCGCGGTCATCGCCAAGCAGGCCATCCATGACACATTCATGACGGGTCCCGAGCACCTGATCGAGTTCTTCCACGGCTACACCTACTCGGCGCACCCGCTGGCCTGCGCGGCCGGCCTGGCCACGCTCGAGACCTACGCCGACGAGGGCCTGCTCACGCGCGCCGGCGAGATGGCCGGCTACTTCGCCGAGGCGCTGCACTCGCTCAAGGACCTGCCGGGCGTCATCGACATCCGCAACATCGGCCTGATCGGCGGCATCGAGCTGACGCCGGTGCCGGGCCAGCCCACCAAGCGCGCGTTCGACGTGTTCCTCGACTGCTACGAGAAGGGCGCGCTGGTGCGCACCACCGGCGACATCATCGCCCTCTCGCCGCCGCTGATCATCGAACGCTCGCACATCGACCAGCTGGTCGAGACCCTGGCCGGCGCCATCCGCCGCGCGGCCTGAGAACGACGACGAGCGAGTGGTTCGACTTCCCCGAGACATGCAGACGACGGCCGGCACGACCCGGCGGCCGCCGTCCCCGAAAAGGCCTGCCTAGCGCACGACATATGACATTCCTTCAGTCCGACCGCGATCTCTCGCGGAATTCGTACTACGCCGCGACCGCGACCCGGTCGCAGCGGCATGCGCCTCTCTCGGGTGCAATCCGCTGCGACGTCGCGATCGTCGGGGGCGGCCTGGCCGGCCTCAGCGCGGCGCTCGAACTCGCCGAACGCGGCCTCGACGTCGTCGTGCTGGAAGCCCGCGAGATCGGCTGGGGCGCCAGCGGCCGCAACGGCGGCCAGGCGATCCACGGACTGGCCTGCGGCCAGGACGTCATCGAGGCCCAGCTGGGCCTGGCCGACGCGCGCCGGGTCTGGAACATGACGATCGAGGCCCTGGACATCCTGCGCGAGCGCATCGCCAGGCACGCCATCGACTGCGACTGGCGCGACGGCTACATCGGCGTGGCCACCAGCGCGCGCAAGGGCGCGCAACTGCGCGAATGGGCCGACGAGCTCGAGGCGCGCTACGACTACCCGCTCACCCGCATCGCGCCGCAGGACGTGCGCCAGTGGGTGGCCAGCGACCGCTACCACAGCGCCATCCACGACCCGCGCTCGGGCCACCTGCACCCGCTGAAGTACGTGCTGGGCCTGGCGCGCGCCTGCGCCGCCGCCGGCGTGCGCCTGTACGAGAACACGGAGGTCACCGCGCTGGTGCAGGGCCACGGCGTGACGCTGCCGACGCCCGCCGGCGAGGTGCACGCGGCGCAGGCGCTGCTCGCCGGCAACGTCTACCTCCAGGACGTCGCGCCCGCGCTCGAGTCGCGCATCATGCCCGTGGGCACGTACATCGTCTGCTCCGAGGCGGTCGATCCCGCGCTGGCCGGCTCGCTGATCCCCACGCGCTCGGCCGTCTGCGACACCGACTTCGTGCTGGACTACTACCGCACCACCAACGACCACCGCATGCTGTTCGGCGGCCGCGTCAGCTACAGCACGAAGACGCCGGCCAACCTCGCCGAGAGCATGCGCCGGCGCATGGTCGACACCTTCCCGCAGCTGGCGCCGGCCAAGGTCGACTACGCCTGGGGCGGCTTCGTCGACATCACGATGAACCGCGCGCCCGACTTCGGCCGCATCGGCGCGGGCGTGTACTACCTCCAAGGCTTCTCGGGCCACGGCCTCGCGCTGACCGGCCTGGCCGGCCGCATCGTCGCCGAGGCGATGACCAACGACGCCAGCCGCTTCGACCTGTTCGCCCGCCTGAAGCACCGCGCATTCCCCGGCGGCGCCCTGCTGCGCACGCCGGCGCTGGTGCTGGGCATGGCCTGGTACCGACTGAAGGACCTGCTGTGACCCGACCGCCTCTGCCGCCCACCCGTGCCATGGACGCCGCTCCCAACGTTCCCGTCAACGACGCCCCCGCGGGCCGCCGCCCGCTGGTGCTGGTGCCCGCCTGCAACAAGATGCTGGGCGACCACCCGTACCACATCGTCGGCAAGAAGTACGCCGACGCCGTGCGCCTGGCCGGCTGCCTGCCGCTGGTCATTCCCAACGCCGATCCGGTCGAACTGCAGGCGCTGCTGGCGATCGCCGACGGCGTCTTCCTGACCGGCTCGCCCAGCAACGTGCACCCGTCGCACTTCGACGAGGACGTGCTGGACGTGTCGCTGCCGCTGGACCCGGCGCGCGACGCCTGGACGCTGCCGCTGATCCGCCACGCGCTGGCCACCGGCCTGCCGCTGTTCACGGTGTGCCGCGGCACCCAGGAGACCAACGTGGCGCTGGGCGGCTCGCTGCACCAGGCCGTCCACGCCGTGGCCGGCCACGCCGACCACCGCGCCCCCGACGGCGCGCCGGTGGACGTGCAGTACGGCCCGGCCCACGAGGTGATCGTCGAGCCGGGCGGCGTGCTCGATCGCGTCGTCGGCCTGCACCGCTTCGAAGTCAATTCCGTCCACGGCCAGGCCGTCGCCCGCCTGGGCCCGGGCCTGCGCGTGGAAGCACGCGCGCCCGACGGGGTGGTCGAGGCCTTCTCCGCCGCCGATGCCAAAGGGTTCAACCTCTGCGTGCAGTGGCATCCCGAGTGGCAAGCTGCCGCCAACGATGTCTCGATGCGCATGCTCACCGCCTTCGGGCAGGCGTGCCGACAGTGGAAGGAAGGATTGCGGGGCCCGCACCCGTGACGCGGGGTTCGACCACCGCCCGTCACCGCACGAACCGACGGCGTGGCCCGACAAATGCATGTGTGCCAGCGGCCCGCCGATCCTGATCCAGTTTCACGAAAGTATTTCATGACCATCAACAGAAACCTCGCCCACTTCGCCGATCTCGAGCAATGGCTCAACGAGAACCGCGTCACCGAGATCGAATGCCTGGTGCCCGACCTGACCGGCGTGGCCCGCGGCAAGATCCTGCCGCGCGAGAAGTTCACGGAAGACCGCGGCATGCGCCTGCCCGAGGCGATCGTCGCGATGGGCGTGACCGGCGAGTTCCCGTCCGAAGGCCCGTACTACGACGTCATCACGCCCACCGACCGCGACATGCACCTGCGGCCCGACCCGAGCACTGTGCGCATCGTGCCCTGGGCCACCGACCCCACCGCGCAGGTGCTGCACGACTGCTACGACTCCGACGGCAAGCTGATCCCGTTCGCGCCGCGCTCGGTGCTGCGCAACGTGATCGACCTCTACACGGCCAAGGGCTGGAGCCCGATCGTCGCGCCCGAGCTCGAGTTCTACCTGGTCGCCCGCAACACCGATCCGGACATGCCGCTGAAGCCGCCGATCGGCCGCAGCGGCCGCTCGGAGACCTCGCGCCAGGCCTACTCGATCGACGCCGTCAACGAGTTCGACCCGCTGTTCGAGGACGTCTACGACTACTGCTCGAAGATGGAGCTCAACGTCGACACGCTGATCCACGAGATCGGTGCAGGCCAGATGGAGATCAACTTCTTCCACGACGCGCCGCTGGGCCTGGCCGACGAGGTGTTCTTCTTCAAGCGCACGGTGCGCGAGGCCGCGCTGCGCCACGACATGTACGCCACCTTCATGGCCAAGCCGATCGCCGGCGAGCCGGGCAGCGCGATGCACGTGCACCAGAGCGTGGTCGACACCGTCACCGGCAAGAACATCTTCTCCAACCCGGACGGCACGCCCACGCAGGAGTTCTACTGGTACATCGGCGGCCTGCAGCGCTACATCCCGGCGGCCATGGCCCTGTTCGCCCCGTACGTCAACTCGTACCGCCGCCTGGCCCGCCACACCGCGGCGCCGATCAACATCCAGTGGGGCACCGACAACCGCACCGTGGGCATCCGCTCGCCCATCGCCACGCCGCAGGCGCGTCGCATCGAGAACCGCGTGATCGGCGCCGACGCCAACCCGTACTGCGCCATCGCCGCCACGCTGGCCTGCGGCTACCTGGGCATCAAGAACAAGATCGCGCCCTCGGCCGAGTGCAAGGGCGACGCCTACCTGGGCGAGTACCAGCTGCCGCGCAGCCTCGGCGAGGCGCTGCAGCTGCTGCGCGACGAGACCGACCTGCACGAGGTGCTGGGCAAGGACTTCGTCACCGTCTACACCGAAGTCAAGGAGATCGAGCACGCCGAGTTCATGAAGGTGATCTCGCCGTGGGAGCGCGAGCACCTGTTGCTGCACGTCTAGAAATGACAGCCCCGGTTCACTGCGTTCACAGCCCCCGAGGGGCGGCCCGGGCCGCTCCGGAGCGGCCCCGCGCTGGCCCGGGCTTCCTTCGAACCGCCATCCAGAATCCGACCGCGAAAGTTCCGTCATGACCACGACCCGCACCACGAAGCAGTGGCAGGAAGCCGACTCGAAGCACTTCCTGCATCCGTTCACCGACCACCAGGCCCTGGCCGCCCGCGGTGCCCGCGTCGTCGAACGCGCCGAAGGCATCTACGTCTGGGACACCGACGGCAACAAGATCCTCGACGCGATGTCGGGCCTGTGGTGCGTCAACGTGGGCTACGGCCAGCAGGAACTCATCGAGGCCGCCACGAAGCAGTTGCAGACGCTGCCGTTCTACAACGCGTTCTTCAACACCGCGACGCCGCCGGCCATCGAGCTGGCCGAGCTGCTGGCGGACGTGGCGCCCGCGGGCTTCAAGCACTTCTTCTTCTCGAGCTCGGGCTCGGAGAGCAACGACACCAACGTGCGCATGGTGCGGCGCTACTGGGACTTGATGGGACAACCCGAGCGCCAGGTCATCATCGGCCGCAACAACGGCTACCACGGCTCGACCATGGCGGGCGCCTCGTTGTCGGGCATGGCGGGCATGCATGCACAAGGCGGGCTGCCGATCCCCAACATCGTGCACGTGGAGCAGCCGCACTGGTACGAGTTGGGGCGCGACATGACGCCCGAGGCCTTCGGCCTGAAGGCGGCGCAGACGCTGGAGGCCAAGATCCTCGAGCTCGGCGCTGACAAGGTGGCCGCGTTCATCGGCGAGCCGGTGCAAGGCGCCGGCGGCGTGATCGTGCCGCCGTCCACGTACTGGCCCGAGATCCAGCGCATCTGCCGCAAGTACGACATCCTGCTGATCAGCGACGAGGTGATCTGCGGGTTCGGCCGGACCGGCAACTGGTTCGGCTGCCAGACCTTCGGCGTCCAGCCCGACCTGATCACCTTCGCCAAGGGCGTCACCTCGGGCTACGTGCCGCTGGGCGGCGTGATGGTGGGCGATCGCGTGGCCAAGGTGCTGATCGAGAAGGGCGGCGACTTCAACCACGGCTACACGTACTCCGGCCATCCGGTGGCCTGCGCGGTGGCGGTGGCCAACATCCGCCTGATCCAGCGCCTGAAGCTGGTGGAGCACGTGCGCGACGATGTCGGCCCGTATCTTGCAAGCCGTTTCGAGGAATTGCGCGACCATCCGCTGGTGGGTGACACCCAGACCTGCGGATTGATGGGCGCGGTGCAGATGGTCAAGGACAAGGCGAGCGCCACCCCGTTCGCCAGCGACCTCGCAGTCGGCATGATCTGCCGCGGCCACTGCTTCGCGAACGGCCTCGTGATGCGCGCGGTCGGTGATCGCATGATCATCGCCCCCCCGCTGGTCATCACCCGGGCCCAGATCGACGAACTCGTCGGCCTGGCCCGCAAGTGCCTCGACCTCACGCTGGCCGACGTCAAGGCGCGCGGCTGGTTCTGACATCATTGCGCCTGTGACCCAGCACGCTCCCGTCCGACTCCGTTTCCAGGCTCCGTTCCACGTTCCGACTCACCCACTCTTCTTATCCGTTGGAGGTCTTTCGATGAAGTCCCCGTTCCATGTCCTGGCGCGTCTCGCAGGCGCCGTCGCACTGAGCTTCCTCGCGGGCGCCGTGCACGCGCAAGAGGAAGAAAAGGTCCTCAACATCTACAACTGGTCGGACTACATCGCCGACGACACGATCAAGAACTTCGAGAAGGAAACGGGCATCAAGGTCCGTTACGACAACTTCGACTCCAACGAGATCCTGCACGCCAAGCTGGTGGCCGGCAAGACGGGCTACGACGTCGTGGTGCCGTCGTCGAACTGGGCGCGCATGCAGATCGCGGGCGACCTGTTCGCCAAGCTCGACAAGTCCAAGATCCCCAACCTGAAGAACGTCGACCCGGCGGTCGCCGCCCAGCTGGCCAAGATCGATCCGGGCAACACCTACGTGGTGGACTGGCTGTGGGGCTTCACCACGGTGGGCATCAACGTGGGCAAGGTCAAGGCCGCCCTCGGCGGCGCGCCGCTGCCCGACAACGTCTGGGACCTGGTCTTCAAGCCGGAGTACATGTCCAAGCTGAAGTCCTGCGGCGTGTCCTTCCTCGATTCCGGCGACGAGATCATCCCCGCCGCCCTGCACTACGCCGGCAAGCCGCGCGTCACGACCAACGCCGCCGACTACCAGCAGGCGCTGGCGATGCTCAAGGCCGTGCGCCCCTACGTCACGCTGTTCAGCTCGTCGGGCTACATCAACGACATGGCCGACGGCTCGGTGTGCCTGGCGCTCGGCTGGTCCGGCGACATCAACATCGCCCGCCAGCGCGCGATCGACAACAAGACCGGCCAGGACATCCAGGCGCTGCTGCCCAAGAACGGCGGCCTGCTGTTCTTCGACGTGATGGCCATCCCCAAGGACGCGCCGCACCCGGGCAACGCGCACAAGTGGATCAATTACATCCTGCGTCCGGAAGTCGACGCCGGCCTGACCAACAAGGTGTTCTACGCGAATCCGAACAAGGAATCGAAGAAGTTCATCGAGCCGGCGGTCGCCAACAACCCGACGGTGTTCCTGGCGCCCGACGAGCTGGCCAAGATGGCTGGCACCGCCGATGCGCTGAACAACGAGATCCGTCGCCTGCAGAACCGCACCTACACGTCCTTCAAGACCGGCCTCTGAGGGTCGCCGGGGGTCGCGCGGCAACCCCCGCGCGACCGCCCCGCCCCGCATCCCAGAACACCTGACAAGACGCCCGAGGAGGCGACAAGACCCATGAGCACCAGCGCCGACAACACGAAGTTCCTCCAGATCCAGGACGTGGTCAAGGACTTCGGCGGCTACAAGGCCGTCAACCACGTCAATCTCGACATCGCCAAGGGCGAGATCTTCGCGTTGCTCGGCTCCTCGGGCTGCGGCAAGACGACGCTGCTGCGCATGCTGGCCGGCTTCGAGACGCCCACCTCGGGCCGCATCGTCCTCAACGGCCAGGATCTCGCAGGCCTGCCGCCGTACGAGCGGCCGCTCAACATGATGTTCCAGTCCTATGCGCTGTTCCCGCACCTGACCGTGTGGGACAACATCGCGTTCGGGCTGCGTCGCGACGGCTGGGCCAGGGACAAGGTCGCCGAGCGCGTCGAGGCCATGCTCAAGCTGGTGCAGCTGGGCAAGTACGCCAAGCGCAAGCCCCACCAGCTGTCCGGCGGCCAGCAGCAGCGCGTCGCGCTCGCCCGCAGCCTGGCCAAGCAGCCGCAGATGCTGCTGCTCGACGAGCCGCTGGGCGCCCTCGACAAGAAGCTGCGCGAGGAGACCCAGATCGAGCTGGTCAACATCATCGAGCAGGTGGGCGTCACCTGCGTGATGGTCACCCACGACCAGGAAGAAGCGATGACGATGGCCTCGCGCATCGCCGTGATGAGCGAGGGCCGCTTCCTGCAGGTGGGCTCGCCGTCCGAGATCTACGAGACCCCGGCCACCCGCTTCGTGGCCGACTTCATCGGCAACGTCAACCTGATGGACGGCTCGGTGACGGTGGACGAGCCCGACCACGTCGTCATCGACTGCGCCGACTGCAAGCACTACGTCGGCCACGGTATCACCGGCACGATGGGCATGCCCGTCACCGTGGCGCTGCGCCCCGAGAAGATCTCGCTGCAGCGCGACAAGCCCGAGGACGAGTTCAACTGCGTGGCCGGCACGATCGAGGAGATGTCGTACTTCGGCGCCTCCACCGTGTTCCGCCTGAAGATGGCCAGCGGCAAGGTGCTGGCGGTCAGCATGGCCAACACCGCCCGCCAGCGCGAGGACGCGTTCACGTGGGGCGACACCGTCTGGGCGCACTGGTCGCCGCAGGCCCACGTCGTCCTGACGCAGTAACGAAAGGCGCAACGACATGGACGCTTCCAAGTTTTCCCGCTGGAGACCGTCGTGGTGGCGCGGCCGCTCGGTGGTCATCGGCATCCCCTACGCCTGGCTGCTGCTGTTCTTCCTCGCGCCGTTCCTGATCGTCGCCAAGTACTCCGTCTCGGAGATGGGCGCGATCGCGGTCGAGGACATCGCCCACGTGGCCGACGGCGCGGTCAAGCTGTCGATCAAGTTCTCCAACTACATCTTCATCGCCACCGACGGCCTGTACTTCCATTCGTACATGGCCAGCCTGAAGTACGCGTTCTTCACGACGGTGTTCTGCCTGATCATCGGCTACCCGTTCGCCTATTTCATGGCGCGCGCCAAGGCCTCGCTGCAGCCCACGCTGCTGATGCTGGTGATGCTGCCGTTCTGGACCTCGTTCCTGCTGCGGGTGTATGCCTGGAAGGGCCTGCTCGACGAAGGCGGCTGGGTGGCCAACGTGATCGTCGGCACGCACCTGGACCGCGTGCTGCTGTGGCTGGGCGTCATCGAGACCCAGGGCCAGCTGATGCACACCACGTTCTCGCTGGTCATCGGCATGACCTACACCTACGTGCCGTTCATGATCCTGCCGCTGTACGCGAACCTGTCGAAGATGGACCTGCGCCTGCTCGAGGCCGCGTCCGACCTCGGCGCCACGCCCTGGGTCGCGTTCTGGCGCATCACGGTGCCGCTGTCGTTCGCCGGCATCATCGCCGGCTCGATGCTGGTGTTCATCCCCTGCGTCGGCGAGTACGTGACGCCTGAACTGCTGGGCGGGCCCACCACGCTGATGATCGGCCGCGTGATCTGGGACGAGAACTTCAGCAACAACGACCCGCCGATGGCGTCCACCGTGGCTGTCGTGCTGGTGCTGCTGATCGTCGTGCCGCTGGCCATCTTCAACAAGTACCAGGCCGAAGCGCAGGAGGCGAAGAAATGAAGAATCCTCCGCAAGTCATTTCAGACGCGGTCGCCGTGCCGGGCCGCCCCAGGCAAGACCGCGCCCCCTCGGGGGGTCGGGCTGCGACCCCGCAGGCCGGGGGGCAGTCATGAAGAACCGCGCACTGTTCGGCACGACGTTCGCGAAGGGCTTCGGCAAGGCCTGGCTGTTCGGGGGCTTCCTGTTCCTGTACCTGCCGATGGTCACGCTGATGATCTTCTCGTTCAACCATTCCCGGCTGGCGTCCAAGTGGGGCGGCTTCTCGCTGGAGTGGTACCGCAAGCTCGCGGACGACACCGAGATCATCAACGGGCTGTGGCTGTCGCTCAAGATCGCCGTCACCTCGGCCACCGGCTCGGTGATCCTGGGCACGATGGCGGCATTCACGCTGGTCAAGTACAGGCGCTTCCGTGGCCGCACCTTCTTCAGCGGCATGGTCAACGCGCCGCTGGTGATGCCCGAGGTCATCCAGGGACTGTCGCTGCTGCTGATGCTGGTGGCGATCCAGCGCGCGATCGGCTTTCCCGAGCGCGGCATGTTCACGATCTGGCTGGGCCACCTGATGATCGGCATGTCGTACGCGGCGGTCGTGGTGCAGTCGCGCCTGACCGAGCTGAACCCGCAGCTGGAGGAGGCCGCGATGGACCTGGGCGCCCGCCCCTGGCAGGTGTTCACGCTGGTGACCTTCCCGATGATCACGCAGTCGCTGATCTCGGCCTGGCTGCTCACCTTCAGCCTCTCGCTCGACGACGTCGTCGCCTCGGCCTTCCTGAGCGGCCCCGGCGCCACGACGATGCCGCTGGTGATCTTCTCGCGCGCCCGGCTGGGACTGGACCCCAGCGTCAACGCCGTGGCCACCGTGATGATCGTCATCGTGGCGATCTGCGTGGCCCTGGCCAGCATCTGGGTCGCGCGGGCCGAACGCCGCCGCGCCGCCGAGATCAGCGCCGCCGCACGTGACGATTCCTGACCCGATTCCCCGATATTCCCGCAAGACAACGACACGCTCAACAAGACATCCATGGAGAACCCGATGAAGAACTTGCGTCCCACCGCCCTCGCCTGCGCGCTCACGCTCGCCTTCGGCGCCCCCGCCTTCGCCCAGTCCAACGCCGACGTCCTCAAGGAGCTCGCCGCCCTGAAGGCGCGCATCGCCGAGCTCGAGGCCAAGGTCGCGGCCGTCCCGCCGGCGCCCGAAGGCGGCGCCCAATGGGGCATGACGCCCGAGCAGGCGGCCGAATTCAACAAGCTGGTCGTCAAGTCCGAGGCGCTGGAAGACGCGCAGGAGTCGCACGGCTACAAGGACCTGAAGATCAGCGGCTACATGGATCCGACCTACATCTGGAACAAGAACCAGAACCGCGCCGGCTTCCAGTTCCTGAGCCCCGTCTCCAAGGACGGCTACAACTACGACGACTCGTACTTCGGCACCGTGCAGCTGGACCTGCAGAAGGAGCTCGAGGGCGGCACCAAGTGGCGCGTGACGCTGATGCCGCAGCGCGGCGCCGGCATCGTCGCCGACCCGAGCGGCAACTCCATCGTGCACGAGGCCTCGGTCTCGGTGCCGCTGGGCGACCTGCAGACGCGCCTGATCGCCGGCCAGATCCCCGACTGGTCGGGCTACGAGTACATCCAGCCGACCACCACCAAGCTGGTCACGCGCGGCCTGCTCCTGGACTTCACCGAGCCCACCGCCTACACCGGCGCGGGCATGGAGATCATCCGCGGCAAGTACGACTGGAAGGCGGTCATCGCCAACTTCAACACGCCGCTGAACAAGCCCAGGCAGTTCGCGCCGGTGCTCGCGTACCGCCTCGACTACTCCAAGGGCGAGTTCTCGGGCTGGGGCCTGGCCGGCGTCGAGGGCAAGGTCGCCAACTTCAACAACGGCGTCTTCGACAACGCGTCGGAGAACACGATGCTGCACCTGATTGAGGCCGACGCGTACTTCATCCGCGGCGACCTGACGCTGCAGGGTCAGGTCGGCTTCGGCAAGCAGAAGGGGGCAGCCACACTTCCCGACGCCGACGGCAATCCGCGCGACGCGCAATGGTGGGGCGTATCCGGCCTAGCCGCCTACAAGGTCGACCCGCGACTGGAGGCCGTGATCCGTGCCGACTACATCAACGACCAGAAGAACGGCGGCGGCCTGCTGGGCTATACCGGCTACTACGGTGGCACGGACGCCTTTGGCAATTCGACAAACGGCGACGGCCGCAACGGCATCGGCACCTCGCCGACCTGTTCGCTGGGCGCCGACTGCAAGGGCGCCAACCGCGCCGCGATCGCGATGGGCTTCAACTACCTGCTGACGTCCAACACGACGATCAAGGCCGAGTACCGCCTCGACCTGGCCAGCCAGCAGGTGTTCCTCGATGCCAAGACCGGCACCTACAAGAAGAACAACTCCCTGATCGGCGCGACGATGGTCGTCGGCTTCTGACCTGCCACCCCACGGGCCCGCGGGCCCGCCGAACCCGCTGCAGGGCCGGCCACAAGCCGGCCCTGCCGATTTCCGCGAGGAGACATTGATGAGCACCACCTCCCCCTGGGCCGAGCGCGCCACCGCGCTGAAGCCCGACGGCCGCATGCTGGTCGACGGCCAGCGCCGCGCCACGCAGTCCGGCGAGACCTTCGCCAAGCATTCGCCGATCGACGCCCGCCTGCTGGGCCCGGTCGCCCGCGGCCTGGCCGCCGACGTCGACGCCGCCGTGCGCTCGGCGCGCGCCGCGTTCGACGACGGGCGCTGGGCCGCCAAGGCCCCGGCCGCCCGCAAGAAGATCCTGCAGCGCTTCGCCGAGCTGATCATGGGTGCCAAGGACGAACTGGCGCTGCTCGAGACGCTGGACATGGGCAAGCCGATCCAGTACGCGCTGGCGGTGGACGTGCCCGCCTGCGCCCGCTGCATCGCCTGGTACGCCGAGGCCGTCGACAAGATCTACGACGAGATCGCCCCCACCGCGGCGAGCGCGCTGGCGCTCGTCACGCGCGAGCCCATGGGCGTGATCGGCGTCATCGTGCCCTGGAACTACCCGATGATCATGGCGGCCTGGAAGCTGGGCCCGGCGCTGGCCGCCGGCAACAGCGTGGTGCTCAAGCCCAGCGAGAAGAGCCCCTACACCGCACTGCGCCTGGCCGAGCTCGCGCTCGAGGCCGGCCTGCCGCCAGGCGTGTTCAACGTCGTGCCCGGCTATGGCCACGAGGCCGGCGAGGCGCTGGCGCTGCACATGGAGGTCGACGCCATCGGCTTCACCGGCTCCACGCGGGTGGGCCGCCGCATGTACGAGTACGCCGGCAAGTCCAACCTCAAGCGCGTCTACAACGAGCTGGGCGGCAAGTCGGCCTTCGTCGTCTTCGACGACTACGCCGACGTCGCCCGTGCCGCGAAGACGGTGTCGGGCGGCATGTTCTTCAACCAGGGCGAGTCCTGCAATGCCCCCTCGCGCGTGCTGGTGCACGAGCGCATCGCCGACGAGTTCATCGCCACGCTGCGTACCGAGGCGCCGAAGTACGCCCCGGCCGACCCGCTGGATGCGGCCACCGAGATGGGCGCGCTGGTCGACGACACCCAGCTGCGCACGGTGCTGGGCTACATCGAGGCCGGCCAGGCGCAGGGCGCGCGCATCGTCAGCGGCGGCCGCCAGGTGCGCGCCGAGACCGGCGGCTACTACGTCGAGCCGACCGTGTTCGACAACGTCACCAACGACATGCGCATTGCCCAGGAGGAGATCTTCGGCCCGGTGATGGCGGTGATCCGCTTCCGGACCGAGGACGAGGCGATCGCGCTGGCCAACGGCTCGTCGTACGGCCTGCAAGCCAGCGTCTGGAGCGACAACATCAACCGCGCCCACCGCGTCGCCCGCGGCCTGCGCGCCGGCACCGTGCACGTGAACTCGTACGACGAGGACGACATCACCGTGCCGTTCGGCGGCTACAAGCAGAGCGGCAACGGGCGCGACAAGTCGCTGCACGCGTTCGACAAGTACACCGAGCTCAAGACCACCTGGATCCGCATCGACGGCCAGTGAGCGGGCCGACCGCGGCGCCCGCAAGGGCCTCAGCCGCCCTGCCAGATCACCTTGCGGCCGCTGGCCTCCCAGGCGGCGTAGTCGCGGCCGTAGATCGCCTCGATGCGGTTGCGCTTGACCTTGAAGGTGGGCGTCACGATGTCGTTGTCCACGGTCCAGGCCATGGTCGCCACCACCAGGCATTCGAGCCGCTCGTGCGGGTCCAGCGTGCGGTTGATCTCGTCCAGGTGCTGGCCCAGCGACGCCTCGAGCGCCGCCTTTTGCGCCGGATCGACCAGCCGGCCGGCCGCCTCGTTCGTCAGGATCGCGATGGCCAGCGGCTGGCTCAGGTTGGCACCGGTGACGATGCAGGCGTCCACCGCCTCGTGCATCACCAGCCGATCCTCGATCGGCGCCGGGGCGACGTACTTGCCCTTGCTCGTCTTGAACAGGTCCTTCAACCGGCCCGTCACGCGCAACAGGCCCTGGGCGTCGATCTGGCCCAGGTCGCCGGTGCGCAGCCAGCCGTCGGCGGTGAACGCGTCGCGCGTCTGCGCCGGATCCAGGTAGTAGCCCAGCATCAGCGCGCCGCTGCGCATCTGGATCTCGTGCGAGTCGGGGTCGATGCGGCACTCGACGCCCTCGTACGGTGGCCCCACGGTGCCCTGCTGGTCGCGGCCGGGCAGCGTCAGGTGCGAGACCGCGAGGTTCTCGGTCAGCCCGTAGCCCTCGTTGATCGGCAGCCCGACGCGGCGGTACCAGGCCAGCAGCTCGACGGGCATCGGCGCCGCGCCGCCGGCCGCGATGCGGCACTGGTCCAGGCCCAGCTTGCGCAGCACCTTGCGACGCACCAGCGTGCCCACCAGCGGCAGCGCCAGCAGGCGGTCCAGCCGCGGGGCCGGCATCGCGTGCAGCACCGCGTGCTGGAACTTCAGCCACAGCCGCGGCACCGAGAAGAAGACGGTCGGCCGCGCGCGGTGCATGTCGGCAGCGAAGGTGTCCAGCGTATCGGCGAAGTACACGTGCATGCCGGTGCGCAGCCAGCCGTGCTCCACCAGCACCCGCTCGACGACGTGGGCCAGCGGCAGGTACGACAGCATGCGATCCGTCGACGTCAGCGAGATGCGCGAGATGCCCTGGTCGACGGCCCATGCGAAGCTGGCGAAGCTGTGCATCACGCCCTTGGGCATGCCGGTGGTGCCCGAGGTGTAGATCAGCGTGGCGAGCTCTTCCCCTGCCCGCGTCGGGTCCCCCTGCAGCGGCGCGGTGCGCGCGCAGATCGCGTCCCAGCCCTCGAAGGCGGAGATCGCGTCGGGCGGCGACACCGGGAAGCTGATGCACGGCAGGCCGGCCGGGATGCCCGGCTTCATGCCCTCCCAGCCGTCGAGCTTGCCGACGAAGCACGCGCGCGCCCCGCTGTGCGCGAGTATCTGCCCGACCGTACCGGCGGCCAGCGTCGGGTACAGCGGCACCGAGACGTAGCCGGCCATCCAGATCGCCAGGTCGCTCATCAGCCACCAGGCGCAGTTCTTCGACAGGATGGCCACCTTGGCGCCGGGCTCCCAGCCCTGGGCCTTCAGCCACGCGGCCATGCGGCGCGTCTCGTCGGCCACCTCGGCCCACGTGAACTCGCGCACGACGCCACCGCCCATCGGCTGGGTCAGCGTGACGGCCCCGGGCCGGGTCCTTTCCCAGTGGTAGAAGCAAGGCAGGGCCAGCATGTCGGGGGTGACGGTGCGCATGGGACGGGCGCCGGCCGCGAGGCCGGGATCGATGCCGGGACACCCAGCATAGGCCTCGCCCGATGTGCCGGGGCCACGACTTCGCATCGGCTTGAGTTGGCGCAAATGCAGCAGGCGGCGGCGGCCGTCCACTGCGGTTGAGGTACCGTCACGCGCTGGCGGCGGCGTTCGCGTCCTGCACGCCGCCGGGAAAAAAGAGAATGAGACAAATGACCACAGAACGCATGTCCCTCGTCGACACCGCCTGGCTGCGCATGGACAGCCCGGTGAACCTGATGATGATCGTCGGCATCTGGCTGTTCGAGCCCGGGCTGCCCCACGCCGCGCTGCGCGAGCGGCTGCGCGACAAGCTGCTGCCCTACGCGCGCTTCCGCCAGAAGGTCGTGCACGAGGCGCTGGGCGCCGCGTGGGTGGAGGACGACGACTTCGACCTCGACCGCCACCTGGTGCGCGAACGCCTCGTGCGCCAGCGCGGGCGCAGCCAGCGCGAGGCGTTGCAGGCGCGCGCCAGCGAGCTCGCGGTCACGCCCCTGGACCCCGACCATCCGCTGTGGCAGTTCCACCTGGTCGAACGCTACGAAGGCGGCAGCGCGCTGATCCTGCGCATCCACCACTGCATCGCCGACGGCATCGCGCTGGTGGCCCTGCTGATGTCGATCGCCGACGGCGGCGCCGGCCTGCCCGCGCACGCCGTCCCGCACGCGCCTGCCCACGCCGACGACGAGGGCGACTGGCTGGCCGATGCCGTGGTGCGGCCGCTGGCCGGCGCCGTGGTCGAGGCGATCGACGTCGGCGGCGAAGCCGTCGCCGCGTCGCTGCGCGCCCTCGCCGCGCCGCAGCGCCTGCTCGCGCAGGCCGCGCGCCTGGCCCGCAGCGGCACGCGCATCGTGCGCGACGCCGCCGCGCTGGCGCTGCTGTCCGACGACTCGAAGACGCGCCTCAAGGGCCCGCTGGCCGGCACCAAGGTGGTGGCGTGGTGCGAACCGGTGCCGCTGGACGTGGTCAAGGCGGTGAGCAAGGCGCTCGGCTGCTCGCTCAACGACGTGCTGCTGGCCTGCGTGGCCAACGCCATCGGCGACTACCTGCGCGACGAAGGCGAGGATCCGGCCGGCAAGGAGATCCGCGCGATGGTGCCGGTCAACCTGCGTCCGCCCGAGCAGGCCTGGCAGCTCGGCAACCGCTTCGGCCTCGCCCCGGTGACGCTGCCCATCGGCATCGCCAACCCGGTCGAATGCGTCTACGCCGTGCGCCAGCGCATGGGCGAGCTCAAGAACAGCTACCAGCCGCTGCTGGCCTATGCGCTGCTGGGCGTGTCCGGGGCGATCACCAAGCCGCTGCAGGACGCCCTGTCCGACCTGTTCCTGAAGAAGACCACCGCCGTGATGACCAACGTGCCCGGCCCGGCCCAGCCGATCCGCCTGTGCGGCAGCACGCTGCGCCAGAGCATCGTGTGGGTGCCGTCGTCGGGCAACGTCGGCTTCGGCGTGAGCATCGTCTCGTACGCCGGCGGGGTGCAGTTCGGCCTGATCACCGACAGCGCGCGCTGCCCGGATCCGCAGCGCATCATCGACCGCTTCGCGCCGCAGTTCGAGCGCCTGCTGCTGCTCGCGCTGATGCTGCCATGGGCACCCGAGCGCCCCGCCGCGCCTGTCCGGAGGGCGCGCTGAGATGGCGACGCGCCACCCGCACGTCGGCAGCCCCAGCGTCGCCCATTCCGCCTTCGAGCTGCGCGGCCTGCTCGAGATGGCGCTGCTGCCGTGGACCTGGCCGATCCTGATGGCCGCGCCCGCCGGCGACGGCCACCCGGTGCTGCTGCTGCCCGGCTTCATGGGCGGCGAGTCCACGCTGATCGGCCTGGAGCTCTACCTGCGTGGCCGCGGCTACGCGGTCGAGACCTGGGGCCTGGGTCGCAACGTCGGCTTCCATGCGAAGCACGCCACCGCGCTCGAGCAGAAGATCCGCCACCTGCACCACACGACGGGCCGCACCGTCAGCCTCGTGGGCTGGAGCCTGGGCGGCGTGTTCGCCCTGTACGGCGCCCACCAGGCACCCGAGTGCGTGCGCAGCGTGATCACCCTCGGCAGCCCGCTGAGCGTCGACAAGGAAGGCAGCGCCTCGCCGCCGCTGGTCAAGGCGATGTACCGCCTGATCGCCCATCCGATGGGCCCGGCCGCCCACACGATGCAGCCGCGCGCCCGCAAGCTGCGCGAGCGCACGCCGCTGCCGATGCCACTGAGCTGCCTCTATTCGCTCAGCGACGGGGTGGTGCCGCCGCAGGAGGCCACTGTCGACGGCGACCCGGCCCGCCACGAGAACATCCGCGTGCCGGGCAGCCACGTCGGCCTGGGCTTCAACGCCGTGGTGCTCTGGATCGTGGCCGATCGGCTGGCGCAGCCGGACGGCCAGTGGCGGCGCTTCGCGCCGACGGGCGCCGCGGCGATGGCGTACCGGCTGCTGGCCGGCGGCGACCCGCCGGCGTAGGCCGCGCCGGGGCCGCGGCCGCCGGCACCAGCGCCAGGTACTCCTGGACGGCCGCGCGCAGGCATTGCGTGAGCACCTGCGGGTCGGGCAGCAGTTCCCGGCACGACGTCGGCGAGATCGCCACGTGGCCGTCGTAGCGCGTGACGGCGAAGACCAGGCCCATGCCGTCGGCGATCGGCAGCAGCGCCGACAGGTACGACAGGCGCGCGCCGCACAGGTACAGCGGCCCGGCGGGCGCCGGCACCTCGACGACGCTGCAGCCGGCCAGCCCGGCCGGTGCGGCAGGGCCTTCCGCTGCCACGCGCGGCTCGTGGATGGCCTGCAGGCGCGCCAGCGGCCCGGCGATCGCGGTGCCCAGGGCACGCTGCCGGCGCGGGCTGCCGGGCGGTGCGTCGGGATCGGCCGCCAGCGCGGTCAGGTCGGGCGCGGGCAGTTCGTCGTGGGCCTGCAGGTAGCGCCGCAGCCCGCCGCCGATCACGGCCAGCACGGCCTCCTCCGCGCTCGCGCCGGCCACGAGGCCGCGGATGCGCTCGAACGCGTCGGCATCGAAGCGCGCGGTGTCGAACACGCGGTGCGGCGAGATGACCGAGTTGAAGCGCGTGGCGGTGGCATGCTGCGGCCGCAGGATGTCGCGCGCGAACGCCGTCGCCACGGGCACCAGCCGCGCCAGCGGATTGCCCGCCGACAACGGCGCGAGGGCCGTGCGCAGCGCGCCGCGCAGCGCGAGCGCGACCCCGCTGGGGGGTCGTTCCGGAAACCACGGTGCGGGCGGCACCGCCTTGCGCGGCCGCCGCGTCGTGTCGTGAAGCAGCTCGACGATGCGGCCGGGGCGCTCCGGGTCGATGGCCACGCGATGGATCTTGGTCAGCAGCGCGAAGCTGCCGGGCGGCAGCCCGTCGATGCCGTCCAGGCCCTCGATCACGTAGATCTCCCACAGCGGCCGGTTCATGTCGAGCGCGCGCGCGTGGATGCGCGAGACCTGGATGCAGAACTGGCGCCAGTCCCCCGGCCGCGGCAGGGCGATGTGGCGCACGTGGTACTCGAGGTCGAAGTGCTCGTCGGCGATCCAGTATGGGTCGTCGAGCTCGAACGGCACGTGCAGCAGGCGCTGGCGCAGGATGGCCGCCTTCGGCAGCAGGTTCTCGACGTGGGCGAGGATCTGCTTGAAGCGCACCACGCCGCCCGGCACCGTGCCCTGGTCGTGGATCTGGATGAAGGTGACGTTGGCGTTGGCGAGCGGCGTGTCCGAGAACAGGATGCTCGCGTCTTGGGGAGTCAACTGGCGCATGGGCTTTCTCCGGCCGCGGCTTCAGTCCGCCGGCCGCGCGACGGCGCGGCGGCGCGCGGGCTTGGCGGCGGGCCTGGCAACGGGTTTGGCAACGGTCGTGGCCACGGCCTTGCCGACCGGCCTGGCCACGCGCTTGGCGGCGATTCTCGCAGCCGCCGGCGCAGCAGCTTTCTCGACCGGCTTCGCCGCCCGCTTCGCCGCGGGCCGGGCCGCGCGGGCCGGCCGGCTGGCGGCCACCAGTTCGTCCAGCGCGGCGTGCAGGTCCGCCGCCAGCGCCTGCGCGTCGGGCACCGCGACGGCCGCGGTGGTGAACCCGAAGCCCATGGCGCCGTCGTAGCTGACCACGGTGATGTTCAGGCCGAGCCCGTGCTCGACGATCGACAGCGGCCAGTAGGTCGCCATGCGGGCACCGGCCACGTACAGCGGCACCGGCGGCCCCGGCACGTTCGAGATCACCAGATTGGCGATCGGCGGGATCGCGCCGGGCAGGCGCGTGCGGCCGTACAGCGCGGCCAGGCCGTGCAGGAGCCAGGGCACGCCCAGCGACGGGAAGTCGGTCGGGATCGCCCGCTGCGCGCCGCGCGCCAGCCGCTTCATCGCGCCAGCCGCGTCGCGGATCGCGTGCAGCCGTTTCAGCGGATCGGCCACGTGCGTGCTCAGGTTGACCAGGCTCAGCGTGGCCTGCGTCGTGTACTCGGTGTTGCCGGCCTGGCGCAGCGAGATCGGCATCGCGGCGATCAGCGGCTTCTTCGGCACCCCGCCGTGGCGCGCCAGCCAGCGCCGCAGGGCACCGCTGCACAGGGCCAGCACGATGTCGTTGAGCTTGGCCTCGTGCGCCGCGGCCAGCGCCTTGAGCGTGGCGATCGGGATCGACGTCGCCGCGAAGCCGCGGGCGGCCGTGATCGGCACGTTCAACGGGCTGGGCGGGCCGAACGAGAAGTTCTCCGACAGCCGCCCGCCGGACTTCTCGGGTCCGGCGCGGAACAGCCCCGCGAGCGTGCGTACCACGTCGGGCAGGTTGCGCAGCAGCTTGACGTACTGGCCCGCGTCGTGGCGCAGGGCCGCGGCCGCCAGCGCGAGGCGCCCCGGTTCCTCGGCGGACGCCAGCCTGCCGCGCGGCAGGCGCGCCGCCCGTTCGGTGACGTCGAACAGCGCCTGCGCCAGCAGGATGCCCGCCTGGCCGTCCAGCACCGCGTGGTGCACCTGGATGTAGTAGGCCGCCTGGCCGCTCGCCAGGCCCGCGATCACGTACAGGCGCCACAAGGGACGACTGCGATCCAGCAGTTGCCCGTGCAGCGCGGCGGTGCAGGCCTCGAGCTGCACCTGCGTGCCCGGCGCGGGCAGTTCGATGCGCTGCACGTGGTGGTCGAGATCGATGGGGCCGGCGTCCACCCACACCGGGTTGGCGAACTGCAGCGGCATGGCGGCCAGCCGGCGCGTGAAGACAGGCGCGAGGCGGATGCGCGACTTCATCTGCCGCTTGACCGCCGCGTGGAAGTCGCCCCGGAAGCCGGGCGGCAGGTCGAACAGGTGCAGCGAGCCGACGTGCATCGGCGTCTCGGGGGTCTCGAGGTGGAGGAAGGCGCCGTCGACGCCGCTGAGGGATTTCATGTCGTGGTCTCCGTTGCGGCGCGGCCGTCGTCCGCCGGCTTGCGCATCGGCGGCGCCGCCTCGTCGAGGAAGCGGCCGATCTCGGCGAGCGCGTCGCGCGCCGCGGTCAGTTCCGGGTTGAAGACCTGCCAGGCATGGATGCCATGCGGCCAGGTCTGCAGCCGCACCGGCGAGCCGGCGGCACGCGCGCGGTTCGCGTAGCGCCGGCTGTCGTCGACCAGCATCTCGCCCTCGCACGCCTGCAGCAGGATGGGCGGCAGGCCGGACAGGTCGCCGCGCAGGGGCGACACCACCGGGTCGCGCGGGTTGATGCGGGTCTGCAGCAGGCCCAGCCACAGCAACACCCACTGCGGCAGCCGCCCCAGCGGCCCGAACAAGGGGCCCAGCATGACGTCGGTGCCCGCGTTGGCGCGCAGGCTGGGGCTGGCGAGCGTGCAATCGGTGACCGGCGACAGCGCGACCACCGCGTCGGGCAGGCGCAGGCGCTGGTCGCGCACCCAGGCCACCAGCGACAGCGCGAGGTTGCCGCCGGCCGAATCGCCGGCCACGAACACCGCATGCGCCGCCTGCGCGCCGTCCGGGCCGTGCGCCAGCATCCAGCCGTAGGCGCGGCGGCAATCCTCGATGCCCGCCATGCGGCGATGCTCGGGCATCAGCCGGTAGTCGATCGCCAGGACGGCGCCGCCGGTGAGCTCGGCGAGCCGGCTGGTCAGCGTGCGGTGGCTGCGCGGGCTGCCCATGGCGAACGCGCCGCCGTGGATGTAGAGCGTGCGACGGGCGCCGTCGGCCCCGGGCGCCTGCACCCATTGGCCGGGGACTCCGGCGCAGTCGACCGCCGTGAAGGTGGCGCCGAGCGGCCGATCGGCGAAGGCCTCGTCCATCAGGCGCCGCAGCAGCGCGGTGCGGCCGCGCAGCGGCGTCGAGTGCACCTGCACGCTGATGCCCGCCAGTTGCGCGAGCACCGCCTGCAGTTCGCCGGGTGCCGCATCGTCGGCAGGAAAGCGCTCGCCGGTGGGCCCGTCGAACGCCGACAGGTCCGCGCCGCGCAGCGCCAGGCGCGCGACGATCCAGGAGGCGGCGACGGCCAGGGCCGCAGCGACGAGCAGTGCCGTCAGCACGCGACGACGGGCCCGTCGACCGCCCGGACGGTGCGCGATGGGTCGGCACTTGGCTTCATGGTGTCGTCTCCTGTTGTCGTCCCGTCGCGCCGATCGGCGTCCCGCGGGCCTTTCGGGACATGGTCGCGCAGGTCCGGGGCGCGTCGCTTGACGACGATCAAGCCCGCCGGTGCCGTCCGATTGTGCATTCGACCCGATCCTGCCCCGATTTCATGGGTAAGCTGCGAGCCGGCGGCGCGCGGCGACGCGCGCCGTGTCCTTCGCCCGCCTCGTGCGGGCCCGTTTCCGCCCGACCCGCCAGGCCGCCCGGCCCGCGGGCAACCCTGCGCTTTCGCCCATGACCGCCAAGACCTCCCCCGAAGACATCGCCGCCCTCGAGGCGACGCTGCGCCAGCAGGGCGTGCACACGCTGCTGGCCCAGTTCGTCGACCTGCACGGCACGCCCAAGGGCAAGTGGGTGCCGCTGCACCAGCTCGCCACGGTCGTGCGCGACGGCGCCGGCTTCGCCGGCCCCTCGATCTGGGGCACCGCCCTGCCCCGCACCGGCCCGCGCAGCGAGTACTACGCGCGCGCCGACCTGCGCACGTTGGCCGCGCTGCCCTGGATGCCCGGCGTCGCGCGCGTGGCCTGCGACGGCTTCGTCGCCGGCGAGCCGTTCGACAACTGCCCGCGCCAGGTGCTGCGCCGCGCCACCGACCGGCTCGCGCAGCGCGGCTGGACGCTGCAGGTGGGCATCGAGCCCGAGTTCTTCCTGCTCCGGAAGGTCGACGGCCAGTGGCTGCCGTTCGACGACGCCGACCGCCTTGACAAGCCGTCCTACGACCTCAAGAGCCTGCCGCGCCAGGGCCAGTTCCTGCTCGACCTGCGCACGGCGCTGGAAGCCGCCGGCATGAAGGTGCTGCAGACCGACCACGAGGACGCGCACGGCCAGTACGAGATCAACTTCGAGAACGCCGAGGCGCTGGCCAGCGCCGACAACGTCACGCTGTTCAAGCTCGCCGCGCACACGCTGGCCGAGCGCGCCGGCGCGGTGTTCTCGATGATGCCCAAGCCGTTCGCCAACCAGCCCGGCAGCGGCCTGCACTTCCACGTGTCGCTGTGGGCCGGCGACCAGTGCGTGTTCGCGCACGGCAACGGCCGCCCCGGGCTGACGCCGCTGGCCGGCCACTTCATCGCCGGCGTGCTGGCGCACAGCGCGGCGCTGACGGCGCTGGCGGCGCCGACGGTCAATTCCTACAAGCGGCTGGTGGTGGGCGAATCGCTGTCGGGCACCACCTGGGCCCCGGCCTACGTGGCGCACGGCCCGAACAACCGCACGGCCGTCGTGCGCACGCTCAACGGCCGCTTCGAATGGCGCCTGCCCGACGCCAGCGCCAACCCATACCTCGCGCTGGCCGGGCTGATCGAAGCCGGGCTGGACGGCATCGACCGCGCGCTCGATCCGGGCCCGATGTGCACCGACGACCTGTTCGCGCTCGACCTGGCGCAGATCCGCGCGCGGGGCATCCCGCTGCTGCCGCAAAGCCTGCTCGAGGCCGTCGACGCGCTGCGCGCCGACGCGGTGGTGCGCGGCGCGCTGGGCGCCGCGCTGGCCGACGAGTTCGATCGCCTCAAGCGCATCGAGTGGACGGACTACGCGCGCCACGTCAGCAGCTGGGAGCTGGAGCGCTACGGCGCGCTGTTCTGAGCAATCCGGCGGCGCCGGGTCGACATATCGTCGAACACGTTACCGTCGGGCACAGGGCGGCCCGTACCGCGGCGGCTATCCTGGGCCGATCCCCGCAAGCGTCCACCGCCCATGAATCCCGTCCCTCGTCGCCACAGGCCTCTTGTCGCCAGCATCGCCACGGCCTCGCTGCTCGCAGCCTGTGGCGGCGGGAGCGGCGGCGGCGGGGCACCCGCACCCGCGCCCGCGCCCGCGCCTGCACCTGCACCTGCACCTGCACCTGCACCTGCACCTGCACCTGCACCTGCACCTGCACCTGCACCTGCACCTGCACCTGCACCAGCGCCATCGCCATCGCCATCGCCAGCGCCAGCGCCAGCGCCAGCGCCAGCGCCAGCGCCCTCACCCGCGCCGTCCCCGGCTCCGACCCCCGACGTCACCGTCACGCTCACTCCGGCCAGCACCCGCGCGATCTCGCCGTACATCTACGGCCTGAACTTCTACAACGGCGTCACCAACCCGCCCCCGCTGCCCACCTTCGACCGCGCCGGCGGCAACCGCTGGACCGCCTACAACTGGGAAAACAACGCCTCCAACGCCGGCAGCGACTACCTGTACGAGAGCGACAACTACCTGAGCAGCAGCGCCACGCCCGCCGAGGCCGTCCGCGCCTTCATCGCCGCCGACCGCGCCGTCGGCGCCGCGAGCCTGGTCACCGTGCAGATGCAGGGCTGGGTCTCGGCCGACGAGAGCGGGCCGGTGAGCACGTCCAACCCGCCCGACACGACGCGCTTCAAGCCGCTGGTCTTCAAGAAGAGCACGCAGACCAGCGCGGCCTTCACCACCACGCCGTCGACGTCCGACAACGCGGTCTACGTCGACGAGTTCGCGTGGGCGCTCGACCAGAAGTTCGCGGGCCAGGGTATCTTCGGCGCGACCGCGGCGATCCCCACCTTCCTGCAGCTGGACAACGAGCCCGAGCTCTGGAACTCCACGCACCTGGAGATCCAGGGGGCCACGCCCGTGTCCTCCGACGCGTACATCGCCAGGACGGTCGCGCTGGCCAAGGCCCTGAAGGACCAGTTCCCCGCCGTCACGATCGTCGGCCCCGCGCACTACGGCTTCGGCGGGCTCTATTCGTGGCAGGGCGAGCTGGCGGCCACGCCGTCGGGCACGAACTGGTTCGCCGACAAGTACCTGGCTGCGCTCAAGACCGCCGGCGCGGCCTACGGCCGACCGCTGGTCGACGTGTACGACTTCCACTGGTACTCCGAGGCCACCGACCCATCCGGCACCCGCATCACCAACCTGAACGGCAGCACGCTGAGCGACGCGCAGGTGCAGGCCATCGCCCAGAGCCCGCGCAGCCTGTGGGACACGGGCTATTCCGAGTCCTCCTGGATACGCAACGTGCTGGGCGGCCCGATCGCCCTGCTGCCGCGCCTGCAGGCCAAGATCGCCGCCGCCGATCCGGGCATGAAGCTGGGCCTGACCGAGTACAACAACGGCGGCTGCCAGCACATCGCCGGCACGCTTGCCCAAGCCGACAACCTGGGCATCTTCGGCGCCCAGGGTGTCCATGCGGCCAACTACTGGCCGCTGAGCAACAACGAGCCGTACTGCTTCGCCGCCTTCCGCGCGTTCCGCGGCTTCGACGGCGCCAGCGCCACGTTCGGCGACGTCGCGGTCAAGGCGAGCTCGAGCGACGTGCAGAGCGTGGCCGCCTACGCGAGCACCGACAGCGCGCACCCCGGGCGCACCGTGTTCGTGGCGATCAACCGCGCGACGACGGCCAAGCAGACGCTGTTGTCCGGCCTGCCGGTCTCCGGCACCGCCCACCTGTGGCGCATCAGCGCGTCGTCGGCCACCGGCCAGAGCCCGGTGCGGCCCGTCGCGGCCGGCACGCAGGCCGTCTCCGGCTCGTCCCTCAGCCTCGCCCTGCCGGCGTTGAGCGTGACGACGATCGACGTCTACTGATTCAGACGCAGGCGAGCGCCGCCACCAGCGCCAGTGGCATCGCCACGGCGCCTACGCGCAGGAACTGCCAGGCCGACACGTGCTCGCCCTCGCGCCGCAATGCCACCAGCCACAGGATGGTGGCCAGCGAGCCGGTGACCGACAGGTTGGGCCCGAGGTCGATGCCGATGGCGATCGCCGAGCGGATGTCCGCCGGCAGCGGCCCCGAGCTGGCCGCGGTGCCGGCGACCAGGCCGGCCGGCAGGTTGTTCATCAGGTTGGAGGCGAACGCGACCAGCGTGCCCGCGCCCCAGGCCGTCGCGCGCGGCGCCGCGTGCGCGGCCGCCTGCAAGGCCTCGGTCAGCGCGCCGATCAGGCCGGTGCGCCCCAGGCCGGCCACCAGCACGAACAGGCCGGCGACCAGTGCCAGCACGCTCCACGACACGTGCTCCAGCAGGGCCCACGGCGCCTCGCGCTTGCCGGCCTGCACCGCGGCGATGGCCAGCGCGGTGGCGCCCAGCGTGGCCGCGCCGAGCGGCAGCGCCAGCGCCGACGCCGCCAGCATCGCCAGCACCACGCCTGCGATGCCCGCCGCCGTCAGCCGGCCGCTGCCCGACAGGCGCTGCACCCGCGTGGCCGTCTCGATCGGCGTGGCCAGTTCGGCGCGAAAGACCAGCGCCAGCACGGCCCAGGTGACGACGATCGCCGCGAGCGAGGGCAGCGCGAACGCGCGCACCCAGCCCGCCAGCGGCGGCATGTGGGCCCCGAACACGACCAGGTTGGCCGGGTTGGAGATCGGCAGCACGAAGCTGGCGGCGTTGGCGATCAGCGCGCAGGCGAACAGGTAGGGCAGCGGCTTCGCGCCGGCCTTCTTGGCGACGACGTAGACGGCCGGCGTCAGCACCACCGCGGTCGCGTCGTTGGACATGAACACCGTCACCACCGCGCCGATGGCGTAGACCAGCGCGAACAGCCGCCGCGCAGAGCCGTCGGCGTGGCGCACTGCCCAGCCGGCGAGCGTGTCGAACAGGCCCTCGCGGCGCGCCAGTTCCGACAGCAGCATCATGCCGGTGAGAAAGAGGTACACGTCCAGTCCCTCCATCACGGCGTGCAGCGCCGTCGAGACCGGCAGCAGGCCGCCCGCGAGCAGCGCCAGCGCGCCGCCCACGGCCCAGACGGCCTCGGGCAGGCGGCCGGGGCGGACGATGACGGCGGCGGTCGCCAGCGCGGCGATGGCCCAGATGGCGAGGTGGGCGGGACTGGCGGCGGGCCAATGGATCATGCAAGTCGATGGCAGTGGGAGGGTTGCGCCCCGGGGCAGGCGTCGTGCCCTCCATTGTCTTTCGTCAAACAGCCGTCGTTTCACGGCCATTTCCGCTGCGCCAGCCGGAGCCGGAAGGACTAGGATGGACGCTTCCTGTCCCTCTCGAGAAGATCGCCGCGGAGCGCCCATGACGGAAGACAACCGACCCGTGAACCTGGATTTCGACCTGCCTGCCCAGCCGCAGTCGCTGGTCAAGCTCGCCGCGCTGCTGCGCGAGGACGACGTCAACCTGAACGCCGTCAGCACGCTGATCGAGGGCGACATGTCGTTCGCGGCCGCCGTGATGAAGGCGGTCAACTCGCCGCTGTACGGGCTCAAGGGCCGGGTGCAGAGCGTGCAGCAGGCCGTCACCTACCTGGGCGTGCGCGAGATCTCGGCCATCGCCTACGAGACGGGCCTGCAGGCCGCGTTCCCGAAGGTGCCGGAACTGGTGGCCATCTGGGAACGCGCCAGCATCCGTGGCCTGCTGATGGGCCGCCTCGCGCAGGCGCTGTCGATGGAAGCCTGGAGCGCCCACACCGCCGGCCTGTTCGAGGAATGCGGCAAGGCCGTGCTGTACCGGCACGCACCCGGGCAGTACGCCCCGATGCTGGCCGCCGCGCGCGACGACGTGCACCTGGTCGAGCTCGAGCGCGCCGCGTTCGGTTGCGGCCACGACGACGTCGGCGCCAACCTGTGCGAGGCCTGGGGCCTGAACCCGGCGGCGGTCGCCAGCGTGCGCCACCACGTCAGCATCCACACCACGATGCGCCTGCCGCGCGTGGCGCACCGCTACATCTGCGTGCTGTCCGCCCTCGCCCACACCATCGTCACCGACCCGTCGCAGCTCGACGAGGTGGCGATGAAGCTGGCGCCGCAGGCGATGCTGGACCAGACCTCGCTGCTGCGCGGGCTCAACCGGGTCAAGGACAAGATCGACGAGGCGCTGGCCAACGGCTGAGGCCGCGCCGCCGAATCCGCTCCCGTCGCGCAGGCCGCGACGCGTCCGAACCGTCACAAGTGCGGCCCGATGTCGCGCAGAATCGCCTCGTCCAACAGGAGGAGTCGTGATGCGCCCGGGATGTCTCGTCGTACTCGCACTGGCCGGCTGCGCCGGCGCGTCGCCCACGCAGCGGGCCTCCGCGCCCGCGGTGTTCGATGCCGCCAGCCTGCAGAAGCTGGCCCTGCACAAGGTGATCGACCTGACCGGCGTGATCGGCGCGCCCAGCAGCCAGGATCCGGCGGCCGACGGCACGGTCTACACCTGGAACACCGCGTCCATGGACTCGACCTGGGTACCCACCCCGGTCATGACCGCGGGCTTCATCAGCAGCCTGCCGCGCGGCGCCGACTCGACGGGCGGCGGCGGCCAGAACGTGGCGCGCGAGGTGAAATGCCGGGTGCGCGTGACCGGCGGCAGCGACGGCACCATCCGCCACATCGACTTCAACGGCTCGCACACCGGCTGCGACCCGGTCAAGGGCCGCGTCGCGGACTGGATCAACAAGGTCGGCTGAAGCCGCGCGCGCCGGTCGCCCGGCCGGCTCAGCCGAGGGCCAGCGCGCGTTCCGTGCCCGCGTGCGCGAGGCGCGACACCTCGGCGGGCGCCAGCGCCTTCATCCGGTGGTCCGACCACACCTGGCGCCAGCGGCGCGCGCCCTTGACGCCGTTCCACAGTCCCAGCATGTGGCGCGAGGCTTGCGACCAGTGGTGCTCGGTGGCCTGCAGGCGTTCCAGGTACTCGACCATCGCCGCCTCGACGTCCTCGCGGGTGCGCGCCAGCGCCGGCCCGCCCAGGAAGCGCTCGTCCCAGTCGGCCATGCACCACGGGTCGTGGTAGGCCTCGCGGCCGATCATCACGCCGTCCACGTGCGCGAGGTGGCGCGCGATCTCGTCGTCGCCCTTGACGCCGCCGTTGAGCACGATCGTGAAGTCCGGGAAGTCCTGCTTCAGGCGGTAGACGAACTCGTGGCGCAGCGGCGGGATCGTGCGGTTGTCCTTCGGGCTCAGCCCCTGCAGCCAGGCGTTGCGGGCGTGCACGATGAACACCGTGCAGCCGCCGGCGGCCACGGTGCCGACGAAGTCGCGCACGAAGTCGTAGCTCTCGACCTTGTCGATGCCGATGCGGTGCTTGACCGTGACCGGCAACGTGCACGCGTCGCGCATCGCCGCCACGCTGTCGCGCACCAGGTCGGCCTCGCGCATCAGGCAGGCGCCGAACGCGCCGCGCTGCACGCGCTCGCTCGGGCAGCCGCAATTGAGGTTGACCTCGTCGTAGCCCCAGCGCTGCGCCAGCTTCGCGCACGCCGCCAGCGCATCGGGTTCGCTGCCGCCCAGCTGCAGCGCCACCGGATGCTCCTCGGCGTTGAAGTCGAGATGGCGCGGCTGGTTGCCGTGCAGCAGCGCGCCGGTGGTCACCATCTCGGTGTACAGCAGCGTGTCGCGGGTGATCAGGCGGTGGAAGTAGCGGCAGTGGCGGTCGGTCCAGTCCATCATCGGCGCCACGCTGAGGCGCCACGGGCTGGGCTGGTCGACCGGGGCCGGGATCGGCTCGGAAATCATGTCGCCTATTGTCGCCGCGAATCGCGCGGAGGCCGGCCCGAGGGCGGCAAGGCCCGGCGGGCGACGCGCGGACCGCCGTCCGTCCCACCCGGCGCCGGCCGCCATTTCGTTGTGCCCGGCCGACGCCGCCGCCGGCTTCGTTCCGTTCGGGAGGCCGTGTCACGCTGTCCGGCGCCGGTTCCGAGCAGAATCGCGCCTTGACCGGTGCCGGAGGGCCCGGCAGCAAGGCGCCCGCGAGGCGCCGCAACCCAGGCAAGCCAGACCGGGATCCCATGAGACTGCTTTCAAGACTGCCCCTGCGGGCCCTGCTTACCCTGCCCTACGTGCTGCTCGTGCTGGGCACGGCCATCGTCATCGGCATCCTGTCGTACACCGCGGGCCGCGATGCGGTCGACAACCTGTCGGGGCAGTTGCTGACCGAGACGGTGCATCGCATCGAGCAGGCGGTCGAACGCCACGTGGCCGGCTCCGAGGCGGTCCTGGAGGTGGCGTTCCCCAAGGGCATCGCCGCGCCGGAGGCCATCGAGTCCGACCTGCCGAGCCTGCGCACCCGGTTCTGGCTGGCGACCTCGGTGCACCGCGACCCGAACAACTATGCCTACTACGGCGACCGCCAGGGCCACTTCATCGGCCTGTGGCGCTCGTCGGAGTCCGACGCCGAGCTGCGCCTGCGCACCGCCGGCACCGGGCCACGCAGCATCTACCACTTCAGCGGCATCGCCGGCGAGCTGGGCGCGGCGGACGTGGAACAGCGCATCTTTGACCCGCGCGAACGCCCCTGGTACAAGGCCGGCGCGGCCAATCCGCTGCAGACCTGGACGTCGATCTACGTCGACTTCAAGCTGCGCGAGCTGGTGGCCACGCGGGCGCGCCGGGTCAACGACCGCAGCGGCGCCTTCAAGGGCGTCGTTGCCACCGACCTGTCGCTGCGCCAGGTGACCTCGTTCCTGCAGCGGCTGGCCCTGAGCGGCAACGGCGTGGCGATGGTGCTGGAAAAGGACGGGAACCTGATCGGCGTCTCGCGCGGCGCCCACATGCAGTCCCTGGCCGACGGCAGCAGCGTGCGGCTCAACGCGGCGCAGAGCACCGACCCGCTGGTGGCGGCCACCTACGGCGCCGTGCGCGGGCTGGCCGACGCGGCGGCCGACGCGCGGCCGCACACCACCGTGTTCTCCGGCGCCGACGGCGCGCCGGTCCAGGTGGGCTACGCCCGCCTGACCGACGAGGCGGGGCTGGACTGGCTGATCATGGTGGCGGTGCCGCGCAAGGACTTCCTGCACGGCATCATCGACAACTTCCAGCACACCGTGCTGCTGGCCGTGCTGGCGGCGGTCGTCGTGATGCTGACCGGAACGCTGGTGCTGTCGACGGTCACGCGCGAGCTGCGCCGGCTGGCGGCCGCCGCGCGACGGGTCGGCGAAGGCAGCACCGCGCCGATGCCGGAGTCGCGACGCCGCGACGAACTGGGCGACCTGGCGCGCAGCTTCACCGAGATGCACCGCCGCCTGCTGACCGACCCGCTGACCGGGCTGGCCAACCGCGAGGCGCTCATCCGCAGCGTGGAGGATCGCATCGTCAGCCAGCGCCGCCGCGGCGATCCGCGCCCGTTCGCGGTGATGTTCGTCGACATCAACCACTTCAAGAAGGTCAACGACGACTTCGGCCACGACATCGGCGACGCGGTGCTGCAGGAGCTGGCCAACCGGCTGGCGGCCGCGGTGGGCGCCAACGACCTGGTGGCCCGCTTCGCCGGCGACGAGTTCCTGGTGATGCTCGACGCCGTCGACCGGCGCGAGGAAGCCGACCGCGTCCGCGCGACCCTCGAGGCCCTGCTGCGCCAGCCGCTGCAGGCGCTGTCCGGCGCCACGACGCAGGCGCCCGAACTGGGCGCTGCGATCGGCTACGCGATCTACCCTGCGGACGGCCAGGACGTGGACACGCTGGTGCGCCACGCCGACCAGCAGATGTACCTGCGCAAGCGCGTGGGCTGACGAAGGGAGCGGCGGGCGCCCCGCCCTGCTCATCACTGATTTTCCCCGACGGCGTCCCCGCTGGCGCCGTGGCTCGACCGCAGCCCGCGGGCGCTGGCCGAGGCCCGCCGGTTGCCCCGTCGAGCGGGTGAACATCGCCTTCCCCCTTCCGCCGACATGAGCCTCGGCCTCCACCTGGTCGCCGCCGCGATGCTGGCGACCGCCGCCCCCGCCTGCTCCTGGGCGCATCCCGGCGCCAATCCGTACCGGGGCGACCCGGTGCGCGCGCTGGCCGATTTCGACCTGCCGGCGCCCACCCGGCGCAAGCTGGGTGCGCTGATGGCGGCGCACCGCACGACCGACGTCGTGGCGATCACCCGCGACGACATCGTCGGCACCCACGACTACGGCGACCTGCGCGAGATGCACAGCGGCGGCGGACGGGTGTGCCACGGCGCGGTCGACCGCTCGGCCTGGTCGCCCGCGCGGCGCGAACGCGGGCTGGTCTACTGCGCCGACGATGCTTGCGTGATCGTGCCGACCATCTGCAACAACGTCTCGCTGGTGTCGCGCAAGCCGGACCGCGCGGCGCTCGCGGACGACATGCCCATCGACATCGCACCCGCCGCGGGCCCGCCGTCGGCGCCGCCCGTGGAAGTGGCCGCGGCCGCGCCGACCGACTCGGCGCCGCTGGACTTCATGCCGCCGGCCGCCGGCGGCGGGTCGGGCGGCGCCGATTCGCCGGGTGACACCGGGCCCGGGCTGCCGATCACCGGGTCACTGCCCTGCTGCGATACCGTCCCGATCTTCCCGATCGTGCCGCTCATCCCGGTCGTGCCGCCGCTCGCGGCGGTACCCGAGGCGCCGACCTGGGCGCTGCTGGTCGCCGGCGCCGCGTTGTTCGCGGTGCGACGCGGCCAGCGCCGCCGGACTCAGGCCAGGTCGCGCAGCGGGTGCGCGTGCGCCGGCCACGGCGAGTCGAAGAACGCCTCGACCATCGCGACGTCCACCGCGGCGACCGTGGGCGGGTTCCAGCGCGGCGCGTGATCCTTGTCGACGACCAGCGCGCGGATGCCTTCCAGCGTCTCGCTGGCACCGGCGCGCAGGTGGAAGCAGTGGCGCACCAGGTCGCGCTCCATGCGCAGGTCGTCAGCCAGCGACAACGTGCGGGCGCGCCGGATCTGGGCCAGCGTGACGGCCATCATGAGGGGCGAGCGCCGCGCCAGCGCCTGCGTCAGCGCGGCGGCGAAGTCGCCCTGCTCCAGCGCCAGCGCGGCGACGATGGCCGCGAGGTCGGGCGCAGCGAACACGCGGTCGAGGAGTTCGCGGTGCGGCGCGAGCGTGGCCGCGCCGGCATCGGCGGCGAACGCGTTGACGGCCGACAGCGCGCCCACGCCGTCCACCGCGGTGGCGTCGGCGATGGCCTGCACGAGCTCGTCCAGGCGCGCGGCCGGGACGTGGGCGTCGGCCCAGTCGACGGCCAGCGCATCGGCGGCGTCCAGCACATGGCCGCTCAGCCCCAGGAACTCGCCCAGGTGGCCCGGCGTGCGCGCCAGGAACCAGCCGCCGCCGACGTCGGGGAACAGGCCGATGTTGGTCTCGGGCATCGCCAGCTTCGCGTGCTCGGTGACGATGCGCATCGAGGCGCCCTGGGCCAGGCCCATGCCGCCGCCCATCGTGATGCCGTCCATCAGCACGACCGTCGGCTTGCCGAAGGTGTGGATCAGGTGGTTCAGCGCGTATTCCTCGCTGAAGAAATCCTCCAGCGTCGGATCGCCGGCCAGCGCAGCCGAGTGGAAGTAGCGAATGTCGCCGCCGGCGCAGAACGCCGGCGCCTTGCCGGGGCGGTTGGCGCCGCGCAGCAGCACCGCCCCCACCTGCGCATCGTCGCGCCAGGCCAGCAGCTGGCCCGTGACCAGCCGGATCATCTCCAGCGACAGTGCATTGAGCGCCTGCGGCCGGTTCAGCGTGAGGATGCCGAGGTGGCGGCGGCGTTCGGCGAGGACGACGGGCGATCCGGACGGGGTCATGCGCACTCCTGGGCGACGGGAACGGCCTGGCGCTCGCGCAGGCTCAGCAGTTCGTTGAAGACGAGCGCGCCGACGACGATGCCGCCGCCGACCAGGGCCGAGCTGCCCGGCGCCTCGCCGGCGCCCACCCAGGCCCACAGCACGCCGAAGATCACCTCCAGCAGGCCCAGCAGCGCCACCTCGGGCGCGGGCAGCGCGCGCGCGACGCGGACCAGCAGCAGGCACGGGATCGCCAGCTGGAACACCCCGAGGGCGCACAGCAGCGCGAGGTCGTGGGCGTTGGACTTGAATGGCCAGGCGAGCGGCAGCGTCACCAGCGCCGAGAGGGCGGCGCCGATCAGCACGGCGCCGAGCATGTCGGGCTGGGCGGCCGGCGTCGCGGCGCTGTCGTCCGCGCCGGCCGGCGCGCGGCCGGCGTGCTGCAGGACGGTGTAGTTCAGCGCCGAGGCCAGCGGCACGGCCAGCGCGACGGCCATGCCGGCCAGGCTGCGCGCGTCGGCGGCCTGCATGCTGCGGCCGAACATCCAGGCGATGCCCGCCCCGGCCACGGCGATCGCGACCCAGGTGCGCGGCGGCTGGCGATGGTGCAGGAACAGGCGCGCGAACACGGCCGTCAACAGCGGGCTGATCGACATCGTCACCAGCACGTTGGCCACGCGCGTCATTGTCAGCGCCACCATGAACGCGGTGAACATCACGCTCCAGCACAGGCCCGACATCCAGACCACGCGCGGCGAGCGCAGCAGGTCGGCCCACAAGCCCCAGCCGCGCATCCAGGTCAGCGCGACGCCCAGCCCGACGAGGTTGAACAGGCTGCGGAAGAACGTCACCTCGAAGCTCTCGGCCGTCTGCAGCGAGCGGCTGACGACGCCGGCCGTGCTCCACATCAGCGTGACCACGACCATGCCCAACGCGGCGCGGGCATGGCCGACTCCGGCACCTTCCCGGGCGCCGGGCATCGCGGTCGTCGAGTGCCGACCGCTCCAGGCCATCAGCTCTTTTTCGCGCGCTTGCGCTCGTTTTCAGTCAGGAAACGCTTGCGCAGGCGCACGCTCTTGGGCGTGATCTCGACCAGCTCGTCGTCGTCGATGAACTCGACGCCGTATTCCAGCGTGAGGTCGATCGGTGGCGTGATCTTGATCGCGTCTTCCTTGCCGGACACGCGGAAGTTGGTCAGCTGCTTGGTGCGCGTCGCGTTGACGACGAGGTCGTTGTCGCGGCTGTGGATGCCCACGATCATGCCTTCGTAGACCGGATCGTTCGGCTTGACGAACATGCGGCCGCGATCGTCGAGCTTGCCGAGCGCGTAGGTGAAGATCTCGCCGGCGTCCATGGAGATCAGCACGCCGTTCTTGCGGCCGCCGATCTCGCCCTTGTGCGGCTCGTAGCCGTCGAAGATGTTGCTGATCAGGCCCGAACCGCGGGTCAGGTTCATGAACTCGTTGGAGAAGCCGATCAGGCCGCGCGCCGGGATGCGGTACTCCAGGCGCACGCGCCCGTTGCCGTCCGGCTCCATGTTGACCAGCTCGCCCTTGCGTTCGCCGAGCGCCTGCATGACGCCGCCCTGGTGGGTTTCCTCGACGTCGGCGGTGACCAGCTCGATCGGCTCGTGGCGCACGCCGTCCACGTCGTGGAACACCACGCGCGGCTTGGACACGGCCAGCTCGAAGCCTTCGCGGCGCATGTTCTCCAGCAGGATGGTCAGGTGCAGTTCGCCGCGGCCCATCACTTCGAAGATGCCGTCTTCGCTGGTCTCGCTGACGCGCAGCGCCACGTTGTGCTGGAGTTCCTTCTGCAGGCGGTCCCAGATCTGGCGGCTGGTGACGTACTTGCCTTCGCGGCCGGCCAGCGGCGAGGTGTTGACGCAGAAGTTCATCGTCAGCGTCGGCTCGTCGACGCTGATCATCGGCAGCGGGGCCGGGTTGATCGGGTCGGTCACCGTCACGCCGATGTTGATGTCGTCGATGCCGTTGATCAGCACGATCTCGCCCGGGCCGGCTTCGGTGACCTGCACGCGGTCCAGGCCCTGGAACGTGAGCACCTGGTTGATGCGGCCCTTGACGGCCTTGCCGTCCGGGCCTTCCATCACGACGACGTCCATCGACGGCTTGATCGTGCCCTGAAGGATGCGGCCCACGCCGATGCGGCCGACGAAGGTGGAGAAGTCCAGCGCGGAGATCTGCAGCTGCAGCGGCGCTTCCGGGTCGCCCTTGTTCGGCTCGACGTGCTTGAGCACCGTGTCGAACAGCGCGGACATGTCCTCGCCCCACTTCTCGCCCGGCGCGCCTTCGGTCAGCGACGACCAGCCGTTGATGCCCGAGGCGTAGACGACCGGGAAGTCGAGCTGCTCGTCGTTGGCGCCCAGCTTGTCGAACAGGTCGAACGCGGCGTTGACGACCATCTCGGGCTTGGCGCCCGGCTTGTCCACCTTGTTGACCACGACGATGGGCTTCAGGCCGAGGGCCAGCGCCTTCTTCGTGACGAAGCGGGTCTGCGGCATCGGGCCTTCCTGGGCGTCGATCAGCAGCACGACGCCGTCGACCATCGACAGCGCGCGCTCGACCTCGCCGCCGAAGTCCGCGTGGCCCGGGGTGTCGACGATGTTGATGTGCGTGCCCTTCCAGCTGACCGCGCAGTTCTTGGCCAGGATGGTGATGCCGCGCTCGCGTTCGATCGCGTTGTTGTCCATCACCGTGTCGACGATCTTCTCGTGCTCGGCGAAGGTGCCGCTCTGGCGGAGCAGTTGGTCGACCAGCGTGGTCTTGCCATGGTCGACGTGGGCGATGATGGCGATGTTGCGGATCTGCGTGCTAGCGGTCATGTCGTTCTCGGAAGGTTCAATTCAGTCAGCAGGCCCTGCACTTCGGTGGGGCTCAGCAGGCGATCGGCGATCAACTCGCCAGCCGTGATGTGCGCGCTGCCAAGAAGTGCGTGCGGTTCGGGCCCGTACACGCGCAGGTGCGCGCAGTCGGGCTCGGAGGTGCGCCGGCGCAGGCCGGTCAGGAAACGTGCGGCCTCGTTGGCTTCGAGGTGCACGGCTGGCCATTCGGCCAGCAGGGTATCGGGGCGGAGCAGGCAGCGTTCGCGCTCGGCTTCGGGCATCGCCTCGAGCGCCTCCAGCGTGACCGCGCCTTGCAGCGTCAGGGGGCCGCTGGCCGTCCGGCGCAGTCCGACCAGGTGGGCGCCGCAACCCAGCGACTCGCCGATGGACTCGGCCAGCGTGCGGATGTAGGTGCCCTTGGAGCAGCAAACCTCGATTGTCGCCGTCTCCGGGTTTTCATGGTGCCAATCCGTGATTTCAATCGTGTGAATCGTCACGTCGCGCTCGGCGCGCTCGATCTCCACCCCCTCGCGGGCGTATTCGTAGAGCGCCTTGCCGTTGTGCTTGAGCGCCGAATACATCGGCGGCAGCTGGCGGATCGGGCCGGTCCAGCGAGCGCAGGCGGCTTCCAGAGTCGCCCGGTCGACATCGACGGGGCGGGTCTGCAGCACCGCACCCTCGGCGTCGCCGGTGCGCGTGGTCTGGCCCAGGCGAAGCGTGGCGCGGTAGCGCTTGTCCGAGTCCAGGCTCACCTGGGCGAACTTGGTGGCCGCGCCGAAGCACAGCGGCAGCAGGCCGGTTGCCAGCGGGTCGAGCGTGCCGGTGTGGCCGGCCTTCTCGGCGCGCAGCAGCCACTTGGCCTTCTGCAGCGCGTCGTTGGACGACAGGCCCAACGGCTTGTCGAGCAGCAGCACGCCGTGCACCGGGCGGCGCTGCACCTTCACGCGCGCAGGCCGGCCCGCGCGCGCGGCTGCGGGGGCAGCGGCGGCGTCCGTCGGCGGCGCGGGGTGCAGCTCGGTCATGGGATCAGTTGCCCGCGCCGGCCGGGTCGGCGGCCGGGGGGGCGTCGGCGGCGGGCGCGTCGTCCTTGGCGCGGTTCGCGTTGGCCTGCAGGATCATGGCGTTGAGTTCGGCCGCGCGCTCGGTGGTGCGGTCGAAGTGGAAATGCAGCGTGGGCACGGTGTGGATGGACAGGCGCTTGAACAAGCCGTTGCGCAGGTAGCCCGCGGCCTCGTTCAGCGCGATCTCGCTCTCGGCCGGATCGCCGATCAGCAGGGAGAAGTACACCTTCGCGTGCGCGTAGTCGGGGGTGACCTCGACCGAATTGACGGTGATCATGCCCACGCGCGGATCCTTCAGCTCGCGGATCAGCTCGCCCAGGTCGCGCTGGATCTGGTCGGCGACGCGGAAGCCGCGGTTGGGGATGTTTCGTTTGTGTCGCATGATTTTTCCGTCGCTCAAGTGAAAAGCCCCGCCAACTGTTCTGGCGGGGCTTTTGCACAGGTGAAGTGCGTCCCGCCTTACAGCGATCGAGCCACTTCCTTGATCTCGAAGAACTCGAGCTGGTCGCCTTCCTTGAGGTCGTTGTAGTTCTTGATCGTCAGGCCGCACTCGAAGCCTTCCTTGACCTCGCGCACGTCGTCCTTCATGCGGCGCAGCGAATCGAGCTCGCCCGTGAAGACGACCACGTTCTCGCGCAGCAGGCGCAGCTTGGAGCCGCGACGGACGATGCCCGACGTGACCATGCAGCCGCCGATGGCGATCTTGGAGACCGTGAAGACCTGGCGGATCTCCGCCGAGCCGACGATTTCCTCGCGCTGCTCGGGCGCCAGCATGCCCGTCATCGCCGCCTTCACCTCATCCACGGCGTCGTAGATGATGTTGTAGTAGCGCAGGTCGACGCCGTTGTTCTCCGCGAGCTTGCGCGCGCCGGAGTCCGCACGGACGTTGAACCCGATGATGACGGCCTTGGAGGCGATCGCCAGGTTGACGTCGGACTCGCTGATGCCGCCCACGGCCGAGTGCACGATCTGCACCTTGACCTCGTCGGTCGACAGCTTGAGCAGCGACGAGCCGAGCGCTTCCTGCGAGCCCTGCACGTCGGCCTTGACGATGATGGGCAGCACCTGGACATCGGCGGCACCCATCGTGTCGAACAAGTTTTCCATCTTGTTCTTCTGCAGGCGCGCCAGCTTGACGTCGCGGTACTTGCCCTGGCGGAACGTGGCGATCTCGCGCGCACGCCGTTCATCGGTCAGCACCATGAAGTCGTCGCCGGCCTGCGGCACTTCCGTCAGGCCCTGGATCTCGACCGGGATGGACGGGCCGGCCTCGTTGACCGCATTGCCGTCCTCGTCGATCATCGCGCGGACGCGGCCGAAGCTCGACCCGGCCAGCACGATGTCGCCGCGCTTGAGCGTGCCGGTCTGCACCAGCACGGTCGCGACGGGGCCGCGGCCCTTGTCGAGACGCGCTTCGACGACCACGCCCTGCGCAGCGGCTTCCGCCGGCGCCTTGAGCTCCAGCACTTCGGCCTGCAGCAGCACCTGTTCGAGCAGGGCGTCGACGCCCTGGCCCGTCTTGGCCGAGACCAGCACGAACGGCGCATCGCCGCCGAACTCTTCCGGCACGACGCCTTCGGCCACCAGCTCGGAACGCACGCGTTCCAGGTTGGCGTCGGGCTTGTCGATCTTGTTGATCGCCACGACGATGGGCACGCCCGCCGCCTTGGCATGGTGGATCGCTTCCTTCGTCTGCGGCATGACGCCGTCGTCGGCCGCGACCACCAGGATCACGATGTCGGTGGCCTTGGCACCGCGCGCACGCATGGCCGTGAAGGCCGCGTGACCCGGGGTGTCCAGGAAGGTGATCATGCCGCGCGGGGTTTCCACGTGGTACGCACCGATGTGCTGCGTGATGCCGCCGGCTTCGCCGGAAGCGACGCGGGCGCGGCGGATGTAGTCGAGCAGCGAGGTCTTGCCGTGGTCGACGTGACCCATGACCGTGACCACCGGGGCGCGCGGCAGCAGTTCGCCGACGACCTGGGCGGCCTTCTCTTCCTCGCTGAAGGCTTCCGGATCGTCCAGCTTGGCGGTGATGGCCTTGTGGCCCATCTCCTCGACCACGATCATCGCGGTCTCCTGGTCCAGCTGCTGGTTGATCGTGACCATCTGGCCCAGCTTCATCAACTGCTTGATGACTTCCGAGGCCTTCACGGACATCTTGTGCGCCAGGTCGGCCACCGAGATGGTTTCGGGCACGTGCACTTCCTGGATGACCTGTTCGGTCGGCGCCTGGAACGTGCTGTTGCTCGAATCGCGATCGCGACCGCCGCGTGCGCCACCGCGCGGAGCACGCCAGCCCGGACGGCCGGCACCCGCGGAGGCGCCCGGCGCGCCGCGGCCCTTGCTGGCCTCGCCACGCTTCTTGGCGGCATCGTCGGCCCAGCTCGAGGAAAGCTTCTCGGACTTGACGGCCTTCTTGTCGCCCGGCTTCGCGCCCGGTGCCGCAGGGGCGCCCGGGACGGCCTTGGCCTTGTGGATCGTGCCCTTGATGCCGGCGGCGGCCGCGTCGGCCACCTTCGGCGGTTCCGGCTTGTGGGCGACCAGCACCTTCTTGGGCGCGGACATCATGGCGCGGATGGCGGCGGCTTCCGCTTCGGCGGCCTTGCGGCGACCCTGCAGGTCCGTCATGCGCTTGGTTTCCTCGGCCTCCGCGTCGGCGGCCTTGATCACGCGCACCTGGCGCACCGGCTCGACCGGCGGGGCGACGGGTTCGGGCGCCGGCGGCTCGACGACCGGGGCCGGCGCAGCGGCAGCCGCCGCGGCGGCCGCTGCGGCCTCGCGGGCAGCGGCGTCCTTGGCCGACTTGGTCATCGCCACCTTGGGCTTGGCGGCCTCGACGGCGATGCGCGCCGCTTCGGCGGCGGCCTTGTCGGCGGCGGCCTGCTCGGCGGCCGCCGCGGCGGCCTTGGCGCGTTCCTCGGCTTCGGCGCGCACGCGCGCTTCCTCGACTTCGCGCAGGCGACGCTTCTCGGCCAGCTCTTCTTCCTGCTGGCGCATCAGCGTGGCCTGGGCGCGCGCTTCCTCTTCACGGCGCACGAGCTCGGCTTCCTCCGCGGCGGCGGCGGCCTGGACCTGCTCCTCCGTGGCGGAATCGTCGCGCTGGACGAACGTGCGCTTCTTGCGCACCTCGACCTGGATGGTGCGGGCCTTGCCGCTCGCATCCGCCTGTTTGATCTCGCTGGTCGACTTGCGGGTCAGCGTGATCTTCTTGCGCTCGCCCCCGGTGGTGCCGTGCGCGGTGCGCAAGTAGTCGAGCAGCCGCTCCTTGTCTGCGTCGTTCAGCGCGTCGTCGGCGGTCGCCTTGGCGACGCCTGCGGACTGCAGCTGTTCGAGCAGCGTTGCAGCGGGGCGGTTCAGCTCCGATGCAAACTGGGCGACGGTAGTCACTGCCATTTCAGGAATTCCTTGCTCGTTGTTCCGGGCGTTCGTGTATTCGTGGTGGGCACTTGGCTCAGGTGGTGAACCAGTGCTCGCGGGCCTTCATGATCAGCGCCTTCGCGCTGGCCTCGTCAACGCCGGTCATCTCCACCAGTTCGTCGACCGCCAGGTCGGCCAGGTCGTCGCGCGTGTGCACGCCCCCGTCCGCCAGCTTCCCGATCAGATCGGGTGTCAAACCTTCCAGGTCGCGCAGGTCCTGCGAGACCTCCTCGACGCGTTCTTCGCGTGCGATCTCCATCGTCAGCAGCGCATCCTTGGCACGGGTGCGCAGCTCGTTGACGGTGTCTTCGTCGAAACCTTCGATCTCGAGCATTTCCTGCAGCGGCACGTAGGCCACCTGCTCGAGGCTCGTGAAGCCTTCCTCGATCAGGATGTCGGCCACTTCCTCGTCGACGTCGAGCTTGTCGACGAACAGCGCGCGCACGCCGCCCGATTCCTGGGCCTGCTTGGCCTGGGATTCCTCGGCCGTCATGATGTTGATGCGCCAGCCGGTCAGGTCGGACGCCAGGCGCACGTTCTGGCCGCCGCGGCCGATCGCGATCGCCAGGTTCTCCTCGTCGACGACGACGTCCATCGCGTGCTTTTCCTCGTCGACGACGATGGACTGCACGTTGGCCGGGGCCAGCGCGCCGATGACGAACTGGGCCGGATCCTCGCTCCACAGCACGATGTCGACGCGTTCGCCGGCGAGCTCGTTGGTGACCGCGGTCACGCGCGAGCCGCGCACGCCCACGCAGGTGCCGATCGGGTCGACGCGCTTGTCGTGCGACAGCACGGCGATCTTGGCGCGCGAGCCGGCGTCGCGGGCGCAGCTCTTGATCTCCAGCAGGCCCTGCTCGATCTCGGGCACTTCCTGGCCGAACAGCTCGACCATGAAGCCGGGCGCGCTGCGCGACAACATGATCTGGGGGCCGCGGGCCTGGGAATCAACCCCGGCGATGAACGCGCGCACGCGGTCGCCGGAGCGCAGGTTTTCCTTCGGGATCATCTCGCTGCGCTTGAGGCGGCCTTCGACGCGCCCCTGCTCGACGATGATGTCGCCCTTGTCCAGGCGCTTGACGGTGCCGGTGAAGATGCGTTCGCCGCGCGACAGGAAGTCGTTGAGCAGCTGCTCGCGCTCGGCGTCGCGGATCTTCTGCAGGATGACCTGCTTGGCGGCCTGGGCGCCGATGCGACCGATGGGCACCGAGTCGATCGGCTCCTCGATGTAGTCGTCGACCTCGATGTCGGGGATCTGCTCCTGCGCTTCGAACAGCAGCACCTCGGCATCGGGGATCTGCAGGCCGGCCTCGTTGGGCACGACGTGCCAGCGGCGGTAGGTGTCGTAGTCGCCGGTCTCGCGGTCGACCGACACGCGAATGTCCACGTCGGCGCCGTGAAGCTTCTTGGTGGCCGAGGCGAGCGCAGACTCGACCGCCCCGAACACGAGGTCGCGTTCAACGGTCTTTTCGCGCGAGATCGCGTCCACCAACATCAGCATTTCGCGGTTCATTGTTCTTGACCTCCGTCGTCGGATTGAGCACCGGCCTGGGGCACGGCGGCGAGGTCCGCCTTGCGGCGGCGCCCCTTGAAGTCGATCACCGGCACCAGCCGGGCTTCCTGCAATTCGTCCAGCGTGAAATCGAGCACCTGCTCGACATCCGCCTTCGCACCCGCCTTCGCCTGCGTCTTGCTGATCGCAGCCGCCGGCAGAACCAGCCCCCAGCCCTCCCCGCGCACCTGCAGTTCGCCAGCGAACTTCTTGCGCGCCTGGAACGGCTGCTTCAACGTGATTTCCACCTGTTCGCCCACGAAGCGCCGGAAATCGCGCTCGCCCCGCAGCGGTCGATCCAGGCCCGGCGAGGAGACCTCGAGCCGGCTGTAATCCGCATTCTCGACTTCCAGCACATATTGCAGCTGTCGCGTGACAGCTTCGCAATCCTCGACCAGCACGAACTCGGACTCGCCCGTGGTGTAGGCCTTGCCCGGCACGCGATCGATCGTGACGCGCAGGAGTCCACCGCCGACGCGCTCGACGTCCACCAGGTCGTATCCCAACCCGGTGACGGTGCGTTCGACGGCCGAAGTCCAGCCTGGGGTGTGTGCGGGTCCTGCCAAGAAGGTTTTCTGAGGTTCGAAAGTTGAAACGGAGGGCCAAAAAGTCGCAAAGGCCCCTGAGGACCCTTGCAACTTGCTTTTCGACGACGCGGCTTTCGAGGGCCGCGCAGTCGCAGAGTTCTTCCCGCCGGCGTACCTTGCGGCGCGGACTTATTTCACGGTGCAAACGACGCGGCAAAAAAAATGGGCAGAAGACAAATCCGCCCAGCTCTTCCACGCGTCATGTGTCTCGTCAAACTCATCCCCTGCGTCCCCTGGTGTCGGCGGTCAGGCGCGACGGGCGGTGCGGGTTTGCGTAATCCAGTACATCAGCGAAGCTCGTATTATAGCCTGCAAGAGACGTACCTGCAAGATTGAGGGTGCGACAATCGCCATACTAGCAACATACGGAGACCGCATGGGATTCCTCGCCGGCAAACGCCTGCTCGTCACGGGCGTATTGAACAACCGATCCATCGCCTATGGCGTCGCCCGCGCCTGCCACCGGGAAGGCGCCGAACTCGCCTTCAGTTACCAGGGCGAGCGCTTCAAGGAGCGCATCACCGAATTCGCGGCCGAGTTCGGCTCGAAACTCATTTTCGACTGCGACGTCGGCTCCGACGAGCAGATCGCCGCCCTGTTCGACGGCCTGAAGCAGGCCTGGCCCGAGGGTTTCGACGGCTTCGTCCATTCGATCGGCTTCGCCCCGCGCGAGGCGATCGCCGGCGAGTTCCTGGACGGCCTGTCGCGCGAAGGCTTCCGGATCGCCCACGACATCTCGGCCTACAGCTTCCCGGCCATGGCCAAGGCCGCGTTGCCGCAGCTGCGCCCGGGCAGCGCCCTGCTGACGATGACCTACCTGGGCGCCGTGCGCGCGGTGCCGGCCTACAACACCATGGGCCTGGCCAAGGCGTCGCTGGAGGCCAGCGTGCGCTACCTGGCGGCCGGACTGGGCCCCAAGGGCATCCGGGTCAACGGCATCTCGGCCGGGCCGATCAAGACGCTGGCCGCCTCGGGCATCAAGGGCTTCGGCAAGCTGCTGAGCGTGTTCGAGGAAAACGCCCCGCTGCGCCGCACCGTCACGATCGACGACGTGGGCAATGTCGCGGCGTTCCTGCTGTCCGACCTGGCCGCGGGCATGACCGCCGAGATCTCCTACGTCGACGCCGGCTTCAGCGAGGTGATGGCCGGCGGCCTGGTCGACGCCGACTGAGCGGCCCCCCGCGGCCGCCCCGCAGGGCGCGCGCCGCGGGCCGCGGCCTGCCTCCCGGACGGTGCCCATCCTCAGCGCCGCGCGCCCAGCGGCTCGCCCAGGATCTCGTCCATGCCGGCCAGCAGCGCCTCGAAATCGATCGGCTTGGCGTAGTAGCCGTTCGCCCCGGCGGCGGCGGCGCGCACGTGGCCTTGCTCCTCGGCATCCGCCGACACCACCAGCACCGGCAGCGCGGCGAACTCCGGATCGGCGCGCAGCCGGCGCAGCAGGTCATCGCCGTCGCCGTCGGGCAGGTGCATGTCGAGCAGGAGCAGCCGCGGTCGCGCAGCGCGCAGCCGCAGCGTCGCCTCGGCCAGCGTGGTGGCCACCTGCAGGTCGATGGCCCGGCGCCCGGACAGCACGGCGCGCATCACCTCGACGTTGACCGGATCGTCCTCCACGTACAGCACCGTGGCCGGGTGCAACGGCGGCGCGGGCGGCGCGTCAGCCGTCACGCCAGCCGCGGCCGGGCTCGCCGCCGGCAGCCGGATCGTGAAGATCGAGCCCTGGCGATCCGTGCTCGCCACGTCCAGCTCCCCGGCCATCAGCGCCACCAGGCTGCGGCTGATGACCAGGCCCAGGCCCGTCCCGGGCCGGTCGGACGCCTCGCGCCCGAGCCGGTTGAACGGCTGGAACAGGCCGGCCAGCTGGTCGCCGCTCATGCCCAGGCCGTCGTCGGTGACGCGGATCTCGACGCGGCCGTCGCGCGTGCGGCTGGTGGTGAGCTCCACCCGGCCGCGTTCGCGGTTGTACTTGATGGCGTTGCTCAGCAGGTTGAGCAGCACCTGGCCCAGCCGGGTCGGGTCGGCGCGCACCCACCCGGCATCGGGGGCATAGCGGTGCGCCAGCTCGACGCCCGCGGCCGCGGCGTCGGCGGCCACCAGCGCGAGCGCGTCGCGGCAGACCGCGTCGAGCGCCACGCACTGCAGTTGCACGCGCTCGGCGCCGCGATCGATGCGCGACAGGTCCATCAGGTCGCCGATCAGGGCGGACAGGTGGCGGCCGGCCTTGCCGATCAGCTCCACCCGGTCGGCGCGGATCGGGTCGGCGCTGACCACGCTGTCGGTCCTGAGCACGTGCGCGAAGCCGACGATCGCGTTGAGCGGCGTGCGCAGCTCGTGGCTGATGCGCGAGAGCAGCTCCGACTTGGCGGCGCTGGAAGCCTCCGCGCGCTCGCGCGCCAGCGCCGCGGCGCGCGCGGCGGCGCGCTGGGCCAGCAGCGCGTTGAGCGCGGCGGCGAGCTGGCCGATCTCGTCGGCGCCGTAGCGCCGCGCGCCGATGTCGCGCACCTGCCCGCCGTCGCCCTGCGATTCGAGCGCGCTCACCTGGCGCGCCAGCGCGCGCAGCCGCGCCACCACGTGCGCATAGGCCAGCAGCGTGAGCCCGACGACGATGCCCAGCACCTTCAGCAGCTCGATGGGCAGCCGGTAGGCGGCGCGGGCCGCGATGGCGGCCTCGACCTGGCGATACGACTCGCCAACCTCGACCTGGCCCAGCACCTCGACGCGGTTGGGCGCGTGCAGCGGCAGGCTCCAGCGCGGCGGGGCATCGCTGCCCGCCGCGTCGGGCCGCGCCACCTGCAGCCGCATCGACTGCTCCGGCGTGGCGATGGTCACGCTGGCGATGGCGCTGTCGCTCAGGAGACTGTCGACGGCCAGGCGCAGGCTGGCCTGGTCGTAGGTCCACACCGCGTGCTCGATCGAGGCCAGCGCCAGGCCGGTGGCGCGAAGTGCCCGCTGGTGCACCTCGGCGCGCTCGCTGCGGCGCTCGAACCACAGCTCGGCGCCGGCCAGCAGCGCGAAGGCCAGGAAGGCGAAGGTCGCGGTGCGCCAGACCAGGCGCCGCACCAGCGGCGACGCCAGAGTGTCGGCCAGGCGGATCATCGGCCGGCCGGCATGCGCCTGCGCGCCGCCTCGAGCTGGGCCAGCGCGCCGGCCACCGGCAGGCGCTGGCGCACGAAGTCGTTGAAGACGCGGATGCCGGCGGCGGCCAGCTCGCCGGTGCAGTCGCGGTCGAAGTACTGCGCGATGCCGGCCGCCTGGCCCAGCAGCACCGCCCCGGCGCGCGCCAGCGCGTCCTGCGGCAGCGGCAGCGCGCGATGGGTCGGCAGCTTGCCGAAGGGCTCGGCCAGCAGCGCCTGGATCCCGGGCTGGCTGGTCCAGGCCAGGAAGGTCGCCGCGCCGGCGCGGTTGCGGGCCCGCGCCGACATCATCAGCACGTCGGTCGGGCCGTCCTCGTAGTCGGGCATGTCGGCGCGCATGCGCGGGAACGGGAAGAATCCGACGTCGGCGCGCACCGCCTCCGGCAGCGCGCTCGCGAAGAAGTTGGCCATCAGGTAGGTGGCGGCGCGATCGCGCAGCAGGTACGGCGCCGCATCGCGCCAGGTGAGTTCGAGCGCGTCCGCCAGGTACCAGTTGTCGTCGCGCAGCGCGTGCCAGGCCTCGAACACGGCGCGCACCCGCTCGTCGGTGAACGCCACCTGCCCCTGGGTCAGGGCGAGGTGGAACGCCAGGCCGTTCAGGCGCAGGTCGAAGTAGTCGAACCAGGCGGCGCTGGCCCACGGATCGCCCAGCCCGAGCACCGTGGGCGCCATGCCCCGCGCCCGCGCCGCGCCGGCCAGCGACTGCATCTCCTGCCAGGTCGACGGCACCGCGAGTCCCGCGCGGGCGAACGTCGACTTGCGGTAATAGAAGCCCCATTGGTAGTAGTTCAGCGGCACCGCGTACGGCCGGCCCTGCCACGACACTGCATCGACGAGCGCCGGCGAGAAGACCTGCCCGAGCGCGCTGGTGCGCCACAGGTCGTCCAGCGGGGCGACCAGGCGGCGCCCGGCCAGCTCGCGCAGGCGCGTGCCGGCGAACCAGTAGTACAGGTCGGCGCCGTCGGCGTCGGCACCCAGGCGGCGCGCAAGCTCGGCCTTGTAGGTCTCGGGCGCGGTCGCGACGATGCGCGCGCGCAGGCCCGGATGCCGTGCGTTGAACAGCGCCACCCAGGCCTCGAACTGGCGCCGCTCGATGCCGGAGTAAGGCATCAGCGAGAGCACGACCTCGCCGGTGGCAGCATCGTCGGGCGCGCCGGCCCGCACGCGCGACGCCGGGACCGCCAGGCCCGCCGCCATCGAGACAAGGACTCGTCGTCGCATGCCATACGCTCCTGATGCGAGCGAAATGATAGGACTTTCGTCCTGCTCGACGGCGCAGGTCTTCCCGGAGAAGCGCTGGCGCGCAGAACCGGGCCGCGCGGGCCCGCGCGGGCGCCCGCGACCCGTCTCAGAGCTCGTCGAGCGCGCGCGCCGCGCCGATCAGCGCCGGCGAGGTCTCGGCGTGGATCAGCCAGGTCGGGATGCCGTCCAGGTAGTCGCGGAAGCGGCCCTTGGCGACGAAACGCTCGCGGAACGCCGAGCGCTCGATCCAGTCGCCCAGCCGCGGCACGATGCCGCCGCCGATGTACATGCCGCCGCGCGCGCCCAGCGTCAACGCCAGGTTGCCGGCCACGCTGCCCAGGAACGCGAAGAAGATCTCCACCGCCTCGACGCAGCGCGGATCGCTGCCCGCGGTGGCGGCGCCGGTGACGTCGGCCGGCACCAGGGCTTTCGCGGCGACGCCGTCGATCGCGCACAGCGCTTCGTAGAGGTTGACCAGGCCCATGCCCGAGAGGGCGCGTTCGGCCGAGGCGTGGCCGAACCTGTCGCGCAGCGCGGCGACCACGCGGTCCTCGCGCGCGTTGGCCGGTGCCAGGCTCACGTGGCCGCCCTCGCCGCCCAGCGGCACCGCGCGGCCGGCCGCGTCCACGCGCAGCAGGCCCGACACGCCCAGGCCCGTGCCCGGGCCGATCAGCCCCACCGCGCCGCGCGGGTCGGCCGCGCCGCCGGCGCCGATGCGACGCAGGTGTTCGGGCTGCAGCGCCGGCAGCGACAGCGCGAGCGCGGTGAAGTCGTTGATCAGCAGCAGGCGGTCGAACCCCAGCGCCTGGCGCACCGCCTCGATGGAGAACGACCAGTGGAAATTGGTCATCTGCACCTGGTCGCCGACGATCGGGTTGGCGATGCCCACCGCGGCCTGCCGTGGCCGCGCGCAGGCCAGCTGCGCGACGTAGGCCTTCAGCGCGTCGTCGAAGGTGGCGTACGCCACGCTCGGATAGGTCACCACCTGGGTCGGCTGGGCGCCGGGCGCTTCCTGGACGGCGAAACGGGCGTTCGTGCCGCCGACGTCGCCCATCAGGCGCGGGAAGCTGGAAGAGGTGGCGACAGTCATGGACCGGGGGAGCTCGCTGGAAGTGGGTGGGCACGCGCCGCGAGCCTGCATTCGCGACGAAAGTCGTGAATGTAGTTTACCTACGATTCCAGATCAACCACGCCGAACCAACTAACGCTTTCCCGGAGCGGTGTCGCAACCAGAGAGCGAGGACATCCGGGTCAAGTCGTAGTCTGCATACACCTTAATTTTTCATTAACGACGCTCTCAGCGCAGCTCGTAGATGCTCACCGAGCGCGCCGGCAGTTGCAGGGTCGCGCCCAGCGTCACCGGCTTGCCGGCCAGCACGTCGCGCGCCGCCGCCGGCGTCTTCAGCACTTCCTTGAAACGGGCCAGGTCCAGCGTCGTCTCGGCCTTGTTCTTGTTGATCACCACCATCACGGTGGACGCGGCGTCGTAGCGGAACCAGGCGTAGGTGCCGTTCTCCGGCACGAAGTGCATCAGCTTGCCGTGGTGCACGGTGGTCTGCGTCCGGCGCCAGTTCAGCAGCGTGCGCACGAAGGCCTGCATGTCCTTCTGTGCGGCGCTCAGGCCCTGGCCGGTGAAGGCGTCGACCTTGTCGCCGGCCCAGCCGCCGGGGAAGTCGCGGCGCGCCTTGCCGTCGTCGCGCACGGTGGGGCTGGTCATCAGGATCTCGGTGCCGTAGTACAGCTGCGGCACGCGCGGCATCGTCATCACGTAGGCCAGCGCCATCTTCGTGAGGCCGACGTCCTCCTTGAGCGCGCTGAACAGCCGCGGCAGGTCGTGGTTGCCCTCGAACAGGACCAGCTTCGAGGGTTCGGGGTACAGCACGTCGTTGACCAGGCCCTCGTACAGGTCCATCAGGCCCGCATGCAGGTTGTCCTCGTCGCTGGCGAGCGCCTTGCGCAGCGTGCCGTTGAGCGGGAAGTCCATCGCGCTGGGCAGGGGCACGCGGCCGCCGGCGCCGCGCCCGCCGCCCAGCCAGTGCATCAGCACCGTGGGCTGGCCGGTCCATTCCTCGCCGACGATGTTGAGGTTCGGGTACTCCGCCAGCACGCGGCGCGTCCACTCCTGCAGGAAGTCCTGGTCGGAGTAGCCCCAGGTGTCGACGCGCAGGCCGGCCAGGCCGGCCATCTCGACCCACCAGATCGCGTTCTGGATCTGGTACGTGGCCAGGAACGGATTGCGCTGGTTCATGTCGGGCATGTTCGGGCTGAACCAGCCGTCGGTGTAGACCCGGGCGTCGGCGTGCGACGCGTACGGGTCGCTGGCGGTGGTGCGCGCGTGCTGCGTCTGCACGTACTTGCCGTCGAAGCCGATCCAGTCGGGTGCCGGCATGTCGTGCATCCACCAGTGCTCGGAGCCGATGTGGTTGAGCACCACGTCCATGATCACGCCGATGCCGCGGTCGTGCGCGGCCTGGACCATGCGCACGTAGTCCTCGTTGCTGCCGAAGCGCGGATCGATCCGGTAGGTGTCGGTGGCGGCGTAGCCGTGGTACGAGTAGTGCGGCTGCCTGTTCTCCGTCAGCGGCGTGGGCCACAGCATCGTCACGCCCAGGTGCTGGAAGTAGTCGAGGTGGTCGACGATGCCCTGGATGTCGCCGCCGTGGCGGCCCGTGTCGTCGTCGGCGCGCCGCACTTCGTCGCCGTAGCCGGGCACGTTGTCGTTGGCCGGGTTGCCGTTGGCGAAGCGGTCGGGCACCAGGTTCATGATCACGTCGGACGAGTCGAAGCCGCGCCGCTGGGCCGATCCGGGCGCGCGGGCGCGCAGCTCGAACGGCGCATGGAAGCGTTGCTCGCCATGGCTGAACACGATGTCGACGCGCCCGGGCGCCGTGTCAGGGGCGATGCGCAGGTCGATGAACAGGTAGTTCGGGTTGGCCACGCGCGACACCGACTCGATGCGCACGCTGCCCGCGAACGCGTCGCCGATGCGCGGCGCCGCGTCGGCGATGCGCGGGCCGTGCACCAGCAGCTGGAGCTTGTCGCTGTGCATGCCGACCCACCAGAACGCGGGCTCGATGCGCTCGATCTGCGCCGGCATGGCCAGCGGGGCGGGCGCGTCGGCCGCGAGGGCGCCGGCGCCCAGCGAGCTGGCGGCGAGCAGGACGGCGGCGGAAACGGTACGGGGGTGGTGCATGGGCGGAGATCTCAGGGTTGGCGGGCGGCGACGAACACGACGGCGCTGCGCGCGGGCACGGTGAAGCGGCCGTTCGCGTCGTCGACGCGGGCCGTGCGGGCGACGCGGGTGTCGGCCGCCTGCGGATCGAGGTGGACGGGGTGCAGGCGCCAGCGGCGCTCGCGCAGCGCGGGCAGGTCCAGCGCGTGCGCCTGCTTGTCGGCGTTCAGCACCACCAGCACGGCGCCGAACTTCGAGTCGGCCAGGCCCTGCCCGTCGACGAGTTCGGCGATGACGGTGGGATCCTGCGCCGGGCCGCTGGCCGGAAAGCTCACGCGCTCGCGCACGGCCGCGGCGGTGGCCAGGTGGAACAGCGGCGTGCTGGCACGGATGCGCAGCAGGTCGCGGAAGGCGTCGCGCGTCCAGGCGATGTCGGCGGGCGTGGGCTTGAGCGACGCGTCGGCCAGCAGCGGCCGCTCGACCGCCCACAGTTCGCCGTTGTCGGCCCGGGGCGGCAGGCCGGCGCCGAAGCCGTTGTCGGTGGCCGTCCAGTCGAGGCGGTTGAACCAGTCGCCGGAGTCGAAGCTGTTCTTGTCGAAGGACTTCGAGCGCAGCAGGTCGACGCCGGCATGGAAGTACGCCACGCCCTGGCTGAACGCGACGACGGCCGCGCCCAGGATCTGCACGCGTGCGCGGTCGGCGCCCGACGTGGCCGACGGCAGCTTGAGCAGGTTGTTGTCGAACAGCGTCTGGTTGTCGTGGTTCTCGACGTAGTTGACCGCCTCGCCGGGCGCGCTCGCGTAGCCGGCGGGCTGGCTGCCGTAGGGGATGTGGTCGAACGCCAGCGTCGGGCCGCGCCAGGTGGCCAGCGTCATGTCGCGCACCGAGCCGGCCAGGCCGACGCGGATCATGTCGGCGGCGTCCAGCAGGTCCTCGCGCGTGGCGTGGCCGAACCCGTTCGGATCGTAGAACTGGCCGTTGATCCAGCCCTGGTCGGCGCGCAGGTGCGAGCTGTCGGTGGCCGAGCCGCCGCGCACGGCGTCGCGCGCGCGGTCGCTGAAGGTGCCGATGCCGGTGCCGTTGAGCGACAGCTGCGAGGCCTGCACGAAGCGCGCGCCGTCGGCCACCTCGCCGAAGTTCCAGCCCTCGCCGATCAGCGGGATCTCGCGGCCGGTGGCGGCCTTCAGGCGCCGCTGCAGGGCCTCCATCACCGCGCGCGGCTGGTGGCCCATCAGGTCGAAGCGGAACGAGTCGACGTGGTACTGCACGGCCCACTGCGTGACCGAGTCGACGAGCAGCTTGCCCATCATCAGGTTCTCGGTGGCGGTGTTGTCGCAGCAAGTGGAGTGCTCGACCCGGCCGTCGGCGTCCAGCCGCTGGTAGTAGCCCGGCACGACGCGATCCAGCACCGACTGCGCGTGCTGGCCGCTGCTGGAGGTATGGTTGTAGACGACGTCCATGCCCACGCGCAGGCCGGCGCGGTGCAGGCCGCGCACCATCGCGCGGAACTCGCGCACGCGCACGGCGCCGTCGTTGGCGTCGCTCGCGTAGCTGCCTTCGGGCGCGTTGTAGTGGAACGGGTCGTAACCCCAGTTGAAGCAGTCGCCCGCCGCGCCGGCGACGACGGCGGCCTGCTGGGTCTCGTCGGCCGGGCCCCCGGCGATGCGCGGCGTCGTGCAGCCGCGCTCGGGCACGCTGGCCAGGTCGAACACCGGCAGCAGGTGGACGTCGGTCAGGCCGGCCCGGGCCAGCGCGCGCAGGTGGCGCATGCCGGCGCTGCCGGCGTCGGCGAACGCCAGGTACTTGCCGCGATGCGCGGCGGGCACGCTGGCGTCGCCCACCGAGAAGTCGCGCAGGTGCAGTTCGTAGATGGCCATGTCCACCGACGTGCGCACCGTGGCGGGTGCGGCATCGCGGGCCCAGTCGGGCGGCGCCGTCGCGGCATCGGCCAGCGCGCCGATCCAGCTGCGGCGCGAATCGGCGTCCAGGCTGATCGAGTACGGATCGGTGACGCGGTTGCGCACGACGCCGGCACCCGGCACGAACACGTCCACCAGGTAGGTGTAGTAGCCGCCGGCGCGCCGGCCCGGCACGCCGCCGCGCCACAGGCCCGTGGCGTCGTCGCGGGCCAGGGCGACGACCGCCGTCGCGGGGCCTTCGGCGCGCGCGTGCAGGCAGGCGTGCACGGCCTGTGCGGTCGGGGCCCAGAGCGCGAAGCGCGTGGCGGCGGGCGCCAGCGTCACGCCCAGGTCGGTGGCGTCCGCCGCCGCCGCGTAGGCCGCGTCGAGCGCGCCGGCGAGCTGGGTCGCGCTGGCGTCCAGCACGCGGCCCTGGTCATCCTCGCGCACGACCAGCGCCTGGCCGCGCAGCGCCCGCGCCACGCGCGCCGGGTCGTCGGCCTGCAGCAGCGCACCGGCGGCGACATGCTTGAAACGCCGCGCCAGCTCGGGCGGCGGCGCCGCCGTGGACAACGTCAGCGGCAGCGTCTCGTCGGCCCCGGCCACCGGCTCGCCGGCCCGGGCGACCAGGGCGCCGGTGGCCGAGTCGACCAGCACGTAGCGCCCTTGCGCCGGCATGCCGGGCCACTGCAGCAGGCCCTGGGACAGCCACACGGCGCGCGCGGGCACCACCGCGGCGTTCGCGACGTTCGTCAAGCTCGTGGCGAACGACGGCGCATCGCAGGCCGCGCGCAGGCGCGCCGGATCGTCGGCCGCGGCCGCCCGCGCACAGCCCGCAGTCAGCGCGAGCAGCAGTCCCGCGGCGAGATGGCAGCGGGGGCCGGTCACGCGCTCGAAGTAGTTTTGCTTCACAAGCGTGTTGTCTCGTAGTTTTAAGGAAGGAATGCTACATGCTATTTGAATATCCACAGGATGGTCCGCATGGCTTTCCCTCACTCGGACGACCCCTCTGTTGGATTTATGATGTACTTTGACTACAGCCAAATGACATCAAAACGACAAGCCTGGAGACAAGGCCCATGACTTCGCCCCGCCGCGCCCTGCCCGCCAGGTTCGCCCTGGCCCTCGCCTGCTGCGCCTGGCTGGGCGCCTGCGCCACCCGACCCGACCCGGGCGTGGACGTGGCGGCCGTGCGCCAGGTACCGCGCGCCGCATCGCTGCCCGTCGGCTGGGAGCACGGCGCCTTCATGGAGGTGTTCGTGCGCAGCTACCAGGACAGCGACGGCGACGGCGTCGGCGACCTGCGCGGGCTCACGCAGCGCCTGGACTACCTGCAGGCGCTGGGCATCCGGGGCCTGTGGCTGATGCCGGTCAATGCCAGCGGCGACCACGATCACGGCTACGCCGTCACCGACTACCGTGCGATCGAGCCGGCCTACGGCAGCCTGGCCGACTTCGACGAGCTGGTGCGCCAGGCCCATGCGCGCGGCATCGGCATCGTGATCGACTACGTGATCAACCACAGCTCGGACAAGAACCCGCTGTTCGTGCAGTCGGCCTCGTCCAGGGCCAGCCCGTGGCGCGACTGGTACGTGTGGGAGGACGCCAAGCCCACCGGCTGGGACATCTTCGACAAGGATCCGTGGACGATGACGCCGAACGGCGCCTACTTCGCCCAGTTCGGCGCCGACATGCCCGACTTCAACCTGCGCAACCCTGCCGTCGTCGCCTACCACCTGGACAGCCTGCGCTTCTGGCTCAACCACGGCGTGGACGGCTTCCGCGTCGACGCCGTCGGCCACCTGTTCGAGAACGGCGCGCAGGGCTGGAGCATGCAGCCCGAGAACTACCCGTTCCTGGCGCGCGTGCGGCGCGAGCTCGACATCGACCATCCGCACGTGATGGTGTGCGAGTCGCCGGCCGACCCGATCGGCTTCGCCGCGCAGACCGCGTGCGGCGCGGCCTTCGCGTTCGGCCACAGCGACGCGCTGGTCAAGGCCGGCCGCGGCGACGAACAGGCCATCCACGCCGTCGCCGACTACTTCACCCGGGCGCCCGACTCGATGGCCACGATGGTGTCCAACCACGACCACTTCGCCGGCAAACGCCTGTGGGATGCGATGGGCGGCGACCCGGCCCGCGTGCGCGTGGCCGCCGCGGCGTACCTGCTGCAACCCGGCACGCCCTACATCTACTACGGCGAGGAACTGGGCATGTCCGCCGCCGCCACCGACGACCCGGACGGCCAGCTGCGCGGTCCGATGAGCTGGACGCCTGCGGGTGGCTTCAGCACCGGCGTGCCCTATCGCCCCGGCTCGACCAACCTGGCCACGAACAACGCCGCCGCCGAACGCGCCGACCCGGGCTCGATGCTGGCCTTCTACACGGCGATGCTGGGCCTGCGCAACACGCAGGCATCGATCGCGCGCGGCCGCTACGTCGCGCCGCACGTCGACGGTCGAACCCTGAGCTTCCAGCGCGTGCTGGGCGACGAGCGCACGGTGGTGGTCATCAACTACGCCGACGCCGCGGGCGCCGCCGGCCTCGCGGGCCTGCCGGCCCACGCCGCGCTGCGCCGCCTGTTTCCCGCCACCGCCACCGCACCCGCAGCCGCGCCCCGGGCCGGCGCCGACGGCACGCTGGCGCTGCCGGCCCCGCCCCTGTCGGTGCAGGTCTTTCTCGTGTCGCCCTGACACGCCGCGCACGCCGGCCGGCAACAATGGCCGTCCGCCGCCGGCGCGCCTGCCTTCCGGGCGCCAGGCTCGACAGGTAAAGTTTTTCGAATGCCGTCTTCGCCCGCCAAAACCGGGTGCGCGGTTTGCTATGGTGTCGCGCGGTCGAGGTGAGCACCGGGGACGGGTTCGCCTGACCCGGACGCCGGGCATGGACATAGAAGAAGCGACGCGCGCCGCACCGACGGCAGGCGCCGAACAAGGAACGTGATGGAACAACAACGATCGGCCACTGGCACGCCGCCTGCGGCCGCTGGAAAGAAGCGCCGCTGGGTGGGCACCACCGTCGCCGTGCTGCTGGTGGCGGGACTCGGCGCGCTGGCCTGGAACCTGACGCATCGACCGGCTTCGGCCCCCACCGCCGGCGCGGGCGGCCCGCCCGGTCCCGGCGGCCCGGGCGGCCCGGGCGGACCCGGCGGCGGCCGCCGCGGCGGGCCCAGCGCCACCACGGTGGGCGTCGCCGCCGTCGCCCACGCGGACATCCCGATCTACATCGACGCGCTGGGCACCGTCACGCCGTCGGCCACGGTCACCGTCACGCCGCAGGTCTCGGGCGTGCTGACCAAGGTGCCGTTCCAGGAAGGCCAGATGGTCAAGGCCGGCCAGCTGCTGGCCACCATCGAGCCGCGCCCGTTCGAGCTCGCGCTGATGCAGGCCCAGGGCCAGCTGCAGCGCGACGAGGCGCAGCTGGAGGCGGCCAACGTCACGTTGAAGCGCTACCAGACGCTGCTGCAGCAGGACTCGATCGCCCGCCAGGACGTCGACACGCAGGCCGCCACCGTCAAGCAGCTGCAGGGCACGGTGCTGGGCGACCAGGCCGCCGTCGGCACGGCGCGGCTCAACCTCGCGTGGACTCGCATCACCGCGCCGGTGAGCGGGCGCGTGGGCCTGCGCGCGGTCGACATCGGCAACCTGGTGTCCTCGGGCACCTCGGGCGGCATCACCACCATCACCGAGCTGGCGCCGATCGACGTCGAGTTCGCGATCCCGCAGGACCGCATCCCGCCGCTGCAGGCGCGCATCGCCACCAACGCGAAGCTGGCCGTCACCGCGATGGACCGCACACGCACCAGCCTGCTCGACACCGGCGTCTTCCTGTCGCTGAACAACCAGTCCGACACGCAGACCGGCACCGTGCGCGCCAAGGCCCGTTTCGCCAACGCCGCCAACACCTTGTTCCCCAGCCAGTTCGTCAACGTGCGCGTGCTGCTCGACACGCTCAAGGACGCGGTCGTCGTGCCGGTCACGGCGCTGCGCCACGGTCCCACCGGCGATTTCGTCTACGTGCTCAACGACGATCGCACCGTCACCCAGGCCGCGGTGACGCAGGGCGTGGCCACGGCCGACACCGTGCAGATCACCAAGGGCCTCGAGGTGGGCGAGCGCGTGATCACCGAAGGCGGCGACCGCCTGAAGGACGGCGCCCGGGTCTCGCTGCCCGGCGACGCGGCCTCCGGCGCCCGGCGTGGCGCCAGCGGCGCGGCGTACGGCGGCTCCGGCGCGCGCGGCGGACACCGTCGCCGCGACGACGCGGGCAGCGCGGACGGCGCCGCCCCGGCCCCGGCCGACGGCGCCAGCCGTCCGCACGTCCGGCCCGCAG